>Ga0114129_10005139_pt1 | contig 18416 bp, 18 predicted proteins | sample RhiMetdeltSRZDD1_FD_80071 | JGI IMG/M metagenome (GOLD analysis project Ga0114129, IMG submission 80071) | Populus rhizosphere microbial communities from Tennessee, USA - Rhizosphere MetaG P. deltoides SRZDD1 (version 2) (version 2) | ecosystem: Host-associated > Plants > Roots > Rhizosphere >...
ATGACTACGCAGCCCAGGAGCTTGGTTGGGCGCGTATCAGTTCGCGCGCGGTTCGGTCCGCGCTGGATCTCGCATACGCAAAACCGCAATCGATGCTCTTCGTCCACGAGCACGAGCATAAGGGCAGCCCTCGCCGGAGTCGGGTCGACCTGGACTGCTGGAGGGCGCTGATTCCGAACTTCTGGCACGTCCGCCCCGGGTTGCCCCACGGCGGGTTGATCCTGAGCGAGGACAACGCTGTGGGCATTGTTTGGGTGCCGCACCACACCGACGTTTCACCAATCGGCACGTTCACCGTGGTCGGCCGGCGGCTGCGGCGATGGTCGGAGGCGAAGCATGCCTGATCATCAAAGCCGGCAGTCATTCCTGCGCGTGGACAGCGACGATTTCTTGAAGGCCACGACGGCTGGCGTCATCGGGCTTTCCGGCGGCGGATCGCATGTTTGCCAGCAGCTGGCGCACCTCGGCGTGGGCAACTATGTCATCGTCGACCCTCAGGCCATCGAGGACACCAACCTCAATCGGCTCGTCGGCGGAACGGCCGCTGACATCGAGGCCAGGACCACGAAGGTCAACATCGCCAAACGCCTGATTCGCGGCGTCAGGCCAGACGCGCATATCGAGGCATTCGAGAACGACTGGCGCACCGTCGCCGAATCGCTCCGGAATTGTGACGTCGTTTTTGGCTGCGTCGACTCGTACAAGGACCGCAATGAACTCGAGCGCCAGGTCCGGCGCTATCTTACGCCTTACATTGACATCGGCATGGACGTCGGCAAGGCGGACAGCGCGTACCACATCTCCGGGCAAGCCGCGCTCTCGATACCCGGTGGCGCGTGCCTGTGGTGCATGGGCATCTTGCGCGAACAATTGCTTGCTAAAGAAGCCGCCGACTACGGTAATGCAGGCATCAGGCAACAGGTCGTGTGGCCGAACGGCGTTTTGGCCTCGTCCGCGGTGGGAATGTTCATGTCGCTCATTCTTCCGTGGGCGCCAAAGCTAATGCCCGTGTTGCTTGAGTACGACGGCAATCGCGGAACAATCGTGCCCAGCCTGAAGCTCGAATACATGCCGAAGACGTGCCTGCACTTTGCCGGCGACATTGACCTCGGAGACCCTTTTTGGAACATTGCGAAGGAGACCAGCTATGGGAGCAAATAGGCGAATCGTTCTGCAGCGGGCAGATGGCCGTTAAGAAATCAAAGCGCCGCGCGCCGATCGGGCAAGTGCTATCGCTGACACTCAGTCGGCCGCGATCGATCGCGCGCGCGACATTCTGAGCAACGACGGCGGAGGCGAGCTGACGATCAAAGGAACAGACGGAAGAATCCGAGATTCCGATACCGTGGCTCCAGGCAACGATCCGAATCCGCCACGAGATCGGCGGTGAAGACACTCATCGGCGTGTGCCAAAAGTGTGCCCAAACGTGGTCCGACGACCATTATCTGGCAGCCAACGCCAACCAAGCGCCAATTAAGAACGGGCGTGAAACCATCAATTTCAGGTGGGCACAGTCGGCACGCTTTTCGGTAGGTTCGTTCAGAAAACCCAAGGAAAACGAGAGAAGGCGACGGTTCTTTTGACCGTCGCCTTTCAATGAGAGCAGTAGGCCAATTTCACGGGCACCACTGTCGCACTTTCGACGATCGACCAGAAGTCAATTGAACCGGACAGATTCGGAACGGCGACAGCGATGTGTCATGTGGTACGAGCGCGCTCGAGCTCATCGACAAGCACGTCGAGATCCTCTTCGTTAGTACGAAAGCTCGTGATGCAGGCTCGAAGAACCCGTTCCCTGCCTCCAAGGAAGACATCGGAGATCCACACCTTTCCACGAGCCTGGAGCGAACGGACGATATCGCTCGTGGTCCGGCGACCGGATCTGATGTCGTCGTGGGTCACACAAACGAGTGGCAGAACCGTATCGTTGACAACGAGCCAACCAGCGCGGGTGAGTCTCGATCGCAACACGTCGCCCATCCTCGCCTGATGGTCGATCTGATGGGCCAGGCCCTGACGTCCGCGCTCGGCGAGGGACATGAACACTTTCAACCCGATCGCTCGTCTTGACCATTGAAGTGTCGCCATGTACGGGTCGACGGCTTCAGCACCGGCGATCGACGGCATGTATGACGTGGAGACGTCGAAGGCGCGCTGAACCGCCTCTCGATGTCGACAGAAGAACATTCCTGCGCCCATTGGCACCGAGAGCCACTTATGAGCGTCCCACGTGATCGAATCGGCGGCATCAATTCCTGCCAACGCTGGCCGAAGCCGGGGAACGAGAACCGCTGCGCCGCCCCATGCTGCATCGACGTGCAGCCACATATTGGCGCCGCGTGCGACCTCTCCGAGTTCGTCGAGCGGATCGACGACGCCGCCTCCTGTCGTTCCGGCTGTGCCAACGACCAAAAATGGGCAGCGGCCCGCGTTGACATCGAGGCAAATTTGTTCCCTCAACGCACGGGTGTCGAGAGTGAACCGTGTCGTGGTCGGCACCTCGCACAGCGCATCTGTTCCGAGGCCGACGATCTTGCAGATCTTCACGAATGAGTGATGACTTTCGGTCGTCACGTAAATCACGGGAGCTGCATTCAGTGCCGCAGTACCGCGGCTCGCATGCTGCGGAAAACGCTGTGACAGAGCGACGACCACCGCCGAGAGATTGGCCTCGAGACCGCCCGTCGTGAAGTTGGCAACGGTCGTGTTGGGGTCGAAACCCAAGGCCGCGGCGAAATGTCTGAGCGCAAGGCGTTCGAGCTCACTTGCCGCCGGGGAATGGGACCATGTGGCGAGCTGAGGGTTATACAACGCGACGAGCGTGTCTGCGACGATTGCTGCCTCAGAGACACTCGGATTGAAAAGGCCGAAGTAGCGCGGATGTGTGACATGTACCGCGTACTGCTGCAGGAGGTCCGCCACTTGAGCCGTGAGCTCTCCGAGCGGCGTGGACGCGCCGAAGTCGAAGCGTGATTCCACCTCTCGACGAATAACCTCTGGCCGCGCCGCTGATGAGACCGGCAGTTCGCGAACGTCGCGAATAAAGCCTTCGACTATCTCACCCACTTGTCCCCATACGCTCATCGGGTCCTCCATCACCGCGCTATCGTGGCATCGTCAGGCACCCCCCGTACGAGTAAGTCATATCCAGAAAACGTCGAAGATGACGGGCAGTGGGATGCGCGCCAACGAGGAACCCGAGTCGCCCGTACGCGATATTCGAAACCTTGATGAAGCAAGCCGACGATGCGGCTGCGGCTGGAAACGCCGAGAGATATCAGTCCACGATCTCCATGCGGGCCACGAGTCCCTCAACTAATGTGTAACGGTGCGTGACCACGCGATCGTCGCTGACCTTGCCTGTCACGTCCCGTACGATTTGATGGACGCTGACCACCACGCGTCCGGCGACGTCCTGTGTGAAGGTTATAGGCTCGACATGCGGGTCGATGATCTGCCATTGCCGTGTCCAATAGGTGCGCACGCCCTCATGTCCCCAGACGAAGCCACCTTCCAGGCCGTTCGCCCATTCGACATCTGGTCGCATGGCGGACAGCGCGCCGTCGATGTCTCGTCTATTGAACGCAGCATAAGCCGACGCCAACAGCTCGCGCACCATCTTATTCTCCTCCGACCTCTCCTTTGCACACCTGGCCAGGGAACCGCGCGGGACAAACTCAGAGAAAGATTCTGACAGCGCGCGGCCGTCGTCTGCACCTAGAGTGTCCGCCGCCGGTGCCGGCGGCGCCTTCGTCACGCCGCGGGTCGATCTTCGAGTGTTCCGCTCACCAACCACGTTCGGTCGGCAATGCCACTCAATTCCGTGTGGCGGAGCTGGCCTCCGAGGTAGGCAGTCCAGAGTGCTGCCCCCAGAGCGATCGTCGCGAGCCCCAGCAACGCCCTCGTGACCGCGCGGGAACAAGTCGGTCGATGTCGGAGCGAGAGCAGCACGGACCCGGAAGAACCGGCAAGAGCGACGAGAAGGACCAGCGTGAGGATGCCGGCGAATCTATGCGTGCCCACCGCTTTCGGATCGAGCCACTGCGCATCCGCCAGAATGTTTGCGGCAACCAGTCCGCTCGCGTCGACTGCAATACCGATCACGCCCACCGCCACGAAAGTGTGCAGGCCGGCGCGGGTTGCGAAGGGCGAGTCGCGAACGACGCCGATCACCAGGAACACGACACCGAAAAGGAGACCGATGACCGGGATATGATTGAGAAAGAGATGCGCTTCAACTGGAATCATGCTCGCCTCCGGACACTTCGGCGATGCCCATTGCCACCGCAGCCGGACAACGTGACGCGTCGCGCGAACATGCCCATCACGGGCGGGGCCGCCTGCAACGAGCGTCATGCCGATCACGGGCCGAGATCAGACGATTCGGGTAACGGAAGAGTATTTCGCTCACAATGGACGATACCGTCGACTGGAAGACCTGATCCGCAACCTAAGTCACACAATGCGCCCGCGACCGCCGATTCGCGAGTCGTGAAGCGCGACGAGGCTTGAGTTATCGACGCGGCAATCTGAGCTTCCTTTTTCACGCTCGACCACGGCGATCCGGTCAGTCCGCATCTGGGCCAGGAGGCGCTGGCCGTTTTCGAGACAGGTGTGCTTGCGATGATCCCCGATGGTCGTGCTACCTGAAGTACGTCTACGTCCACCGACACACCATCGCGTCTCGACGCCGCGAAGACGTCGAACAGAGCTTGGTGTTCCCGCTCGACGTCTTCCTCTGGGTTGATCCGTCGATCGACGGTAAACACGCAGCGTGCCGGCACGACGATGAAAATCGAGCCCGCCTCGACGCGGCCGCCGATCAGCATGAGCGATCGCAGGGCCGCAGCACATCTAGTGGCCGAAGAAATACAATGTGCGCGTCCCAGAACCGAACGCGCTGACAACTCTCCGACGCGACGGCTACAAGCTCATTCGTGAAGTCGATCATGTAGTCGCGCTGCTCGTGTACAGATTCATCGAGCCACTGATTGAGTGCCTCTCTTGTGACAGCCGGTTCATAAAAAGGGGTCGCGATCCAAGTCTCGCCGATCCCTCGTCGTCGCTAGATCGTGCGGGGCAAGCCGAACCATGGGAGCACGCCGTTGTCGAAGCGCCTCATCGCACAGATCCGGTCGCCGCTGAGGGTCAGGACGTACAGACCGACTCCGTGGCGTATGCCAGTAGGGGTGCGCACATAGGCTCCGAATGCCGGCTGACCGTTGGCTCGAGTTGGCATGAGGTCAAACCTCCGGCCTGTGCGAAAGAGGCTGGCGCAGAAGCGGACCACGACATCGCGGCCCTCGTATTCGAATGGCATTGGTGGCATCGAGATGAAGACATCCTCCGTTAGGAGCGCCACCAACGCGTTCAGGTCGGCTGCCTCCCACGCGCTCACAAACTTGGCCACGATCGCACGCTCGGTGGATGAATCAGGTGCCGGGGCCGGCTTACGCGCGGCGGTCCGCGGCAGCCGACGCTGCAAGCTGATGCGAGCTCGTTTGAGGGCGCTATTGACCGATGCGACGCTCGAATCGAGCATCGTGGCCACCTCGTGCGCGTGGAAGCCGAGGACATCTCGCAACACGAGGACGGCGAGCTGGCGAGGCGGCAGTATTTGAAGGGCGGTCACGAAGGCCAGCGAGATGGCTTCGGCTCGTTGGTAGTGGGCCTCCGGGCCGAGCGGCACGTCAATAGCCCCCTCGAGGAGACTGTCGGGAAACGGCTCCAGCCAAACAACTTCGCCGAGACGCGTCGGCTCGGGCAGTTCAACGTTGGGCACGTCCCACTCCTTGGCGGATCGTCGGCTGCCGGACCGACGCATGTTGAGGCAGCGATTGGTCGCGATCCGATAGAGCCAGGTCCGGAGCGAGGCACGTTCCGCGAATCCCTCGAGTCCTTGCCACGCTGCCAGCAACGTGTCCTGTAAGGCGTCCTCAGCGTCCTGCAAGGATCCGAGCATGCGGTAGCAGTGCACCTGTAATTCCCGACGGTACGGGCCCAGCAGCTCGCGGAATGCCTCGCTGTCGCCCGCTTTCGCCCGGCCCATCAGATCAGTGGTCAACAGGCCCTCCAGTATCGACACCGGCCAGCGCGCAAACTGGGCGCACGGTGGGCGGCCAGTTTCTCGACGCCTCGGTGTCTGCATCTATGACCGAGACGGAAAGGACACCATCGATGCTACTGAAGAAAAGGTCGCCGTGATCTATGGAGCAGGCGGGTCCGTCGGTGGTGCCGTCGCGCGTGCGTTTGTGCGCGACGGGGCCACACTGTTTCTCACCGGACACGTCCGGGCACCCGTCGAAACGATCGCCAAGGACATCGTGTCCGCCGGCGATCCGCCGAGGCGGCGGAGGTCGACGCCCTCGTCGACCGAAGTATCGACAGTCATCTAACGTCCGTCATGGATAAGGCGGGCCGCGTGGACATCTCGTTCAACGCGGTCGGGATACCGGACGCGGACATCTTGGGGGTGCCTTTGGTCGACCTGGATCTCGACCAATTCTCCCAACCACGATGGGTAGCCTGGACGACTAGCACACGTCGAGGTCCTCCGACCGGGATCAGGATTGATCCAGGGTGCGGCATTGGTTCATGAACTGCGGGAGGGACGACCGGATGCGGAAGATTATCGAGTATTGCCTGATTTCGGCGGACGGCATTGTGCTGGACGATCCCTTCCCTTTCGCGGACTACCACGACGGCGCGTATCTCCGGGATCGGCTCAGCGTGTTTACCGCATGCGAAGCGATCTTGTGGGGTCGAACCACATACGAGAGGTTTGCGAAGAGGTATGTCTCTGGCGTGGGAGCCACTGCGCCGTATGTCGTCCGTCTCAACGCCATTCGGAAGTACGTCTTCTCGTCGACATTGGAGCGAGTCGAGTGGAGCAATTCGACCCTCGTTCGTGGTGACGTTGCGGAGGAGGTAACCAAACTCAAGCAGGAAGAGGGCGGCGATCTGCTCGTTCTAGGTCACGGTCTCCTCGGCGAAGCGTTGCTACAGCGACGCCTGATCGATGTACTTGATGTGGCCATTCATCCCGTTCTAGTCGGCGCCGGCAGACCGTTCTTGCGTGAGCACCAATCCCTGACACTCAAACTCACTGCGACCAAGGCATTCTCGAAGATCGTCAAGCTCACCTACGAGCCCCAATACTGATCGTCGGTGAATGAGCATGCCACAATACACGACAACCCGCAGCCTTGAAGGGAGCACGGGCTTCGGATCAGAGGCCACTTCCGCGAAGCTTGAGCTACTCCGACAGATCCCGTACTGCCGCCGATTACCACAAACCGCACTTCAGGCGTGCGCGACGAGCCTCCCGGAACGTCGTTATCACTCCGGGGATGTGATCTTCCGAAGGGGCGACCGCTCCGAAGGACTTGGCATCGTTCTCCGGGGTCGCGTGCGCACCGTGACAACCTCACCTGAGGGCCGCCAACAGGTGCTGAACGTGTTCGGGCCGGGCCGTACATTCGGTGACATCGCAGTGTTCGACGATGAGCCGCAGCCGGCGGACGTGATCGCAATTTCCGAGACGATCGTCGTCTTCATTCCACGTGGCGACTTGCTCGATTGTCTGAGACAACATTCCGAGGCGGCCATCGAGGTCATCCGCCTCTTTGCCTCGCGCCTTCGCGCCGACAACCAGCTGGTTGAGGATCTCTCGCTCCGTACCGTCGCCGCTCGCATCGCTAGGCTACTCGTCGGTCTGGCCCGCGGAGCATACACACTCGTCGAAGAGTCGCCCACCTGGAGTCCCCGATATACGCAGGGCGAAATCGCCGAGATGGTCGGCTCCGTTCGCGAGGTCGTCCAGCGAGCACTCAAGACGCTGGAGCATGCAGGGCTCATTCAGATGACGCGCCGTCGGATTCAGATCATCGATCTCGAAGCGCTGGAGGATTGGTCCGACTCCGGTTCGATGACGTCAGGAAATCATGTCCCGTGTATGCGAGAAAACGTTTGATCCGATTGCTGATTCTCACGGGTTTCATTGCTGAGAGTCTCACCGGCCGCGATGTCGTTCCGAAGCGATTCGGCACCGACGCCATGCACATGGCACCAGGCTGGTGCCTTGCTTCGCGTGCCGATCAGCCTCTGGTCAGTGTTCCAGCCAACGTAGAGTGCCGTCCCCGGCTGCACAAAACACGTCGCGAGTAAGTCGACCTTGAAGTCTCTTCTGCCGCTTAGCGACGTAGCGGTGGGTCCGCTGACAGGTTCTCGTACCGCGCGATCGCGCGAACCGAGAGCCGCCGGGTGTCTTGATAGTTCCAGCGCAAGCGCACAATGTGGTCGCCAAAGACGGCCGCCCCATCTTCGCGATCGTTGAGTGTTGTCCACAGGTACGTGGTGTCAATCGTCGTCCTCGGACGACTTCGTTCCGATTAGCTATGCGTGCTCAACGGCCGGTTCGGTCAGAGCTGCCGGCGAAACGAGCCTCCTTGCGGATCCGTGCACTGACCGTCCTCGAGCGCGGCCGCCACGAATGCCTTCATAGTTGCGTTCGATCGACGTCGCTCACGCCTGGCGCGAGCACGCTGGCCGCAACACGCGCGTAAATCACCGCGCACTCGACGATACGGTCAGTGTCCACGAACTCCTTCGGCCCGTGTGAAATCGAGAGGAGGCCTGGGCCGTAGGCATAGGCCGGCATGCCCCGCTCGGCATAGAATCGAATCTCCAGAAGCCCCGGGCACATCTCGAACCGGGGCGCCTTGCCGGTGACTGCGCGCACGTGGGCGGCGAGCGCTTGCGCGAGCGGCGCGGTTTCTGCCGATCCGGACGCGTGGCCTTCCTGGAGCACTTCCACGTCCAGCTTCACGCCGTCGCGACGGACTTCGTCGAACACGGCAACGAGCGCCCGACGCTCAGCCTCGAAGTCTTCTTCCGGATTCATGCGCCGATCGACCGTAAACACGCACCGGCCAGGGACGACATTGAAGTTGGAGCCCGCCTCGACGCGACCGCCGATAAGCATCAGCGACCGCCGCGCGGCATCTGGCGTCACCGCGAACCGTGTGCGACGGCGCGCGACTCGTCGTGCGAGCCGCTGGAGTCGGGTCACGACATCGATCGCATCTTCGAAGGCGTTGCGTCCCTGGTGCAGCAGTCCGACGTGAGCCTCGCGACCGTGCACGGTCACGCGCACAGTGATCGCCCCGCGGTTCGCGTTCCAGACAATGCCGCTCGTGGGCTCGGGCGTCAGCATGCCGATGCCGTGCGTGCCCAGACGCTTTGTCGCGGCAAGAAATCTCGAGCCACGATGCCCTCCAGTCTCTTCGTCGGGGACGAAGACCAGACCAACGCGTCCGTCGAGCGGCACCTGAAGCCGTTGTAACGCCACGGCGGCGTACAGCATGGATGCAAGTCCGCTCTTCATGTCTGCCGAACCGCGTCCGAAGAGTATCTTTCCCTTGAGCACCGGCGCGCACTGTCCCGCGAGTGTCGCCGGGACGACGTCGTAGTGGCCCGAGAAGTACAGCGTGCGTTGTCCCGTACCCACGCTGCTCAACACAACCGCCGCGCCGGAATGATCACGCGTGCCTTGGGCGGGCCGGTACTTCACGATTTCGCACGATAGATCGAGCGCTTGCAGCCGAGATGCGATGGCCCGCACGCAATCTGGATACGCATTGCCGGGCGGGTTCTCTGAGGCGATTGCCACGAGCTCGGTTGTGAATGCAATCATCTCGTCGCGCATGCTCCGAACGCAGGCGTCGAGGTCGGTCAGGTTCATCGCGATGTCCGGCCAGCGCTTCGAACGCATGAGCGGATGTCCTCGACGGAAGCTGCACACGCTCCGCTCTCACATCTCGCGCGGGTCGTGAACCCACTCGGTTACGAAGGTGGAGCTGAGGTGGACGTCGATTTGCTTCAGGTGTGACTCGCCGATGCACGTGAAGCTATGAACCTCACCCGCCTTCACGACGAGAATGTCACCCGCCTCGGCCTCGAACTCCGTGCCCGCCACGACGTAGCGCGCGCGCCCTTCGCGAACGAACAGCACTTCGTCATAAGGATGGCGGTGCGGCCTGGGGCCGCTGCCGGGGGGCCCATCGAAGAGAAACGCCGACAGTTGCACGCCGCCATGATGCGCGCCTTCGAACTCGTGCGAGTGTCCCTCGAATGGCAGATCGTTTCGGCGAACTCGGTGCATGTCACACACCTCAACGATGATGGGTCAATGGCGGCCGCGTTAGGACCGATCGAGAAAGGCATGTACATCGGCGAGCACCGCAGCGCCCTCTCCAACCGCGGCTGCCACGCGCTTCACCGAACCGCCCTCACGTCCCCGATGGCGAAGACTCCTTGACAACTCGTTTCAAATTTGGACCGGTCGCGCCCGGCCTCCGATCCAGTCAGCACGAAACCCTTGGCGTCGAGCGCGACCGTGCCTTTCAACCAATCCCGTAAAGGCGGTCGCTCCGGTCATGAGGAACAGGGCTCGCGTGTCCCTGCGTTCTCGTTCACCGGTGCCGCTTGTAGTGGTCGTAATCGCGCTTAACACGTCGGCCCCATGAAGGCCCTCAACCTCAGTATGTGTGTGGATGACCACACGAGGATTGCTGGTGAGCCGCTTGACGAGATACTCAGACATCGAGGTGGCCAGACTTGCGCCTCGAACCAGCATGTGCACTCGGCGCGCATGACGCGACAGAAACATCGCTGCTTGGCCAGCGGAGTTCCCGCCGCCTACGACATAGACGTCGCCGTCCTGGCAGTAACGGGCTTCGAGGTCCATCGCCGCATAGAAAACTCCCGCACCCTCAAAATCCCGCAGCCGCTCTAACGACAGCCTGCGGTACTGCACGCCGCAGGCAATGACGATCGCTCGCGCCTGAAGCGCCCTGCCATCGTCCAGACCGACCACGTACGCATCATCCTGACGCGTCAATGACACAGCCCGGTGTGGCACGCCAAAGCGGGCCCCGAACTTGATCGCCTGGACCTGCCCCAAGTACGTCAGGCGATCCCCGGAGATGCCTGTGGGGAAGCCCATGTAGTTCTCGATCCGCGAGGCAGTGCCGGCTTGTCCACCCACGGCCGTATCTTCAATTACCACCGTCCTGAGACCTTCGGAGGCGGCGTAAACCGCAGCGGCCAAGCCACCCGGACCGGCCCCGATGATCGCGAGATCCACCGGCTCCTCGACACTGACGTCGAGATCGACGCCAAATGCCTGCGCCACCTGCAGGTGGGTCGGATTCTCCAGTACGGTTGTTCCGCGTACCACGACGCTCACAGGACTGACCCTCAGGGTGTGAGCCTCAATGAGGGCCAGGCCTTCCGCGCTGTCAGCGGACACGAAGCGATTCGGAATGCGGCTGCGGAGAGCAAACTGTCGAATTCGCTGAGCCTCGCCGGAGTTCTCCGCTCCGATGACGACGAGGGCGCCGCAAGCGGTCGTCATGAGCACGTCGCGCCTTGCGCGAAACGACGTGATGATGAGGTCCGCAATGTCGGGGATGGTCGAGAGTGCGTCCATCAACCGCTGGCGCGAGACCGCCAGCGCTTTGCCCGCTTCGGTCACGCGGCACGACAACACCGCCCGTTGCCCGGTGAGGTGGCCAATCTCTCCAATGAGTGTTCCAGGTCCCGAGAGGCTGTTGTGCCCATGTGAGTCATGGGGATCGAAGAAATTCACTTGGCCAGTGAGAATGATCCAAAAGTCCTGTACCTCGTCCCCCGACTGGTAAAGGTACTCCCCTGGTTGTATGTCCCGCTCCTGACCGAACGGGCGTAACGACTCAACTTGTTCGGAGTCGAGCGTCGCGAACGCCTCGTGCGCGAGCGCATCGTCGATCTCGTGGCCGCTCCGTGTCCGAAATGCCACGATTCACTCCTGGCGAACGACCTTGATATTGAAGGCCGTCGTGCCGAGCGTTCGCCACACGGCAAGCCAGAGCGGGAGGTAGCTCTCCGTTGCGCGCGCGGTCGCGATATCGCCCAAATCCATGATGTCGCTCCAGCCGAACGATTCGAGGAGACCGCGTGCTGTCTGCTTCGCGCCCGCATCGTTGCCGCTCAAGAACATCGTGTGTGATGCCGGCACGAGCTCCGGGTTCACCATGACCTCACAGTTCACAGTGTTCAGTGCCTTGACAACCTTGGTCAGCGGAAAGGCGTTCTGGATTTGCTGACCGAGCGACTGAGGTCCGGGATCGTCCGGCGGGAGCACGTTGGCCACGTCGATCAGGATTTTGCCGCGCAGCTGCTCAGCGCCCGCGGCCTTCAGTGCCGCGAGCGAGCTTGCACCATGTGTGCCGTTGAAGACCACGTCGCCAAACGCCGCGGCCTCGGCAAACGTCCCGGTTCGACCGCGCCCTCCGGCTCGCGTCGCCCATTCCGCGGCTTTGCTGTTGCCGGCGGTCCGCGAACCCATCATGACCTCGTGGCCGAGCGCGACGAGTTTCGACGCGATGGCGTTGCCGACCATGCCGGTTCCAAGCACTCCGATCTTCATCTCTCACCTCAGCGTCGCTCGTGTCTGATGTCAGGCCACACCTACGCAGACCACGCATGACTTCCGCCGTCCACTCGGAGAATTGCGCCGTTGATGTACGATGCGTGCGGACTCGCCAGAAAAGTCGCGACCCGCGCGACGTCCTCAGGAGTCCCGACGTGCCCCACCGGTATTGACAAGTAGTTCTTCAAGATCTGCGCTTCGATGTCATTCCAGTCGTCCTTTCCGCCACGCGCCTTGGCTTCGGCGACAAACCAGCGCTCGACTTCCGCCGTCCGAATGAGGCCGGCCGAAATGGCGTTCACGGTGACGCCGGAGTCGCTGACCGTCTGACAGAGGCTCACGGTCAAATTGTTGATGGCAGCCTTCGTCGCGGCGTAGCCTGGCATGTGCGCGAAGGGTTTCGACGCTTCACCGCTGGAAATCTGGATCACGCGGCCCCATCCTGCGGCTTTCATGTCAGGCACGCGAAGCTGAATGAGGCGCACGGTGGCCATCACGTTGACCTCGAATAACCGAGACCAGATGTCGGCGCCGCTTTCGAACCACGTGTGCTGGGGATACATGGCCGCATTGTTCACGAGAATATCGATCCCGCCGAGCGCCGCGCGTGCCTCGTCTGCGAGGCGGTGCACGTCGCGGGGATCGGAAAGATCGGCTTTGACGAACACGGCGCGCTGTCCATCGTTTCCCAAAGTCTCCTGCAGTTGATTGCCACGTTGTTCGTCGCGGCCGTGTACAACGAGCGCCGCTCCCTCGCGCGCCAGCGACCGTGCGATCGCCTCGCCGATCCCAGCGGTGCTGCCCGTCACGAGCGCGCGCTTCCCCTCCAGCTTCAAATCCACGTGAGTGACCCATCCGCGGCGCAGGTACTACCGACCGACGCTGTCGCGCTCCTCTTTCAATGCTGGGCGGATCGGCGCGATGCTCAACTGCATCAGAAACAGCAGATCGTCTCTTCCAAGATAGGCTTTCATTGTCGCCGTGACCGTCGCAGCCGCCGCTTCATCCGTCAACGTCTGCTCGCCGATAGTTGAACGGACGGCGCCGATGAAGGCCCGGATGTAGCCTTCCTGCCAGTCGAGCAGATCCCTTGCGGGGCCGGACTCGCCATGGCCCGGATAGAACGTGACATGTGGCGGCAGCTCTCGCCGCGCGCGGGCGATGTTCGCGAGCCACTCGCGGTGAAAGCCGTCTGCAAGAAACCCGTGCATGTGGTTGTAAACGAGATCACCGACGAAGGCGTGCGCGGCTTCATTCGACTCGATCAGCCAGAGACTGTCGTGGGGGGACTCGCCCGGTCCCAAATCGATGACGCGTAAGGCCGCCGTCCCAAACGTCAACCGTTCCCCGTCTCGGATAGTGCGACTCGGGAAGGTGCGCCGCTGCGGCCATTCGTCGCCGAACATCGGCCTGAGGATGGCTTCCTTCGCGGGATCATCGCGTTGAATGGCGTCACGGACGCCTTGGACCGAGACGATCGGTATGTCTTCGCGCTGTTCGACGAGGGCGGTCAGGCCGCCGTAATGATCGGGATGCGTGTGCGTCACGATCACCGCGCGAAGCGGCTTGCCGGTCGCGTCAGCCCGCGCGCGCAAGGCGCGCCCGTCGGACACGCCTAATGTGCTATCGATGACGACGATGCCATCCGGGAACTCCAGCAGGTAGGCATTCACCGGGAAGAGACTTGCCTGGAAACGATGTACGAGTGGCGGAGCCATAACGTCCTTCCGGAGTCAGCCGAAGACACTCGGGGATCCAGCGAATGATCGCGTCTGTCTCTTTCAACCTTGCCACAAGGAATACCAGACCAAACACGAGTCCAACGCGCGGAACGTGATTGAGAACAAATGCGCTTCCACCCGAATCATGGGCCATCCCGGCGCACGGTTCCGCAACTTAAGTCGCACAAGTCCCTGCCCCACCAGCTGGGCAACGAGTGACCTTCAACTGCTCTCCAGGCGCCATGGTGCTGGTTTGAAGAGTGCTCCATCCGTCCACGCGTGTCGCGCCCGGAAGATCAGCTAGTTGCCGCGACCTTCGGCATTGGTATCGAGCACCGTCAGATCGAGCTTGCGCAGATGCGACGGGTCGGCAATCACGTCGATTGCGGTGATCTTCGCATTCCTGATCGTGAACCTGAGAACGCGCTCCAGCTTTCCGCGCCGGCCCACGACGATGCAAGGCGTGCTGTTCACGAGCGCTATGTCTGCGAATCGAGCCCGCTGCGAGTTGGCGATCGCTTGTTCGGCGACAGCCTGCGCGCCACGCACTTCTCTGACCCTCACGCTTCATCGTCGTCATCTCGGGCTGCGCCCGCGCGACTCGCGGGAACATTTCATCGGTGTAACCCGTGTAATCCGTGGTTGATCACGGCGGCGATGACGCTTGCGGCGAGCGAGGCGCCGGTTGCAAGCGCGAAAGCGATCACGACGCCCGCGTGCGGTAGCGCCAGCGCAATCGTCAGGAAGAACACCGCGAAGCCGACGAGACTCAGAAGCACACCGCGCGCATAGGGAATGGCGACTGCCCCGCCGCTCTCGCGATGACTGAAGACGGCCATCACGACGGTGAAGACCGGAAACGGAGAAATGAGACCGCTTAATTGCGGGCCGAGGCGCTCGGCGACGCCCGTAACGGCGAGCACCATGCTCAGCGCGACCGCGATGCGAATCGGCAGGTCCGATCGCAGCGGCCTGGCGGCGGTCGCAGAAGGGCTCACTCGCGGCAGTCCGGCGAGCGAAACGATCAGCACTACAAGTGTGGCGACGAATGCCAGTAACGGCGAGAGCCGAACGTCGCGCAGTAACGCGGCGACGATGACGAACGCGATGACGCTCGCGACCATTGTCGCAGCCCAATGCCAGTGCCGCGCGAGCAGCGCATAGGTTGCGACGGTCGCGGCAACGCCGTTGATTCCCAGGATAGTTGCCACGGCAGCGGCTGACGCGAAATCAGCGCCACGTTCGAGGGCAAGAAAAAGCGAGATCGGACCGGATGTGAGAGGGAGTCCGACGATCCAGCCGCCGACGGCCGGCCCCCAGCGCCGCACAGCCAAGGTCGCCGCGGTCATCAACAACGGGGTGAGCGCTATCTTCAGCGCGAGCGTATTCACAAGCTCTCGTTCTGGCGATGCGGTCCCGGTCCAGCGCCCGGCATGCCGCGAAACAGAAACGCCGACCTACACGCGCCGTTGTCGGTGCCGACGAAATTGTGTGAGCTGCCTCGAAGTGGCTGGTCGTGCCGTCGCAGTTTCAAGATGCGTACTCCGTGAGCGATGCGGCTCCATTCCTGACGAACGAATTCGAACCCTTTAGTGCGGTCTCCTCTGGCTGCGCCACTTGAAGGCATGCGGCAGCACGAACATGTACAGGCCAGTGAAGCATGACCACCACCAGCGGCGGCAGTGGCGAGTGCGTGATCCACGCCGCAGGAAGCATCCCACTTTCTCGAACGAGCGCGATGATGTTGGCGATGGCGGTTACCGCAAAAGCGATCGACAGCCAACGGTGGATCTGTCGAGTCCACGCGTTCAGAACATTTTTGCCACCCCCAATGCGACGCCGACGGCCACGGTGGTTCTTCGCCTGAACAGCGCCGTCGTGGGCGCGACTACGTGGAGGGCCAGGCCTTTCCTGAGTGGGATCGATGCGCCGAAAATGACGACCGCGCCGGCGTCCGATTGGTATTGGCCGAGCGAGCGATAACCAAGGAGGGGTCCTCCACCGATGATGGCGTGCGGAAAGGTGGCAACCGCGACCGGGGCTACGCCTCCGAATTGCCAAGCGGACGCGGTCGGCGGCAGGCCGCTGAGCACTTCGTTGAAGACCCCCATCACGCCGAACCGAAATCGCGGGTTCACGACGTACCCGACTCCAATGAGCTGAGACGTCGCGAAGCGGTCGGCCGGTGTCAGCACTTCGGAATCGCGCGGCCCGGACGAGCCCGCGTAGGTGATGAGCGGAATCGCGCCGAGAACGGAAACGAAAGGGCGACCGCGCGGGCCGGGGCCGGGAGCCGGCTTTGTCTCGGCGGCACTTGATGACGCCGCCGGCGGCTGTCCGTCCTGTTCCACGGTCGCGCCAACGACTCCGGCGGGCATCAGCAGAAGCAGGGTCGCCAAGGCGATCGAGCCTGGCTCCGTCAGTCGTACACTCTTCATCAATCGAACGATATCGCCGCGCGACCTGCGCGTTCCGCGACCTAAGTCGCACAATCTGCCTCTCCTGCGGGCGTCGGGTGTTATAAGTTGTGAAACAGCTCAGGAGTCTGGGATGCACCTCGACAACATCGAACTCCTCCGACAAATCCCGTACTTTCGTTCTGTGTCGTTCGCCGACATCAAAAGATTGGCGACGAATCTGACGGAACACCGCTTTCGAGCGGGCGAGGTGATTTTCCGGAAAGGCGACGTGTCCGACGGGCTCGGCGTGGTTCTGAGCGGAAGCGTGCGAACCGTCATCACCTCACAGGAGGGTCGCGAACAGGTCCTGAAAGTGTTCGGCCCTGGGCGCACCTTCGGCGATATCGCCGTGTTCGACAACGACTCGCAGCCCGCTGACGCCGTTGCCGTTTCGGAGACCACCGTCGTGTTCGTTCCATCCGATGAACTGATCGAGCTTTTGAAGCGCCAGCCCGAGGCCGCGATCGATGTCGTCCGCCTCTTTGCATCGCGCCTTCGGGCATACAAGCAGATAGTCGAGGATCTGTCGCTGCGCACAGTAGTGGCTCGGATTGCCCGACTCCTTGTGGACCGGGCGCGCGGCGTCCAGACTCTCGTCGAGGAGTCCGCCAGCTCGAGTCCCGACTACACGCAGGACGAACTGGCCGCCCTTGTCGGGTCGGTTCGCGAAGTAGTCCAGCGCGCTCTCAAGACACTCGAACACGCCGGCTTCATTCAGATGGCGCGGGGACGGATTTTCGTCATCGACGTGGACGCGCTGGAGGGCTGGTCCGGGTCGGAGTCAGGCCTTATCACGGGGAGTGGGTATCAGCCACGTCCTCCCGTCGCGGCACGACAGCCCATCAAGACTCACGAAACGCCGCTCAGGTAACGAGCGAACTGTTAGCGGTCACATTTTCGCCGCAAGTACTAAACTCCAACGGAGCTGGTCGAGTGCAACCACCGAGCCATGCCTGGGCGAGAGAATTCGATTTCGCGAAGTCCATCAGCGCGTCAACCGGCAAGAAAGTGGTCCGAGCCGGTTCATCGAGCCTTGCCGCGAGCGCCGCGAGCTGTTTGCGATCGCTGACGTAGACGATGCCAACCGTCGCAGTGCCGATTGGCGGCTTCACGAACGCCGGTAGGTCGTCGCATCCCAACAACTCGCGACGGTTGCGAACGACAGTCGTGCGCGGCTATGAGAGTTGCGTCTCAGAAAGCGTGTATGTCGCGGACACTCTGTCCTGTACGCGTGTCAGCGCTTCCCATGTTGGCACAGCCAGTCCGATGCAGCGAGCACGGATCTTCTGGGCGTGGAGCGCGAGCACCGCCACCTGCTCCTGCGTTGGAAGCAGCACGTCGACGGGGCCCAGCATAAGCGGGCGCATCGAGAACCCTCAGTGACGCGTCGAGCCACGCAAGCGCATCGTCGCTGTACCTTGGAACATCGTGGACCTTGCACACGTAACGAGTGAAGCGAACGAGCGCGAAGGGATCGGCGGACAGGGCCTCTACGCGGTGTCCGGAGGCAGAGAGTGCGGTCGCAACCTGGCGGGCAGTGAGCCCCGACCCATCCCAGAGAACAATACGCATGGTGGCAACGTGCGGCGCTCAAATCGTCGAAGAGTCCGGCGATCGGAGCATGGTCCCTGTCGTTGTTCTTACAATCACCGCGAAGCGGCATCGGCGCCGGGCCTATCCGCGTGGGCTATGATGGATTGCCGGCCGAGACGGACGCTGACGGTCGTATCGTTCGCGAGAGCGCGCCCGGTTACCGCACGTGG
>Ga0114129_10005140_pt1 | contig 18415 bp, 17 predicted proteins | sample RhiMetdeltSRZDD1_FD_80071 | JGI IMG/M metagenome (GOLD analysis project Ga0114129, IMG submission 80071) | Populus rhizosphere microbial communities from Tennessee, USA - Rhizosphere MetaG P. deltoides SRZDD1 (version 2) (version 2) | ecosystem: Host-associated > Plants > Roots > Rhizosphere >...
CCTTCCTCGTGGAACGAAGGCGCGACGAAGAAATCGATCACGGATTTCGTCGCGCGGGTGACGACGCAAGGGTCACCGGATTTCGTGGCGCCCGAGCTGCGCATCGTCACATTCGACAATGACGGTACGTTGTGGTGCGAGCAGCCGATCTATTTCCAGCTTGCCTTCGCATTTGATCGCGTGGAGGCGATGGCGCCGCAGCACCAGGAATGGAAGACGAAGCAGCCGTGAGCGGCATGAGCGTGGAAGAATTTTTCAAGGAAGTGTTGGAATGGACCGCCACCGCGCAGCATCCGCGTTTCAAACGTCCTTATACCGATCTCGTCTACGAACCGATGCTTGAGCTGATGAGGTATCTGCGGTCCAACCAATTCAAAACTTACATCGTTTCCGGCGGCGGCATCGAATTCATGCGGCCCTGGACGGAAAAGATCTATGGCATCCCGCCGGAGCAGGTCGTCGGCTCGTCCGGCGTCACGAAATTCGAGCTAAAACCAAACGGCAGTACAGAGCTGCTCAAGCTGCCGAAAGTCGAGTTCATCGACGACGGTCCGGGCAAGCCGGTCGGCATCAATCGTTTCATCGGGCATTATCCGATTTCGCCTTCGGCAACTCGGACGGCGACCTGCAGATGCTGCAATGGACTGCCGCGCACCCCGGGGCGCGCTTCATGGGCATCGTGCACCGCGATGCCGAGCGCGAATACGCGTATGACCGCAATTCGTGCATCGTCAGGCTCGACAAGGCGCTGGACGAAGCGAAAAAGCGCGGCTGGACCGTGGTAGATATGAAGGCGGACTGGAAGACGATCTTTCCGAATCCCTAGTTCCCCGCCCGGTGGATATTGGACCTCCGTCCAACTCGATCAGTCCTATCCCTTTAATTAGGCTTGAGGCCAGTCAACTCGCGTCCGTGACGGGGCGAACCGAGGGAGTGGCCATGCCAAAATTCGTCACGCAATTAGTCGCATTTACCCTGTTTCTTGTCATCGCACAGGGAGCAAGCGCGCAGACCCAAACGGCGACAGCGCCGGCGAGCACGTCTGGCGATCAACTGCTCAAGCCCGAACAGATCGATGCGCTGGTCTCTCCCATTGCACTGTACCCGGACACATTGCTGGCCGAGGTCTTGATGGCTTCGACCTATCCGCTCGAGGCCGTGCAGGCGGCTCGTTGGATGGAGCAAAACAAGAATCTCAAGGGCGACGCGCTGAAGGCGGAAGTCGACAAGCAGGGGTGGGACGAAAGCATCAAGTCGCTCACCGCAACGCCGGACGTGCTGAAGATGATGAGCGACAAGCTCGACTGGACGCAGAAACTTGGCGATGCCGTGCTCGCACAGCAGACTGATGTGATGGACTCCGTTCAGCGGCTGCGCGCCAAGGCTGATGCAAACGACAAGCTCAAGACGACAAAGCAGCAGAAGGTCACGAAGAAAAGCGAAGGCGGGAAGCAGTACATCGTGATCGAGCCGACGGATCCGCAAACGGTCTATGTGCCCTATTACGACCCGGCGGTCGTCTACGGTGCGTGGCCCTATCCGGCCTATCCGCCCTACTACTGGGGCGCAAGCTATTGGCCGGGCGGCGGCGCACTCCTCGCGACCGGATTGGCATTCGGCGCGGGCTATGCCGTTGGACGTTGGGCCTCCGGTGGAAATTACTGGGGTGGCGGCGTCAACTGGGGCAACAACAACATCAACGTCAATCGCCCGGTCAACATTAACACCGGCGGCAACAACTGGAATCACAACGTCGATCATCGACACGGTGTTCGCTACAACAACAAGGACGTCGCCAACAAATTCAACAAGGGAAACAACATCCGTGGCGGCGCGAACAACCGCATGGATTTCCGCGGCCACGACGGCAAACAGGCGCTCCGTCCCGGCGGCGATGGACGTCCGGGTGGCGGCGATCGGCCGGGGGCCGGCGATCGTCCCGGCGGCGGCGATCGGGCTGGCGCGAAAGGCGGCGATCGGGCGGGCGCCAAGGGCGGCGGTGATCGGGCTGGCGCCAAGGGTGGAGGTGATCGGGCTGGCGCCAAGGGCGGCGGCCAGAAAAAAGCCGCAGCCCAACGTGGCGGCGGTGCACGACCCGGAGGCGGCGGTGGTGGCCGCAATGCTTTCGCCGGCAGCGGCGCCGGCCGCAATGCCATGGCCCAGGCTTCGCGCGGGCACGCAAGCCTCGGCGGACGCGGTGGCGGCGGCGGTCCACGCATGGGCGGTGGCGGCGGCGGACCGCGCATGGGTGGTGGTGGTGGCCGCGGTGGCGGTGGCGGGCGCGGCGGTGGCGGCGGTCGGCGGTCGGACATCGCACTCAAGCACGACATCATGCTCCTCGGCCATCTCAACAATGGTCTCGGCTATTACCGCTTCATCTACAACGGCGGAGACAAGGCCTATGTCGGCGTAATGGCCCAGGAGGTGCAAACGGTCAGGCCCGATGCGGTCGTGCGTGGCCGCGACGGCTACCTGCGCGTCTACTATGACAAGCTCGGCGTGAAGTTCGAGAGCTATGACCGGTGGATTGCTTCGGGCGCACGGATTCCGACCGTGTCGTCAGGGCCGCACTGAGAGGAGACAGCCATGATCAAGACAAACAAGGTTCGTTTCCTGAGTAAGCTCGCTCTGTTGACCGGAACGACAGTTCTTGCGCTCGTGCTGTCATCCCTCGCCCATGCCCAGCAGAAATTCAACACACCCGATGCTGCCGTCGAAGCTCTTGTCGCAGCGGCAAGAAGCGGCGACCGCCGGTCGGTTGTGTCGATACTCGGGCCGGGCTCACAGGAGCTCGTCTCATCCGGTGATCCGGTGGAGGACGAGAACATCAAGAAGGAATTTCTCACCGCCTATGACGCCCAACATCGGATCGTGGCGGAGAGCGGCAAGCCGTCGGTTCTCGTGATCGGGCAAAACGAGTGGCCGTTCCCGATACCGCTGGCCCAACGCGACGGACAATGGAGCTTCGACACCGCTGCGGGCCGCGAGGAGATCCTTGCGCGCCGTATCGGCCGCAACGAGCTTGGAGCGATGAAAGCGGCCCTCGCCTACTGGGATGCGCAGAATGAGTACGCCGACATGTTCAAGGACAAGAATGGGCAGGCGGTTTACGCGCAGAAGGTCGTCAGCTCGCCCGGCAAGAAGGACGGCCTGTACTGGCCGACGTCAGGCAGCGAGCCGGATAGTCCGCTCGGTGAGGCTGTCGCCACAGCCACCCAGCGGGGCTATCGCGTCGGCTCCGGCGAGCCTTATCACGGCTACTACTTCAGAATCCTGACCAGCCAGGGCCCGAACGCACCAGGCGGCGCCGTGGATTACATCGTGCGCGGCAACATGATCGGCGGATTCGGTCTCATCGCCTATCCCGCCGAGTACGGTAACTCCGGCATCATGACCTTCATCATCAACAATGACGGCGACATCTATGAAAAAGATCTGGGGCCACGGACGGAGAGGATTGCCTCGCGCATGACCTCGTACAATCCGGACCATACCTGGAGGAAAGTCGTCGATACGGAAAAATAAGCCGGCGTTTTCCGCCAGCGATCGCACGCCCGCGGGCGGCACTGATACGTGAAAGCGGTCCCGCCCCGAGTTTCGCGGCATTCAAAAGGGAGGGACAGCGTTGATGATCGACGTTTTTGCCTGGATCGTGCTTCTCATCCTCGTCGCGAGCGCGATCGCGATCTTTTTTATCGCAGGCTCGCTGCCGGGACACATCGCCAAAAGCCGCGGACATCCCTGGGCTGCGGCCGTCACCGTGGCCGGATGGGTCACCCTGATCTGCGGGTGAATAGCACGAATGATCTCGCAGTCGGACGCCGCAAGGTCCTGCTCGCTGGAGCTACGCTCGACGCCTCCACGCGCTCGGGCGCACTAGATGCAGCAGCGAATATCCGAGCTGAGAATGATTGAAGGGATCAGAAGGAAGATTGTGGCCAGAGCTGTCCCGGCGCGCGCAATAGCAGATCAACACTCAATGGGACCAAGCAAAAGCTTCGTGACGAAGACGGCTGATTTCTTCCTTGACGTATAAAATTCGGGATTTGAGGTAGGCGATCATCGGATCGTCGACCGGCGCATGGGAGAGAGCCTCGCCGATTTCTTTCTCGAGGGCCCTTTGTCGCTGTTCGAGTATCGCTATGTCGGTTTGCAGCATGATGCTTCTCCGACTTCGTTAAGATTGTCAGGAAAATCAGTTAACGAATCATTAACATGGCTTCGAGTGCCGGGATGTAGCAAATAGGCCACAATGCGAATAGAAATGGGAATGCGATGGTAAAAGGCTATTGGATTGTGTCGGTCGATATCAGCAACCCCGAGAGCCACAAAATGTACGTTGCTGAAACCCGAAGCGCTCTCCGCAAGTACGGAGCCCGCTTTGTCATTCGCGGCGGCAAGTCGGAGGTGGTTGAAGGAAAAGGACGATCACGAATTGTGGTGATTGAGTTCAAGGACTACGCAACCGCGCTTGAATGCTACCGATCGCCAGAATACGCCATGGCAATTGAAATTCGCCAAGGCAGTGCCGTGGCCGACATTATCATCGCCGAGGGTTATCACGGTCCTCAGCCGATGGATGGGTAGAATTCGATCGAAGATCCGGATTGGTCAGCCGGTTTCGGGCCCGTACAGCAATGCCAGGCCGGCTTGCATTCCGGATTTCGGCAAATAATGGCCTGAACTTTCCCGAATACAGCGGATAGACTACGCGGACCGGGGGACTGAACGGGGGACGTAGGGATGAAAGCCAGGTTCGCGCTTTGCATATCGGTCGCGCTGGCGTCTGCGATCACGGACGTTCGCGCGCAGCCCGCGCGCGTCACCGACAGGGATATTGTCGAGGCCTACCAATATATGCTCGGCCGCTGGCTGGTGCTGCGGCAGGAGAACCTCGACTTCAAGGACGGCATGAAATGGAACCAGATCGTCCACCGCGAACCCAGCGCCGTGGATTGGGCAAACCCGAACCTCGACGTCGTCTACAGCGAGGCATGGGTCGCGGTCGACGAGAAGAGCTGCACGCTGATCGAGTTGCCGGAGATCAAGGGCCGCTATTACACGGTGCAGGCGCTCAACGGCTGGGGCGAGGTAACCGCCAACATCAATGAGCGCAACTACCCGAAACACCCGTTCGGAAAGTTCGCTTTTTGCCTGAAGGGCGCGAAAGGGATCACGCTGCCGAAGGGCACGCAGCGCGTCGATCTTCCCAGCAGGAAGTCGCGCATTTTGATGCGAATCGAACTTGGCGCCAATCCGGCCGATGCGGTCACGCTGCAGAAAAAGGTCACGATGAAGGCGACCAGCTCACCGCTGATCGAGCCTGCAGTGGTGAAGCCGGACTTTCCCAACAGCAAGCTGCCGGGCGTCGAGGGCTTCGACAAGACCGAGGAGATCCTTGCGAGCGAGGCCGATCTCAACGTCGGCATGATCGATGTGCGCGACAAGACGCGCGCGGTCACCAAGGCGGCGGCCGATCAGCGCACGCGCATCGACGAGGTGATCCGCAAATATGCGATCCCAGCCTTCCAGGGCGAGATTCAGAAAATGGGCAAGGCGGCGAACGGGTGGACTCGTCCGCGCCTCATCGGCAACTACCGCACCGATTACGTGATGCGGAGCGTCGCGAATTACGCAGGCATATGGGCCAACAACAGCAAGGAAGTCGTGTACTTCGCCGGCCAGGGTCTCGACGGCGGCCAGACCTACACGCAGACCTATCCGAAGGAGGCGCTGCCGCTCTCGAAGACGCGCTACTTCTGGTCAGTCATCGCGGTCGATGGCGTCGATTTCAAAGTGATACCCAATCCAATCAAACGTTATCTGCTCAACAAGCAATCGGCGCTGAAACTCAACGATGATGGCTCGCTCACGCTGGCCTTTGGGCCGAAACAACCCGACGGCATTCCGGAATCAAACTGGATACCCACACCAACCGGCAAGCAATACAACCTGACCTATCGTTTCTACGGGCCGTCGAAAGATGTGTCCGACGGCACGTATTACCCACCGCCACTGGTGCGCATCAGCCAAACGCAGACGGAAAAATTCATCCATGGCCTGAAGAAATCGACCGAAGAAGTGATACGGCGGGGGAAGAAAAATGAGTAGAGCGGTTCTCGCCGGTCTCGCGCTGTTTTGCATGATTAATGCGTCGCAGGCGCAATCGCCGGCTGGCAATGCCGTGACGGTCACGGCCGATAATTTCAATCGCGCAGAGACCGACATGTATTTCGCGCAGTTCGTCAAGCGCGGAGCGCTCGGCAAGTTCGTTCACCTCCGCGAGCTGCCGCTGGAGGGTACCGGCGTGCGGCCGAACCGCGACACGCTTTATTCGGAAGCGGTGTTCGACCTCGACGCCGGGCCGGTGAAGATCACCCTGCCGAAGCCGGGCAAGCGCTTCATGTCGATCACCGCCATCAACGAGAATCACTACGTTTTCGAGGTCGGCTATGGCGGCGGCAATTACACCTACACGAGGTCCGAGGTCGGCACGCGCTACCTCTTTGTGGCGCTGCGTGTTCTGGTCAATCCCGCCGACCCGCAGGATACGAAACAGGCGCACGCGCTCCAGGATGCGGTCGTCGTCAAGCAAAAGAGCCCGGGGCGTTTCGAGGCGACCAACTGGGATCCGGTGAGCCACAAGAAAGTGCGCGATTTGCTGCTGGCCTTGAACGCGACGCTCCCGGACCTGCAAAAGGCGTTCGGGTCGCGAACGCAGGTCGATGCAGTCCGGCACCTGATCGGCACCGCGTCGGCATGGGGCGGCAATCCCGAGAAGGATGCGATTTACCTCAACGTTACGCCGGCCAAGAACGACGGCGCTGCGATTTACAAGCTCAACGTTCCAGCCAAGGTCCCCGTCGACGCCTTCTGGTCGGTCAGCGTCTACGACGCCACGGGCCATTTCAGGAAGAACCAGGACAATGCCTACTCATTCAACAGCCTCACGGCGAAGAAGAGCGCCGACGGCTCGGTCTCCATCCAGTTCGGCGGCTGCGACGGGAAGATTCCGAATTGCCTGCCCACCGTGAAGGATTGGAACTACATGGTGCGGCTCTATCGTCCACGCGACGAGCTTCTGAACGGCAAATGGAAATTTCCCGAAGCACAATTAATGAATTGATACGGCACGGTGCGCCTATACCGCATGTGTTGCCAAAATGCTGAAGTGCAAATACGCATACGCAATATCATAGCGGCGTCGACATGCACTTTGATTGGGGCGCATCATAATTCCTCACCAAACAGTGGCAGGTCGGCCTCGTCGGCTACGTGTACAACCAGATTTCCTGTGACAGCGGTACGGGTGATCGGGTTGGCTGCTTTGAATCGCGCGTCGCCGGCATCGGTCCGCAGGTCGGCTACATTTTCCCATCAGTGAGCAATACTAGGGCTATCTGAATTTGAAGGGCTATTGGGAATTCTGGTCCGAGCATCGCCCGGACGGATGGAACGTCTGGCTCACCCTCGCCATTTCACCCGCGGAGCAGAGAAAACAGGCAGCGGCCTCCAGGCAACTAATCACCAAATAACTCAGGCGGTCTCAGGAACTGCAATTTCTTCGCAACGTTATGATTTCGGTTCCCGTGCAGGCGCGCGGCTGGTGACAACGGAGGATCAGCGATGATCCGCAAACTCGCTGACGGCAGGTTCCGCCTCTACTCGCGCAAGAAAAATCCTCGCACCGGCAAGCGTCGCAATCTCGGCACTTTTTCCACCAGAAGGGCGGCACTCAGGCACGAGCGCGACATCCAGTATTTCAAGCGGCATTAGACAGCGAACTTTTTTCGGCGCGATTTGCAATCGTCATGGCCGGGCTTGTCCCGGCCATCTCGCTTATGGACGCATTCCCACAGTTATCGGGATCACAGCGGAAGTCGGGCCTGCCCGACTTGTGGCGACAAGCCCGGCGATGACGAATTCCTTTTCTATCCGTGCGCCACGCCGAGCGCGTCCTCCCCGCGATCGAGGATCAGCGGCACGATCAGATCTTCCTCGTCGTCGAGATGCCGCATCAGTCCCTTCACCAGTAATCCACTCGCATCCGCATAGTCGTCGCCGCAACGGCGCAGCGTGTCGGGATCTCCTTGCAGGGTCTGCAGCAATGCATTGGCACTTTCTGCCGTACGCGCCATGTCGAAGTGGATGTGGTGATGATCGCCTTCCAGCACCTCGAATCCGCGGGTCAGGCGGGCGTCTGCATCGCGAAAGATCGGGAAGTAATGGAGATCCTCGATCTGATGATGCACGTTCAGCTGATCCAGCATGAACTGCAGGCGCGGCACGAACTGGCGGGCAAATTCGGCAGGCGGAATCTGTCCGGCGCGAAACTGCGCCGTGATCCGTCCGATCGCTTGCGACAACTCGCGAAACATGGCGTGGCGCGACAGCCAGAAGCGCGCCATGTCGCCTAGGTTGGCATGAGACTCCCACTGCTCGCGGGGATAGCGCGAGAGCAGCACGCGCAAATCCTCCGGCCAGCCGCTGCGGCGGGCCAGAGCAAGGGCTTCGATCTCGGTGGAATGGGCTCTTTCGATCGTCACAGCGACTAAATAGCCATTGCGTGCGCGAATGCGAAGGGCAAACTTGCGCCGCATGAAGGCACCCACCAGTGTCGCACGCCTCACCTGCGACGAGCCAACCGCCCGCCGGCTTGCTACTTATCTCGGCGAAAGCCTCGATGCCGAGGATACGGCTTGCGCCGCATTCGAGGGCGATGATGGACGCTGGCACGTGGCGATTCATTTCCGCGCCGCTCCCGACGAGACTGGCTTACGCGAGCTGATCACGCTGGCGGCGGGGCGGACAGCGGCTAATGCGCTCAGGATCGAGCCCGTCGCCGACAGCGACTGGGTGGCGCAAAGCCTCGCCGGGCTTCGGCCAGTCCGCGCCGGCCGCTTGGTCGTTCATGGCGCGCACGCGCGCGGCGGGCTAAGAGCCAACGACATCGGCATTCAAATCGAGGCCGCCCTCGCCTTCGGCACCGGTCATCACGGCACGACACTGGGCTGCCTGCTTGCGCTCGGCGATCTCGCAAAGAGACGAAAGGCACGGCGGGTCCTCGATGTCGGCACCGGAACCGGAGTCCTGGCAATCGCAGCCGCCCGCTTGTGGCGCACCCACGCCGTCGCCGGCGATATCGATCCGGTCGCGGTCCGGTCCGGCCGAGCCAATGCGCAACTCAACCACGCCGCATCGATGATCACGTTCGTACCTGCCACTGGAGCCGGTGCGCAAGTCATCAGGGGGCACGCGCCATACGATCTCGTCCTTGCCAATATTCTGATGACGCCGCTCACAAGGTTGGCCGTGCCGCTGCGCAAGCTCGCCGCCCCCGGCGCGCACATGGTGCTGTCGGGTCTGCTGCCTGGTCACGCCAATGCTGTTCTCGCCATATACCGCGCCCAGGGGCTGAGACTTGAACGGCGGATCACGCTTCAGGGGTGGGTCACGTTGGTCATGCGCCGGGCGGCGCATACAAAACAAAGCCGCCCCGGTCGGGGACACCGGGGCGGCTTCGCTGGCGAAGCGGAAGCAATCAGCCGCTGAACGGCAGCTTGTCGACGCTGTTGATCAAGCGATTGCCTCGCTCATCAAACGTGTACGGCAATAGATGCGCATGCTTTGCAATTTCGCGATGGACTTGCTTCATGCGCGAGGCCACGAGCGCATCCATGAAACGAATGAAAACGCTTTTGCGCGGCGCAGCGGCTTTGGCTCGCTCAGCGGCTTTGGCAGTGGGTACGCGGGTAACTCCATAAGTGACGGCAACCATTTTCACATCTCCTTCTCACCATCGAAGCACGGCAACGCGCTTCGACTTATTGCGTGGCAATATAACTCTCCACACCGTCGCCAGTATCCGCGGCCTTGCATGGTTGCCCTGTAAATCCGACATGAATCGATTGATCGTTTTCGGAAATCTTAACCATCAGCTGGTGCGATCGGTGCAATGCACAAATTTTGGATGAGGGCCCGCTTTGCTGCCCAATCTGCGAGCGACGGAGCAAGAATTTTCACCAACTTGGCGCGTATGCTGTGCGCGTCACTTTCGCCGGTTCGTGCATGCCTGCATTGCCCGGGACGCGCACCACGGTAGAGTCGCTTCGATGTTTGAGGCCCGCTTTCAGACGTTCGATGATTCGAGCGAGCGCGTACAGAGCGCCGCGCGTGTCGCCGAACTGCGTGCCGAATTGAAACGCCGCAGCCTCGACGGGTTCATCGTGCCGCGCGCCGACCGCCAGCAGAACGAATATCTGCCTGCAAGCGAAGAGCGCCTCGCCTGGCTTACCGGTTTCACTGGTTCGGCCGGGACCGCCGTGATTCTGACCGACCGCGCGGCGTTGTTCGTCGACGGGCGCTACACCGTGCAGGCAAACGGCCAGGTTGACGGCAGTATTTTTTCCATCGAGCACCTGGTCGAGAACCCGCCGGAGCAATGGCTCGAGCAAAACTTGAAGCCGAATTCAACGCTTGGCTACGATCCCTGGCTGCACACCAGCGACCAGTCGGACAAGCTGAAAAAGGCTTGCGCGGTCGCGGGAGTAGAGCTGGTTGCGACCGACAGCAATCCGATTGACGCGCTCTGGCGAGATCGTCCCGCTCCGCCAGTCGGCCCGGTGACACTGCGCGAGATCAGGCTCGCCGGCGAAGCTGCGCCTGACAAGTTCAAGCGCGTCCGCGCCGAGTTGAAAAAGCTGCGAGCCGACGCTCTACTCGTATCGGATCCGCAGAATGTCGCCTGGGCCTTCAATATGCGCGGCGCGGATGTCACGCACACGCCCCTTGCACTCGCGTTCGCAGTGGTGCCGCTGGAAGGCAGACCAGCGCTCTACGTCGAAACAGCTAAGCTCAGTAACAACGTTCGTCACGCGCTGGAGGAATTTACCGACGTGCGCGGACCGGATGATCTCGCGCGCGATCTTGTCGCGCTCAAGGAGAAGACCATCCGGCTCGACCAGGCGACCGCCTCCGAGGCTCTGACGCGCCTGATCATCGAACACGGCGGCAAGCCGCAACGCGGGCCAGATCCGATCACGTCTTTGAAGGCCACGAAGAACCACGCCGAGATCGTGGGCAGTCGCGCCGCTCACAAGCGCGATGGCGTGGCGGTGACGCGATTTCTAGCGTGGCTCGACAAGGAAGCGCCGTCCGGCAAGCTGACTGAAATCGATGCGGTGGCTGCACTCGAAAGCTTCCGCCGCGACACCGGCGCGCTCAAGGACATCTCCTTTCCCACCATCGCCGGCGCGGGCCCGAATGGCGCCATTGTGCACTATCGCGTTACGCGCGCGTCAAACCGGCGCATCGGAATGAACGAGCTCTTCCTGATCGATTCTGGCGCGCAGTACGAAGACGGCACCACGGATATCACTCGGACAATCGTCGTCGGCGAACCAAGCGAGGAGATGCGGGACCGCTTTACGCGCGTGCTCAAGGGTCACATTGCCATTGCGACCACTGTGTTTCCTGAGAACACGAGCGGGGCCCAGCTCGACCCTCTGGCACGAACGGCGCTGTGGCAGGCCGGCCTCGATTTCGATCACGGGACCGGCCACGGCGTCGGCAGCTATCTCTCGGTCCATGAGGGTCCTGCACGCATATCAAAGCTCGGCACTGTGCCTCTTCGGCGCGGCATGATCCTGTCGAACGAGCCTGGCTATTACAAAACGGCCGCCTACGGCATTCGCATCGAGAATCTCGTGCTGGTGATCGCCGCTCCCGAGCCCGTCGGCGCCGAAAAGCCCCTCAACACCTTCGAGACACTAACGCTGGCGCCGATCGACCGTCGATTGATCGACGTGCCGATGCTCAGCCGCAAGGAACGCGCCTGGGTCGATAGCTATCATGAGCGCGTGCACGAGGTGCTCGGCCCGCTCGTCGATGCGCCGACGCGCAAATGGCTCGAGAAGGCGACGAAGCCGTTGTAGCTAGCGCTGATCGTCTCAGTTCGTCCCCGCGCAAGGGGCACCCAGCCGGACTCAAACGACCGGTGGGTCGTCTGCTGGATGCCCGCTTTCGCGGGCACGAACGGAGAATGGGAAAGGCATGCCGCACAAAGGGCATGACTGTCGGGCGGAACGACCCGTTCCGTTCGTTCCCCCGCAAGCGGGGACCCAGCAATAACGGTCACGCGCCGATCAGCTTGAGCCACTCATCCTCGGTCAGCACCGTCACGCCAAGCTTCTTGGCGTCCGCAAGCTTGGAGCCGGCGCCCGGACCGGCAACCACATAATCGGTTTTCCTGGAAACTGACCCGGCTGTTTTGGCGCCAAGGCGCTCGGCCTGGGCCTTGGCCTCTTCGCGCGTCAGCTTCTCCAGCGCACCGGTGAACACCACCGTCTTACCAGCAACCGCGGTGTTCGTCTTCGGCTTCTCCGCATCGAGGATGGTGACCTGCTTGGTCAACCGCTCGACGATGCCCCGGTTATGGCTTTCACCGAAATAGGCCTTCACCGCTTCGATGACCGTATCGCCGATCTGATCGAGCGCGTCCATTTCGGCGGCGGCCTCCGCGTCGTCCTTGGCGATCTTCAGGACGGCATCGTGGAAGGCTTTCCACGAGCCATAGCCGCGCGCGAGCGCAAGCGCCGTGGTCTCGCCGACGTGATGGATGCCGAGCGCATAGATGAACCGGTCAAGCGCGATCTTGCGCCGCGCCTCGATCGCGTTGAACAGGTTGCGCACCGAGGTTTCGCCGAAGCCTTCCTGCTCGAGCAAGTCGCTCCTGTGTTTCTTTTCCAATGCGAAGATGTCAGCCGGTTCCTTGACCCATTCTTTCTCGAAGAACAGTTCGATCTGTTTCTCGCCCAGGCCTTCGATATCGAACGCACGGCGCGACACGAACAGCATCAGATGCTGAATCTTCTGATACGGGCAGGCGAATTCGCCGGTGCAGCGGGCGCGGGCGCCCTCCTCGCCGGTCGCGGTTTCCTCGCGCATCACCTTCGTTTTAAGCGGGCACGGACACCTGGTCGGAAACTGGTACTTTTCTTTCCCGCGCGGCTTGTCAGCGACGACATCGACGATCTGCGGGATCACGTCCCCTGCCCGCTGCACCACGACCGTGTCGCCGATGCGAAGGTCGCGGCCGCCGCGCAGTTGTTCGCCCCCACCGCCGATGCCTCTGATGTAATCCTCGTTGTGCAGCGTGACGTTTTGCACGATCACGCCGCCGACACTGACCGGCTCCAGCTTGCCCACCGGCGTGAACGCGCCGGTGCGGCCAACCTGAATCTCAATTCCTTTGAGAACGGTGATCGCGCGCTCGGCGGGAAATTTATGCGCGATGCCCCAGCGCGGCACGCGCGACACGAAACCGAGCCGTTCCTGCCAGTCGATGCGGTCGACCTTGTAGACGACGCCGTCGATGTCGTAGTCGAGCTCGGCCCGACTCTCCTCGATCTTGTGATGGAAGGCCATCAGCTCCTCGGTGGAGCGGCAGAGCCGGGCGAGAGGATTGGTCTTGAAGCCGCAGGACTCGAACCACTTGATCATGCCGGACTGCGTCTCGGCCGGCATTTTGCTCATTTCGCCCCAGGAATAGGCAAAAAATCCGAGAGGCCGAGAAGCGGTAATGGCGGGGTCCTTCTGCCGCAAGGAGCCGGCGGCAGAATTCCGCGGATTGGCAAATATCTGACCGCCCGCCGCTTTCTGTCGTTCGTTGAGGGCAAGGAATGCGTGCTTGGTCATATAGACCTCGCCGCGCACCTCGCAGACCTTCGGGACATGACGGCCCTTTAGCCTTTTCGGCACATCCTCAAGCGTGCGGATATTGGCGGTGACGTCCTCGCCCTCGGCGCCGTCGCCGCGCGTCGCAGCCGTGATAAGTTCGCCGTCTTCGTAGCACAGGGACATCGAGAGACCGTCGATCTTCGGCTCTGCGCTGAATGCAATCTTCTCATCGTTGCCCAGTCTCAGGAAGCGGCGAATGCGAGCGACGAAATCAATGACATCTTCGTCGCTGAAGGCATTGTCGAGAGACAGCATCGGCACGGCGTGCCGCACTTTCTTGAATTTTCCGGTAGGCGCCGCACCGACGCGTTGCGACGGCGAGTCCGGACGGATCAGTTCCGGAAAGCGCGCCTCAATCGCGGCATTGCGCTGGCGCAGGGCGTCGTATTCGGCGTCCGTTATGGTCGGTGCGTCCTGCTGGTAATAACGTTTGTCGTGCGCCGCGATTTCAGCCGCGAGCCGCTTCAGCTCGGCCTTTGCCTGCGCTTCGGTGAGATCAGTCACTGAGATACTGGTTGCGTGTTTGGCGGGCATATTTTTATTCGCAGTGATTCCGGCGCACGCCTGAATGACTTAAAGGTGTCAACTTGCGGCCTTCATCAGCCGTTCGGCTGCGGCGCGGGCCTCGTTGGTGATCTCGGCCCCCGCCAGCATGCGGGCGATCTCCTCGCGCCGTCGCTCCGATGCCAGCTCGGTGACGCGCGTCGCAACCCGCTTACCCTTCTCGAGCGCATCCTTGGTGATGAGATAATGTCGGCCGGCGCGAGCCGCCACCTGGGGCGCGTGCGTGACAGCAAGCACCTGGACACCGCGGGCCAATTTGGCGAGACGCATGCCGATCGCATCCGCCACGGCACCCCCGACGCTGGTGTCGATCTCGTCGAACACGAGCGTCGGCGCCGAGCCGCGGTCGGCCAGCGCCACCTTCAAGGCGAGCAGAAAGCGCGCCAGCTCGCCGCCGGACGCAACCTTCATCAACGGTCCCGGCCGCGTGCCGGGATTGGTCTGCACCCAAAACTCTACCCGGTCGATGCCATGCGGCCCGGCGGCAGCCTGGTCGCTGTCGACTCGGGTGGAAAATTTCGCCCGCTCCAGCTTGAGCGGCTTGAGTTCGCCGTTGACGGCCTTGTCGAGAGCGGCGCCTGCCTTGCCGCGTGCCTGCGACAATGCCTGGGCCGCGGAACGGTAGGCGGCCTCGGCTTGTGCAGCGGCGACCTCCAGCACCTTGAGCTTTTCCTCGCCGGCGTCGATGACCGCGATGTCTCCGTTAAATTTACGAGCCAGCGCGGAAAGCTCGTCGACCGGCACATTGTATTTGCGTCCCGCCGCGCGAAGCGTGAATAGCCGCTCCTCGATGCGCTCGAGTTCGGCAGGATCGAAATCGGCAGTTTGCAGGGCCGCTTCAACCTGGGACCGCGTTTCATCGAGTGCGGTCAAGGCCGCATCGAGGGCTTTCACTGTCGGCTCGATCAGGCTGGGGGCCTGCGCCGCGCGCCGCTCGAGCTTCCGGATCACGCCCGAAAGCGCGGGCACGCTGGAATTCACGCCGGCGATAACCTCGTGGGCATTGCGCAAGTCCTCCGCGACTTTCTCAGCCTGCATCATGGCGGTGCGCCGCTCGGCAAGCGCGGTTTCTTCGCCAGCTTGGGGCGAGAGCTTGTTGAGCTCATCGACAGCGTGACACAGCCAGTCGCCCTCGCGCTTGGCCCGGTCGACCTCGGATTTATGAGCTTCGGCTGCAGCCTGCGCTTCTTGCCGCGCCGTCCATAGAGCCTCGACCTTTGCCGCCTGGCCCTCAAGCCCGCCGAAAGCGTCGAGCAGACGGCGATGCGTTCCGGCGTCGATTAAGGCCCGTTCATCGTGTTGGCCGTGGATCTCGACCAGCGAATTGCCGACCTGTTTGAGAATTTGGACGCTCACCGGCTGGTCGTTGATGAAAGCACGGGTGCGTCCGTCGGCGAACTGCACGCGACGGAGGATCAGTTCGTCTTCGACCGAGATAGCGTCAGCTGCGAGAACGGCCCGCGCCGGATGATCGCGTGCAACCTCGAACGCCGCAGTAACCTGACCTTGCTCCGCACCCTGCCGCACCAGCGACTGGTCCCCGCGCCCGCCCAAGGCCAAAGCAAAGGCATCGAGCAGGATCGACTTGCCTGCGCCGGTCTCGCCGGTAAGGACGGCAAGCTCGTCGGCAAAGTCGATGTCGAGCCGGTCGATCAGAACGATGTCTCGGATCGAAAGTCGGGAGAGCATGGTCTTACTGTCCTGGCAGTCGTCATTCCCGGGACTCGGCCGGGCAGACGTCCTGCGATTCCATATTCAGAGACGACGATGGCCGGGACAAGCCCGGCCAAACACGATGTGGGTAAATCTATCGGGCGAGCTCGCTAGCCCAACCCGATACGTTTGAACGCCTTGCTGATCCAGGAACCCTCATTTTCCTTCGGCTCGACGCCACTTGTCTTCACCAGCGCGTAAGCGTGCTTGTACCACGAGCTATCCGGGAAATTATGCCCGAGGACGGCGGCCGCCGTCTGGGCCTCATCGACTATGCCGAGCGCCATGTACGATTCGGTCAATCTCATCAGCGCTTCTTCGACGTGACGCGTCGTCTGGAATTTGGTGACGACCACTTTGAAGCGGTTGATGGCGCCGGTGTAGTCTTTCTTCTTAAGGTAATAGCGGCCGACCTCCATTTCCTTGCCGGCCAGTTGATCGCGGGCAACTGCCATCTTCTGCCTGGCACTAACCGCATATTCGCTGCCAGGATATTTGCGGATGACTTCGTCAAGCGCAGCGAGCGCTTTATCGGTGCGTGCTTGATCGCGGGTGATATCGGGAATTTCGTCGAAATAGGAAGAACCAATCAGATATTGCGCGTACGCGGCATCCGCTCCACCAGGATGCAGAGTGATATAGCGCTTCGCCGCATTGACGCAGTCGTCGTACTCGCCAGCCTGATAGTAGGCATACGAGGTCATGATCAGGGACTTGCGCGCCCATTCGGAGTACGGGTGCTGGCGGTCTACCTCTTCGAACTTCTTGACCGCCTGCTTGGGATCCTTCTTGGCATTCAGAAGATAGAGCCCCTCGTTGTAAAGCTTATCGGCCGGCGCATCGGGGGCGGTGTCATCTTTTTTGGCGAAAAAATCGAGGCTGCTGCACGCGCCCAGGCTGGCAGCGAGGGCGATGACCGCCAGTGTGCGCGCAATACCAATCCGGTATCCCGGATCTGCCGGCGCAGTCGCGACTGCAGCAGGTTTGCGCATCGTCCTGACCATTAGAAGCCTGCACACAAACTCATTCACGCGACGTTTGCTTCCCCCAAAGCTTGGCAACGATCTGTCCCGGCAGCGAGGCAATGCGCGCCGGTTTATCCGAAAATGGCCGATTTCGCCATGCGACTAAGCCGATAATCGGCCCGGATTAAGGCGACAGTTAAGGCGAAAATGCTGGGTTCAGGCCACTTCGGGCCTGTAAGCCGGCGCTACCAGGCCGGTAACGACATGGGCGTGACCACGTGTGCGACGCACAGGTTCCGCTGCCGCCTCGACGACCCGCCAGGCCCTTGGATCGGCCATCAAAGCGGACAGAACCGCATGGTTCAGCCTGTGCCCACCGCGAATGGTCTTGTAAGCGGCGAGAAGCGGTTGACCGGCGAGCGCCAGATCGCCGATGGCATCGAGGATCTTGTGGCGGACGAACTCGTCTGCAAACCGCAAGCCGTCGGGATTGAGTATCCGGTCCTCGCTGACGACCAGGGTGTTCTCAAACGAGGCACCCAAGGCGTAGCCGGCACTCCAGAGCTTGGCCACGTCGCGCATAAATCCGAACGTGCGGGCACGCGCGATTTCGCGACGGAACGTATCGGGCTCGATGTCCAGCGAGAGCGCCTGTTGGCCAATCAAGGGGTGATCGAAGTCGATCTCGGCTTCGACCCGGAAGCCGTACTGATAAGGCCGCAATTCACCGTAGGCGCCGTCCTTGGCCACGGTGATCGGCTTGAGCACTTCGATATAGCGCCGCGGCAATGCGCGTGCGGTAAGGCCGGCCTGGTCGATGGCTTCGACAAACGCAGCAGCACTGCCATCCATAATGGGGACTTCGGGTCCGTCGATCTCGATAACGACGTTATCGACGTAAAGTCCTCGCAAGGCCGCGAGCAGGTGCTCAGCCGTCGAGCATAGCGGCCCTCTGGCATCGCCAAGAACGGTTGCGAACTCTGTCGCCGTGACAGCGCGCACGTCGGCCCGAATCTCGCGCTCGATAGAACCGTTACGTCGGATGCGCTGGAAAATAATTCCGCTGTCGTCATCGGCAGGATGCAGGGTAAGGGTAACCGGAAGCCCCGAATGGACGCCGATGCCCGAAACGGCGACCTGGTGGCGTAGCGTTGTTTGCTTGGCGCCCTTCATCTACCCCGACTTCCGCCCGGCTGTTCGAATGCCGTGCGGCCCCATCCCCGAGGCCCCTGCTGGGCCACATTTCTGCCGTCAGTCTCAAGCCGCTCCGAAAGCCCGAGCGGCAATCCCCAATAGCGCGAATGTCCCTTTCGCCCCTGAAACTTAGGCCTGACTCAGAGCTTCTCCAACTCACGGTTTCTTACCGACTGTTACTCTTTTTTGCCGTAATTCCCGCGGCCCCTGGCTGTTGATCTCCACAATTGCGCCGCTGAAGA
>Ga0114129_10005141_pt1 | contig 18413 bp, 13 predicted proteins | sample RhiMetdeltSRZDD1_FD_80071 | JGI IMG/M metagenome (GOLD analysis project Ga0114129, IMG submission 80071) | Populus rhizosphere microbial communities from Tennessee, USA - Rhizosphere MetaG P. deltoides SRZDD1 (version 2) (version 2) | ecosystem: Host-associated > Plants > Roots > Rhizosphere >...
ATCGTTATTCAGGATCGCCGGGTGACTTCCCAACGTGCTGGTACTGAGCAGAATTCCATATGTCATGCCGACGATTGTATTGTAGGACACGGTTCCGCTGGTTAAACCCAGTTGTATTCCTATCGCAACAGCGCTCAAGGTCGGACTGGTATCTAGTAAATGGTTATCATTTACTAGGACGGAATACACTTGGTCTCCAACACGAATCCCTGTTTGCGGCCCCCCATTAAAGGTGATGTTATTCGATTGAACTTGATAGCCCTGAGCGCCTCCGCTGATATTGACGGCTCTCCACCAACTATTTACCGCGAGAATTTGGATATCATTTCCAATAATCAGGGTGGGGTCAAGGACAGTACTATCTGTCGAAAAGATAACGTTCCTAATTACTCCAATACTTGGGGAGGAAATTATAATAGTGTTATCGATTAGTTTCCCCCCCACTGCCGGGGGACCGCATATCTCTATTACTCCATTATTTCCTCCCGCTGGCGCGGAGGTATACCCATTGTCACGTATTGTACACGCCTGAAGCGTAGCCTTGTAGTTCAGGAGGATCATCGGAACTGTCGAATTTCCGGTTAGGGAGAACGTTAGCCCTTGAATAAACGCCCCAGCTGCTGTTGTCTGGATAAGGGTTCCTGAGCCGGTGATTGTCGCGCTGAATCCAGTGTTCACGATGATTGTTACCGGTCTATCCACAATTAGTGGCCCTGGCTCTACCCAGTCGGTCACCACGTGGATCGTAGTACCGCCACCTTGCTGCGCAGCCAGAATGGCTTCTTTGATTGAGTTCTTATTGCCGGGCACGTTGATGTCATCAGCCCAAACGACGGACATCCGACCCAGAGTGAGAAGGAGAAAGAGACATGCACTTGGCACTTTCATCGGATCCCCCTCGGCTTTGTTTTAAGGAACATCGCCTTTATGTGGCCCCAACTGGCAGCGCTAACCCTGACAAGCGCGCACCCCGATTCAGGAATCGCACCCAGAAAGCTCCCTCCGACAAATCCAGGCGAACCATAGGACAGGCTATAATCGTCCGTAGCGACGCTGCAGAAGAGCGGATCGGCAACTATTTGTGCATCCCAATTCTCAAGAGAATCAAAGGGTTGATTTCCCCAAAAGAGATTTACTCCAGTCCGAGGAGTGGCGGATTCGCTCGTTATCCCACACCCGATGCTTAGCGCCACGATATTCAGAGCCAGCTCAAGACCAGTATCCACATCCTCGATGAACATTCCCCCACCGCCCCCACAAATTGACGGATCTCTTCCCTCATTCCCCACAAGGGTGTTATGGACTATTTGGCCTGATAGCCCGTACAGCCACATCCCCCCCCCCGAGGAGCTGTCAGCTGGGGAGATGCCGCTTGCGACATTTCGAACCAAAACATTTCTCTGAACAGAGATAATCTTCCCCGATCCCAATCTCGATAGGTACATTCCACCACCATGGTCGGTGGCTAAATTGTCTGAGAACCAATTATTCTCGATAGTGCTTCCTGCCTCTAGGAATATACCCCAAATCCCTCCCCCATCCTCTTCGCAACTGTTGTGCTTGAATGAATTGTTACAAATTACTGCGCAGGAATGTTGGATAGAGACACCTCCACCATTTCCCGCGGTGACGTTATTCTCAAAGAGGTTTTTCTCAATGAGGGGTTCTGCGACTGGAACGTCAATCAAACCGCTTCCCACAGCGATTCCGGCCCCAATACTGTGAGCGATGCTCAAGCTATTTCCAATAATCCGGTTGCCGCGAATAGTTGGAGATGATTCTACACAGATAATTCCTCCTCCACGGGGAGTCACTCCAAAATCCGTCGATCCAGTTCCTCCAGTGATCGTGAAACCCTCTAGGACGGCGCTGCGCGTTTCTTGGCTACTAAACGTAACTACAGATCCTTGAAATTGGCTACCATCTATGGTTGTAAGACCGGGTCCGAGTATGGACCGGACCACCAAGTCCTTCCCTATGAAATCAATATGTTCAGAATAAAGGCCGATCCCCACTAGGATCGTGTCTCCAGACTGTGAGGCGACTATTCCCTCTTGTATCGATTGGTAGTCCCCACCCCCGTCTGCCTCAACCCGCCAAATCCTGGCATCGCAGGTCGGTGGTGCTAAAGTGACAGCAAATGTAATGATGATGAGGGGAGAGGGAACTTTTCGCGTCCTGGAAGGATTTGGAACGCTGGCTGAACGCGGACAGGCCTTCTCGGGTTGTTTCTCGGAGGGAGGGTGGCAGGCCTTGTTACGCACATCCACCAACCAGAAACCTGGCAATAGTAAGGGAAGCTGCATCGCGCCTCTTTGCATTCGGTGCGATAGTATCCAAGCATTGTTTAAGAACCGACGCACTATCGGTGAACATAAACTCCCCGGGACCTCAGAACTAGTCCACCACCTATTAACTCGTATATATATATACCAGCCGGCACTTCCCTCTTTAACGAGTCCTTTCCGCCCCACTGAACTTCATGCTCCCCCCGGCCAAGTGTGCCCTCATAGATCACATCTACGACTCTTCCAACCACGTCATATACCTTAAGTTCAATCGCCGTAGGCTCTTCAATCTCAAACTTTAGACTAACAGCATTATCCGATGGGTTTGGATACGGGTTATGCAGGACCAATCTCCCCTCTGTCAATCTCGGCCCTAAAACAACAGGGCCGTAAACCTTGCTGCCTCCCACCCTTAGGACTTCCTCTATCCAGTAGCTAGCTCCACATTTTGGCGCCAACTCATCGACATATTCATAAGAGCCCGAATGGCCAAAAAGTAGGGAAGAGATTCTCTGCTTGGTAGGGAACCCGGATGATTCTCTGTATACATAAAATCCGGCCGTGGCACCCTGATTGCTCGCGTACCACGTTACGTGCGCCGCCAAATCCTCCCATCGTGCCTGCATGCTTTCCAACGCAACTGGAGTATTTCCGCAGGACGGATCCTTTACTTCACCAGCCGGGCTATTCTTCCAATCCCACGAGCTGTTCCCATATTTCTCGTTAAGCGCATCCCTTTCACTTGGAGATAGGGAGTCAAGAAGGTAATTCGCCTCAAATATTCCACCGTTGAAGCAAGTGTTAAATAGCGGGTCATACGATGGGTTTTTAATCATAGTTGGCACTTCTTGCTTAGTGTCGCAGCATGGAAAAGGATTATTGTTAAAAGTGTGACCCAATCCGAATCCGTGACCAACCTCGTGCGTGATTATGGATGCAAAATGGACTATGTCCTCCTCATCGCTCATTGTGCTTGTTGGAATCTTAGCGAAGGACCACCACCACCAAGAAACCTCGGGAAAAGGTGGGAATGGTGGGAGTACACTAATGTCCAACGCTTGCTCTCTTACCCAAATACTAAAGCCAATACACCATTCCGCCGCCGTCGGATCATATTGCTTGATTTGAAGGGTGTTCGCGAACTCATTATCAGCATAATAGGTTTCCCAAGTAGCGTCGTTAATGGCCTCCACTTCAACTCGGTTGGAGCTTGAAACGGACCCGACGGTAAAGTTTAGAATCTTTCCCTGGTTACTCGAAATACAGTTTGTTATATAGTTTGCGTACGTGCGACACGCCTCCATAACTCTATCATCAGCCTGGTCGTTATTCTGCCCCTGGAATCTGGAAAAGTTTGTAAACAGAACGGGCCATTCGCAACGTCTAGGGTGGATCCTCCGGAAACCACCTTCATCGTAGATTACGCAGGGATCTCCAGTGAAGGTGCATTGGGAGAGGGAGACTGAGGGGCTTAGGCAGAGGGTAAATGCAATTACTGCAAATTGGGTTATTCGGGGACTCATCTGCCCTCTCCATAGTAATTGGATAGTTCCCCAATAATCTCGCCAAGTGATGAGGGTTCCTCCACGTAGCTGATCCTTATAAGTGAATAAATTTCGGACAGCTTCATTCCTGACCCATGCTCGAGAAACGCGGCTGCTGCGGCTGAACCATCACCGCCTGTCTCCCTCAGAGGTCTTTGAAGAAGGTCTTCAATGGGCCGCATAAGAAACCCCGCGTGTACAAGGCGGCACGGATCTCCCTCAGAATCGGGACACTTAGCTACAATCAGAACCATTTGCCCCACCTGTAACCATAGTTCCTCTTCGGAAGCTGAAGAGGAGAAATAGAGTTCGTCCGGAGCGTCAACACCCACTACAGCCATCCCGGCTTTGGCCGAAAAGGCTGCGGTGTGTGTCCAAATTCTGAAAGGCGAACTTTTCGGTCCACTGATCCATTGCAATAGCGTGCAGTGAGCTATCGTTCTTGGTCGAACTGTCCGAGAGGCCTGTGTAGAGATAGCACCAAGTTCTAAGCTATCAATACGTGCAACGGCGACGCGTACATTTTGAGATGGCCCAGTTACGAGATACGGCTGTACACTAGGTGATCCACTCAATGCTGCAAGTAGAAAATGCCAATGCCACATTGCTAATCTCCTTTTATGGTCCTTGGCTGGACTTTGGCCACCCTTGCTTCCGACGCGTTAACACTCTCAGCGATCCAATCATATGTGGGAAGCACGGTTCTATCAGAGAGAACAAGTCCTTTGGTATTCAGGAGCATATTTCCACGCGCTGAATCTGGAAAAGTAGCAATCCGTACAATGCCATACTTCTTGCAGGTGACGACTTCATCGGTTGATGAGATTCCATTCTCATCCTTGTCCCACCAAACGCACATTCCATTGAGCTCTTCCCCTTCAAGCCAACCGTTCCTATTATCATCAAGCGATGCTAGAGGCTGGTACCCGTTGTTCCAAAATATCCACCACGTTCTCGAACCAAAAAGCTGTAACCCGGAGTCAATCTTTCCCTTATTTCGCGGGTCCCAGACAAGGAATGCTGCGGACTTTGTAACCCATGACCAGCGAGTATGACTATTGTCCCCCTCCAAATCGAAAAGGACAGAAGCCTCAGGATTGATTAGGTTCTCGAAGGCTAAGGATTGAGTTCGTGGAAATATTATCGGAGAAATTGCTCGAGAGGAATGTCCGCGCTCCGCAACGAAGATGCTCATTGCATTCAATTCAAGCATCGATTCTATCGTCATCTCCCCCACAATCCTATGCCATGCAAGGAGTTCAATGATCTTTTGCGCGGCTTCGAGTCTTATTTGATCAAGCTGTGGTTTTTGCGCTTTGGCTTGCGTAGAACTGCTCAGGTCGTAGGCTTTTCTATAAGCCTTAAGAGCTAGATCCTCCCATTCTCTCGAAACCACTCTTCTGAGAAGCATCCCCATAAGGGACCGCTCCGCAAGCTCCGCCTTAATCGAGGATAGTGAACAGGGAAGATGGCCCAAGAGTGCGTTGAACGCCTGGGAGCGAATCTCGGGGGACTCGAATTCGGCCAGGAGTTTCCGTACTTCGGAGAGAGGAATGGCCAACGTGCTATCACCGCAGGGCGGATAGTCAGGAGGCATTCCGATCGTCGGAGAAAGCTCTACTCCCATCTCTAGGATCCAGCCCAACCCCAGGTATGGCAAAGCCCAAGTCGGATCAATCTCCGTGGATTTTCGATAGGATCGTATTGCCGCGACTAGATGCTCCACTGAATAATCCTGGAGAGCTTCGGCTTCCATCTGAGGGGGAATGTATGAACTCTCCAATCTCGGTGGAATGCGATCCAAGCCGGTTTCTACTGAGATGGTGTCCCTCGCTTGTGCAAAGCCGAGAGCATGTATTCTTCCAAGTGCGTAGTAGCCAAGGGCCGACTTCGGTTTCACCCTGGTGTAATCCTCAAGATTTCTTGTTAATCTTGCGATGGGTGCATACGTAACCGTTCGCGTCGACATAGCAGATGCATCTAATGAAATGAAAACTCCAGTCAAAATGGTTACCGCCCGTAGGACGGTCTGCCTTCCTTTCTGTCTTTTGACACTCATTAGGCCGCCCTCTTCAGGAACCTCATAAATCTGGCCCCCTCCTTTAGTTCATGAGAACTAGCTTTTTTACTATTTGGCCTTTTCCAAACATTCTGACAAAGTAGATACCTGAAGGTAGGGCTACCCCGTTGCGCGCTCGGGGTTCCCATTTTATTCTCTGGAGGTTTGCATTCTCCTCTACGTGTTCTGAATACACGATCCTTCCTGCAATATCTAACACCTCCAGGCGCCCTCCGCTGGGAGCAAGGATTTGAAAAATTGCGCCACGACGGGCGGGATTCACGAACTTCAAGCTAGGAAGGCTAGAGTTCAAGTTATTCGGTACCCCTGTTTGATAAGGGAGTGAAGAACCAAGCCTGTTGCCATCATTGCTGGCATTCTTCTTAAACTTAGGCCATGTCATGCTGGTTGGGGAAAAAGACCAGGGCGTGTTCCAGCAGTAGAGCATTTGATCTGAACCCCTCACTCCAATTTCCGTTGTTCCATTATTGTCTATATCCCAAATGAATGGGGCGGAGGATATCTTGTTTGAAGTTTTAATTGGAAAGCCATCGAGGATTTCGCCAGAATGAGAAAGGCCATAAAGACTTCCTGCATCATTTCCAAACAGTATATCTTGGTCGCCATCATTATTGAGGTCTCCCACAATTGGCGATGAGTATATTGGAGCCCCAGAGTAAAAAGGGAATCCTGCCAAAGTTTGGGCATTGTTCCCGCTAAGGCAGTAGAGATTTCCATTAGAGCTCCCAACGATTACATCCGGATAGAGATCTTGGTTCAAATCTGCCAAGGCTGGTGAAGAATCCATGTCCCCATTCATAGGGATGCTTACGGGCCATCCCGAAGGCTCCGTCAAGTCTACCCGAATAGCATGAACAGTTCCGGTTGTAGGGGAGCCTTCCGGGCATGGGTTTACTCCGACAGCCGTACCGAACCCAATTCTTCCAAGATCCTGAGGTTCGAGAATCTGCCGATTTCCTGCACAGTTTGCAATAACTGCCTGTGAGTTTGAAGGATTTGTTGTCAGATTCAGGGTGGTATTTGAGTAAGAATAAACATAAAAAACACCCGCTACAGCAACCGAGTCATGCTGGCAGCCACTGTTTGCATCGGAACTGTTTGCATCCCATGTCAGACGATTTCCTGATCCTGAGGCGGGCCATGTTGGAAGTGGGGATTGGGTTGCAAACTGTAAGGCAGCGCAGCTGGTCCAGCCACTCAAATAAATCCCCTGGCCAGGTGTCGAGTCGTAGTTCAAGCCGAAACTCATTCCGCCCAAGCCGTAACTCGGATTGTAGTTAGCCCCGAGAACGTAAACATAGTAGGGTTGTGCCACATTTCCGTGGATAACTACATCTGCACACGAGTTAATGTTCCCTGCCGCGCAAAAGGTTTGGCCCTTGCTTAGTGGGTAAGGATGTAGATGGAGAGCAATCTTTGGGGCATATCCCCCTGCCGGATAGGACTCACGATCAATTGGTGCCGAGCGATCGGAGACAGGCTTCATCTCCGTCTGTCCTGAAGAAACGAAAACGATCTCTGGCCGACTGTCATTATCTATGTCACCGACCGCGGGGGATGATGTGATGGAGCCTGCCGTTTGAAAAGGGAAGCCGGGCAAGTCGGTGCCGTTCGCCCGCATCACGTATAGCTTGTGGTCCCGACTCGGTACAATGATTTCCTTTTTCCTGTCAGGATTCCCGTCGAAGTCGGCAATCGACGGAGTTCCGTAATTGTAGGCAGCCCCAAGTATTCTAAAAATGCCGTTCGTGGCAGGGTTATTGTCTCCATCCAAGAGTTCAGTCCCATCATGCTGCCAACCGAATAGCTTATCCGCGCATTCAACGAAGATCTCTAGGTCATGGTTATCGTCCACGTCGCCCAAAACAACGGAACCGACAGGATTCGGCTCCGGATGGTTTGATGGGTTAAGGTCCTTCGGAAAACCTGGCATCACGTTCCCTTGATTGTCCCAAAGGTAGAGGCGGGGAGGTGACCAGCTCGCCGCTGCGACCTCCGGATCCCCATCATGGTCAACGTCTCCGACTGAGGGTGTGTTCCAAAAGCCTGATCCGTTCGTGTTCGAGAATGGTCCGCGATTTCGCACGTCATGATCCCCGTCAATGTACTCCCTGCCGTCCGCCCGCAATACATACACTTCCTCTCCGCCCGTGAGTAGCTCAAGTTGGCCATCCCCATCTAGATCTGCAAAGGTCACACCCGCCGTGGGACTCTGAGCTGCCGAACCAACCGGGAATCCCGCTCGGAGCGGGAGTGTTGTCGTTGTAGAAATGGGCAATGACCATACGCCTTCATTGCCGGATGAATCCACGGCGCTAATTACGTAGAAATAGCGGGTGAACGCCGGCAGTCCATCATCCCGGTAGTAGCCGATCCGTTCAGAAATGAGATCGTTCACCTTCACCCACGTGGCCGGTGTCAGACTGGGAGAGCGGTACACATTGTATCCTTTAAGGTCCCCCGAACTCACCGGAGCCCAACTGAGTTCGATAGAACTGGCCTGACCCTTTCCATCCAGGCTAGAAGGTGTGAGGGGCAAAAGCCAATCTACCTTCTTGTAACCGAGTTCCCCGTACGCATCCTTCAGGACCATTCGTAGCTCGTGTGGCGGCGTCACGTTGGAAAGACGACACCTGACGCCGTCCACATGATTCGCTTTGATCTCATCAGGATCCATGGCACCGATTACACTCACAGAGTCAAGGACTGTAACCGCAGAGTCATTGCTCCTGAGACGAACTTCTACCAAACGGCCCCGCCCCGCGCCAAGATTTCGAAGCTTGGGGATGATGACAAAATCCTCCCCGGCTGCAATTGCGCCATTTCCATTTCCGTTGCCGACCGTATCTCTGATTGTCTGCGACCAATATTCCAAGACAGGTGCCTGGACATAAAGAAGAATACCTTTTGCGAAACTCGTACCTTGAATGGTGAGCGTCGCGTGCGCAACATAACGATCGGGGGTATTCCGCGAAACCGAAAACCTCATCGAGTTACTCGGCGAGGATTGGTTCCCCGCTGCGATATTCGGATAATTACAAGTGCCTACCCCTATGGAAATGTTCGGGTCGCTGGTCGTAAGAACGGCGATAGGCGACGTTGCCGTGATTGCTCCACCATTCTTCAGCACTGGCCGAAATTCGATCGTCTCGCCAGGGTTGATCAAGGCATCGCCATTGCCGATCGAAGATCCGCTAAGATCATCGTCTATAGTCTGGCTGACAGGAAAGAGGTACGCACTCGATGCCGGAGCTATGACAGTTCCCGAATCAACCACAGCTACGTAGTTCGGGGCCCATGCGCCCACGTAAAATGTGCCTGGGAGATCCGCTGGGAATGACAGGTCAACAGCTCCGTTCGACGCGGTTAGCCCAACAACATAAGCATCGGAACCCTTAGAAATACAGACCCTAGCTCCGTTCACGGGACTTCCGGACGCCGTCACAACCACGTGGATTGGAGAACTTCCCAATGTGAAAGTAGAGGGATGCGACAACGTCAGGTGCAGAGGCTCAGATCCCGATGGGTTCCATATCCACATCTCGGGATCTCCAAGACAATGCTCACCAAGCACGGTCTGGCTATAAATTCCATAGAAAGCCGCTATGGGTGCCAGAGCGATCTTGGCCTCGGCAGTAATTACTCCAATGTGGCCCAGGCCAAGACTAAAGAGGCCGCCGTACCATTCACGCTGATAGTCCCACCCTTGGTAGATCCCATTAAGATGCGAAGCTGCAATAACAGCAACAGCTCCGCCGGCCGAATTCAGAAGGAACGCTTCGCTGATACAATTTGCGTCAATCTTTCCGGCCGAGCAGGTGCCAGCGTAGAGAATCCCTTGTCGAGTCGAATTGGTGAACGCTGAAGCGTCGCTGTTGCCCAAAGTGCTAGACCCAACAGACATCGTATTCACGAAGCCGTGACCAACATGATGAATTAATCCATAGCCGGCATTGATCGCATTAATGGCCGACTGTTTCGTTTCCTGCTGACTCCCAGAGTAGGCCGTATAGTTCTCGTAGAGCCGCGTCATTTGAGAAAGCCAGGCAATCGGGAAGGATAGAGTGGGCAGGTCCTCGCAAATGGCGGCTCCATCAAAGTCAATCGTGGCGCCACTGGTATAATTCTGCGGTAATACGACTTCTCCAAGAAGAAGAGACTTCTTGATGAAACTCGTCGGAGGATTCTGCTCGTAGGCTAATATCTTGTTTACAAGCGTGGCCGCCTCCGTTTGAGTCTTAGAAGGTAGCCGCCCCACATAAAGATCCGGATAGAAGTCAACGTCGTCACCAGGATAAGTTGGAGTGTAGTAAATCTCTCCAAAGAGGTTGTCCCCGTCTGCGTCCCAGGTGCCGTCAAGATCTGAATAGTAATAGTCGGACGGAACAGGATCATAATTTGTTGGCCCGACAACAGTTTGTCTTGTAGGAATTATCTCGGTGTCCCCTCCTAGCAGAACATACGTCGTTCCCCATTTTTCCGCAGCGTCTCTAAGGAATAGGCGAATCGTTTCCGGTTCGTCAACTCCGTGTGGGTAATTGGCTAGAATCCAAGAGACGGTCCGAACTACGGTGGGAACTCCGATTTTCGTCTTGAAGTTTGCGAGCTGCTGGTAACTCGTGGATTCTGCCTGGTCCGTAATGATGACCATCTCCACTGGCGAACCATCTACAGTTGGTCTGAAAGTGGGATTAAACGGCGCACCGCTGTTTACCTTGGAGGTCAGGTGTGATCGATCAGAAACTTGACTCGCGTCGGGGAGTCTCAGATTCAGGCGCCCAAAAGCGCTTCTGGTCATCTGCTCACCGGCGACGGACTCACGCTTAATCTGGAGCCGGTTCTGCGCAGGTAGGGCAGCTTGCAAGTTGAGGACAACGTCAAATTTTGTGCACAACCGGAGTCGTTTACTTTCGGCTTGGTACTGGACTGGCCTCACAACAATGCCCGCAATATCGTGCCCACGAATTCTGCCTTGGTGAAACAAACTCTCAAGGCCAGCGTTCCATTGCCTGCCAAGCGACAATGGAAGCCCCGATTTCTTCCCGGCACCTGCGCCATCCACTTCGGAATCTAATTCGAGAGGGAGAACCTCGCCTTCAGGAGTGAACCAGGATATAGGGTCCACAGAGACATCCCTTACAGAGTAGCCGTCGGGAATTTGGAATCCGACCTCGAAGACCGGTAGATCGCTGAACTGTATGGCTTGTAGATCGGAGAGTCTTATCCGTTGCCTTCCATTGGAGACGTTTTCGATCTTCAGGCTGTCGGAAGCAATCGTAATCGTCTTGCGGAGAGTGAAGTTATCCGCGGCGTAAGGGCGCAGCGAGGCCAAAAACAGACCGACCACCGCGATCATTACGGGGACAAGCTTCATGCTTCCTCCGCAGAGCCCTCACCAACCGCAACCTAGTCCAGCACCTTTTCCTCGTCAACAGGTAAATCCACTTCTTTTTTTATGACCCCTAACCTTCATGAGAGTTTCAAGTTATATCCCGAGATTTTGGCGGAGTCCCAACAGCGGAGTAGAATCTTCGCGGTCAGGATCAAAGACTATGCGCAGAACCTGCGACCAGTACAGTTGTTAATGGCCGTGCTTACGAACGCCTTCGTGGCCCTCACGAGGCTCCGGTGCGACGGCTCGCCAAAGGCTTCGACATTCGTTAGGCGAGCGTCATGGTCCCGCATGGAAAGCCTGAGGCGTTCCAGTGTGGCAGCGAAGGATTTGTAACGTGAGGTTCACCGAACAAACTCTCCTCCAACACCTCAACGAAAACGGCCTTTGGCGCAATCCCCTTCGGCTTCGAATCCTGAGTTGCGAACTCGGGATCTCAATCATCGCTCTGAAGGGCAAAATGAACTACCGAAGGATTATCCGAGGCCCGTACGTCATTGATGACCAACAGCACCGGCAAGTCCCCAAGTCAAAACGGAGTCAAGTCGTCAGAAGCTACGCAGGGCTGACCGGCGATCCAAGATCCAAGGTCAAGAGAATCGTCAAAGAGTTCGAGATTACTGAACGCCAGGTTCGCGCAAAGCTGGAAGCTTCATGCGGTGCCCAATGGTATCGACGTGAGTTCGACACCGCTGGTTCTGAGGAAAGAGCGAGGTTGGTGAAGCTCTTGAACCGAAACGGGCGATGGAAGTCAGGCGGTGTCGTAGCGACCGTTGCAAAGGAGCTGGGTGTCTCCAAGGCCTCCCTAACACTGAAGATGAGCCGTTGGTGCATCGTGCGTGGACCGTATGTACAGCTGCGATTTGTTCCGAAGGATGGTCCCAGCAAGCCCGAGCAATATGCTCGAGCTTTTGAACGGAGTCGTGGTAAGGCTGAGATCAGAATTCGACGTATCGCCAAAGAGAATGGAGTAGTTCTCCAGACCGTGAAGATTGCCCTAAGAAAACTCTGGGGACCACAGCGTTATTATCGCGAGGTACCAACATTCAGGCACGGGCACAAACCGCAAGCTCTTGTTGCCTTGATGAATGATCCCAAGATTCAAGAGTCCGGCGACGCGCTAAGCGCAGCCTCGAAACGACTCGGGATCAAGCGCCAATCGCTCATGAGCATCCTGTCGCGCAAGGGAGTTCGGAGGATCGGGAGGCGGTATGTGCGGGAGCCTGGCGGTAAGAGAACCCGCAAGAAAACCGGCGTCATAACATGAACAGCCAAGACAATAGACTTCAGTCGTCAATCCTCCCTGCTTACGGGCCATGCCCTCACTTTTCAGGAGTCTGCCCGGGAAATGCGATGGAACCCACCTGCCGGCCACGTGCCAAGAGGATTCTGTGGAGCGTTAGGATCGCCAGATGAGGTCGAACTTGTGTTGGTCACCGCAGAACCAGGAGATCCCCTGCCAGGTGAAATTCACACCTGGAAGGCGCGCGCGCATCGGTTGTCGCATTATACTGCGCCACAACGTCGCGACGTAGGAAGGCATTCTCCGCCATCCTAGGCGATCTGGTTATTGCGGAGTACGATCCGGCGTCATACAAGGAAGCGGGTTTATGAAAGGTCCCCTGACACTCACTTTCTGCAGCACTTTCATTCTGGTTGGTTGCAATGAAAGTACTGCGCCCTCCAATGGGCCTGCTGCCACCCTTCAAAATATCTGGCCCAACGAAGACGGAAGCCTTTGGCGGTCCGCCATCACCTGGAAGAAATTCGAAAATGTGACCGTCATCGATCCGTCTGCTCTTTACGACGAACCGGGGCTGGTTCCCCCTGCCCCGAGCATTGATGCCATCCTGCCCTACCTCGATCATCCTTCCTATCCTGATTCGGTATCTACACTAGTTGGAGAATGGTGCCTGCATTTCGAAGGAGATACGACAACATCTTATGGGGTGACGGTTCAAAATCTTCAGGACTCTATGAGCCTCACACCCGGGGTTGTGATCGAAGCACCGCAATACGCTAATTCCTTTCCAGGCCTTCTCGGTTATGGTCGACCAGTTCTTCGTTCACAAAAGGCTCTTGAAATAGTTCCGGAACAACCTTTCTTCCTTCACGGAGGTCCCTGGGAAAAGAGTGAGGAATGGATTGGTCTTTATGACGAACTTGGCGATCAGCTCGCATGGAAGTATCTCGATAAAAACCTTTCCCAAGGACATGAGTTCGTTCACAAACTCATTCCTACTCTCAAGGATGATGTTTACCTTCGAGCGCGCGTGCGCCGTATCGTAGCAATGGAGACTAAGGCAGGCGTGTTTCGGGATGTGCTTGAGGTTGTGTACCTGCTGGACCGCGGTCTCGTCCAAGTAACCGAAATCGGTTCCGTTGATCCCTACAAGTCTCTTCGTGTCATCGACTATGGCCGAGTATTCTTTGCGCCGACGGTCGGGCCCATTGCGAGCTACGAGCGACTCCTGAACTCCGTAGGGGAAACCTTGGGGCCAGGGCGCGGAGAAATAAGCATGGAATTGATTGGCTGGGAGCCAGGACCGAGCTCCACAGAGACCCTGGGCGACAGCAAGGGACGAGGTCCCCGTCCTCGTGGATAGACGGGGACCCCATCACTGATCTGCCGGCCTGAGCGGCCGTGACGTCAGTTTCCGGAACTGGCCGGAGTTTTAATTGTCGTCCAGCGGGAGTTTTGAATATCGCTGATCACCGGAGCCCATTGTGATACATTGTTGCCCCCCCCTACATGACACCTCGCCCGCCGGAGGCCGCACCATGGCGAAGCTTGCTCTCATTGCATTTGTTTTGATCCTTCTTGTTCTTCCCCAAGCTGCTAATGCCATTATTCTTGTCAGCGTTACTGATTCGGATCTTCGGTACACTCCTATCTGGATGAGTGACCCCGCCCATCAGTGGGACTTTGATCAGCCAGGTATTACGGTTTTGGCGGCCGAAGCGCAATGTGGGGGGACAAGCCAATCTACACAACCCATGACTCGTTCACCGAAACCTTTCGGGTCACCAACAACACTTCCGTCCCTTGGACTATGGATCTTGTTCAACATGAGTATGGGGGTGTTGCAAATTTCCAATGCAGTGGTCTGCGTCGCCGCAGATGGAAGCGTTTGGGAATTCGACGTGGGGTCGGGATGGACCGCTGAGAGCCGCGGAATCCCAGTTCTTCCACCTGGGGCAATCTGAAAACTCGGTATGGCAAATAGGAGGTGAATCCTACATCTCCTACGTGTAACAGCCTGAACACTCAAGGCCATAGGACGTTCCGTGTTGACTTGCCGGTCTCATGAGTCTTTAATCTTTCTCCCCTCTTCTGAAGGGATGGTTCCAAATGGCTCGTAAAAGGGCTGGTCGCAAGAAGGCGGTTCAGAAACAAACGGCAAAGCGCAAAAGAGGCATTTTCTCACGAGAGAAGAAGCTCGCGGTCGTGAGGGCGCACAAGGCCGGCATCCCGGCATCCAAGCTCGGCTCTGAGCTGGGCATCAAGCCCATCAACATCTACCTCTGGACTCGAGAAGTGAAGAAAAGGGGCGAGGCAAAGGCGTTTCAGGGAGATGGGGCTGGGCTGACGCCGAAGCAAGCGAGGCTACTCCGCGCCGCTAAATCGGCTAAGTAAGCTCGACGTTCCAGCGATCTTTCTTCCGACGATTTCCCTTCCAGAATCGTTTTCGGACGTCTATTCCACTATTTCCTAGCAGATCCCGGGCAACCTCAGATGCCCTGCCTCTCTTGCCTACTCCAACAGCTTAACGAAGCCCGCAAAACTATTTTTCTTGACCGAACGGAATGTAACCGCTTCGCAAGTCACGAGTCACAATGAACGCACCACGCATTCAAGCAGTAACAATTCAAAGAAGTAAATAAATGTCTTGAAATCACTGAGACAGCGCCGTCCAATGAGCACGTAAGCCAGTCAACCGCTCTCTGACGCTGTTCGCTGGGAGAACAGCGATTGAGACAGGGGGAGTTGCGTCATTCCTTCCGGACGCGTTAGGGGGTGATTACTTCACGTTAACCCAATCAACTTGAAGGAGTTGTTCCATGAAGAGGTTCTTTCTTGTTTGTGGAAGCATCCTTGCGATTGCCGTCGCCGGGTATTTGGGATTCCATGCGTCGGTCGCTTATGGCACCGCCTGTGGGATTTCGAACATTCAGAAGTCGTTCAGTCCCTCAGCCTGCACGGTGACGATCACATGGAATACATCAACGTCGACGGGTGAGAATTACGTGCACTGGGGGGCAAATAGCGGCTGCACGAATCCCTCCTACCCGAACACGGCGAACGCCACGAGCGGCACGAGCCACACCGCGGTCATTGACTGCACCGATGTGGGACCCAAGATCGCCTTCCAGGTCGAGTCGATTGGGGCTAGCTGCTCGGAGACAAGCGGCTGCAACACCGCCACGTCCGGTCCCTGCTTCTGAGAACAAAGCAGGCCGCGTCGTCTTGGCGAAACGCGCCAGCGACTGTTAATTAGCGAAACAAGACCCTTTTGTGGATGGCGACCGGAAGCGCTATCCACGGAAGGAAATGATTCCGCGGACTCCGCGTTCAATTCTTAGGCAGGAAGGTGATGGAGGTTGTTCCCAGGGTCTTTGCCGCTTTACTCACCGAGCCCTGAGCCTCAACGCGTTCGGGATTTTGTCGGTTGGACGATTCTATTTGAACCGTGTCTTCCCCAACCCCAAGCACGTTTCGGTATTTCCTCCCCTGCCGTCAGAAACGGGGGAACTTCTATCGGGAGGCGAACTGAATCCCCTATTTCCGGGCTTGCTCTACCCTCTTGGCGCTCTTCCGCCCACTGCCCTGCAGTACGATCTTTCCAAATTACAACACGCAAAAATATTTGAGAAGAATTCGCTAAATCAGGTTGCGACTTTTCCTGTTTAGGACTAGCTTGCTCTGTACCCGGAAGCATTTGGACGCGGTCTTCCTGCCCCAGGAGGTTCCGCCCCAGCGGAGACTATGTCCGATGCCCGGATGGATTTCGGAAATTAATGAGATTGGCCTGGCTTCATTCGCACCAGGAAGGCTTACTTCTAGTCTTATAACGGTCCCTAGAATCTCCGCAGAAGATCACCTTCTCCATCGTTACACGTCAACGCTCGTTATGGCCCGATCGCCTCCCTTCGCTAACGGTGTTGACGTCTTCCCACTAACCATCCGCTCCAGCAGGCAGAAAGAACTTCGGCGCTCTGCAACGAGGCCCGCGGAGCCACGCACGCATATGCCCTTCCTGGGCTAGAGCGGAGGTACCTATGCTGTTTCCGAGAAGACTTGGGCTTGTGCTTGTTGGCGTGAGTCTTTATTTCGCAGCCTGCAGTCGAGACAATCCACCGACGTCCATTCCACTGAAGGATGCTGAAGAACCGCCTCCAAAGACACCCACCCGGGGTATAGAAATTGGACCTATCCCAGGGTGGACGACCGGTTGGCATTTTCTGGACGAGACCCTAACCCTTGCCGTTCCTCGAGGAAGTCTTATCCAGCTCCGTTGCCCCCTAATGGGCGGCGATGTAACGTGGCAGGGCATTGAGCGCAGCTGGCACGACCAAGGATATTCCTATGCCATCTGCCCGACAGCGATTCCCGGCAGCGTAGAGATCTATGCCAATGTTGTGGATGGGGACCCACTCCCCGAGAAAGCGATTAGGGGAACCTATTGTCGGTTCAACGTTCTGGACGTGGATTTAAACGCCGTCCGCCTCGATGACGCTCGGATCACGGAAGAGTCGTGGGCTCTCGATAACTTCTCCACGAATCAAGAGACCATGAACGTGTTTTTCGGCCAAGGATCGGTTTCCCATGTCCTGAAAGTTGGTCAGGATCAGTATCACACCTCAACCGGAAAGGAGCTCTTTCTTCTAGCCAACCTGAATATTGCATCCTTGTCCCCACTGATTGAGTGGCGGATCGATGGACAGCCAGTTCGTCTCGGATCGCGAGTAAGAGAGACTCTGAATGGACCAGGGGTGCACATCATCTCTGTAGGGCCACCCAGCTTGCATCGCGATCTCCGCATCGAGGCGTATTCGGTACGAATCATTAATCCTCCGCACGGTGAAGCCATCCCTCTAGACGAACCCGTTACCCTCAGAGCTGTGAGCGAACCGCCGGGCTTTGAAAGCGAGATTGTTTGGGTCGCAAGTACGAAGTATGGTCGTGTTTACCCGGTCCAAGGATTTGGGCCTGAGTTCACCCTTAACTTTAGCGAGGTCTCACTAAACGGGTTCCAATGGATGGGTGTCCGGGCAGGCAACGCGATTCTGGAAATCGATGGCTCGGTAATCAGCACATGCTTGGCCGGATGTGGCGCTCCAGATACCAGCGAATATGACCCGAATATCGCGATCAATTCAGACCTCCATATTTGGGATGTCAAATGCAAGGCAGGAGGTCATAAGAATCTCGGCGAATTGATCCATGCCATCTGCGCTAAACGGGATTCGCTTGGACGACAGATATCTGTCTTCGTCGATGGGCATGGCTGTCCTGGCACTATGTCCACCGGAAGTGGAAGCGAGGGTGGGAATGATTCCAAATCTGACTCCGCTACATTCGTAAGCGTGAACAATGCGGGCTGGCTCAGAGATCGCCTCAAGGACAAGGTCACGACGATTACTTTGTTCGGCTGCAAGGTGGGAGCGAGCCAAGCCTTCCTTGACAGCTTAGGAACAAACGGCTTGCGGGCGGAGGCCTATGACAAGGGAACGTGCACGAATGCCGCCTTGACGGTTCATCGGCCCAAAAAGGGAGCGACCAAGAAAGGAAGCGGAACACCCTAGGAGTATCCCGTAGTCGCCGCCCGCACTCTGACGCCCGATCGTCCTGCCACCAGTTTGGGCAGATGCGTGCGGGCTGGCGACGAGCTGGACATCATGGCAAAGCTGGCTAAATAAATAGTCTTCGTGAACCATCAATCACAATTTTCTGAGGAACCCCCAAAAGAGGAATTGTCTGGTTAACATCATCCTTCCTATTCAAAACAACACGGAGAGGCCTTACTGAACTCGTCCATTATTAGGGCCCAATGATGGCTAAGCGCGAAAGCGGCCTAAGAGACCATTTTCCCAGGTTTCAGATTAGC
>Ga0114129_10005142_pt1 | contig 18411 bp, 14 predicted proteins | sample RhiMetdeltSRZDD1_FD_80071 | JGI IMG/M metagenome (GOLD analysis project Ga0114129, IMG submission 80071) | Populus rhizosphere microbial communities from Tennessee, USA - Rhizosphere MetaG P. deltoides SRZDD1 (version 2) (version 2) | ecosystem: Host-associated > Plants > Roots > Rhizosphere >...
AACCGGGAGCGGCGCTTCTCCGAGCACCTGGCCTGCCCCAACGACCACCCGCTGGCGATCGAGGACCTGGAGCCGCGGTCGTTCTCGTTCAACTCGCCGTACGGCGCCTGCCCCGAATGCACCGGCCTCGGCACGCGCAAGGAGGTCGACGCCGAGCTGGTGATCCCCGACACGGAGCGTTCGCTGCGCGAGGGCGCGATCCAGCCGTGGTCCACCGGGCACACCCTCGACTACTTCCTCCGCCTGCTGGAGGCACTCGGTCAGCAGCAGGGGTTCAACCTCGACACACCGTGGCGGGCGCTCTCGTCGCGAGCCCAGAAGACGATCCTGTACGGCGCCGAGGACCAGGTGCACGTCCGCTACCGGAACAAGTACGGGCGGGAGCGGTCGTACTACGCCGGATTCGAGGGCGTCGTGCAGTGGATCGAGCGCCGGCACAGCGACACCGAGAGCGAGTGGTCGCGCGACAAGTACGAGGGGTACATGCGCGACGTGCCGTGCCCCGCGTGTGGCGGCGCCCGGCTCAAGCCGGAGGTGCTCGCGGTCACGCTGGGCGGGCGCAGCATCGCCGAGGTGTGCGGGCTGTCCGTGGGCGAGTGCGCCGAGTTCCTGGGCAGCCTCCTGCTGAACGACCGGCAGCGGATGATCGCCGAGCGGGTGCTCAAGGAGATCAACGCCCGGCTGCGTTTCCTCGTCGACGTCGGGCTCGACTACCTGTCGCTCGACCGGCCCGCCGGCACGCTGTCGGGCGGCGAGGCGCAGCGCATCCGGCTCGCGACGCAGATCGGATCGGGCCTGGTGGGCGTGCTCTACGTCCTGGACGAGCCGAGCATCGGCCTGCACCAGCGCGACAACCACCGGCTCATCGAGACGCTGCTCCGGCTGCGGAGCCTGGGCAACACGCTGATCGTCGTCGAGCACGACGAGGAGACGATCCGTACCGGCGACTGGGTCGTGGACATCGGGCCGGGGGCGGGCGAGCACGGCGGCCGGATCGTCCACAGTGGAACGTTCGAGGACCTGCTGGCGGTGGAGGAGTCGGTCACCGGGGCGTACCTGGCCCGGCGGCGTACGATCCCCACCCCGGCGATCCGCCGCCCGCCCACGCCCGGGCGCGAGCTCGTCGTCCAGGGCGCCCGCGAGCACAACCTGCGCAACCTGACCGTCGCGTTCCCGCTCGGCCAGTTCATCTCGGTCACCGGTGTCAGCGGTTCGGGCAAGTCGACGCTCGTCAACGACATCCTCTACACCGTCCTCGCCAACCAGGTGAACGGCGCCCGCCTGGTGCCCGGGCGGCATACCCGCATCACCGGCCTGCAGCACGTGGACAAGGTCGTGGGCGTGGACCAGTCGCCGATCGGGCGCACGCCGCGCAGCAACCCCGCCACGTACACCGGGGTCTTCGACCACATGCGCAAGCTCTTCGCCGACACGACCGAGGCCAAGGTCCGGGGGTACGGCCCCGGCCGGTTCTCGTTCAACGTCAAGGGCGGCCGGTGTGAGGCGTGCGCCGGCGACGGCACGATCAAGATCGTGATGAACTTCCTCCCCGACGTGTACGTCCCGTGCGAGGAGTGCAAGGGTGCCCGGTACAACCGGGAGACCCTGGAGGTGCACTACAAGGGCCGGACGATCGCCGAGGTGCTCAACATGCCCATCGAGGAGGCGGCCGGCTTCTTCGAGGCGATCCCCGCGATCCACCGCCACCTGAAGACGCTCGTCGACGTCGGTCTGGGGTACGTGAGGCTCGGCCAGCCGGCGCCCACGCTGTCCGGCGGCGAGGCCCAGCGGGTGAAGCTGGCGAGCGAGCTGCAGAAGCGCTCGACCGGCCGGACCGTGTACGTCCTGGACGAGCCGACCACCGGGCTGCACTTCGAGGACATCCGCAAGCTGCTGCTGGTGCTGGAGAGCCTCGTCGACAAGGGCAACACGGTGATCGTCATCGAGCACAACCTCGACGTGATCAAGACGTCCGACTGGGTGATCGACATGGGTCCCGAGGGCGGTAACAAGGGCGGCACGATCATCGCGACCGGTACACCCGAGGAGCTGTCCGAGGTGGCGGAGAGCTACACCGGCGAGTACCTGCGCAGGGTACTGGGCGAGGACACGGCCCCCGCCCGTCGATCGGGGACGGGCACCACGACGGCGAAGAAGGCCGCACCCACCAAGGCCGCACCCACCAAGGCCGCACCCGCCAAGAAAGCGGCGGGCACCAAGGCGGCGGCGAAGAAGGCCACGCCCGCGGCGAGGGCGGCGCCGGCCACGAAAGCCCCACCGCGCAAGCGGTCCACGACGCGGTGAGCGCGGGTTGGCCGCGCGATATCGGCCGCCCGCTCGCCAAATCTGCTCGCCCGCGCAAGTATCGAGCGCGGGAACCTGGCCGGCGCCTCGGGTGTCGTGCTCATGTCGAGCAGGGGAGGACCGATGACCGACCGGACTGTGCCGCTGTGCCCGCTGGCCCGTCGACGGCTGCTGTTGGGCGCGGGGGCGGCCGGAGTCGGGGCGCTACTCGCGGCGTGCGGCGGCGACCCGCCCGATTCGACCGGGCAACCGCCCGGGGGCGCGTCGAGCCCGACCGGCGCGCCGGCCGCGTCGGACCCGGGGGAGCTGCCCGCCGGCGACCCGAACGCCCCTAAGGGGGCACTGATCGAGGTCAAGGACGTGCCGGTCGGCGGTGGGATCGTCACGCAGCAGGACGTACTCGTCGTGCAGCCGCGTAAGGGCGTGTTCCACGCGTACGAGGCCGCGTGCCCGCATGACCGTACTCTGGTGAACCCGCCGGACAAGTCGGGTGTCATCACCTGCCCCGGACACCTGTCGCACTTCCGTGCGTCGGACGGGTCGCGGATCGACGGGCCGAGTCCACGGGGACTGACCACATTGGACGTACAGGTCGTCGGCGGGTACGTCGTCGAACGCAGTTAGTCCTCGTATTTCCCTTTCGACCGGACGCGGATTTGAACCACCGCGTCCGGTTGCCCGTGTGTACTGGAGACGTGGGCACGGCGGGAGGGAGCGTGGATGGCGGAAGCTACCCGACGAGCGGTGCTTGCCGCCGCAGCCGGCGTCGGAGCGGCCGGTGCACTGGCCGCCTGCGGAGGAGACAACAAGGGCGGGACCAGTCAGCCCGACACCGCTGACGCGAGCGGCTCACTCGGCAAGACCACCGAGGTACCGGTCGGTGGCGGCAAGGTGTTCGACGCCCAGAAGGTGGTCGTGACCCAGCCGGCGGCCGGCGACTTCAAGGCATTCACCGCGATCTGCACACACATGAACTGCACGGTGTCCCGGGTCGAGAACAACACGATCAGCTGCCCATGCCACGGCAGCCGGTACTCCGCGCAGGACGGATCAGTCGAGAACGGGCCGGCGTCCAGGGCGCTGGCCACGAAAAATATCAAGGTCGACGGCGACACCATTTCGCTCGTCTGACCTGTCCAGCCGCGCCCGGCGCCGCCGCCACGGCGCCGGGCGCGCCGCTTGCCGGTCACCCGGCCTGCGATTGCCAGGTCTTGTCGGTAGGGCGGACTAGGCTTACCGCGTGTCCGACCCCGCTCACCCGAACGCCGACAGGTTAGGCCCTGCCGAGCGCCGAGTCGTGAAAGCCAGGCGGATCAGCTCACCCTCGTTCCGGCCGGCGCCGGGGACGATCCCGGACGCGCCGGGGGTCTACCGGTTCCGCGACGCCACCGGGCGGGTCATCTACGTCGGTAAGGCGAAGAGCCTGCGCAGCCGGCTCAACTCGTACTTCGGCGACATCTGGGCCCTGCATTCGCGCACCCAGCAGATGGTGACGACCGCCGCCGCCGTCGACTGGGTCACGGTGTCGACCGAGGTCGAGGCGCTCCAGCTGGAGTACTCGTGGATCAAGGAGTACCACCCGCGGTTCAACGTGCGGTACCGGGACGACAAGTCCTACCCCTACCTGGCCGTCACGCTCGACGAGGAGTACCCCCGGCTGCAGGTCATGCGGGGCGCCAAGCGCAAGGGCGTGCGCTACTTCGGGCCGTACTCCCATGCCTGGGCGATCCGCGAGACGCTCGACCTGCTGCTGCGCGTCTTCCCGGCGCGGACCTGCAGCAGCGGGGTCTTCAAGCGGGCCGGCCAGATCGGGCGGCCCTGCCTGCTCGGCTACATCGGCAAGTGCTCGGCGCCGTGCGTCGGGCAGGTCTCGGCCGAGGAGCACCGCCAGATCGTTGAGGATTTCTGCGAGTTCATGGCCGGCCGCACCGACACGATGATCAGGCGGCTGGAGCGCGAGATGCGCCGGGCGTCGGACGTGCTCGACTTCGAGCTGGCCGCGCGGCTGCGGGACGACCTGGTCGCGCTGCGCCGCGCGCTGGAGAAGCAGACCGTCGTGCTGGGGGACGGCACCGACGCCGATGTCGTGGCGTTCGCCGAGGACCCGCTGGAGGCCGCGGTGCAGGTCTTCCACGTCCGGGGTGGCCGGGTGCGCGGCCAGCGCGGGTGGGTCGTGGAGAAGGTCGAGGACCTGACCACGGGCGACCTCGTCCACCACTTCTGCTCACAGGTGTACGGCGCCGAGGCCGATCTGCCCCGCGAGCTGCTGGTGCCGGCGCTGCCGGCCGACGCCGACGCGCTGACCGAGTGGCTGTCCGAGCGCCGGGGCAGCCGGGTCGCGCTGCGGGTGCCCCAGCGCGGCGACAAGAAGGCGCTGATGGAGACCGTCGCGCGCAACGCCGAGCAGGCGCTCACCCAGCACAAGCTCAAGCGGGCCGGCGACCTCACGACCCGGAGCAAAGCTCTGGAGGAGATAGCCGACGCGCTCGGGCTCGCCGTCGCTCCGTTGCGCATCGAGTGCTACGACGTCTCCCAGATTCAGGGTACGGACGTGGTGGCGAGCATGGTCGTCTTCGAGGACGGGCTTGCCCGCAAGAGCGAGTACCGCCGGTTCGCCGTGCGCGGGCGCGACACGGACGACCTGTCGGCGCTGTCCGAGGTGCTGCGCCGGCGGTTCGCCCGCTACCTCGACGCCGTGGCGGAGATCGGCGAGCTGGGCGACGAGGGGAAACCCGGGATCGACCCGACCACCGGCCGGCCGCGCCGGTTCGCGTACCCCCCACAGCTGTTGGTCGTGGACGGCGGACAGCCGCAGGTCAACGCGGCGGCCGCGGTGCTCGCGGAGCTGGGCATCGAGGACGTCGCGGTGTGCGGCCTGGCGAAACGGCTCGAGGAGGTGTGGCTGCCGAACGATGCCTTTCCGGTGGTGCTGCCGCGCTCGTCCGAGGGGCTGTACCTGTTGCAGCGCATCCGCGACGAGGCGCACCGGTTCGCGATCGCCTTCCACCGGCAGCGCCGTTCGAAGCGCATGACGGCGTCGGCGCTCGACCCGATCCCCGGGCTCGGTGAGGTGCGGCGCAAGGCACTGCTGCGGCGGTTCGGGTCGCTCAAGCGGCTCGGCGCCGCCTCGCTCGAGGAGATCGCCGAGGTGCCGGGCATCGGGCTGCGTACGGCCCAGGCGGTGGTCGCCGCGCTCGCCGACCCAAAGCCCCCCGAGGCGAACGATCCGCCGGGCACCTAAGATTCAGGCTCGGTCGCTCAACAACTCCGGGGGGACGACTGTGAGCGCGAGGACCGCGGATGTGAGGCTGCGGTCCGAGACCGATCTGGTCATCGTGACCGGGGTCTCGGGCGGCGGTCGCAGTACCGTGGCCAGGGCCCTGGAGAACGTCGGCTTCTACGTGGTCGACAACCTGCCGCAGGCGCTGATGCTGGACATGGCCGAGCTGGCGTACGAGGCGGGGAGCGCGGCGAAGCACACCGCGATGGTGCTCGACGTGCGCAGCCGGCCGTTCTCCACCGATCTGGCGGGCGCGATCCGGGCGCTGCAGGAGCGCGGCTTCCACACCCGCGTGGTGTTCGTCGACGCCGACGACGAGGTGCTGATCCGGCGGTTCGAGAGCGTACGCCGGCCGCACCCGTTGCAGGCCGAGGGCCGTCTCGCCGACGGGATCGCGGCGGAGCGGGAGCTGCTGGCGGAGGCGCGGGAGCTGGCCGACGTACTCATCGACACGAGTCACTTGAATGTGAACCAGCTGCGGGCCCGGGTCGAGGAGCTGTTCGGCGCCGAGGACTCGCGACGGCTGCGGGTGACCGTGCTCTCCTTCGGGTTCAAGTACGGCCTGCCACCCGACGCCGACTTCGTGCTCGACGCTCGGTTCCTGCCCAACCCGTACTGGGTGCCGGACCTGCGCGAGCTGACGGGCCGGGAGTCCGCCGTGAGCCAGTACGTGCTGGGTCAGCGGGGGGCGGTCACGTTCGTCGAGACGTACGCCCGCCTGATCGACGGCACCGCACCGGGCTTCGAGCGGGAGGGCAAGCGGTACCTGACGGTCGCCGTCGGCTGCACCGGTGGCAAGCACCGCAGCGTCGCGATCGCCGAGGAGCTGGCCCGCCGGCTGCGGGAGCTGCGGCTGTCGGCGGGCGCGTCGCACCGGGATCTGGGTCGCGAATGAGGATCGTCGCGTTCGGTGGTGGGCATGGGCTGGCCGCGACCCTGCGAGCCCTCCATCTGCTGTCGGCCGAGGCCGACTTCGTGATCACCGCGGTCGTCACGATCGCCGACGACGGCGGTTCGAGCGGCCGGCTGCGGGCGGATCGCGGTGTCCTGCCGCCGGGGGACCTGCGCCAGGCGCTGGTGGCGCTGGCCGCCGACGACCCGTTGTCGTTGCGGACGGCGGAGCTGCTGCAGCACCGGTTCGGGCCGGTGCTGCCGGGCACGAACGACTCCGTCGCGGGGCACGCGGTCGGCAACCTGCTGCTGTGCGGCCTGATGGAGCTGTACGGCGATCCGGTGGCCGCCCTCGACCACGCGGGCGCGCTGCTGCGGACGGACGGTCGGGTGCTGCCGATGTCGCGGGAGCCGGTCGCGATCGAGGCGGACATCCGCGGTGCCGATCCGACCCGGCCGGACGACGTCGTACAGGTCACGGGGCAGCACGCGGTCGCCGTGGCGCCCGGGCGGCTGGAGACCGTACGGCTGACCCCGGATGCTCCGCCGGCCTGCGCGGAGGCGATCGCGGCCATCCGTACGGCCGACTGGTTGATCTTCGGGCCGGGCAGCTGGTACACCAGCGTGATCCCGCACCTGCTGGTGCCGGAGCTGGCCGCGGCGGCGGTGGCCAGCCCCGCGCGGCGCCTGGTCCTGCTGAACCTCGCCACCGAGATCGAGACGGTCGGACTCTCGCTCGCCGGGCATCTCGGGGCTCTTGCCCGGTACGCACCGAAGTTGCATATTGACCGGGTTCTCGCCGACACCTTAGCGGTTGGCAACCCCCAACCGGTCGAACGTGCGGCAGAATCGCTGGGTGCGCGGCTCGTACTCGACCGGGTGGCCGTACCCGGCAGTGCACCGCGGCACGACCCGGTCGCGCTCGCGGCCGCGCTGGTGCCCGTGTTGGGCGCCGCTCGTTAGCTCGTAAGAACCGCGCGTAAACGGCCGGCCGGCCGGATGGCTGCGGCCGGAGGGGGAGTGACACGACGATGGCGATGACGGCAGCGGTCAAGGACGAGCTGAGCCGGGTCGACGTACCCAAGCCCTGCTGCCGCCGTGCGGAGATGGCCGCGCTCCTCCGGTTCGCCGGCGGGCTGCACATCGTCTCCGGCCGGGTCGTCGTCGAGGCCGAGCTGGACACCGGCGCCGTCGCCCGCCGGCTGCGCCGCGAGGTCGCCGAGGTGTACGGGTACCCGAGCGAGATTCACGTCCTTGCCTCGGGGGGCCTGCGCAAGGGCAGCCACTACATCGTCCGCGTGGTCAAGGACGGCGAGGCCCTGGCCCGCCAGACCGGCCTGCTCGACGTACGCGGCCGGCCCGTCCGCGGCCTGCCCCCGCACGTCGTCTCCGCCAACGTGTGCTGCGCCGTATCGGCGTGGCGCGGCGCGTTCATGGCGCACGGCTCGCTGACCGAGCCCGGGCGCTCGTGTGCACTGGAGATCACCTGTCCCGGGCCGGAGTCCGCGCTGGCCCTCGTCGGCGCGGCCCGCCGGATCGGCATCACCGCGAAGGCGCGCGAGGTCCGGGGCGTCGACCGCGTCGTGGTCAAGGACGGCGACGCGATCGCGGCCTTGCTCACCCGTATCGGCGCCCACGGGAGCGTGCTCGCCTGGGAGGAGCGCCGCGTCCGCCGCGAGGTCCGCGCGACGGCGAACCGGCTGGCCAACTTCGACGACGCCAACCTCCGCCGCTCGGCCCGCGCGGCCGTCGCCGCGGCCGCCCGGGTCACGCGCGCGCTGGAGATCCTCGCCGACGACGCGCCCCACCACCTGATCAGCGCCGGTCGGTTGCGCCTCGAACACCGCCAGGCATCGCTCGAGGAACTCGGCGCGCTCGCCGACCCCCCGCTGACCAAGGACGCGATCGCCGGTCGCATCCGGCGGCTGCTCGCGCTCGCCGACAAGCGCGCCCGGGACCTGAACATCCCGGACACCGAGGCGGCCGTCACCCCCGAGATGCTGGCCTACTCCTGAGGGGTACGCCCGGAGCGGGCATCTTCGGGGTTCCGCGGGGGCGTTGATCGCGGTCTGTGGGCCGGTCGTGCAGTGGGACTGCGTGATCTGCCCGCGGACGCCGATCATGCGGCCCGCGCCCGCCCGGCCGCGCCCGGCCCGCGCCCGGCCCGCCCGGCCGCGCCGCCCCACGGCCGCGCCGCCGGCGACCGATCTCCGACAGCCCACTTTGACCGGGCTTTGACGGTCCGTCGCTACCCTCCCCATCGATGTATGCAGATGAGGAGGCGAGATGAGGAAGCTGTTGGCGACGCTCGGTGCGGGCGTGCTGGTGCTGGCCGCCGTCGCGGTCGGACCTGGTACCGCCAGCGCCGGGGAGGAGCAGCCGCCGGACCCGCGCGACCCGATGCAGACCCAGATGCGGCTGGTCTACGGCGCCGATCAGATCACCGCGGCCGCCAAGGATACCGAGGGCATGGCCGGGATCATCCTCAACACGGACAAGCGCGAGATCAACGTGTACTGGAAGGGCCAGGTGCCCGGCCAGGTGTACGAGGCGATCATGAAGCAGCGCAACGACATCGGCGTGAACCTGCGCGAGGCCCGGTACGCCGAGAGCGAGCTGCAGGACGAAGTCAAGAAGATCATCGACGGCGGTGGGGTGACCTCGGTCGGTCCGCTCTCCGACGGCAGCGGGATCACCGTGGCCGTACCCGGTGACGAGGCCAGCGGTTGGGACCTGCCGGCGGTACGGGCGGCGGGCGTACCGGTGACGATCCAGCCGTACGAGAAAGCCATGCTCGCCTCCGACCGGCAGCACGACAACCCGCCGTACAAGGGTGGCGCGATGATGCACTGGCCGCTCGGCGGCGGGTACATCGGCCTGTGCACGACCGGCTTCTCGATCCGCCAGGGCGGGGTCAGCAAGATGCTCTCCGCCGGCCACTGCCGGGACAACGGGGACACCGTCCTCGACGGCAACAACAACACGATCGGTACCGTCGAGCAGGACAACAACACCCGCGACACGCTGCTGATCGGGACGAGCGCGCAGGGGAGTACGTACATCGGTGCGTACAACTCCAGCACGTCGAAGCCGCACCACATGGCGCTCGGGGCGTACGTGGACACGCTCGTCTGCACGTCGGGCGCGATGAGCGGCCAGCACTGCAACATCCGGGTGAAGGCCGTCAACCAGACCATCCTCGTCGACGACGGGGCCGGCGGCTCGTACTCGATCCACCCGGTCGTCAAGGCCGAGCAGGACGGGCACACGACGGCCGTCGCGCAGGGCGACAGCGGTGGTCCGGTGATGGCGCAGGACCAGTCGACGATGTTCGGCGCCGGCGGGATCTACTACAACTACCCGGGCGGCACGATCACCGCGCTCGACCCGATGACGACCGTGGCCTGCCCGCCGACCGCGTACTCGCCCACGACCTGTGCCTGGCGCATGTACTACGTCGACATCATGGACTCGCTCGCCTACTACGGGGCGGTGATGGCCCCGCCGCCGACGCGGTTCATGCCCTGCCCGGTATGGCTCTGCCCGTAACCGATAAACCCGACATAGTGGCAGCGCCCCCGCGAGAGCGGGGGCGCTGCCGCTCGGATAGGGTCGGCTCGAGAACCCGGCGACGGGGCCGGCGGGAACACTCGGCGGGGAACAAGTCCGGCGGGCAACCAAATGCGGCGGGCACCCAAATGCGGCGGGCAACAGCAAGGAGACATACCTGTGACCATCCGGGTTGGCATCAACGGCTTCGGACGCATCGGCCGGAACTTCTACCGGGCGGCTCTCGCATCCGGTGCGGATATCGAGCTGGTCGGGGTCAACGACCTCACCGACAACGCGACGCTCGCGCACCTGCTCAAGTACGACAGCATCCTCGGCCGGCTCCCGCACGAGGTGAAGGCCACGGCCGACGACATCACCGTGGCCGGGCACACGTTCAAGGCGTACGCGGAGCGCGACCCGGGCAAGCTGCCCTGGGGCGACCTCGGTGCGCAGATCGTGATCGAATCGACCGGCCTGTTCACCGACGCGACCAAGGCGAAGGTGCACGCCGACAACGGCGCGCAGAAGGTGATCATCTCGGCGCCGGCCAAGAACGAGGACGTCACGCTCGTCATGGGCGTCAACGAGGACACGTACGACCCGGCGATCCACACGATCATCTCGAACGCGTCCTGCACCACGAACTGCCTCGCGCCGATGGCGAAGGTCCTCCACGAGGAGTTCACGATCGAGCGCGGGCTGATGACCACGATCCACGCGTACACCCAGGACCAGAACCTCCAGGACGGCCCGCATCCGGACCTGCGCCGCGCCCGCGCCGCGGCCCTCAACATCGTGCCGACCAGCACCGGCGCCGCGAAGGCCATCGGGCTAGTCCTGCCCGAACTCAAGGGCAAGCTCGACGGGTACGCGCTGCGCGTGCCGGTCCCGACCGGCAGTGCCACGGACCTCACCGCGACGGTGGGCCGCGGGACGACCGTCGAGGAGGTCAACGCGGCGTTCAAGGCGGCCGCGGCCGGCGCGCTCGGGAAGTACCTCACCTACACCGAGGACGAGATCGTCTCCACCGACATCGTCACCGACCCGTCCTCGTGCGTCTTCGACTCCGGGCTGACCAAGGTCATCGACAACCAGGTCAAGATCGTCGGCTGGTACGACAACGAGTGGGGCTACTCGAACCGCCTGGTCGACCTGGTCGCCTTCGTGGGCGCCACGCTCTGATGCGTACGCTCGACGACCTCCTCGCCGAGGGGGTACGGGGCACCCGCGTGCTCGTCCGCGCCGACCTCAACGTGCCGCTCGACGGTACGGCGATCACGGACGACGGGCGGATCCGGGCGGTGCTGCCCACGCTGGACACGCTGCGGCGGGCCGGGGCGCGGGTGGTCGTCTGCTCGCACCTCGGCCGGCCCAAGGGCGGGCCCGACCCGGCGTACTCCCTCGCCCCGGTCGCCCGGCGGCTGGGCGAGCTGCTCGACGCGCCGGTGGCGTTCGCGACCGACACCGTGGGCGAATCGGCCAAGTCCACTGTGGACGGTCTCGGCGACGGCGGCGTGGCCCTCCTGGAGAACCTGCGCTTCAACGCGGGCGAGACGAGCAAGGACGGCGCGGCGCGGCTCGAGTTCGCCCGGTCGCTCGCGGCGTTCGGTGACTCCTATGTGGACGACGCCTTCGGCGCGGTGCACCGCAAGCACGCCAGCGTGTACGACGTGCCCCGGCTGCTCCCGCACTACGCGGGCGGGCTCGTCCTGACCGAGCTGGACGTGCTGCGCCGGCTGACCGGTGACCCCGAGCGGCCGTACGTCGTCGTGCTCGGCGGGTCCAAGGTCTCGGACAAGCTCGCCGTCATCCAGGCGCTGCTGCCCACAGTGGACAGTCTGCTCGTCGGCGGTGGGATGTGCTTCACGTTCCTCGCCGCGGAGGGCCACGAGGTCGGCGACTCGCTGCTGGAGGCCGACCAGCTGGACACCTGCCGCGCGCTGCTCGGCTCCGGGAAGATCGTGCTGCCGACCGACATCGTGGTCGCCGCCGAGGTGTCCGCCGACGTGCGCCCCGAGACCGTGGCCGCGCACGCGATCCCGGCCGGGCAGAAGGGCCTCGACATCGGACCATCCAGTGTGGAGCTTTTCGCGCGCTCACTCCGTACCGCGAAAACGGTCTTCTGGAACGGTCCTATGGGGGTCTTCGAGCTGGCGCCCTTCGCGGCGGGCACGCGCGGCGTGGCGGAGGCCATCACGAAGGTCGACGGCTTCACGGTCGTCGGCGGCGGGGACTCGGCCGCGGCGGTGCGCCAGCTCGGCCTCGACGAGCACGCGTTCGGTCACATCTCGACCGGGGGCGGCGCGTCCCTGGAGTATCTGGAAGGCAAGACGCTCCCCGGTCTGCAAGCCCTGGAGGACTAGTGGCCGCCAAGCCCACCCGCCGGCCGCTGATGGCCGGCAACTGGAAGATGCACCTCAACCACTTCGAGGCGATCGCGCTCGTGCAGAAGCTGGCGTTCAGCCTGAACGAGCAGCAACTGTCCGATGTGGAGGTCGTCGTCCTGCCGCCGTTCACCGACATCCGCAGCGTGCAGACGATGGTGGACGGCGACAAGCTGCTCATCGGGTACGGGGCGCAGGACCTCTCGCCGCACCCGCAGGGCGCCTACACCGGGGATATCGCCGGCTTCATGCTCGCCAAGCTGGGCTGCCAGTACGTGGTCGTCGGCCACTCCGAGCGGCGGCAGTACCACTGCGAGGACGACGCGCTCGTCAACGCCAAGGTGAAGGCGGCCCTCGCGAACGACCTGGCGCCGATCCTGTGCGTGGGCGAGGGCGTGCAGGTACGCGAGGACGGCGGGCACGTCCCGTTCACGGTCGGGCAGCTCGACGCGGCGCTGGACGGGCTCAAGCCGGACCAGGTGGAGAAGGTCGTCGTCGCGTACGAGCCGATCTGGGCCATCGGTACGGGCAAGACGGCCACGCCCGAGGACGCGCAGGAGGTCATCGGCGCGCTCCGGGCCCGGCTGGCCGAGACGCAGCCCGGCGAGGTGGCCGATCGCGTCCGCATCCTGTACGGCGGCTCCGTCAAGGCGTCGACGATCGCGCCGATCATGGCGCAGCGGGATGTCGACGGCGCGCTGGTCGGTGGCGCGAGCCTGGACGGCGACGAGTTCGCCCGAATCTGCCGATATCGCGAACGTAACGTAACCGCGTGATAGCTCTATGTCCGAGGGCGATGCCCCGGTTTCCGCGCGCCCGTCCAGCCGCCTAGAGTGGCCCGAGCGAGTGTTCCCCTCCACCCCTTAGGGACCAAGCATGCACCTCACGCACCGCGCCGTGGCCGGCACGCGGTCGCGCCGCACCCTTCTCGCGGGCATCGCGGTTCTGGCGCTCGGCGCCACCGCGGCATGTGACACCGCGAACGCTACCGACCGCCCCGAGCCACCGGTCAAGGGCGGCACCCTGAACCTGGTTCTCGGCACCAAGATCGAGAACATGGATCCGCAGAAGATCCAGACGGCGACCGACGCGAACATCAGCCGCCTCTTCACCCGGACGCTCACGACCTTCAAGTCCGACCCCGGTCCCGCGGCCAGCGAGATCGTCGGTGACCTCGCCACCGACACGGGCCGCCCCAGCGAGGGCAACACCGTCTGGGACTTCACGTTGAAGAAGGACGTGAAATGGCAGGACGGTAACCCGGTCACCTGCACCCAGATCAAGTACGGCGTCGAGCGCAACTTCTCCGCCCTGTTCGACGGCGGCCTCACCGGGTACGCGCGGTCGATGCTGAAGAACAACGCCGTGGCGTACGAGGGCCCGTTCAAGGGCGACAACAACAACGGCAAGGGGCTCGAATCCGTCCAGTGCGTCGACGAGACCACGATCCGGTTCCGGCTGAACAACCCGGTCGGTGACTTCGGGTACACCGTCGCCCTGCCGATCTTCGCGCCCGTCCCGCTCGACAAGGACCAGGACAAGGCGGCGTACGACCGGTCGCCGTTCTCCAGCGGGCCGTACAAGATCGTCGAGTCGACCGAGGCCAAGCTCGTCCTGGAGCGCAACCCGTTCTGGATCCAGCGCACCGATCTCGTCCGCAAGGCGTACCCGGACCGGATCGTCGCGACCGTGAACGCGAACGCGCCCCAGGTCAGCTACGCGATCATCCAGGACCAGGGCGACGCCGCGTCGAGCGTGCAGCTCGACCTCGACGTCGCGTCGAACTTCGTCCAGCAGGTCGTCAACGACGACGACCTGAGCAAGCGGCTGATCCAGGGCAGCTTCTCGGGCGTCCGGTTCCTCGCGATCAACACGCGCCGGGTCAAGGACGTGCGGTGCCGGCAGGCGCTGGTCTTCGCGGCCAACAAGCGCAAGTTCCGCAGCGCGATGGGCGGCTCGATGTTCGGCGACCTGGCCACCTCGGCCATCACGCCGAGTCTGCGCTCGCACAAGGAGTTCGACCTCTACAACACGAAGTCGAAGCCGGAGGGCGACCGCGAACGGGCGCGCGCCCTGCTGACCGAGGCCGGCAACGCCTGCCCCGCGAAGATCCGGCTCGCCTTCCCCGAGTCGCGACGGCGGCTGGTGGCGACGATCGCCGAGTCGTTCCAGCTGGCCGGCATCGAGACCGAGCTCGTCGGCGTGGACACGTCGAAGGTGGACTACTTCCGGGACGCGATCGGCAAGCCGAACAACGACTTCGACGTCATGTGGGCCGGCTGGATCGCCGACTGGGCGAACGGCTCGTCCGTGGTGCCGCCGCTGTTCGAGGGCGCCACGATCCCCAAGGGCGCCGACGCCAACGGCAACACGAACTTCTCGCTCCTCGACGACCCGACGATCAACGCGGAGATCGACGCGGCGCGCAAGGAGTCCGACATCACCGCGCAGTACCGGATGTGGGGCGAGATCGACCAGAAGATCATGGAGTCGGGCGCGATGATCCCGCTGATCTACATGCGGGCGCTGCGTATGGTCGGCACGAACATCCGCGGCGCATTCATCCATCCGCAGTACGGCCAGCCTGACGTGACCGCGATGGGCCTGGCCCGACCCTGACGTGGCCGAGCGCGGGGCGGACGCTATTCTTGGCGGACCGCCCCGCCTCTGCAGGTGCCCGGGCCGCCCCCGACGAGATGAAGGACCGACCCGACAATGCCCATCTGGTTCGCGTACACGTTGATCGTGTTGCTGATGCTCACCAGCGTGCTGTTGACCCTGCTGGTCCTGCTGCACCGGGGCAAGGGTGGCGGTCTGTCCAGCATGTTCGGTGGTGGGGTGTCGACGAGCCTGGCCGGGTCGTCCGTTGCGGAGAAGAATCTCGACCGCTATACGATCCTTGTCGGCGTTGTCTGGTTTGCCTGCATCGTCGGGCTGGGGTTGTGGTTGAAGATTGCTCAGGGTGGCGGGGCTGTATAACGGCCTCATACGACATAAACTCAGGCGCGCGGCTGCTCAGGCGGCCGCGCGCCAGGTTTTAGCACCGTGTTTTGCAGACACTGTCCCGTCGTTACCCCCCGGCGCCTGACAGGAGCAACGAGTCGTGGCAAGTGGCAGCGCCATCCGCGGCACCAGAGTCGGCTCGGGCCCGATCCGTCCGGCCGAGCGCTGTGAGCCGGCCCCCCGGCGAGGCGTGACCTACTGGTGCGCCAACGGGCACTCGGTCGAGCCGTTCTTCGCGCTCGACGTACCGCCGCCAAAGGTGTGGGACTGCCCCAAGTGTGGGCTGCCCGCCGGGCCGGACGAGGAAAACCCGCCGGCTCCGCCGCACACCGAGCCGTACAAAACCCATCTCGCGTACGTGAAGGAGCGCCGCTCCGACGAGGACGGTGCGGCCATCCTCGCCGAAGCCCTCGCGCAACTGAGGCAGCGCCGCGGAGGAAGCTAGTCCCGCGGGCGTTAGGGTCAGGGCCATGACCTCAGCAACCCCGACTCCGGGTACCTGGATCGCCGCGCTGCGCTCGTCCCACCACCATCTGCGTACGGTGGTAAAGCCGCTGCGCCCCGAAGATCTGCGCAGCCGGGGCTACCCGTCGGAGTGGTCGATCGCGCAGGTGCTGTCCCACATCGGTTCGGGCGCCGAGATCATGATGCTGACGCTGGACGCCGGACTGGCCGGTGAAGAGCCGCCGTCACGCGATGCGTACCCGTCGATCTGGGACCGGTGGAACGCCAAGAGCCCCGACGAGCAGGCCGCCGACGCGCTGGCGGCCGACGCCGCGCTGGTGGCGAAGATCGAGGCGAACGCGCACAGCACCGCGGAGTTCTCGCTGTTCGGCGGCGTGACCGACATCGGCGGCCTGGCCGGCGCGCGGCTCGGTGAGCACGCGATGCACACCTGGGACGTCGCCGTCGCCGTCGATCCGCGGGAGTCCGTCCGGCCCGAGGCCGTCGCGCTGCTGCTCGGTCGGCTCGACGGGATAGTCGGGTGGTCCGCCAAGCCGTCGAGTTGGACGGGCGTGGTGCATGTGCTGACCTCCGATCCGGCGCGGGAGTTCCGGCTCACGCTTGGCGAGAAGTCCACCCTCGAGCCGTGGACCGGTGGCCCCGCTGACGCCACCCTCGAGCTGCCCGCGGAGGCGTTCGTGCGGCTCGTGTACGGGCGTCTCGACAACTCGCACGCCCCACCGGTTTCCGCCACCGGGATCGGCGTCGACGATCTGCGTACGGTGTTTCGTGGCTTCTAGCCCGTTGGGCAACTGCCGCCCCACCGGCCCTGGCCGGCGATAGGAGCCCTCGCCAGCGGTGGACATATCCGCTATCGTTCTTCGTTACGCCACGTGAAGATCACATCGCGTAGGGGATGGTCGGGTGGACATGACCAGCAGGTCGGAGGAGGCGTTGACGCGTGCCCGGCGGCTGGTCCTACCCGACCCCTACGCGGTCGTGGCCGTACTCGTCGGGTTGGCCGCCATCGCCTGGTACACCGCCGGACCGGAGCCGATCCACCGGCCACTGTCCCGGGCGGTCTTACCGTTCCTGACGGCTATGGCCGGCATCGTCACGCTCCGGGTGAGCCGCGCGCCGCAGTTACCCCCAGCCGCGGTCCGGTTCTGGCGGACGCTCGCGGTCGCCCTGTCCATCTTCACCGCGGGACTGCTCGTCGACCTCGACGGCCGGACCGTCGGCGAGCTCGTGCTGAATCCGGTCGCCGCCGCGATCACGCTGTGGGCGCTCGCCACGTACCCGACGCTGGCGCACACCCGCGTACGGCGGCTCACGCACGTGCTCGACCTCGCGATCGTGTTGCTGGGCACGGCGGCGTATGTGTGGTACCTGGTGGCCAGCCGGCGGTGGCATCCGTACGAGGGCCTGGACGCCCTCGCGGACGCCCTGGTCCTGCCGGCCATCGCGGTCGTCGGCGGGTTCGTCTTCATCCGGATCAAGCTCTCCGGCTCGCCGCTGATGTGCTGCTGGACGGTCGGTTGCCTGGTGTTCGGCGCAGTCAGCCTGGCGACCGCGATCGTCATCGGGCCGGACTCGGGCGGGGTGTCCGGCCGGGTCGCGTCGGCCATCCACGTCATCGCGCTCGTCGCCGGTATCATCGGCGTCTCCGCCCAGCGGCGCGTCGGGCTGCGGCCCGGGCGCGCGCTGGGCGACCAGCTACGCCGCCTCTTCGCCGTCCTCCCGTACGCCGCGATCGCGACCGCGGTCATCCTGTTGGCCGTCGCCGTGCGGCACGGGCTCGACTACCGCGACCAGGTGGTCGTCGTCGCGGTCATCGTGCTGTGCGCGATCGTCCTCGCCCGGCAGGCCGTGGCGCTGTTCGAGAACACCCGCCTGCTGCGGCAGAACCGGGAGCTGACCGGGCAGCTGGCGCGCCAGGCGTACACCGATGAGTTGACCGGGTTGGCGAACCGGGCGCGGTTCGCCGAGCAGGTCGAGCGGGCGCTGGCCGAGGGCGGGGCGACGGTGCTGTTCGTCGACCTCGATGACTTCAAGGTGGTCAACGACAGCCTGGGTCACCATGCCGGGGACCAGTTGCTGCGGGCGGTGGCCGGCCGGTTGCGCGCGGCGGTCGAGGACAGGTACACGCTGGGCCGGCTGGGTGGGGACGAGTTCGCGGTGCTGGTGCCGGGGGTTCCCGACGGGCAGGGCCCGCTCGTGGCGGGTCGGGTCGTGGAGGCGTTGGACGGGCCGTTCCGGGTGACCGGCATGCAGGTGCGGGTGACCGCGAGCGTGGGCATCGCCGGGGCCGCCGGCCCGGCGGTCGTGCCGGCCGGGACCGCAGGGCCGGATATCGCCCCAGCCGTTGGTTCAGCGGCGTCGCCGCCGGGGGCGGCGACCGGGACGATGGAGCTACTGCGCAACGCGGATATCGCGATGTACGCGGCGAAGGGGGCCGACAAGGGCCGGTGGCGGCGTTTCGAGCCGGCGATGTTGACCGCGTTGCAGGGCCGGCACCGGTTGCAGGCGGCGCTGGTACAGGCGGTGGAGCGG
>Ga0114129_10005143_pt1 | contig 18411 bp, 15 predicted proteins | sample RhiMetdeltSRZDD1_FD_80071 | JGI IMG/M metagenome (GOLD analysis project Ga0114129, IMG submission 80071) | Populus rhizosphere microbial communities from Tennessee, USA - Rhizosphere MetaG P. deltoides SRZDD1 (version 2) (version 2) | ecosystem: Host-associated > Plants > Roots > Rhizosphere >...
CAGCTCGGCTTCGATCCGTGGAGCCGCGAGCACTTCGGGAAGGCGATCACGCAGCCGTACGGCATGATTCTCATCACCGGTCCCACCGGCTCCGGCAAGACCACCACCCTCTACTCCGCCATTCACACCATCAACGCGCCGGACGTGAACATCATCACTGCCGAAGATCCCGTCGAGTACAACCTGAAGGGCGTCAACCAGGTCCAGATCGACGAGGGCGTCGGGCGGACGTTCGCGGCCGCCTTGCGGTCGTTCCTCCGCCAGGATCCGGACGTCATCCTCGTCGGCGAGACGCGCGATCTGGAGACGGCGCAGATCGCCATCCGAGCCGCGCTCACCGGTCACCTCGTCTTCACGACCCTCCACACCAACGACTGTCCCTCCACCGTGGCCCGACTGATCGACATGGGTGTGCCGAGCTTCCTGGTGGCGTCGTCGCTGCAGCTCATCCTCGCCCAGCGCCTCGCCCGCAAGCTCTGCCGCGAGTGCCGCGAGCCGTACGAGGTGGACGCGGCCACGCTGGCGCCGTACGGGTACGTCGCGCCGGCGCGCGGGCGTGTCACGCTCCACCGCGGCCGTGGCTGTGCGAGCTGCAACGGCAGCGGCATGAAGGGCCGCACCGCGATCTACGAGGTCATGCCGATCGGCGAGGCGCTGCGAAACCTGATCCTCCAGAACGCGTCCACGGCGGCGCTCCGCGGCGAGGCCCAGCAAGCCGGCATGAGGACGTTGCGGGAGGCGGGGCTGGCGAAGGCGCTGGCCGGCGAGACGACGATCGAGGAAGTGCTGCGGGTGACGCTAGGGTAGCGGCTAACCGACGCCGGCGGTGTCCGCTCCCCAGCCCTCGTGGATGGCGGCCACCGCCTTGCGCATGGCCGTGCGGGCGTTGGCGGGGTTCAGCTCGCGGTCGCCGATGATCACCAGGAAGCCGACGTGGGTGGCGCCGATGGCGAGCGTGCCGTCCTCCGCCGCGAACACCGCGGTCTGCACCTCGCCGCGTCCCAGGCGCGTCGCCCCCACTTCGAGCTCGCGTCCGAGGGTCGCCGTGAGCGCCGCCAGCGCCTCCACACCGGTCTCCTTGGGCAGCTCGGCGGTGATCACGAAGCCGTCGGCGGCGACGATGGCGCCCCCGCGCACGTGATCGGTGCGGATGAGACCGTGGAGGATGTCGCGAAACGCCTGGCCGCGCGGTGTCTGCGCGTGTTGAGCGGGGGCGTCGGAGGACGTCGTCACGTCGCGATCCCGAGTTCCTGCAGCGATGCTGCCCACAGCGTGTTCATCTCGAGGAGACCGGCGCGCGCATCCGCGCCGGGCGGGTGGCTGAAGGACAGGAGGAGCGTGTCGTTGGCGCGGATGAACGTGGTCTCCCCCGCACCATCGACGATGGCGCGCCGGAGCGTCCCGTAGCCGGAGCGCGCGAGCGTCGCCGACGCGAGCCGTACCACCCGCGTCAGATGGGCGGCCAGGTCGTCGCGCGCGGGCTGCTCCTCGTGCGCCCACAGGACGGTGCCGTCCGTCTGCAGCAGGAGGAGGTCTTTCGTGCCCGTGGGAGGACGAAGCCGATCGTGACGAAACGATTTGGCCTCGTGCTCGGACGTGGGCGTGGGCGTGAGCGCGTGCGCGGTCGTCGCTTCCAGCAGCGCCTTGGCTTCCGGAAAATCCGGGTAGCGTTCGAGGGCGCGACCGAGGAGCTCGGTGCAGCGGGCGGAGTCGCCCTCCTCGAAGGCGATGCGTGCCAGTCCAAGGAGCGCGCGCGGATGGTCGGACTCGCGGGCCAGCACGCGCTCGAACTCCGTCTTCGCCGCCGCCATTTTTCTGTTGGCGACGTAGAGATACGCAGCGAGCAGCCGTCCCACGAGGCTGTTGGGCTCGAGGGCGAGGCCCTGCTGGACGAACTCGGCGGCGCGCTCGACATGGCCGTCGCGGCGATTCTGATCGGCTTTGCGGAAGAGCTCGACGCTCGAGACCGACCGGTTCAGCCCGATGAGCTTGCCGAACAACGCCATGATCCTATCCTCGCTCACGGGCAGCGCGCTTCTGTAGCTATTTTTTCAGTGGATTCGCGGGCCTTTGCGTGGTGGCGCGTGACTGACCAGCGCCTGATCGGGACGAACCGGCCTCGATCAGACCCGGCTTCCTGGCTTCACGGCGGGGCTGCCGGCGGCGCAGAGCGGGCACGCTTCGGGTCGGAAGGCGGCGGCGGTCACGGTGGCGAGCGCAGTCTGCTTCACGGTGAAGCCGGCGTCGCCGCCGCTGCGGTCGATCAGCGAGCCCACGCCGACCACCACCCCGCCGCATGCCTCCACGGCCGCGATCACCTCGCGCGTGGAGCCGCCGGTCGTGATGACGTCCTCCACGACCAGGCACCGCTCGCCCGGAGCCAGCGTGAACCCGCGGCGGAGGCGCATGGTGCCGTTCTCGCGCTCGGTGAAGAGCGCCCGCACCCCGAGCGCGCGCGCCACCTCGTGCGCCACCAGGATCCCGCCGATGGCGGGCGCGAGCACGGTCTGCATGGCGTCGTCGCGAAACCGCGCTGCCAGCGCCTCGCCGAGCCGCGCCGCGTGCTCCGGATACTGGAGCACGAGCGCCGACTGCAGATAGACATCCGAGTGGAGGCCGGAGGTGAGCCGGAAGTGTCCGCGCATGAGCGCGCCAGTCTTCTCGTAGAGCAGCAGCGTCTCGTGTTCCGTCATGGCTCCCTCACGCGGTTCCGTCACGGTCGCGTCACGCGCCGCCGCGCGTGTGCGCGGCTTCCAGCTCGGCCACGATGCCGGAGGCGGCCGCACCGGGATCGGCCGCGGCCGTGATGGGACGGCCCACCACCAGGTAGTCCGCGCCGGCCGCGATGGCGGCGGCGGGCGTGGCCGTGCGCGCCTGGTCGTCGGCGCCGGCACCGGCGGGACGGATCCCCGGCGTGACGATGACCCAGCCTCGCCCGAGGGCCCGGCGCAGGAGACCGATCTCGAGCGGGGAGGCCACGCAGCCATCGAGCCCCGCCGTGCGCGCGCCTTCCGCGAGCCGGAGCACGTGACCGGCCACGCTCGAGCTCACCCCGAGCTCGACGTCGAGCGCGCGACGATCGAGGCTCGTGAGCACGGTCACCCCGAGCACGATCGGCCGCGGCACGCCCGCATCCCCCGCCGCGCGCGCGGCCGCCTCCGCCGCCGCTCGCATCATCGCGATCCCGCCGCCGGCGTGGACGTTCAGCATGAAGACGCCGAGCCGCGTCGCCTCGCGCACGGCGCCCGCCACCGTGTTCGGAATATCGTGGAACTTGAGGTCGAGAAATACCCGGAACCCGCGCTTGTGCGCCGCTTCCACCGCCGCCGGACCCGCTGCCGTGAAGAGCTGCGTGCCGATCTTGCAGCCGTCCACGATGCCGCGCAGGCGGTCGAGCCATCCTGTCGCCACCTCCAGTCGCTCGGTGTCGAGAGCGACGAGGAGCCGTTCCGATGACCGGAGATCAGCGCTCAGCGTTGTACTCCTGCAGCGTCTTCACGCGCGGCTCACCCTTGAGGAGCGCCTCGATGGCGCCAAGCGCCGCATGGGCACCATCGACGGTGAGGTAGTAGGGGATCTGCTGCGTGACCGCGGTGCGGCGAATCATGTAGGAGTCCTTGCGCGCGCGCCCGTCCTCGGGGGTGTTGAAGACGAGCACGATCTCGCCGCGCTTCATGAGATCGAGTACGTTGGGACGATAGCCGTCACCGACCTTCGAGATGACCTCGACGGTCATGCCGTGGCGTTCGAGCACGCGACCCGTCCCGCTCGTGGCGACGAGCGTGAACCCCATCTCGGTGAGGCGCTTGGCGAGCGTGGCGGCGGCGCGCTTGTCGCGGTTCTTCACGGAGACGAACACCTTGCCCGACGTCGGCAGCGCGGAGCCGGCCGCGATCTGCGATTTGAGATACGCCTTCCGGAAGTCGTGATCGATGCCCATGACCTCGCCCGTGGACTTCATCTCGGGGCCGAGGACCATATCGACGCCGGGGAACTTGATGAACGGGAACACCGCCTCCTTCACCGCGATGTGCCCGAGCTCGCGCTCCTCGATGTCGGCGATCGCGCTCACGGGATGGCCGAGCATCGCGCGCGTGGCGACCTTCGCGAGCGGCACGCCCACCGCTTTCGACACGAAGGGCACCGTGCGCGAGGCGCGCGGGTTGACCTCGAGCACGTACACGGTCTCGTTCCGGATCGCGAACTGGACGTTGATGAGTCCCACCACGCCGAGCGCGGTCGCGAGCGCCTTCGTCTGCGCGCGCAGCGCCCGCACCTGGTCCTCACCGAGCGAGTAGGGCGGGAGCGCGCAGGCGGCGTCACCCGAGTGGATCCCGGCCTTCTCGATGTGCTCCATCACCCCGCCGATCACGACCTGCTTGCCGTCCGCGACCGCATCGACGTCGATCTCGAGCGAGTCCTCGAGGAACTTGTCGATGAGGATCGGATGCTCCGGCGACACGCGCACCGCCTCCGTCATGTACTGCCGGAGGTCCTCGTCGTCGTACACAATCCGCATCGCGCGGCCGCCGAGCACGTACGACGGGCGCACGAGGACCGGGAAGCCGATGCTGCGGGCGATCGCGCGCGCCTCCGGGAGCGAGCGTGCGGTGGCTCCCGCGGCCTGGTTGAGGCCGAGCTCGTTCAGCAGCGAGCTGAACCGCTGGCGGTCCTCGGCGCGATCGATGGCATCCGGGGACGTGCCGAGGATCGGCACCCCCGCGTCGCGGAGGGCGACCGCGAGCTTGAGCGGCGTCTGGCCGCCGAACTGCACGATCACCCCCGTCGGCCGCTCCTTGGTCACCACGTTCAGCACGTCCTCCAGCGTGAGCGGCTCGAAGTAGAGCCGATCCGACGTGTCGTAGTCCGTGGAGACGGTTTCGGGGTTGCAGTTGATCATGATCGCCTCCACCCCGAGCTCGCGGAGGGCGAAGGCGGCGTGGACGCAGCAGTAATCGAACTCGATACCCTGACCGATGCGGTTCGGGCCAGAGCCGAGGATCACCACTTTCGGCCGGTCGGAGGGCGGCGCCTCGTCCTCCTCTTCGTAGGTCGAATAGAGGTAGGGCGTGTGCGCGACGAACTCGGCCGCGCACGTGTCCACCGTCTTGAACGTGGCCGTGATGCCGTGTCGGGTGCGCTGCTCGCGGACGTCGGTCTCGGTGGCGCCGGTGAGCTGGGCGATGCGCCGATCGGCGAAGCCGAGCTGCTTGGCGCGGCGGAGCACGTGCGGGTCGGTGAGGGCGGCGCGCGTGATCATGGGCTCGAAGGCGACGATCTCGCGGATGTTCTCGAGGAACCACGGATCGATGCGGGTGAGGCCGTGGATCTCCGCACTCGACATCCCGGCCCGGTACGCATCGCCGATGGCGAACATACGATCCGGGGTGGGGACGCTGAGCAGCCGGCGAAGATCGTCCTCGCTCACCAGGCGATCGAGGGTGAGGCCCCACCGATCCTGTTCCAGTGACCGGATCGACTTCTGGAGCGCCTCCTTGAACGTGCGCCCGATCGCCATCGCCTCGCCCACCGACTTCATCTGGGTGGTGAGGGTGGGGTCCGCCTCCGGAAACTTCTCGAACGCCCACCGCGGGAACTTGACCACGCAGTAGTCGAGCACGGGCTCGAACGAGGCGGGCGTCTCGCGCGTGATGTCGTTGCGGACCTCGTCGAGCGTGTAGCCGACGGCGAGCTTGGCCGCGATCTTCGCGATCGGGAACCCGGTCGCCTTCGACGCGAGCGCGGAGGAACGGGACACGCGCGGGTTCATCTCGATGACGACCATGCGGCCGTCGGCCGGGTTCACCGCGAACTGGATGTTGGAGCCGCCCGTCTCCACGCCGATCTCGCGGATGATCGCGACGGCGGCGTCGCGCATCACCTGGTACTCCTTGTCGCTGAGCGTCTGCGCGGGCGCCACCGTGATCGAGTCACCGGTGTGCACGCCCATCGGATCGACGTTCTCGATCGAGCAGATGATGACCACGTTGTCGGCGAGGTCGCGCATGACCTCGAGCTCGAACTCTTTCCAGCCGAGCACCGACTCCTCCACGAGCACGGTGCCCACCGGCGACGCCTGCAGCCCCCACCGCACGGCGTCTTCCAGCTCCTCGGGGTTGTAGGCGATGGAGCCGCCGCTGCCGCCGAGCGTGAACGAGGGACGGATGATGGCGGGATATCGCGTGCGCGTGACGATGCGGCGCGCGTCCTCCAGGCTCTTGGCCTGGCCCGAGCGCGGAAGCGCGAGGCCGATCCGCTCCATCGCCTTCTTGAAGAGCTCGCGGTCCTCCGCCATCTTGATCGCGGGCAGCTTGGCGCCGATCAGCTCGACGCCGAAGCGCTCCAGCGTGCCATCCTCGGCGAGCGCGACGGCGAGATTGAGCCCGGTCTGGCCCCCCAGCGTCGGCAGCAGCGCCTGCGGACGCTCGCGCTCGATCACGCGCGTCACGAAATCGACCGTGAGCGGCTCCACGTAGGTGCGCTGGGCCAGCTCGGGATCGGTCATGATCGTGGCGGGATTCGAGTTCACGAGCACGACCTCGAAGCCTTCCTCGCGCAGCGCCTTGCAGGCTTGCGTGCCGGAGTAATCGAACTCGCACGCCTGGCCGATGACGATCGGCCCCGAGCCGATGAGGAGGATCTTCCGGATGTCAGTGCGCTTCGGCATTCTGCCCGCGCCGCTCAGTCTTCCACGAGGCCATAGACGATCGACGTCTCGGGTGCCGCTTCTTCACGCTTGTAGAGCACGTCGTCGAGCCGGCCGGCGCCGACCCACACCACCTCGCCGCTGCCCCACAGCTGTTCGCCGAGCACGCTCATCCGCTTGTCCACTCGTTCCCGGATGGCGTGCGCCTCCAGCGAGTTCTCGGCCTGCGTGGTGAAGGACGCCCAGTCCGGCTTCTGGCCCGCTCCCTCGATCTTGCGGTAGGAGATCAGGTATTTGGGCATACCCTTGATCAGCCTCCCTTCTGCTTCATCAGCGCCTTGAAACGGTCGAACAGGTAACTCGCGTCGTGCGGCCCCGGCGACGCCTCCGGGTGGTACTGCACCGAGAAGACGGGCAGCTCGCGGTGCCGGAGCCCCTCGCACGTCCCGTCGTTCAGATTCACGTGCGTCGGTTCCCACCCCGCGCGCGCCACCGACTCCGGATCCACGGCGAAGCCGTGATTCTGGGACGTGATCTCGACCTTGCCGGTCGCGAGGTCCTTCACGGGGTGGTTCGCCCCATGATGTCCGAAGGGCAGCTTGTACGTGCGGCCGCCGGCGGCGAGGCCGAGGATCTGATGACCGAGACAGATGCCGAACACCGGCACACGCCCGATCAGCTTCCGCACGGACTCGACGAGATAGGGCGCGGTCTCGGGATCGCCGGGGCCGTTCGAGAGGAACACGCCGTCCGGGTTCCGTTCGAGCACCGCCTCCGCCGGCGTGTGGGCGGGAACGACGGTGACGTCGCAACCCGTGCTCCGCAGCTGGCGCAGGATGTTCAGCTTGATGCCCGCGTCGTACGCGACGACGCGACACGTGGTGGGTGCCGTCGCCACGTAACCGCGCTCGCGCTCCCACAGGCCCTCCCGCCACCCGAACGGCGCCTCCGCGGTGACCTCGCTCACGAGGTCACGGCCGAGCAGGCTCTGCGGCAGCACGCGGGCGCGTTCGCGAAGGATGTCGATATCCGTTTCGACGGACGAGATGATCCCGTCCTGAGCGCCGTGGTCACGCAGATGCCGGGTGAGCGCGCGCGTGTCGATGGCCTGGATGCCCACGATCCCGTGCGCCTCGAGATAGGCGGAAAGCGTCGTGCGCGACCGGAAGTTCGAAGGCACGCTCGCCGCTTCCTTCACCACGAAGCCGTTGACCCATGGCCGTCGCGACTCCACGTCTTCCTCGTTGATCCCGTAGTTGCCGATCAGCGGGTACGTCATGGCGACGATCTGCCCACGATACGAGGGGTCGGTGAGGATCTCCTGGTAGCCGGACATCGCGGTGTTGAAGATCACTTCCCCCGACGTCTCGCCGCGCGCGCCCAGAGCCTCGCCGCGGAAGGCGCGCCCGTCGCGCAGCACGAGCAGGGCCGGCGTCATGGGTTCACCACCCGGCCGCCGACGATCGTTTTCCAGGGGTGCCCCCGCAGCGTCCATCCCGCGAACGGCGTGTTGCGGCTGCGCGAGCGGAAGCGCGCGGGATCGACGTCGACCTCGGCGTCGAGATCGAGAATGGTCACGTCGGCAGGCGCACCGGCGCCGAGGCTTCCGCCGCGGAGCCGCAGCAGGCGCGCGGGATCGGTGCTGAGCCGCGCCACCAGCGTGGCGAGCGGAAGGACGCCCCCGTGCACGAGCCGATCGAGCAGCAACGCGACCGCCGTCTCGAGGCCCACGATGCCGAAGGCGGCGTCGTCGAAGGCGCCCTCTTTCTCCGCGAGCGAGTGCGGCGCGTGGTCGGTCGCGATGCAGTCGATGGTGCCGTCCGCGAGCGCTTCCACCAGCGCCTCCACGTCGCGCTTGGTGCGCAGCGGGGGGTTCATCTTGGTATTCGGATCGTACCCGCGCACCGCGTCCTCGGTGAGGACGAGATGGTGGGGCGTGACCTCGGCGGTGACGCGCACACCGCGCGCCTTGGCGTCCCGCACCAGCCGCACCGCGCCCGCCGTGGAGAGATGCGCGATGTGGACGTGCGCGCCCGTGAGCTCGGCGAGCAGGATGTCGCGCGCGACCATCACGTCTTCGGCGGCGGCGGGCGCGCCGTCAAGACCGAGCTCGGTGGACACCACGCCCTCGTTCATGCAGGTGCCGCGCGCAAGGTGCGCGTCCTCGGCGTGGCTGATCACCGGTGTGCCGAAGGGCAGCGTGTATTCCATCGCGCGCCGGTAGAGGGCGGCGTCCATGACCGGGTTGCCGTCGTCCGAGAACGCGACACAGCCGGCCTCGGCCAGCTCGGCGAGCTCCGCGAGCTCCTTGCCCGCGAGGTCGCGCGTGACGGCGCCGATCGGGTACACCCGCACCACGCCCTCGGAGCGCGCCTTGGCGAGGATGTAGTCGGTGACGGAGCGGTTGTCGTTCACGGGATCGGTGTTCGCCATGCAGCAGACCGCCGTGAAACCACCCGCCGCCGCCGCCCGCGTGCCGGTGGCGACCGTTTCCTTGTACTCGTAGCCGGGCTCGCGGAGATGGACGTGGATGTCGATGAAACCCGGGCACACGACCTTGCCGGTGGCGTCGAGGATCTCTACGTTCGCAGGCGCGAGCAGGCTCGGTCCCACGCGCTGGATGGAGCCGTCCGCGATGAGGACGTCCGCCCCCGCATCGACGCCGTTGGCGGGATCGATCACACGCCCGTTCCGGATGAGCAGGCTCATGCCGCGCCCTCGGCCTTGCGTCCCGCGAGCAAGACGAGCACCCCCATGCGTACGGCCACGCCCTTCGCGACCTGATCGAGGATCACCGAGTAGGGCCCGTCCGCGACCTCCGGCGAGAGCTCCACGCCTCGGTTCACGGGACCGGGGTGCATGATCAGCACGTCCGGGCGCGCGTGCGCGGCCAGCTTCTCGAGCGACAGGCCCCAGTACCGCGAGTACTCGCGCAGGGAGGGGATGAGGCCGCGCGTCATCCGTTCCTGCTGGAGCCGAAGCATCATGATCACGTCCACGTCGCGGATCGCATCTTCCAGCCGGTAGCTCACCTTCGCGCCCAGCTCCTGCACGAAGGGCGGGATCAGCGTGGGCGGCCCGGCCACCGTCACCGTCATTCCGAGCTTCCGCATCCCGTGCAGGTTCGAGCGTGCGACCCGGCTGTGCGCGATGTCACCCACGATCGCGACGTGCAGCCCCTCGAAGTGCCCCTTGCGTTCCCGAATGGTGAGGAGGTCCAGCAGGGCCTGGGTGGGATGCTCGTGAGCGCCGTCGCCCGCGTTCACGATCGCGCAGCCGAGCTCGCGCGCGAGCAGCTCCGCCGCCCCCGCGGAGCCGTGGCGCACCACCACCACGTCCGGGCTCATCGCCTCGATGTTCTTGGCGGTGTCGACGAGACTCTCGCCCTTCGCCGCGCTCGAGCCGTTCACCGAGAAGTTGATGACGTCCGCGGACAGCCACTTGCCCGCGATCTCGAAGGACGTGCGCGTGCGCGTGGACGGCTCGTAGAACAGGTTCACGATCGTCTTGCCGCGGAGCGCGGGGACCTTCTTGATCTCGCGGGTGGCGATCTCCTGCAGCGACGCCGCGGTATCGACGAGGAGCGTGATCTCGCTCGCGTCGAGGTCGCGGATGGTGACCAGATCCTTGCGCGTCCACGCCATCAGGCGTCCTCCGGTTCTTCGATGACGACGCGGTCCTCCCCGTCGTGCTCGCGCAGCCGGACCGACACGGTCTCCCGGCGCGAGGTGGGGAGGTTCTTGCCGATGTAGTCGGGACGGATGGGGAGCTCGCGGTGGCCCCGATCGACGAGGGTCGCGAGCTGGATCATCCGGGGCCGCCCCAGGTCCACGATGGCGTCGAGGGCGGCCCGGATGGTGCGCCCGGTGAAGAGGACGTCGTCCACGAGGACGACCGTCTTGCCCTTGATCGCGAACGTGATGTCGGTGCCCCGGATGACGGGCACCCCGCGCATGTCGAGGTCGTCGCGGTAGAGGGTGATGTCGAGGGCGCCCACCGGCAGCACGGCGCCGTCGATCTTCGCGATCTTGGCCGTCAGCCGCTGCGCCAGCGTCACTCCCCGCGTGCGGAGCCCGATGAAGGCAAGATCGGCGGCGCCGGCGTTGCGCTCCAGGATCTCGTGGGCAATACGGGTGAGGGCGCGGTCGAGGCCGGCTTCGTCGAGAACCTGCGCCTTCTCGCGCAGGCGCGATGCGGGGGTCGACATCCTCTCTCCTTACGAGCCTCTCCGGGCCCACTTAAAGGAAAGTTCCTATTACGTCGTTCGTCACTCTACCGTCGCGGGCGCTCTCCTGTCAATCGTAACGTCAGGCTCTGAATCATCGACCCGCTAACGACGATCGGCCCAGCGAAACGCGACTTGCTTCAGTCCCTGCGCTTCGACCGTGACCCTCTGGCTCAGCGTTTGCCCGTCGGCCGCAGCGTTGATCGTGTACGACCCCGGTGGAAGTTTTGCGAGCAGGATCGGCCCCGCCGTGGTTGTCTCGAGCATTCGCTCGCCCGCCGCCGACTCGATCACGATGACGACGCCCGAAAGGTAGTCGCCGGTGGTCCTCGCGGTGACGACTTTGAGGTTGTAGTCCCGCTCCCTCGCGCGGAGCTCGTCGCGCTCGTCGCTCCCGACGCCTCCCGAGAGGTGGGGCACGTCTGCGGCGCGCGCGATCATGGCCAGGGTCAACACCGCGGTCGCCGCGATCGCGAGGCGCACGTACGCCTTCGTCATGCGGATGTCAGCAGTGCGTGCAGGACGGATAGTTGCGCGAGTACGGCGGCTGCTTGAGGAAGTCCGCTTCCGGATAGTTCCAGAACTGCGTCACGTTCTCGATCGTCTGGATGACGACGTTCTGCAGCCGGTCGTCCCTCCGCTCCACGCGCCGGATGTAGATGTTGTGGATGGGCTGGCCGTGCGTGTCGAGGCGGATCGGCCCGCCGGGTGCGTCGGCGATCGAGACGGATCGAAGCGCCTTCAGGAACGCGTCGTGGTCCTCGACCTTGCCGCCGACCTTGTCGAGCGCCTGCTTCAGGAACAGCCCCGCGGTGTACGCGCCGACCGCGTAGTAGCCGGGATCGCTGCCGTACGCCTGGCGGTACGCGGCGACGAACTTCTTGTTCGGCGGCGTGTCGAGCGCGGCCGAGTAGTGCATGGCCGAGATGACGCCCACCGCCTCGTCGCCCATGTTCTTGAGCAGCGACTCGTCCACCGCGGTCTGGTTGGCGAGCACGGGGATCTTGCCCTTGAGCCCGGCGTCCTCGAACTGCTTGAGGAACCGCACCGCGGCGACGCCGGCGAAGCCGATGAACACGGCGTCGACGTCCTTCTTCAGCTGGCTGATGTACGGGCCCTGGTCCCCGGTGCCGAGCGGCGGCCACAACTTCTGCACGATCTGCCCGCCCCCGTCCTCGAACGCCTTCTGAAACCCGGCGACGACCTCGTGGCCGAACGCGAAGTCGTCGGCGATGGTGGCGATGCGCTTGTGCTTGAGCGTCTTCGCCGCGTACGTCCCGAACGGCTGCATCGGCTGGCTCGACGTCGACGTCGCGCGCACGAAGTACTGCGTCGCCTTGCGCTGCGTGAGGTCGTCCGCGGCCGCGCTCGGCGAGATCGTCGGGACCTTCACCTGGTTCACGTACGGTGCGATCGCGTACGCCTCGAACGCCGCGAGCGGCCCGATGATCACGTTGACCTTGCGCTGATCGACGAGCTCGCGCGCCTTGGCGAGCGTGCCCGCGGGCTGCCCACCGCTGTCGAGCGCCGTGAGCTCGAGGCGCCGGCCCGCGAGCATGTTGTGGTGCTCTTTCACGAGTAGCTCGATCCCGTTCTCCATGTCCTTACCGGGCGCGGCGAGCGCGCCTGTGAGAATCGTCAGAAAGCCGACGCGCATCGGCTCCTGCGCACGCGCGGCGGTCGTCACGGTGCACACGAGCGAGAATGCGAGCATCGAGCGCAGAAGCATGCAGGGCCTCCTTGCCGAGTTGTTCGCCGTCCCCACGCGCGACGCGGTGAGCGGGATGTCGATGTGAGTCGCGCCGCGAGGCCAGCTTCCTTATCCGCATCGTCAGAGCGACGGAGATGTCATCGCGTGGCGTGACGCCGCTAGGCCACCCCGAGCTTCTTCCGCGCGAGGGCGGCGCCGGCCGCGAGCTGCTTCAGCTTCTCGAACGCCAGCCAGCGCGGCACCGGGAAGAAGCCGCAGTCGGGGACGGCGGAAAGCTTGTCCACGGGGATGTACTTCGCGCACAGGAGGATGCGGTGGGCCACCTCTTCCGGCGACTCGAGATGGAACGACTTGACGTCGACGACACCGCAGGCGACCTCGCGATCGACGCCGTAGTCCTTCCAGTCGGCGATCTCGGCCATCTCGCGGTTCGCGTACTCGAAGACGAACTGATCGCACCTCGCGGCCTTGAGCGCGGGAAACATCCACCGGTACGACCGCCTGCCGCGGGGGCGCGACAACAGATTCCCGAAGCAGACGTGGTAGCCGATCTTGGCGTCCACGCCGTCCACGCAGGCGTTGAACATCTTCACGTATTCGTCGATGTGGCCGGGGACGATGGCGGCCGACGGCTCGTCGATCTGGATCCAGTCCGCACCGGCCGCCACCAGTGCCTTCAGCTCGGCATTGACGACGGGGACCATATCCCAGGTGAGCGCGACGCGATCGCCATCGTAGGCGTCGCCGGGCCGGATCTGGATGTGGATCGACAGCGTCACCGGCCCCGGCACCGTGGCCTTGACCGGCTTCTCGGTCTGTGTCCTCAAATACGTGAACTCGTCCACGATGCCGAGCCCCTTGGGCACCGTCACCCGCCCGATCGCGCGATAGCGGGGCACGCTGTCGTACGCGTAGAGGCCGGTCTTGCGCAACGGCTCGACGTGCTCGAGCCCCTGCATCCTCCCGTAGAACGTCTGCACGAAGAAGAAGCGGCGCATCTCGCCGTCGCAGATCACGTCGATGCCGGCGCGCTCCTGGTCACGGATCGCGAGCTGCGTGGCATCGTCGAACGTCTCCTTGACGTCGGTCTGGCCGTACTCGCCGGCCTTGATGCGATCGAGGGCGCCCCAGAACCAGCCCGGGAACCCGTGACTCCCCACGACGTGCGTCGGAATGCGCGGCAGCGTGACGGGCATCTAGAACAGCGCCTTCGCGATGATCTCGCGCATGACCTCGGACGTGCCAGACGCGATCGTCCACAGGCGGACGTCCCGGAAGAACCGTTCGACGGGGAACTCCCGCATGTAGCCGTAGCCGCCGTGGAGCTGCAGCGCCTGATAAGCGACGCGGTTCGCCACCTCGGTCGCGTACAGCTTCGCCATCGACACGGGGGTGCCGCACGCTTCGCCGTCGGCGTACAGGCGCGCCGCGTGGTAGACGAGCTGTCGCGCTGCCTCGAGTTCCGTGGCGAGATCCGCCACGCGATGGCGGAGCGCCTGGCGAGTGGCCAGTGGCTCGCCGAAGGCGGAGCGTTCCTGCAAGTACGCGATCGTGTCGTCGAGCGCCTGTTGCGCTCCCGAGAGCGCGAGGACTGCCGCCAGCAATCGCTCGCGCTGGAGTCCAGCGGCGAGCTGCTGAAAGCCGCGTCCCGCCACGCCCAGCAGGTTCTCCGCGGGTATCGGCGTCTCGTGGAATACCAGCTCGGCGGTGTCGGACGCGCGCATCCCGAGCTTGTCGAGGGCGCGGCTCACCACGAAGCCGGGCCGGTCGCGCTCGACGAGGAACATCGAGATCCCGTCATGGCGACGCGCGGCGGTGCCCGACCCGGTGCGCGCGGCCACGAAATAGAGGTCTCCGTACACGCCGTTGGTGATGAACGTCTTGGTGCCGGTGAGGAGGTACCGGTCGCCGTCGCGCACGGCGCGCATGGCGAGGGCCGCCATGTCGGAACCGGTGGACGGCTCCGTGATCCCAAGCGCACACACCGTGTCGCCCGCAACAATGGCGGGGAGGTACTTCCGCTTCTGTGCTTCCGTCCCAAAGCGGGTCAGCCAGGGCGTCGACATGTCGGTGTGGACAAGAACGCTGAACGCCACGCCGCCAGCGCGACAGCGCGCCATTTCCTCGCCGAGCACGACGCTCGCCATGAAATCGCCGCCGCCACCTCCGTACTCCGCCGGGATGTCGAGGCCGAGAAAGCCGAGCTCCCCCAGTCGCCGCCAGAACGATCGCGGGATCTGCCCCGCCGTCTCCCACGCATCGACCTGCGGCACGACTTCCTTCTCGACGAAGGCGCGGAGCGACTTGCGCAGCAACTCATGCTCGGCCGTGAACGGTGAGTGCGGCATGCGGTCAGGTCCGCCCGGCGCGTGCGCGCTCGCGCTCGCGCAGCTCGGCGCGCCGGATCTTGCCGCTGATGGTCTTCGGTAGGTCGGCGACGAACTCGATCTCGCGCGGATACTTGTAGGGCGCCGTCACGCGTTTCACGTGCTCCTGCAGGTCGGCGGCCAGCGCATCCGAGGCCGTGTAGCCGGGCGCGAGGACGACGAACGCCTTCACGATCTCTCCCCGCAGCGCGTCCGCCTTGCCGATCACGGCAGTTTCCGCGACGGCAGCGTGCTCGACGAGCGCGGACTCGACCTCGAACGGCCCGATGCGGTACGAGGCGCTGTTGATGACATCGTCGGCGCGACCCACGAACCACAGATAACCGTCCTCGTCCATGGCGCCGCGGTCGCCCGTGACGTACCAGTCGCCGCGGTGGCACTTTGCCGTCGCTTCCGCGTTCCGCCAGTACTCGCGGAACATGCCCACGGGCCGGTCCGGCTTCACGCGGACCGCGATGTCGCCCTCCGTCCCCCGCGGTACCACCGCGCCGTCATCGTCGACGATGGCTACCATGTGCCCCGGAGCCGGCGGCCCCATGGAGCCGGGCTTCCACGGCGTGGCGGGAAACGTCCCCGCGAGGAGGACGGTTTCCGTCTGGCCGTAGCCCTCGTGGATGTGATGGCCGGTCCCTTCTCGCCACGCTTCGATGACTTCGGGGTTCACCGCCTCCCCGGCGCCGAGACAGTGACGAAGGGCGGGGAACTTGAAGCGGCGCAGCGGCTCCTGCACGAACATCCGGTAGGCGGTGGGCGGCGCGAAGAATGTCGTGATCGGAAACCGCTCGAGCATGGCGAGCGTCTCCCCCGGCTCGAATTTCTTGCCGCGCGCGTCCCAGACGAACACGGTGGCGCCCATGTTCCACGGGGCGAAAAGGCATGTCCATGCCGCCTGCGCCCAGCCCGTGTCCGAGATCGTCCAGTGCAGATCGTCGGGCGTGTTGTCGAGCCAGTACCTGCCCGTGATGACGTGGCCGATTGGGTAGGAGGCGTGCGTGTGGAGGACCATCTTGGGATAGCCGGTAGTGCCGGAGGTGAAATAGATCATCATCGGATCGTCGCTGGCGGTGCCAGGGTGCGGCAGGTCGGCGCGCGCGCGCCCAATGAGCGCCTCGTACTCGAGCCAGCCGGGGCCGCCGCGTCCCACGACGATCCGGTGCTTGACGTGGGGACATTCCGAGATGACGTGGTCGATCTTCGCCTGGTTCTCCTCGTCCGTGATCACGACGGACGCTTCGGAGACGCCGAGGCGGTACTGGATGTCCTTCGCGGTCAACAGCGTCGTGCCGGGGACGGAGACCGTGCACGCGCGCAGGCATCCGAGCACGATCTCCCACCACTGATACACGCGGGGCAGCATGACGAACACGCGCTCGCCCCGCGCCACCCCGAGCCCGGCGAAGATATTGGCGACACGGCGCGAGCGCTCACCGAGCTCGGCGAAGCTGAATCGCCGCGGTTGTCCGTCCGACGCCACCCAGAGGAGCGCGAGCTTCGTGGGATGACGCGCCCAGCGGTCGAAGACATCGAACGCCCAGTTGAAGCGCTCGGGGACCGGAAGGGAAAAGTCGCGACAGGCGGCGGCGTAGTCGGTCATGTTGCGCGCCATCGGCTCTCTCCCGCGCCGGGAGCATAGCACGCGCCGGCCACGTCGGCGTCCGAGGGGAGCGACCGGAGCGCCGCCTCTACTCCCCCGCGAGCAGCGCGAGGAGCTCGTCGAGGTTGATCGGCTTCGTCAGGTGCGCTTCGAACCCGGCGTCGAGGGCCTGGCGCACGTCCTCGGACTGGCCGTAGCCGGTGAGCGCGATCAAGCGGAGGCGATCGAAGTCGGTGCGCCGGCGGAGGCGCCGCGCGACTTCGAGGCCGTCGATGTCAGGGAGGCCGATGTCGCAGAGCACGATCTCCGGTCGGAACTGCACCGCGGCGGCCACGCCCTCGAGGCCGCTGGCGGCGGTCTCGATGCGCGCGCCCTCGGTCTCGAGCATGAACTTGAGCACGTCGCGGGTGTCCGCGCTGTCCTCGATGACCAGGATCGCGCGCTGGTCGAGGCGGCGCGCGGGCGCGACGCGGGTGGCGGTGGTGAGGCCGCGCGACGGCGCGAGCGGCAGCCGTACCCGGAACCGCGCTCCGTAGCCGAGCCCCTCCGAGAACACGTCCACGCTGCCGCCGTGCATCTCGGTCAGGCGCCGCACGAGGTCGAGGCCGATGCCGAGGCCGCCGCGCCGCCCGGACGTGCTGCCCTGCCGGAAGACCTCGAAGATGACCGCGAGATCCTCGGGAGCGATGCCTTCCCCGGTGTCCTCGACCTCGAGCAGCGCCTCCGTGTCGTTGCCGAGGAGCCGCACCGCGATGTGACCGGCGGGGGGCGTGAACTTCACGGCGTTGGAGATCAAGTTGCTCGCGATCTGCTGCATGCGCGCGCCGTCGCCCCACGTGACCATCGGGTGCGGCGGAAGGTCGATCGTGAGCCGGATCCGTTTCAGCGCCGCCGTCTCCTCGTAGGGCTCCGCCGCCGCCCGGATCTGCTCGCGGAGGTCGAACGACTCGAACCGGAGCGCGAACTTTCCGTGCGTGATGCGGGAGAGATCGAGGAGGTCGTCCACGAGACGCACTTGATGGCGCACGTTTCTCCGGATGGCATCCAGCGCCTGCACGGTGATCGCGTCTGGGGTGCCGTGGCGGCGGAGGACTTCCGTCCAGCCCAGGATCGGCTGGAGGGGCGCGCGCAGCTCGTGAGACAGGGCGGCGATGAACTGATCCTTCAATCGGTTCGCTTCTTCCGCGGTCTCGCGGGCGGCGTCGAGCTCTTCGCGCGCGCGCAGCTCGTCGGTCACGTCCTTCCACGTCACCACGGCGGCGTAGACGGTGCCCTCGGGTGTCCGCAGCGGGTGGGCGCCGGTGATCATCCGGCGGGACTCACCGCGGCCATCCTCGATGAGGAGATCGACGCCGATCAACGTCTCCCCACCGAGGGCCCGGGCCGCGGGCGCGTTCTCCGGGCGGAGCGGCCGCCCGTCCGGCGTCCGGACGTTGAGGCGCGCCACCCGCTCCGGCAGCGTCAGCGGCGTCCCCCCGCCCAGCATCTCGTCCGCGATGGCGTTCGTGAAGAGGAGCGTTCCGTCCACGCTCACCACGAAGACGCCGTCGCTGACGAGATCGACGATCGCGCGTAGACGCGCGGCGTAGTCGGCGAGATTGCGCTCGAGGCGGACGGCGGCGGTGACGTCGTGGAGCACGGAGACCGTCCCCGCCACCCGGCCGGCCGCGCGAAACGGCATCGCATTGACGAGGTATACGCCGTCGTGGTCCTCGGCGGTGATCCTGATCTCGACGCCGACGACGGGCTGCTGCTCGGCGAGCGCGCGCAGGATCGGATGGTGACCGGGTGGCAGCGGCAGGCCGTCCGCGGAGGCGATACGGAGGCGCGCCACGTGCTGGTCGACGG
>Ga0114129_10005144_pt1 | contig 18410 bp, 16 predicted proteins | sample RhiMetdeltSRZDD1_FD_80071 | JGI IMG/M metagenome (GOLD analysis project Ga0114129, IMG submission 80071) | Populus rhizosphere microbial communities from Tennessee, USA - Rhizosphere MetaG P. deltoides SRZDD1 (version 2) (version 2) | ecosystem: Host-associated > Plants > Roots > Rhizosphere >...
AGCGCATTTTTTCGTTCGGGTTCGATCAAAGCGCTACAAAATGAGCTCTGACAGTTCCGAAGGCCCTATTCTGGACTTCCGCTAACCTGAAGGGGAGAACCTCCGTTCACCCTCGGTTCTCCCCTTCACGTTCCAAGAAACTCCAGTGCTTCCCGAATCTGGATCAGATTGTCACGGATATCTCGAGAAAGTTGCTCCAAAAAAACTCTCTGTGGCTCGTTCCGGGGAGGTTTTCAATTAATATTTTCAATCGATACTGAACCCTCTCAAACGTCCATCGATCGGCGTCGTTGCTCGCGAGGTCTCCTTGCGTTAGGCTTTAAGCAGCCATGATCAGCTCTCGTCAAGCCACCTGTCCTTATTGTGAGAACAGCGATTACCGGCCTTCTCACCGCAGCGGTTTGCGTGAACACCTTGCGAGCTGGGTTAACATTCGACCGTACCGATGTTGTGAATGTCAGGAGCGCTTTTGGCAAATTCGTGATCGTTTTTGGGACGGCTCTATTGTATCTCTCCTTTCAATTCTGATTAGCGAACTCTTCTGAGCCGCAAACTCGCTGCAACCTTCTAATTTTTGTTATCCCGGCGTCAGTATCGCTCGCAGCTGATCATCCAATCTGCCAGGTCGGCGAACATCTTTCGAATGTTATCGAAATGATTTTTTTAGTTCATCGGCGCGATCCGCAACAAGCCACAGAGATGCGTGAGATAAGAATCCAACGGCCAAGAGTTAAGAAGCTGGTTGCGTATGGGGGGCACCGACGGCATCTCGAGCTCTTCGCAAAAACAAATAGGAAAACAGATAAAGCGCCAGCGCCAGCAGATTTAGCCAGCGCAGACCCGTCCACATGTCTACATATTCCAGCACCCCTCCGACTAACGAGCCGAACAGATTACTAGCCAAGGCTAGGCTGGGTGAAGAAACCGCGTTAAATGCTTTGGCAAATATCAAGGCTGCAACGAACAGCGGCGATGCTATCACAAGGCCGGCAACCAGCAGCCGAAGCTCCCAAGCAAGCGCGTTCAACCAATCAAAGGGAAAAAGAAAATTGACAACGAGCAGCGCGGCAAGCACGAGATAGAGCACGTCAAAGGACCCCTTGGTGCCCAAGGCGATACAGAAATTCGCTAGCAAGATCATCACCAATATCGATCCGATGACGACCGAATTCACCAGCCATGTGGAACCAAACAATAGACCGAGGGTGGTGACCGCCTTGGACTCGATCAGGAGAAAACTCGCGCCCATGAAAAAAAGATGCCAGTTCATGTTGGCGACTCTCAATTGACAGTAGCGAAGTGGAATAATCGATAGGACGCAAATGATCAACAGCGGCGAAAGATAGTGGAACGGAATTCCCCGCTGTTCCAGGAATAGAAAGGGCCAGTCATCGCTGGTAGACTCCACGTTAGTGGCGGTAAAGGGCAATCGGAGCGATCGATAGTCTGTCATGCCGAGTTCCCGTTTGCCATCAAACAGATCGCCCGCGAGAAGAATAACCTCTTGATTGACCGGACTGGCAAAGGCCAATGGGGCCTGTCCCATCACTTCTTCCAGCACATTCAAGTGTCTTTGGGAAAGCCAGGGTTTGATCGCAAAAAAATTGATGGCGATTCCGCCACCCATATTCAGTAAATTCCTGACCGTTTGGACGCTTTCCTTGGTAAATACAAAATTATCGATGCGAATCGATGAAAGCGAAGAGAATGCGGCGTGGCTGTCGAGCGTCGCAAAAACCACGAGGTCATATCTTCTTTGGGTCTTTTGCAGATAGGACCGCGCATCATCGATGTACAAGCTGACTTTTTCCGACCCATAAGGCTGTTCGGGGTGGAGCCGACGCCCTAGCCAAGCAATGACAGGATCGATTTCAACGACATCGACATGCTTGGCATTGTGCCTTAGCGCTGCAGCTGCATCATTTCCACTACCACCGCCGAGTATCAGTACCGATTCAACCTTCCTTCTGCTGAGCTCATAAGGAATATTGTAGTGGCGACTTTTAGAACGCTGAACAGCCTCGGAAACATTTTCCAAATACCCAGGCGAAAGATCCTGAATTTCTTGAAAACCGTCATAATTGACCGTGATGCCGATTTGAGAAGGATTCGTCGAGTCAGACAAATGCACCGCAATCTGGTAGTAAGGTGACCAAAATGCCGGCACAACGAAGCTTAACCGCGCAACGATTGCCGCGGAACCGATGAAATAAAAGAGAGCCAGCGTCAACTCGGGGCGACTCCAATAAAAGTAAACGAGCAATAAGTAGACGAGAAGGAGCCAGACGAGAGGCGGCGATTCGATATACGAGGCAATCGAAAATCCTAAGATACCGAGTAGACTACCCAGTACGTTGACGGAGTACCCGAGCAGTGGTGTTTGTCGGTTTAGAAACTCACCCATCTTCGAGGTCAAAGCGGTGAACGTCGCTACCACTAAAATGAAAACAAAAACGATCACGAAATAGGCTTTAGTCGCCTGGAAGAAGGACGGAGCCGAGACCTCGGCGTGATCGCCGAAGCCGGTGCCGAGCAAGAAGTATTGCCGGGGATCGACAAAAATCACTCGGGTCAGATCGAGGACAGGCGCGAGGGCGATAATCGCTGCCAATCCGCCGATGAACCTAGGAAACCACCTGTAAAACAACACGTCGGCCGAACGATAAAAATAGCAACCGATGCCGAATCCCAAAAACGCCGCCATGAGCGGCAGATTCTTGAAATACGCGAAGATCCGAATCTCCGTGGAGAGCCAACGAATAACGGCAAGCTCTAAAAAAAGCGCAATGAAGCTGATGAGCAGTAATTCGAAGTGGCTCTTTCCGTAACGCATCAGGCTTTAGTCCTATCTCTTGGTGGGGAACTCCTGCTGAAGGCGCCCGTGGGAACAAAAACGGTGCGCAAGAAAACTCGTGGCCAATTGCCACGAATTCCACACCAAACGGCCATGGATAAATACGAATATTATAATTGTCAGCGCTGGAAAATGCGAAGGCCTATCTCCGCGGAAAGGCCGTCGCATCGCTTGACCGCCCTAGACAAACAACGGCGCCAACACCAACGTGATCGTAGCCAGCAGCTTGATCAAGACATGTAGGCTTGGGCCAGCAGTGTCCTTGAACGGATCGCCGACCGTGTCACCCACCACCGCAGCTTTATGTGAATCGGAGCCCTTGCCGCCGAGAGCGCCGGTTTCGATGAATTTTTTGGCGTTGTCCCAGGCGCCGCCGCTGTTGTTGAGGAAGGTGGCCATGAGGATACCCGCGATCGTGCCGACCATCAAAAGCGCCGCCACCGCTTCGGCACCGACGCCGAACATTCGAAAGATCAGGCCGACGGCGACCGGCGTGCCGACGGCAATGACCCCAGGCAATATCATCTCCTTGAGCGCCCCGATGGTAACGATATCGACGCATCGGCCGTAGTCAGGCTTAGAAGTTCCTTGCAGTATGCCAGGATTTTCTTTGAACTGACGCCGGACTTCATTGATGACATAATACGCGGCTTTGCCCACCGCGCGGATCGCTAGAGCGGAAAATAGAAAGACCAGAGTCGCACCCAAAAGCCCGCCGACGAAAACTTCGGGCTTGGCGATATTGACCGCCTCGAGCTTGGCGCCGTAGTGGTGCACCTCGTCGAGGTAGGCCGAGAACAAGAGAAACGCGGCGAGAGCTGCCGAGCCGATGGCGTAACCTTTGGTGAGAGCCTTGGTGGTGTTACCGACGGCGTCGAGCCGGTCGGTTTTACGGCGGACCTCTTCGGGTTGTCCGCTCATTTCGATGATGCCTCCAGCGTTATCGGTGATCGGGCCGAAAGTATCCATCGCCAAGATATACGCTGCGGTTCCCAGCATGCCCATAGTGGCCACCGCGGTGCCAAACAAGCCGGCGTTCGGCACGCCGCTCATGCCGCCCAAAAAATACGAACCAAGAATCGCAATCGAAATCACGACAACCGGGATCGCCGTGCATTCGAGGCCCACCGCGATACCGGCGATGATATTGGTCGCCGGACCGGTTTGCGAAGCTTTGGCGATCTCCATCACCGGGCGATATTTGTATTCCGTGTAATACTGCGTGATGTAAACGAACGCTTGCGCCATTAAGATACCAATGACACCGCACAGGAAAAAATAGATCCAAGCAGACTCCGCCTCGGGATGCTTTGCCGGATCAACTGCGAGGAGCCATCTGGCGGAAAAGAAAAACCCGACGGCAGCTAACAGACTGGTGACATAGTAGCCACGGTTCAAGGCGGCCATCGGGTCTTCGGTCTCCTGGCATTTGACAATCATGACACCAACGATCGAAGCAACCAGACCGAAGGCGCGCGCGACCAAGGGAAATACGATCCCTTTCAAACCGAAATACGGATAGAGCCCGACGCCGAGGATCATCGCGCCGATATTCTCGGCAGCCGTGGATTCAAACAAATCGGCGCCACGGCCAGCACAATCACCGACGTTGTCGCCAACCAGATCCGCGATCACCGCGGGGTTTCGCGGGTCGTCTTCGGGTATGCCGGCTTCGACCTTGCCGACAAGATCAGCGCCAACGTCCGCGGCCTTGGTATAGATACCCCCGCCAAGCTGGGCGAAGAGCGCGACGAAGGAGGCCCCGAAGCCGTAACCGACGATGGTAAACGGAATCTTCTGTGGGTCGTGGCCGAGCGTTTCCAAGAGCGCATACAAACCACCCACTCCTAGCAAACTCATCGCGACGACGAACAGCCCGGACACGGCGCCGCCGCGCATCGCGATCTGCAATGCCTCGTTGAGACTCGAACGAACGGCCGAAGCGGTGCGGATATTGGCGCGAATAGAAACCCACATCCCGATGTAGCCGGCGATGACCGAACAAGCCGCGCCGAGAACAAAAGATAACGTTGTCCAAAAAGCCATCTGCACGGGCGGCACGGGATCGACGGGACTAGGCGTGCGGACAAAGGCGTAAAGCAAAAAAATCAACGCAGCCAGCACGACCGACAGGCTGATGATCGTGCGATTTTGCCGCGACAGAAAGGCTTCGGCGCCTTCTTTGATGGCATTGGAGATTTCTTGCATTTTTTGCGTGCCCGCGTCCCGCTGAATTACATACCGGGCTAAAAAGACCGCAAAGCCCAACGACAAAAAGCTAATTACAATCACAAACGAGATCATTACTCCTCCTCATCCCTAATTCATTGCGTCATTCCGGCTTGCGCCAAATATAAGCGATGCCGATGCTGAGGACGTAAAGCAGCAGCATCGGGACAGCGAGTAGACTCTGGTTGATAACGTCGGGAGTCGGCGTCAATATCGCTGCAATGACAAAAATGGCGACGATCGCGTAGCGGAACGACCGCAGCATGAAGCGGTAGTCCCAGACGCCGATTCGCACTAGAAAAAAAGTGAAAACAGGCAATTCAAACGTCACACTAAACGCCAATACCATTCGAAAAAAAAAGGTAAAATATTCGCCGATCCGGATCGCTGGGCTGACTCCCATGCTTTCGTACTGCTCGATGAAATACTTGAACGCGACCGGCAGAACAAATCGATAACAAAACAAAGCGCCAGCTAGAAAAAAAAACGTCGCGCACAAAACGAACGGAAGAACCAATCTTCTTTCGCGGCTCGACAGACCCGGCGCGATAAAGCGCCAGATCTGGTAGAAAATCACCGGGCTAGCAAAAAAAACGCCTGCCGCGAGAGCGACTTTGATTTCAACGAAGAATGCTTCGGTGACGCTGGTGCCAATGAGATTTTGGCCTGGTTGCAAGTTTTGCCGAAGCGGCGCTACGACAAAGCCGAAAATCGCATCGGAGAAAAAATAGCACGCACCCGAAGCAAGGATGACTGCCAAAACTGATTTTAATATGCACCAACGGAGCTCCTCCAGGTGCTCCGTGAGAGTCATATTCGAATCCGTCGCCACAATCCACTACCACAGACCGAAATTGCAAAAAAGGGGAAGGTGATTAAACCCTTCCCCTTTCTCGTTCGCTAGAACCGCAGCAAGGCCGAGTGGTCCTTACTTGGTTTTCGCCTCCTCTTTCTTTTCCGGCGCCGGAGCCGCATCCTTCATGGGCTCACCTGGTTTCTGTTCACCCGCGGGGGGAGCAGCCGGCTCCGCCGGCGCTGTAGGTGCTGGCGCAGGCGGTGGTGGAGGCGGAGCTGGTTCTTCTTTCTTACCGCATCCGACAAATGTTAGAGTAAATGCGAAGAGGGTAATTGCCGACAATGAAACGAGTTTCTTTCCCATCCTGATTCACCTCCTTTCCCGTCACACTTTTACAAACCTTCTGTGTCAAAATTTTGTATCGCACAAGTCGGAGGGAGTTTCAAGCTCAAATGCCGGCAAAATTTGATCCCGGAGCGCAGCGATTTTTCTCGATGCTGCCGGGTGGTTGGTGACTTGTTTCGTCGCCAGAAAACGCTGGATTCCAACCCATCATGGCCGAGGCGACGAAACTATTTTTTCGAACCACTGGCCTGTGCGGAAACAATTCCCATAGTAATTCTTTTCACGATCAAAACGCCGGCGATGGACCATGCCTCGCTACGCGTGCAAACCGCGGCCTTCAATCAAATCCCTGGCGCGCCCATCGAAACAGAAAACGCACAACGAATGTTAATAACTTGTTGACAAACCGTGAAACAATGCCGCCGGAAGGCCAAAGGTAGCGCTACGGACCGAATTGCCTAATTTTACAGCGATCAAAACCCTGAAAGCTCAGCCAGTTGGACCACTTTCGCAAAAGACTACTAAGTCCCGGCCAGCATACAACGGCCGAATTTTTTCGAAGGTCTCGCTCGCAGCTTAAACCCGAGAGATTGCCTTCTCCGACCCTTGGCGCTCGCAGTCGGCGGCAAGCTAGTTCCCGCGATTAACGGCAAAACGGTTACGGTTGCATAATGATTGGTTTCGAGGGCGCTGTGGAATCGGTCGTGAAGACGATTGCCGGCAGCACTAACGGCCGTGGATTCATGGACGGATTGCCATCAACATTGACTCCCGCCACAGCTGATGTTACTAAACTATAAACCTTTTTTTGGAGGGATTCCTTTGATAGTCCATACTTCGGCGGTAAAGAGACATCGCCAAAGCCTGATAGCGCAAGAGCGCAATAGCGAAATCAAATCCAGAATTCGATCTTTGATAAAAAAAACGCGCCAAGCGATCGAGTCTAAGGATGGCGAGAATACTGCCCTGCAAATTCGCGCCGTCAACAAGGCGCTCGGAAAGGCCGTCAGTAAGGGCATTATCAAGAACAATACCGCTTCACGCTGGCTCTCGCGTCTTTCACGCTCCGTTGCAAGGATAAGCGCCGGGTAATTCTCCCAGGCTACACCTCTGCCTAGCCCGAGCAATTCGAGTTAAAACATCTCCATTATGCGTTGATAGAGCTCTTTGGCAAAACGCTCCATTAGCTGATCGCGCATCCCTTTTTGCTCACTTTCTGTAAGCTGGATATCGGTCATCCGCCGGATGTCTAACGCGTTCAACGTTCCCGTTTGAAACTCCGACGACGTTGTGACCACCGCTGCTCTGGATCCGCCGTGGAGCTCGGTAAGCCGCAGGTTCTGTCCACGCCATAAGATTTCATTGGGTTCGCGGCGACGTAAAGTAACATCCAAAACCAGCACTGACTCGTACTGCAGTACTTCATCTTTTCGATTCACCGATGCGACAGTCCGTTCTAATGAGCGGACGACTCCGGTCACAATGACATCCGCTTGATCGGAGCTGTCGACCACCGTGAGCTGGCGGCGGCGGTAAAATTCCCCGCGCAACGCCGTGGTGAGCTCTTTTTCCATGCCGATGTCTCGACCTCGGTTGACGAAGGGTTCCACGTAAATCGTCCGCGCATCCTTGGGCAGCAGCGAACTTTCGCCTACGAATTGATAGCCGCAAGCGCCAAATCCCGCGAGCATCGCGCCGCCAAGAATAGATGTTAGGAAAATCGGCCGAAAGAGCTGAAGATGTTGCACGACTCTAGCCCTCCACAACAATATTGACTAAACGGCGCGGCACGTAAACCACCCGTTGCACCTTCTTGCCGTCGAGAAAACCGACGACTTTGGGATCGGCTAACGCATCCGCTTCTATGCGCTCTTGAGACACGTCGGCCGGAACCGTAATTTTACCTCGGACTTTGCCATTGACTTGGACGACGATCAACAGCTTTTCTTCCTCGAGCGCGCCTTCAGAATATTCAGGCCAGGGAACTTGATCGAGGCGTTCCCGATGGCCCAATTTGTCCCACAACTCGCTCGCCACATGAGGCACGAAGGGCGCGAGCAGGATGATCATGGCCTCGATTCCCTGCTTAATAACCGTCGCTCCTTCGCTTGATCGGACAGCCGCGGGCGCCGCCGCGCTCACGGCATTGAAGAGCTCCATGATGGCTGCGATGGCGGTGTTGAAATGGAATCGAGTTTCAATATCGTCGGAGACTTTTTTGATCGTCCGATGAACCATCCGTCGCAAGTCGCGCAACTCCCCCGCTAGCTCCGCCGCTGCGCCATTCGCCGCGCTATTAGCCCACAGCTCGCGGTGCTGAAATACCAGTCGCCACAGCCGGGTCAGAAAGCGATAGCCACCCTCCACTCCTTGATCGCTCCACTCGAGATCTTTTTCCGGCGGTGCCGCGAAGAGCGTGAATAAACGCGCCGTATCGGCGCCGTATTGGTTTATCAAGTCCTCCGGATCGATGATGTTTTTTTTCGACTTGGACATCTTCTCGACCCTGCCTTTTTCCACGGTTCGATTACATTGCGGGCAGCGCCAGCCCTCCTTTTCTGAGCCGATAAGCTCCCCAGGAAAGAGCCAGTTGTGCTCGGGGCACGAATAAGTCTCCATGGAAACCATTCCCTGAGTTAGCAGATTGGTAAAAGGCTCGTCGACTTTTGCCAGCCCAAGGTCGCGCAAAGCTTTGGTGAAAAACCGTGCATAGAGCAGATGCAGCACGGCGTGCTCGACGCCGCCGATATACTGGTCGACAGCCATCCAATAGCGGCCCTTGTCGGGGTCGAAGGGCGCCTTGTCAAATTTCGCCGAAACATAGCGGAGAAAATACCACGATGAATCGACGAAGGTGTCCATGGTGTCGGTCTCCCGGCGCGCTTTGCCGCCGCACTTGGGACACGCAACCTCGAAGAAGAGCTTACTCTCGCGCAACGGTGAGCCGCCCTTTCCAGTAAACGGAACATCCTTCGGAAGCTCAACCGGGAGTTTATCCTCCGGGACCGGGACTGTGCCGCATCTGTCGCAATAAATAATCGGAATCGGTGTGCCCCAATATCGCTGACGCGACACACCCCAGTCGCGCAAACGATAGCGAATCGCTTTTTTGCCCCAACCTTTGGTTTCCGCATAGGCTGCGACTTTTTCTTTGCCGTCATTATTCGCCATTTCCGAGAACTGGCCACTATCGACCATGATTCCCTCATCGACGTAAGCCTCGGTTAGGTTTTCAGCTTCAAGCTTGCGGTTGGGCGGCTGGATAACGACGCGAATCGGCAGATTATATTTCTTGGCGAATTCAAAGTCGCGCTGATCATGGGCCGGCACGGCCATGACCGCGCCGGTGCCGTACTCCATGAGAACGAAGTTCGCCAGGTAAATCCGTATATCTTCACCGGTGAAGAGATTCCGGCAGTAGGCGCCGGTAAAGACGCCTTCTTTCTCGCCTTCCTCCGCGCCACGCTTGGCCTGGCTCACATTTCGAAAGCGCTCGACGAATGCTTCGACCGCCTTCTCCTGCGTGGTTCCTTGAGAAAGCAAAAGTGCCAGCGGATGCTCGACGGCCAGCGACACGAACGTCGCTCCAAAAATCGTGTCTTGCCGCGTCGTAAATATTCTGAGCGCGCCTTCGCGCCCGACTAGGGGAAAATCAATCTCCGCGCCGATGGATTTGCCGATCCAGTTGCGTTGCATGGTCAGCACTTTGTCGGGCCATCCGCTTAGCTTTTCCAAATCTTCGAGTAATTCCCCGGCGTAATCGGTAATGCGGAAAAACCACTGTTCCAGTTCCTTCTGAACCACAGTTGTTTCGCAGCGCCAGCAAGCGCCGTCGATCACCTGCTCGTTGGCCAAGACGGTTTCGCAGGAGGGACACCAGTTGACGAAAGAATTTTTCTTATAGGCTAGGCCCTTTTTGAAGAACTGGAGAAAGATCCACTGATTCCAGCAGTAATATTCTTCCTTGTAGGTGGCGATTTCACGATCCCAATCGTAGGAAAGCCCCATCCGCTGGAGCTGTCTTTTCATGTAAAGAATATTTTCCTGGGTCCAAATTTCGGGGTGAACTCCGCGCTCGATAGCCGCATTCTCCGCCGGCAACCCGAATGCGTCCCAGCCCATCGGATGAAGTACGTTGAAGCCGCGCATCCGCTTGTAACGCGCGACAACGTCGCCGATGGAATAATTTCGCACGTGGCCCATGTGGATGCGGCCGGACGGATAAGGAAACATTTCGAGCACGTAGTATTTGGGCTTTGATGTATCTTCAGCAACGTGAAAAGTGCGCTCTTCGGCCCAGCGGCGTTGCCAATTATCCTCAATGATACGCGGCTGATATCGCTCTTCCATATTTCTTGATCAGTCGGATTTCACACTGGTCGATTGCGCAATTTGGTCCAGCACTCCGTTGATAAAGTGGGCTGATTCCGCACTGCCGAAACGCTTGCTGATTTCGATGGCTTCGTCCAAACTCACAGCCGAAGGAATATCGGGACAGAAAACCAATTCGTACGTCGCCATGCGCAGGATCACCAGATCGACCTTGGCCAAGCGCCCGAGCTTCCAGTTTTCCGTGCATTGATCGATCAATCGGTCAATGTCCGCCCGCTGGCTCACGGCCCCCGATACCAAGCGGCGAGCAAATTCCTTCGCCCCTGGGTTACCTTCGAAATGCCGCAGAAACAGATCCACGGCTGTGGCGGACGTATCACCGGTCATCTCGATCTGGTACAAGGCTTGGAGCGCCAATTCCCGCCCCTTGCGTCGTGTTCCTTTGGCCGAGCTGCCGGAAGAAAAATCTTGTTGATTCTCAGACAATGGTTGCTCTGAAATTCTTGTCGTGAAAACACAAGGCGCTACGTCAATTGTCGAATCACGTTGACCATCTCAACGACCGTCAATAACGCCTCGTAACCTTTATTCGCGTCCTTAGATCCCGACCGTTCCATTGCCTGCTGTACGTCGTTGGTCGTCAATACTCCGAACCCGATGGGTATCTTGTAAGCTCGAACCGCATCGCCGATGCCGCGCGTGACCGCATCGCAAACATAGTCGAAGTGAGGCGTATCGCCCCGGATCACGGCTCCCACGCAGACCAGGGCGTCGTACTTACCACTGGCCGCCATCTTCTCCGCGATCAACGGGATTTCAAACGCGCCGGGAACGTGAACAACGGTTACATTTTCGTCTTCTCCACCGTGACTCTTGAATCCGTCCAAAGCGCCATCGAGAAGTTTCTCGGTGATGAATTGGTTGTAGCGGCTGACCACGATGCCGATCTTGAGCCCTTGCGCATTTCTTTTACCTTCGATGAATGTTGCCATGGAGAATTGCGCGACTGGAGGCGTCTAGCGTTTCGCCGGCTTCGCTTCCAAGTTCGACAACAAATGGCCCAGCTTGCTCCGCTTTGTGCGCAAGTAGTGAATATTGGTTTCTCGCGGTGGCACCTCGAGCGGAACGCGCTCGACGACGTTGACGCCGTAGACTTCTAAACCGGAGATCTTTCGCGGATTGTTCGTCAGCAGCGATATTTTTTTTACCCCAAGGTCGCGCAGAATTTGCGCTCCGATGGCATAATCGCGCAAATCATCCTTGAAGCCCAACTCGATATTCGCCTCGACCGTATCCCGGCCCTGGTCTTGCAAAGCGTAGGCTTTAATCTTGTTGGTGAGGCCGATGCCGCGGCCTTCCTGATGCATGTAGATGAGCACGCCGCGACCTTGTTGATCGATCAAACGCAGCGACTGGCGGATCTGATCGCCGCAATCGCACCGCTCTGAACCGAAAACATCGCCGGTGAGACATTCCGAGTGCAATCGAACCAAAACATTGCCGGGCGTGCTGATGTCGCCCTTCACGAGTGCCATATGCTCGGAGCCGTCGACCGCGTTGCGATAGACGATCGCTTTGTATTTGCCGCCGTGGATGGTAGGAAACTCTTCTTCAGCGACGTGCTTGACCAAGCTCTCATTTCGCAGTCGGTACGCAATCAGATTCGCGACGGTGAGCACTTTTAACCCTTGCTCCGCGGCGAGACGTTCGAGCGACGGTAGCAGCGCCACTGAACCGTCCTCTTCAAGAATTTGGCAGATAACGCCGGCAGGTTTGAAGCCCGCCAATCGCGCCAGGTCCACTGACGCGTCGGTCCGGCCCGACCGCGCCAGGACTCCGCCACTGCGCGCCTGCAACGGCTGTACGTGGCCGGGAATGACGAGGTCTTCGTGCTTGGTTTGATCCGCGATGGCTGCCTGAATCGTATGCGCTCGTCCTTTGGCTGACACACCATGCACGCCTTCCAATTTCACCGAAAATGACGCGCCGCAGAGAAGACCTGCCAAAGGGCTGTTCGCTTCCGGGATCATGGGAATACCGAGTTCTCGAATCCGTTCATCGGTGAGCGTAACGTAGATAATCCCGCGACCGTGCTGAATCATGTAATTAACGCTCTGAGCAGTCACCTTCTCGGCCGCGACAGAGAAAAAGCCGTCGCTGTCGGGAGCATCCTCGTCAACCAGGATCACCATTCGACCGCTACGAAGCTCTTCAAGACCTTCTTCGATGCTGGAAATTGGCATTGTTGAGAACGTCAAAGCATCCGATCGCAAAACTTCGGATTACTCTCGGCGTTTTTCCAGGAAACTGTCGACATATTTGCCGATTAAATCGGTTTCGATGTTGACTTTATCACCAACCCTACGGGCGCGCAAATTAGTGTGCTGCAGTGTAAAGGGGATGATCGCCGCGGAAAAGCGATCTCGCCTGCAGTCGTTTACGGTCAAACTGATGCCGTCGACGGCGATCGATCCCTTCGAAATCAGGAAGCGACCAAACCGCGCCGGAACTCGAAAAGTGAAGACAGTAAATTCGCCCTGCTTTGTGATCGCCAAAACAGTGCCGATGCCGTCAACATGGCCGGTGACTAAATGCCCGCCCAGCCGGTCTTGTAAGCGCACCGGCCGCTCGAGATTGACTAGGCTGCCGACACCTAGAGTTTCCAAGCTGGTTCTCTGAAGAGTTTCCGGCGAAACATCGACGGTAAAAGTCCCTTTGCTTTTCTTAACGACGGTCAAACAAGCGCCGTTAATGGCCACGCTGGCGCCGAGCGGCATTGAGCGCAGCCGTACAGCGGTTTTGACAGTCAACACTGCCGATCCTCTATTGAATCGCAGCGCGTCAACCCTGCCGACATCCTCGATAAGTCCGGTAAACATATTCCGTCTTTCAATTACGAATTCGGACTGAGTCAAAAACTAAATATCATGTCACCCCAAAGCGCACGAAGGACACGGAGGCTTCGGAAATTGACTCATTTGAATTCCTTGACCTCGTGCTCTTCGTCCTTCGACTCTGCTCAGGATGGTGAGCCAAAGTCGAACCACGACCTGCGTGGTGAAATGTTTGTTTCGATTTTGCTTGCGGCTCGCCGCTCTGTGGATCACGGGATCCATTAAAGATATCCAGAAACAATCAAATCGCCACCGGACTTTCGCACCTGTAAATCTTTGACAGGGATCGACTGTCGCATGCGTCGAACTCCAAGGGCATCCAACATGACTCGTCCATCACCGCCGAGAATTTTCGGCGCGTAGAAAAATACGATTTTATCGACGATCTTTTCTTTGAGGGCAGACGCCGCGATACTCGCTCCACCCTCGATCATGACGCTCACAACGCCAGAGCGTGCAAGTTTTTTTAGCAGCGGCAGCCAGGATACGCGATAGTGGCGCATGGGCAATCGCCACACCTGGGCGCCGAGCGCTTCGATCGCGCTCGCCTTGGCCGCGGAAACTCCGTCAGTCGTAGCAACAATGGTTTTTCCGGGACCGCGCTGGCGCAGAATCCGCGCCGAGATGGGAATGCGCAGGCGGCTGTCCAAAACGACTCGCCATGGGTTACGCCCGCCTGGAATCCGGCAGGTCAGTTGCGGGTCGTCGCTGCGCACGGTTTCTACGCCTACAAGCACGGCGTCGACTTGGTTGCGCAGTCGATGAACCCATTGACGCGACTCGACGTTGCTGATCCAGCGCGCATCGCCGCTGACCGTGGCAATCTTGCCATCTAAAGTCGCGGCGAGTTTCAACGTCACGAACGGCAACCGCCGGGTAATATACTTGGAAAACGGTTCAATCAGCGCGCGGCATTCCGCCTCAAGCAATCCCACTCGTACGTTGATATCCGCTCGCCTGAGTTGCCGGACGCCCCGCCCGGCAACCAAGGGATTCGGATCGCGCGTTCCGGCGATAACTTCTTTGATTCCGGCGGCAATCAGAGCATGGGTACAAGGCGGTGTACGGCCATAGTGACTGCAGGGCTCTAACGTAATGTAAAGGGTTGCGCCCCGTGCTTTTCTGCCGGCGCGTTTGAGCGCGGCGATTTCCGCGTGATCGCCACCGGCAAACCGGTGGTAGCCGGCACCGACGATTCTGCCGTCGCGCACTAGCACCGCGCCAACGATCGGATTGGGACTGGTTCTGCCTTCGGCTTTTCGCGCCAGCCGGAGCGCCATACGGAGGTAAGATTCTTCCTTTGCGCTCCAGCGAGTCCTGGACAATGATGCTATTCCCTTCGTTGTCGCGGCCCCGCGGCCTTTGCCAAAGGGATGCCCTTGCGCTCTTTGAGCAGCTCCTCTAGTTCCACCATGAACTCGTTGATGTCTTTGAAAGAGCGGTAGACCGACGCGAAGCGCACGTAAGCCACCGGATCGGTATCATGCAGCTCGCGCATCAGCGCTTCGCCGATGACCGAACTGGCGATTTCCTTTTCGCCGCCTTCCTGAATGATTCGCTCGATGCGGTCAGCGATCATCTCGATGCTATCGATGCTCACCGGGCGCTTTTCGCATGCGCGTTTCAACCCGTTAATGATTTTGAGCCGATCATAGCTTTCCCGCCGCCCGTCCTTCTTGACTACCAGCGGCATCATCTCCTCAACCCGCTCGTAGGTGGTAAAGCGTCGATTGCACCGTTCGCATTCACGCCGGCGCCTGATCATGTTGCTGTCCTTGCTGAGTCGCGAGTCGATGACTCGATTTTCGGCCTCGTGGCAAAAGGGACATTTCATGGCGTCAATCGACTCCCTCTAAGCCTTTCCCAGCCGGTGCGGATAGACTGGAAATTTCCTACAGAGATCGCTGACCTCGCTGCCAATCGCTCGCAATCCAGCGTCATCGGTCACCCGATCGAGGGCCCGGGCGATGAGCTCTGCGATTTTCTCCATTTCTGGTTCTTTCATGCCCCGGGTTGTCACTGCGGGCGTGCCGATGCGCACGCCACTTGTGACGAAGGGCGAACGAGTGTCGAAGGGAACGGCATTTTTATTCACTGTGATGTGCGCCTTATCGAGCGCTTCTTGCGCGACCTTGCCGGTCAATTCCGATTTGCGCAGATCGATGAGCATCAAATGATTATCGGTGCCGCCGGAAGTCAAGCGAAAGCTATTTTGGGTCAATGCTCTTGCCAGCGCTTGGGCGTTTTTGATGATCTGTTGTTGATAGACTTTAAACGCCGGACTCAATGCCTCCTTTAACGCCACCGCTTTGGCGGCGATTACGTGCATCAGCGGTCCACCTTGCATGCCGGGAAAGACCCTGCTGTCGACTGTTTTGGCGTGTTCGGCCTTGCAGAGCACCATGCCGCCACGCGGTCCGCGCAGCGTCTTGTGCGTTGTCGTGGTCACGAAGTCCGCATAGGGAACCGGGCTGGGATGAAGCCCCACCGCCACCAGGCCGGCGATGTGCGCCATATCGACCATCAAGAGAGCGCCGACGTCGTCGGCAATCTGGCGAAACCTGGCATAATCAATAATGCGCGGATAGGCGCTGGCGCCGGCGACAATCAATTTGGGACGATGCTCTTTCGCCAGGCGCTGGACTTCATCGTAGTCGATTGTTTCGCTGTTTTCGGAAACACCGTAAGGGATCACTTTATAGATGAAGCCGGAAAAATTGACCGGGCTGCCCATGGATAAATGCCCGCCGTGGGCAAGGTTCATACCGAGATAAATATCGCCGGGTTTGAGGACCGACAAATAAACCGTCATGTTCGCCTGGGAGCCTGAATGCGGTTGAACGTTGGCGTGCTCGGCACCAAAGAGTTGCTTGGCCCGGGCAATTGCCAGTGATTCGACCTCGTCGACGAATTCACAGCCGCCGTAGTATCGCTTGCCGGGATAACCTTCGGCGTACTTGTTGGTCATCACGCAACCTTGAGCTTCCAAGACCGCTTCGCTGACGACGTTTTCCGACGCGATCAGCTCCAAATTGCCTTCCAACCTCGCGGTTTCCCTTTGTATGGCGGTAAATACTTCGACATCCGTTTGCTCAAGAAATGACATAGGTTTTCCTTTAGCGTACTCGTCCTTGATTTGACGAATTATTGATTCCCAAATCGATTTCGATCGACGCCGCCATGGTCGCAGGCTGAATGCGATGATAAATTCATTAATTGAATCAGTTTGGAAGATGGCCTAGACATAAAGAAAATCGCAGAAGCGGGGACATTGAATCCCACTCCCCTGCGATTTCGATCCCCTCTTTGGGGTAAATTTGAGCGATCAACCCGCGGTACTATGCGGGCCAGTTGGGGATTCTAGCGATGGGCTTCGATGTATGTGATGACATCCTGGACGGTTTTAATTTTTTCAGCGTCCTCGTCGGAGATTTCCATCTCATACTCTTCTTCGAGCGCCATCACCAACTCGACAATATCCAGAGAGTCGGCTCCTAAATCTTCGATAAAGGAGGCTTCCGGTGTCACCTCTTCCGCGCTCACCCCCAGTTGTTCGCAAACGATCTCTTTTACTCTGGCCTGAACAGATGCCGCCATCTTCACTTACCTCCTGCTACATTGTCGTTACATGTACAGCCCGCCATTTACACCAAACACTTGCCCAGTGATATACCCGGCCCCCCGTCCCGCGAGAAATACAACCACTTCGGCAACCTCATCGCAAGTGCCAAATCGGCCGAGCGGAATCGATTGGAGGAAGCCCTGGCGCGATTTCTCCGGTAACCGGGCGGTCATATCGGATTCGATGAATCCAGGAGCCACCGCGTTTACTGTCACTCCTCTCGAAGCGACTTCTCTTGCGACGGCTTTGGTGAAACCGATGATTCCTGCTTTGGATGCGGCATAAAGCGACTGCCCCGCGTTGCCCATCTGCCCCGCCACAGAAGAGAGATTGATGATCCTGCCGTAACGCTGTCGGATCATATAGCGAGATACGCTTTTGGTGCAGAGAATCGTACCCTTGAGATTGGTGCCGATTATCTGGTCCCACTCCGCCGGTTTCGTGCGCATCAAGAGATTATCAATGGTTACGCCGGCATTGTTGACGAGAATATCAATTTTTTTGTGCCGGTCAACGATTTTTTCTACCGTTTCTTCGACCAGGGCTTCTTCTCCGACATCGAAAGGGCACAGCTCGCCTTGGCCGCCTTGCGTGGCGAGGGCATTCAACGCTTCTTCGGCAGCCGCTTGGTTGCCGCGGTAATTGATGATCACGCTGGCCCCAGCATGGCTAAGTGCAATGGCAATCGCGCGACCGATTCCCCGGCTCGCGCCGGTGACTAAGGCAATCTGACCGCTGAGAGCCATCTACATGCTATGCCGCTAGCCGCACCAAGTCCTGTGGAACTTCGAAGTTATCGGTTTCGATCGCCGGCACGATGCGCTTCATCAGTCCCTTTAGAACTTTACCCGGACCGATCTCGAGGGCACGCGTGCAGCCCAACTCGGCGAGTTTCTTCACGGATTCCTCCCAACGCACCGGCCGCACGGCTTGTTCGCTGAGTAGCGATTTCACCCGCTCGACGTCAAGATTAACGTCGGCGTCGACGTTGGTAATCACACCGACACTAAATGGCTGGACGTCAATGGCGCTCAATATTCTTTCTAGTCCCTCCGCCACCGGTTGCATCAGTTGGCAATGAAACGGCGCGCTCACAGGCAAGTCCAAAATTCGTTTTGCGCCCCGTTCCTTCGCCAGCGCCATCGCGCGACTGACAGCGGACTTTGTCCCGGCGATTACGACCTGTCCGGCGCCATTGAAATTGGCCGGCGAAACCACCTCTCCTTGGCTTGACTCAACACACAGGGAGCCTACCTCATCCATTTCCAAACCCATGATGACTGCCATCGCTCCCTCGCCGGCAGGCACGGCTTGTTGCATTAAGCGACCGCGCTCACG
>Ga0114129_10005145_pt1 | contig 18410 bp, 20 predicted proteins | sample RhiMetdeltSRZDD1_FD_80071 | JGI IMG/M metagenome (GOLD analysis project Ga0114129, IMG submission 80071) | Populus rhizosphere microbial communities from Tennessee, USA - Rhizosphere MetaG P. deltoides SRZDD1 (version 2) (version 2) | ecosystem: Host-associated > Plants > Roots > Rhizosphere >...
GGGAGCGCGTCCGCGACGGCTGGCCCGAACCCGCCAGCACAATCGCGCCTCTGCTCGGCGCCGGCGCGAAAGGCGGAGAGCTCTGGGCCGCGGATGAGCGCGGCGTGCACTGCTCGAATGATGGCGGGACGAGTTGGCGCCGCGCGGTCGGCTATGCCACGGTGCCGCAGAATCTACGCGGCCTTGCGCTGGTGGAATAACCGTCGACCATCAGGTTGGGCTCGCTCTTGCCATAGCCGGAGTACTCACCTCTTCAGAGTCGGAAACTTCGATTTGATCCACTGCTCCACAAGCTCGTAGAACTCCCGCGCTTTGTCCACGATCTCGTCGGCCTCGCTGTCGGTGGCCACGTGCGACCGGGTGTAGTCGATGACGTTGCGCTTCCGCCGGCAGGTTTCGAAATAATCAGCATATGTATTCACCGCGGAGCCGACGGCAAGTGTGATCGCTTCCACCGTAACCTTGTGGTGTCCGGTCTTTGCGGTGACGCGGTATCCCGCGCACGCGATGGCCATGTTCGCGGTTTGGAGCGCGGCGTTGTACGCCGTGGCGAACCGGCGATCCGCAGAGAGACCCTGCACCTGCGCGTCCGCCAGGTCGCGGGCGACCAGCGCGCGCATCTCATCTAGCTCTTGTTTCGACGTTCGATGCCGTTGAACGTCGTGACTGGCCAATAAGGTCGTCCACGTCACGCTGGTCGCCCTTCACGAATAGTTCTTTGCCCCGCAGGATCGCCGACAGAAAGTGATCCTTCGCCGTGGCCTTCTTCCGAAATTCCGCTGCTGAATAGCTGGTGACGTTGACCTCGCGGCCGAGCCGGGCCTCGGCCTTCCGGAGGGCCGGCGGGAGATCAGCGAGTCCCACGTCCCCGGCCACCAGCAGGTCGATGTCACTCGCAGCATGCTCGTCACTGCGTGCGACCGACCCATCGACGAACGCGCAGGCGATCCGCCCTTCAAATGGCCGGAGGATCACCTGGAGCGTCGGCACCACGCCGGCTGTTTTGTCGATCAGACCGCGCAGCTCGGGAAAGACCCGCGACCGCGTGCCCGCCTTGAAGTAGGCGCGGGTGCCCTCTCGGCGGGTCTCGAGGATGCCCCCATCGACCAACGCTTTGAGCTCGCGCTGGAGGCTTGACGGGGAGGTCCCCAGAAACTGCGCCAATTCGGAGAGGTACCACCACTTCTCGGGCTGCGTCAGCGTCGCGGCGAGCACCTCACCCCGAACCGTGGGAAACAGGGCGGCCAACGCAGCTGGTTTACGCATAACGCGTAAATTATTACGCAGAATGCGTAACAGTGCAAGAGCACCCAGGATTTGTGTCCGCTCGACGTCTCGCGGATCGCGAGACCTGGTGTCAACGCGTCGAACACCTCGTAGCGCTTCGCCTCCGGTTTGAGCGCTTCGACGCTCCGAACTGTCAGTGCTTGCATGGCCATGATGGACCCCATGCTCGTTGCGCAGGAAGTCGCGGCTCAGCCGACTGAGATCCGGCTCCGTCGGCGTCGACGGGTTACATGGGAATGACGAGTGGGCTTGTGGCTTGTCTGCAGTGAGGTCTTAAGCGTCGAATCGCGGGCTTAATGTTGAAGGCGGCTGGTCACAAGGGCACCCAGCCCTTCCTCTCACGCAACCGCGTTGCGCCTGGCCATTTTGCGAAACCAATGCGAACTCAGCTCAGGCGTGCGCTTCAGTGTGTTCATCTCGGTTCGAAACAGACCGAACTCGGGTTGGTACCGAAGATCGCCGACTCCCGTGCGGCGAACCGCATGTCACAGGCCAACACGAAACTCGCTACCTGCGTCGCGCACGCGGCCCTCGATCTGGGCGATAGTCACGAGCCGGCTTGTGCTCAAATACCGAAACAGCAGCCCGAGCGAGGCCTCGCCGGCCAGCTTCGCGGCCTGTTCCCGATACTAGTTGATCCGGGTCGCGTCGACGTGCGAGATGAAGTAGTCCGGGTCGGCGCTCGCGAACACAAGCACTTGGAGCGCACTGTCAGCCTCCGCCCGCTGAATCAGCGACACGAGATCGCGGACGAGTTCGGTCCCGAAAAGATTCATCGGCGGGGCCGCGATGTCCGCAAACAGAACGGCTTTTTCCTGACGTACTCTAAGCGTTTCAAGATCCACGGTATCTCCTGTCGATTGACTGCGGTGGATCGAATCCTGCTGATCGGGCGGCGGCCTCTACTTGACAGCGGCCCCTCTGGGCTTACCGTTTCGCTCCTCGATGGCCTTGACCGTGTTTCCAAATGTTTTTTCCAACACGCGCTTGCCGACGGTCCCGAGCACCAACCCGAGCGCCCGTCCTTTGAGGTTCTTGCCCTCCCTTACCACGACGGCGTCCACGTCCGTGGTTCCATCGGGCCGCCGCGTGAAGGTATAGACGTGGCCCGAGCGACCGCCCCATACATTCGAGTCGGTGGTCGTCATCACGACGCGTTTGGGATCGGACCAGTCGTAATGGAGGCGTTCCCAGATGCCGCCGGAGCCCTCCGTCACGTCGGCGTCAGAAGAACCACGGTGATGAACCTTGAGGTATTCGTCCGCGCTGTTGCCAAAGAGCTTCGAACGGCCCGGTCCGAAGTCGATGAGTGCGGCGAGAAACTGCTCGGGCGTCGAGGTTGTTGTCTGGTGCATATGGATCGTTGACATGTGTACTCCTTCACCTAGTGCCGATGGTGATACCGCGTGGCAAGCGCGGGCTCCGGCGTACTCTTCGAGGAAGCGTCAGCGAGCGTTCCTCGCCGTTGCCATCCGCCGGTGTGCTGCGCGACCGACACGAGATACCCGCCTCGGCGCGCCCCGTTGATCTGGTCGTCAGGCGAGACCTCGATCCCGTCCGTGACGATCGGGTCGTGCATCATCACCGGGTCGCGCGAGAGCGTCTTCGCCACAGGCGTCGCGGTGAAGGTGCCGGCGTAGAAGCGACCGAATGCATGCGCGGCCCGAAAACCGTCAAAGCTCCCGCCTTGGCCCGGTGGACGGCCGCGACCAACTCCTCAGCCTTGTAGAACTGTGAGTGATTCATGGTCTTACTCCTCGTCTGGAACGATGAAAGTCACTCCAGCTCGCCCAACCATCTCAGGGCGGACAGGCTCGGCATGAAGAAGTACTCGCCGCCTCGGAGGACATTGAACGTCTCGATCCCGTGGACGCGGCGCCTGACCGACTCCCTCGAAATGGTGAAGACGGCCTCTTCGTCCTGACGCCCGATGATCGGGTCGCGCTCGCCGCCGATCCCGATGAAATTCCCGTCGTTGACCCACTCCTGTTGCAGGAATTCGATCGTGGCCATCGCCTTCGCGCTGATGAACAGGAAGATTGCGCCGCGCGGGACTTCGTCCTCCGCTTCCGACAGCGCATTCGCGTCGTACGGCGCTCCATACGTGGTCCCGCGCCTCAAGAGGCGGTGGATATTCACGTCGGTCGCTTGCACGTCGCGCTCCACTGAGCTCGTGAACTGTGATTCTCAATATGAAGGTGCGTATTGGGTGAAGACAAAGTCGCGAGAAGCCTTAGCGTGGCAGGGAGAGCATGTTTTGAGCAGGGCCTCGTCGCCAGGTTTGCCGTCTTTGTTGAAATGAGCGAACCCCCAGCCTCCGGTCGTGGCGTACTTTTTGGCGTCCTTGACCATGAACTGAACGTTCGTGGAGGGCCCAGCAACGAAGGATTGGGAACGGCCAAAGACTTGGTTGTTTTCCTCCGACGAGACGTGACTCCAGTGTAAAGCGGCGATGATTGCGCCGTCCGGGAACGGAAGCTTCGCTTCGCGGTAGGCTTTGATCGCCACGTCGTTGCCCAAGACGGCAGCGAAACTATTGAGGTTGCCCTCTTCGTGCGCGACCGAGATCAGCTTCCAGTCGCGGTATACGGGAGGAATCTTGGTCACGAAGATTGGGGCCTGTTTATCAGCCTGTCCAGATGCAGGGGCCGTGAATGCGAGCGCGCCACCCAGCGTTGCACCGGTGACCAGCAAGAAAGCGAGCCATTTCATAGGACCCTCCATCATGAATACACATTGTGATCTGAGATCCCGAATGACGAGACAATCAAGGTCTGATGGCGACGGCGCAGGACCGACCACGCTCGTTTGTTAACTCGTCAGCGACGGCGACTTGTACCACGGGCAGCTAAGCGCTCGCGGTTGTAGCGGGGACCGCCTCGAGCGACGAACCGGACTCCTGTCCGAGCACCTTCTCGATCGAGATCGGCAACGAACGGACCCGCGTGCCGGTGGCGTGATAGACCGCATTCGCGATCGCAGCCGCCATTCCCGTGATGGCGAGCTCCCCGACGCCTTTTGTTCCAAGAGGGGTCATCGAATCAGGTTCTCCGACGAACAGCACGTCCACATCGCGCACGTCCGCGTTCGCTGCGACGACATACTCGGCCAGCGACGTGGTCGCCAGACGGCCGGTGCGATCCAACACAGTTTCCTCCAGTAGCGCCATGCCGATTCCCATAGCGATGCCGCCGATGATCTGACTACGGGCTGTCTTTGGGTTGAGAATCCGGCCGCCATCGATGGCCGACACGACTCGAGCGACACGCACCGTGCCGAGATCCGGATCGACGTGAACCTCGACGAAGTGGGCGGCGTATCCACCAGCGTGCGCGCGGGCGCCCGTTGACGGCGGCGTGAACGGAATGAAGCGACCGGACTGGACGATCATTGTGGCCGACGAGGTCTCACCAGGCGGCGCACTCTCGCCCTCAATTGTCAACTCGTCCAGACCATGCCGCGTAAGGATGTCGGCGTACGTTTCAAAGCCGGCCGGATCGTCGGTGATCTGGATGCCTCCGTTGCGAACGGTGATGCCTTCCAAACGACACCCCTTGAGTGGCGACCCCTCGTCGTCATGGACAAGATTCACGAAGGCGCGGACGAGACTTACGCAGGTGGCGTGTACGGCGTTACCGAGTGCGCCGGTTAACCCGGATCCACCTTCCTGCGGGGCCTTCGGCATGGTGCTGTCACCCAGACCGAACCGCACGTGTTCGACCGGCATCCCAAGACAATCAGCCGCGAGCATCGTCATCACGGTGTAGGGGCCGGGTCCGATATCGGTCGCGCCGCTGCGCACGAAGGCCGTTCCATCTCGGTGTATCGATGCGATGGCTTTGCACGGGGGCTGATATGCGCCTAGCGCCCCTCGAGCCACGCCGTATCCGACGAGTTGCCCCCCGCTGCGCATCGACCGAGGTTCTGCAATACGCGTCGACCAGCCGAAGCGTTTGGCACCCTGTCGATAGCACTCGAGCAGCGCATTGCTCGACCACGGCAAGCTCGAGGCCGGGTGCACGTGGGCGTGATTCTTCACCCGCAGCTCGATGGGATCCATGCCCAGCGCGCAGGAGAGCTCGTCGATGGCCGACTCCATTGCGAAGGAGCCTTCGGCTTCTCCGGGTGCACGCATCCAGCCCGGTATAGGGATGCTCTGGCGAATCTGGGTTGCGCGCGTCGACACACTGGGGCACGCGTATGCGTGGACGGTCCCGTACGTGATCAGATTGATCAACTCATCTGCCATGCCGATCGACGAGGTCGAGACATGCTCAATGGCGGTGAGCTGTCCGTCACGACTCGCCCCGAGCGACAACTGTTGAACCGTATTGGGCCGATGGCCGACCGAGGTGAACATCTGGGCGCGCGTCAGCACGAGCTTCACCGGCCGCCTCGTGACCCGCGCGGCCAGCGCTGCGAGTGTCGTGTGCGGCCAGACGCGCAGTCCTGCGCCAAATGCGCCGCCGACGAACGGCACCAGCACCCGCACGCCGGCTGGGTGGATGCCGAACGCGGCCGCCAGCGAATCGCGCACAGCGTGTGGATATTGCGTCGTGTCATGGACGGTGAGCGTATCGCCGTCCCACGCCGCGACCGTGGCGAACAGGCCAATCGGATTGTTCGTGTTCGCCGCCGTGGTGTAGGTGTGACTGACCTGTACGTCGGCTGCCGCTAGGGCGCTGGGAACGTCCCCACGTTTGTAATCGGGCGTCCACGCGTGGGAAATCCGAGATGCTCGCGGGTCGTCGAAGGAGAGAACCGGCGTATCTGGATGATAGGTGACCTCGACCAGCGCCGCTGCCGCGTTCGCCTGCTCCCTCGTTTCGGCGACGACCATTGCGACGTGCTGACCATAGTGCAGCACGGCGTCGCTCTGGAATGGCGGCAACGGCTGCGGACCAATCTCCGTGACTGGCCCATGCGCCAGCGGCGGCGCATTCACGTGTGTAATGACGGCCAGAACGCCAGGTGCGCGCTCGGCAGCGTCCACCGTAATGTGACGAATTCGACCGCTCGGCACGGTGCTCGGCACCAGAACGGCGTAGACGAGGCCGGGGAGGATCACGTCGATCGGATAGGTGGCGGCACCCATCACCTTGAGGCGCCCGTCGACGCGGTCCAGAGGGGTGCCGACGACATCAACGGTTGTTGTCGGGCTCATATGTTCGCGTCTCTCGCCGTGGCAAACGCGCGCGCGACGGTGCGTTTCGCCAGTTCGATCTTGAAGCGGTTGTGTTCTCGTGCGACCGCTCCCGCCAATGCGATGTCGGCGGCGTCGCGAAACGCTTCGTCAGTCGCCTTTCGGCCCGTCAGGATCTGCTCCGCTTCGATCGCGCGCCATGGCTTGGTCGCGATTCCGCCCAGTCCCAGCCGCGCTACTCGAACGGTGTCGCCGTCGAGATCGAGGACGACCGCCGCGGATGCCAGCGCGAACTCGTAACTCGCGCGGTCCCTGACCTTGAGATAGTGCGAGCGCCGGGCCGCCGGCAGATGTGGAATGACGATGTGGGTGATCAGTTCGCCGTGTGCCAAGGCCACTTCGACGTGCGGTGTGTCGCCAGGAGCAAGGTGGAACTCGCGAAACGGAATTGAACGCGTGGTGCCGTCGGGCCGCAGCGTGTGAACGTCGGCATCGAGGACCGCCATGGCCACGCACATATCGGATGGATGCGTCGCAATGCAGTGTTCACTGACGCCAAGCACCGCGTGTCCGCGGTTGAAGCCGTCGAGCGCATCGCAGCCGGATCCGGGCTGTCTGCGGTTGCATGACGCGTGCACGTCTCGGAAATAGGGGCAGCGCGTCCGCTGCAGGATGTTGCCGGCGACCGTCGCCATGTTGCGGATCTGTGTGGTGGCGCCCGACAGGATTGCTTCCGATAGCACCGGGTAACGATCACGCACGACCGGATGCCACGCCAGGTGACTGTTGGTGACCGTCGCGCCGATCGCGATGCCGTCATCGGATACGTCGATGCCCGACATCCCGAGACGCCGAACACTGACGACCGTGTCCGGTGTCAGTACATCGATCTTCATTAGATCGACGAGCGTCGTCCCACCAGCAAGAAACATCGCCCTTGGGCGAGCGGCGACGGCGCTTGCCGCATCCGCCGCGGCCGGCACGCGCTGAAAGGTCAAGGCGTTCATGACCGCACCTCACTCGAAAGCACCTGGCGCACGGAGGCCACGATGTTCGGGTAGGCGGCACAGCGGCACAGATTGCCGCTCATCCGCTCGCGTATTTCCTCATCGGTCAGCGTCGCGGCGTTCACCGTTTGTCGAACGTCTCGCGTGACATGACTAGGCACGCCCGCGTGCACCTCCTGGACTGCGCAGACGGCCGAAAGGATCTGGCCCGGTGTGCAGTAGCCGCACTGAAAGCCATCGCAGTGCAGAAATGCGGCTTGCATTGGATGAAGCTCGTCGCCTGTGGCCAGGCCTTCAATGGTGACGATCTGCTGGCCATCGCACGCCGCCGCCAGGGTCAGACAGGACAAAACACGCTGGCCGTCGATCACGACCGTGCAGGCGCCGCAGGCGCCCTGATCGCACCCTTTCTTCGTGCCGGTCAGGCCGAGTACGTCGCGGAGCGCGTCCAGCAGCGTCAGGCGCGAGTCCGCCGAGAGCTCGTGCGTTGTGTTGTTCACGCGGAGGGTTGTTCGCATGCTGCTCCTCGCATCGTTGCGTTCCGGCTCCACAACTCTGGACCGCGTCGATTGAAACATTCGCGCAAACGCAGGTCTATTAGACGATCGTGTCGATCGATACCAAGGTATGGGGTTGGTTGGACGGCGCTCGGAGTGGAGCTGCAGGGATCGGCGGAGGTACGCTGCTGGAGCGAGGAACGGCTGCTGGGTCAGTGTTCCGGCGCGGGGCGCAATCCGAGGCGCTCGGCCATTGTCACCAGATCAGGAAGCGAGTCGGCCTTCATCTTGCGCATCACCTGACCTCTGTGCGCCTTCACGGTGATCTCGCTGATGCCGAGTTCGCCACCAACTTGTTTGTTCAGTAGCCCAGAAACGACCAACGCCATCACCTCGCGTTCGCGCGGTGTCAGCGACTCATAGCAGTCCGTGATGGCGCGCATCTCCGCGTCGACACGCTGCGCGGTCCTGCTGCGCTCGAGAGCACCGCGAATCGCGTTCACGAGCACATCGTGTTGCAAGGGTTTTGTCAGGAACTCGACGGCTCCCGCTTTCATCGCCTGTACGGTCATTGGTATATCGCCATGTCCGGTGATGAAGATGATCGGCATGTCCGTGCGCTCCCCGAGCTGCCGCTGCAGCTCCAGGCCGTTGAGCCCGGGTAGGGTGACATCAAGCAGCAGACAACACGGAACACGCACGCGCGGCCGTGACAGGAAATCCTGCCCGGACGGAAACGTTTCAGCCCGCCAGCCCGCACTCTTGATTAGCAGCTCCAGCGACTCGCGGACAGAGATATCGTCGTCCACGACGAAAACAGTCGACGTGAGGTCCGGCATGGTGACGGCCACGATTGAATGGGAGCCGATCGCCGAATTCCCAGTATATGGCGCACGTGTCGTGGTTGGCGTGCGCGTCATCGTCATACCTACCTCATCCGAAGTGCCGCATTGAGTGCATCGAGGAGGGCTGTTTCGCTGAACGGCTTGAATAGGCACTCGACGGCTCCATTCGCAAGTACGCGGCTCCGGATTGCTTTGTCGCCGCTGGCCGTGATGAAGACGATCGGGATCTTCTGTCGACGACTTGCCAACTCCCGCTGAAGATCTGGACCAGACATTCCGGGCATCGCGACATCGAGGATCAGACACCTAGTCTGGTCGACGAAATCCGATGTGAGGAACGCTTCGGCTGACGAGAATGCCTGTGCCGCAAACCCGAACTGCCGCACCATGTCGGGCAGCGACTCGCGCACGGACTCGTCGTCATCGACGATTGACACGAGTGAACGCGTGACCATCACGATGTCCTCATGGTTGCGTGTGCGTCATGGGCGCAATGACACGCGAGGTCCCCCGCAAGTCGCTACAGAATCCGCCAAAGAGTTGGAGAGGTCCATTAGACTTTGGTATCGGTCATTCCAAGAACGGTGTGCACCGCGTATCAGGACGCTGCCGCTTGTGGCCCGCCCCCGAGGATCTCCGGAACGGCGGGAATGGAAAACGAGAACGTCGCGCCTGGGCCGTCGTTCGGCTCTGCCCACAGGCGTCCGTGATGTTTCTCGATGATCGAGCGGCTCACCGAAAGCCCGATACCCATGCCCTCGGCCTTCGTCGTGTGGAACGCATCGAACAGTTTGGTCATGCTCTGAACATCGAGCCCCACGCCGGCGTCCCGGACGCTCACGCGTACGCGATCATCGGCGTCCCGTGCCGTTCGGATCAGCAATTGCCGAGGACGATCATCAACAGCCACCATCGCATCCGATGCGTTGCGGAGCAGGTTCAGGACCACTTGCTGGAGCTGGATGCGGTCGCCGGTGATCAGAGGAAGAGCATCGGCGAACTCGGACTGAAGCACGATCCGATGTCTCTGAAGGTCGCTCATCGAGAGCGCGACGACCTCTCGCGTGACGTCGTTCATGTCGAGCGGCTCGAGCGTGAACTCCCGTTTGCTGAACAATGCGCGCAAGCGCGTGATCACGTCCGACGCTCGGTTACCGTCGCGCAAGGTGCGCCTCGCGGTTTCACGGGCACCATCCACGTCCGGAGGATCGGCGGCCAGCATCCGCAGACAGGTGCCAGCGTTGGTAATGATGCCGGAAAGCGGCTGGTTCACCTCATGAGCGATCGAAGCGGTCAATGCGCTCACCGTCGTAACTCGCGACACATGCGCGAGTTCCGCGCCGGCCCTGTTCAGCGCTTCCTCGGCGGCCTTCGCCTCAGTCACATCTTGAAGGGCACCGATGAACACGGGCTGCCCGTTCATGTTTTCCGTTACGTGAGCGATCGCGCGGACATGCTTCACATTCCCGCCCGAGGTGATGATGCGGTAGGCGAGACTCACATCCAGCCCCTCAATGGCGCGTTTGATCGCCGCTTCGAACACGGGCATGTCCTCGGGGTGAATGACGTCTCGAATCGCCTGCAGGGTAACCTTCGTCGCTGGATCGAACTCGAAGATGCGCAAGGCTTCCTCGGACCAGTTGTGGTCGTCGCCCACGAGGTCCGTGATGAAGCTGCCCGTCTTGCTCAGTCGCTGGGCGTCGGCGAAGCTGTCGTAAGCCCTCCGAAGCTCCGCCTCGGCGCGCTTGAGATCGTCGATATCGGTCAGAAGCACGTACCATCGGACAACGCGCCCGGTGACATCGCGAAGAGGAAGCCCGCGACACTGAAACCACCGGTACACGCCATCGAAGCGTCGGATACGCGATTCCCATTCGGACGGTAAGGCTGATGTGATCAGGGTGGCAAAGAGCTGAATGACGCGGGACCGATCCTCAGGATGAAGCGTGTCGTTGGTAGCCCAATGTCTCAGCTCCTCGACTGGCCTGCCGCAGTATTCGACGACACGGTTGTTCACCCCCTCCAATTCTCCGGCCGGCGTGAGGACGGCAACGAGGCCCGGAATGCTGGCCACGATCAGGCGTGACTCGCGCTCACTTTCGCGCAGAGCCTCCTCGGTGCGCTTCAGATCGTCGATGTCGATGACCAACCCGTACCAGTGAGCGATCCGCCCCTCGCCGTCATGGAAAGGCTCTCCAACGGACTGAATCCATCGATACTGACCGTCTGCCCGCCGGAGCTTGTAGATATCGTCGTACGACGATCCGGTTGTGGCCGAATGCAGCCACCGTCGTACCGTCGCGTCGCGGTGATCCGGATGAACGAGTTCGAGCCACCGCCCGCCTGATAAGCTCTCGGCCGTGTGGCCGAGATATTCGACTGCCCTCTCATTCAAATAGTCCAAGTCCCCCTCGGGAGTCCCGCGCCACATGAGTGCCGGGATCGTCTCGACGAGGAGCCGAAGCTCGCGCTCTCGCTTGACAAGCGCTTCTTCAGCGCGCTTCCGGTCGTCGATGTCGGTGAGTAGAACGTACCAACGGGCGATGTGCTGGCCCCGATCGCGAAGCGGAAGCCCGCGAACCTGAACCCAACGGTAGATGCCGTCGAAACGCCGGATGCGCGCCTCGAAATCGTATGGCTCGCCTGAGGTGATCGCCTTCGTGAAAACCTGGGCCACGCGAGGCAGATCGTCGGAATGCACCGTCCCGTTCGTCCCCCACTGCTTCATCGCCTCGAGCGGCTGGCCGCAGTATTCGACGAGCTGCTGGTTGACGACGTCTACTTCGCCGTCTGGCGTCAACATCGCGACCAGGCCTGGAATGGTCTCCACGACCAAGCGCGACTCGTGCTTGCTGTCCCGGAGGGCCTCCTCGGCGAGCTTGCGCTTGTCGATATCGATATGCAGGACGCACCAGCGCGTGATGGTTCCGTTGGCATCTCGCAGAGGGACCCCAAGTACCCGAAACCATCGGAAGATGCCGTCAAAGCGCAGATGTCGTTCTTCGTTATCGTAGCGATCGCCTGTCGCGACTGAGTGCCGAAAGCGCTCGAGGACTCGGGAACGATCCTCGGGATGGACCGCCTCACTCGTCAGCCAGTGCTTGAGTTCCTCGAATGTCCTGCCGAAGTACTCGAGCAGCTGCCTGTTGACGAATTCGACGTTGCCCTCCGGTGTCATGAGTGCAATCCCGGCAGGAATGCTGTCTATGATCGCGCGCGCGTCCTGCTCGCTTTGGGGCAGGGCTTCTGCTGCCCGCTGATGCTGCGAGATTTCCTTCTTGAGTCGCTCGTTGGACGCGACTAGCTCACTCGTTCGTTGAGCAACGCGTTCATCGAGAATGGCGGCGAATCGCTGCTCGCTCAGGCCCTGCACCTGCTGCAGTCGGATGGTCGCCTGGCTGGCGGCGACATCCAGAACGAGTCTGTCCGTTTCTGTTGGGAAGTCACGACTCTCAGAGCCGGCGACGACGAGCCCGATCTCACCGCGAAGACCCACACGAGCGGACGCAAGGGAAAGATTGGCCGGGGCTGCTCCCCCGAACGATTCAGCAACTCGCGTAATCTCGATGGAAGACCCAGCGTCCGGGTCGTTCAAGCGCACAAAGACGAAGGCGAGCCGCAGCGTCCGTAGCAGCGCATCGAGTTGGGTGCTTAGAATTTGAGTCGGCTCGCCGTCCGTCGAAACGGAAGGGAGAGCCATCATGCTGACGAGATCGTTCAGGCAGCTACGCAGCCGCGTGACTTCCTCGGCCGGTGACTCGGTTGCGGCTTCTTTCGACATGGTGCAGACCCCCCCATGCGTGTTCGCCCCGTCGAACGTATCCGCACAGAGTAGCGCATTACCATGCGTCCGAGTTTCCGAGCCTTCGCCTCCGGTTGCAATGACCGTGTAAACGTCCTCGCATCACCGCCAGAACGCCCAAGGGCTGATCAATCCTGGTCGGCAAATACCTGCGCCTGGGTTTTCCCGTAAGGAACGGTCGGTCCAGCTTCGATGATGTTCACTTTGCAGCCAAGGCGGGCAAAGGCCTGTCCGAGCTCGACGCCGACGGCGCCCCCACCGAGGATCGCAAGCGACACTGGCAACTCCCTCGGAATCGCTGCTTGGCGGTTGGTCCAGAATTCCACGGTGTCGAGGCCGGGGATCGCCGGGATCGCCGCGGTACTGCCGTTTGCGATCACTACGGCGCGACGTGCGATGAGCTGCTCATTTCCAGCGGCGACGGTGTGCAGGTCTGTCAGCTTCCCTTCACCTCGGAAGAGCTTGGCCCCAGTCGCCTCCATCGCCGCGGCGGGCCGCCTGTCGTCGAGGTTGCGCGCCATCCACAGCACGCGTGTGGAAACCTTGGGGAAGTCGACACTCCATTCGACCCGTGACGCGGCGAGTACACGCGCGCGATCGGCCTCGGTCAGCGTTTCGCCTGAACGAAGCAACGTCTTGGAAGGCACGCAGCCCCAATACGGGCACTCGCCGCCGACGAGCTCTCGCTCTACCACCGCCAGCGTCAGCCCGCTGTCCTGAAGGCCGACGGCAATCGCTTCTCCGGCGACGCCACCACCGAGACAAACGACGTCAAACTCCTGCGGCACGACCCTGCCCTCCGTGACCCAGCATCGAAAGCGACCCTACAGAGGATGCTCGCCCGCAGTCGCTCGTCCATCAGACTTTGGTATCGGGTTCGCCCGGGACCGATACGAAGGTGTCGTCGATACCTTCGTCTGATAGATCCGGCGCAGCGCGTCTGGTTTGATGCGCTCGTGCGGTCGCAATGGACGCGCTCCGAACGACTGACTCAGCGCGGTGCAGAACACCCAAACATGACTCGTGTGACTGAGGCAATCCATTATGGCCGCCGACGTTTCTTGCGGACGGGCGCATTGACGGTAGCCGCTGCCCAGCTCGGTATCTTCGGCAGGCTGCAAGCGAATCAACGCGTACCACGCGAAATGGCGGCGATTGCCAATGCGCCGGAGTGGCTCAATTCGCCACGCCTGACCGCGTCCAGTCTTGCCGGGAAAGTCGTGCTCGTCGATTTCTGGACCTACACGTGCATCAACTGGCTACGCACGCTTCCGTATATCCGCGCATGGCAGCACAAATACCAACAAGGGCTCGTCGTCATTGGCGTGCACACACCTGAGTTCCCGTTTGAACGCAACGTCGATAACGTCCGCCGCGCAGTGCAGCAGATGCGGATCGAATATCCCATCGTGGTCGACAACGACTATGCAATCTGGCGCGCGTTCGACAATCAGTACTGGCCGGCTCTGTACTTGATCGACGGCCAGGGAGGTGTTCGCCAGCATCAGTTCGGCGAAGGCGAGTACGACACATCGGAGCGAGCCATTCAGCGACTGCTGAAAGAGGTCGGTGCGTCGGGTGTAAGCGATGGTGTCGTCTCGGTCGATGCCAGCGGCTTCGAGGCAGCAGCTGACTGGAGCAGCTTGCGATCGCCGGAAACCTATGTCGGATTCGACCGCACCCAGAACTTCGCATCGCGAGACGCAGCCAGGCTCGATCAGCGCCGCGCGTATCGTGCTCCCTCGCGATTGGCGCTCAATCAATGGTCGCTCGCGGGCGACTGGACGATAGGCAGGACGGCGACTGTCCTGAATAAGGCCCCTGGGCAGATCCTGTACCGCTTCCACGCGCGCGACGTGCATCTCGTCATGGGACCGTCACGGTCAGAGAGCCCGGTACCCTTCCGAGTGACGATCGACGGCCAACCACCGGGCGCCGCTCACGGTCTTGACGTCGACGAGGGTGGCAACGGAACGGTGCGCGAGCAGCGGCTGTATCAGCTGGCGCGACAGCCGAAGCCGATCATCGATCGAACGTTCGCGATTGACTTCCTCGATACTGGTGTCGAGACATTCGCGTTCACGTTCGGCTGACCGCATTGTCATCAGGAAGGCCATGCCGATGCCCCGTTCGCGAGACGCTCCGAAGCGGGCGGAATGGAAAAGGAGAACGTCGCGCCTGGCCCGTCGTTCGGCTCTGCCCACAGACGTCCGTGATGTCTCTCGATAATGGAGCGGCTTACGGAGAGCCGATACCCATGCCGTCGGTCTTCGTCGTATAGAACGCATCGAACAGTTTGTTTATGCTCTCAATGTCAAGGCCCACGCCGGCATCTTTGACGGTCACGCGTACGCGATCATCGGCGTCTCGTGCAGTCCTGATCAGCAGTTGTCGAGGACGATCATGAACGGTCGCCATCGCGTCTGAGGCGTTGCGGAGAAGATTCAGGATCACTTGCTGGAGTTGGATGCGATCGCCGGTGATCATCGGAAGTTCGTCGGCGAACTCCGACTGAGGCACGATCCGGTTTCTCTGAAGGTCGTTCAGCGAGAGCGCGACGACCTCCCGCGTGACGTCGTTCATGTCCAGCAGCTCGAGGGTGAACTCCCTTTTGCTGAACAGTTCGCGCAAACGCGTGATGACGTCCGAAGCTCGATTGCCATCGCGCAAGGTGCGCCTCACGGTTTCGCGCGCCCCGTCGATGTTCGGAGGGCTTGCGTCCAGCATTCGAAGGCACGTGCCCGCGTTCGTGATGATCCCCGAGAGGCTGGTTGATCTCGTGGGCAATCGAGGCGGTCAGCGTGCTCACGGTAGCGACTCGAGCCACATGGGCGAGCTCGGATCGCGCCTTATCGAGCGCTTCTTCGGCGAGTCGGCGCCGCGTCACATCCTGAACGGCGCCGATGTACTCCAGTCCATCCTGATCCGATCGAACAGCGTGGGCGACCAAGTGCAGGTGCTTGACGGAATTGTCGGGCATCACGAGTCGATGCTCATATTCGAAGTAGCTTTCGCCACGCTGTGCCCGTTCCACCATGTCGTACAGCATCGGAAGGTCCTCAGGGTGCACTCGACTGCCGATTAACTCGAGAGTCACTCTCGTGCCAGGCTCGAACTCGAACATCCGATACACCTGCTCGGACCAGGAGATGTCGCCTGTCCCAAGTTGCCACACGAAGTTGCCTATTCGGGCGAGACGCTGGCCTTCGAGAAGGAACGCTTGACTGCGGCTGAGTTCCTCTTCCGCACGCTTCAGGTCGTCGATGTCGGTGAGCAACACGTACCAACGGAGGATCCGTCCGTTCGAATCACGAAACGGCATCCCGCGAGCCTGGAACCATCGATAGACGCCATCGAAGCGACGAAAACGTATCGCGATGTCGTATGGATCGCCTGCTGACAACGAGTGCGCAAAGACCTCGATGAGCTTAACCAGCGCACGCATCTCATCGAGCTCTCGTTTCGACGTCCGATGCCGTTGAACGTCGTGGCTTGCCAATAAGGTCGTCCACGTCACGCTGATCGCCCTTCACGAATTGTTTCGATCCACGCAGCACTGCCGACAGGAAGTGATCTTTCGCTGCGGCCTTTTTCCGAAATTCCGCGGCCGAATAGCTGGTGACGTTGACCTCGCGGCCGAGCCGGTCCTCCGCTTTCCGGAGGGCCGGCGTGAGGTCTGCCAGTCCCACGTCTCCGACCACCAGGAGGTCGATGTCGCTCTGCGCATGCTCCTCGCTGCGTGCGACGGACCCGTAGAGAAACGCGCAGGCGATCCGCCCCTCGAATGGACGCAGGATCGTCCGGAGCGTCGGCACCACGCCGGCGGTCTTGTCGATCAGGCCGCGCAGCTCGGGAAACACCGGCGACCGCGTGTCCGCCTTGAAGTAAGCGCGGGTCCCCTCTCGGCGGGTCTCGAGGATGCCCCCATCAACCAGCGCTTTGAGTTCGCGCTGCAGGCTCGACGGCGACGTCCCCAGAGACTGCGCCAGTTCGGAGAGATACCACCACTTCTCGGGCTGCGTGAGCGTGGCCGCGAGCACATCACCCCGAACCGTTGGGAAAAGGGCCGCCAACATCGCTGGTTTACGCATAACGCGTAAATTATTACGCAGAATGCGTAAGGATGCAACTGGCCCGGCGTCAGTGCACGCTCGCCTGGGCCCGTCGAGTCGCCGGAGGGCTTGAACTCGTAGGTTTTCACCGCGAGCCCGTCTCGCCGGCGCCGTCGTCGGCGCTGGGTTGACATCCACGATCGCAGACAGCACCTCCGCCCATTTCTCGAGCGCCGCGCGCTTCTCCTTCCCTACACCGTCGTCGCTCATCTAAGCACCTGTAGTGCTAATATCACCCACAATGTGGTTTAAAGCCAGGGCACCCGTCCTCGGTGATTTCGAACAGCTTGTGCTCTTGGGTGTGTTACGCCTTGAGCGCGAGGACACATCGTACGGAGCCGCCATCCGACAGGAGATTCACGCCCGCTCGGGGCGGGATGTGTCGATCAACGCTGTCTACACCACCCTCGATCGGCTCGAGAGCAAGGGCTTTCTCAAATCCTGGGTCGGCGATCCCACTCCGCAGCGGGGCGGCCGGCGCCGGAAGTTCTATGCGCTGCGCCCCGCGGGTGTCGCGGCGCTCCGCCAGGCGTACCGTGCCTTTACCGCGATGGCGGACGGCCTTCAGAGCCGGCTGGAGCTGAAGTGAAGAAGACCGATCCGCCTCGGCTCGCGATCTGGCTATTGACCAGGCGGCTGTCAGCCGAGTGGCGCGACTTCGTTGTCGGGGATCTCGAAGAAGAGTTCGCCACGCGCAGTGGCAATTCGCCGGTTACGGCTCACGTTTGGCTCTGGTGGCAGACGATGCGCTGCCTAGCTGCGCCGCCGCCCGTTCGCCGCAGTCGATTGCCCCTGGGATCGTCACAAGGAGACTCAAGGATGCGTACCGTGTTTGCCGATGTTGGTTATGCGTTCCGGGTGATGTTCCGGACACCCTCGTTCGCCGTTGCGGTCGTCAGCGTGCTGGCGCTTGGCATCGGCGCGAACACCACGATCTTTAGCATCGTGAACGCGGTTCTGCTGCGTCCGCTGCCTTTCGAGGAGCCGGAACGCCTGGTGCGGATCTTCACCCGGACGCCAGGCGGTCGACTCTTCGAGCTCTCCCCCGGCAAGTTCTACGGCTGGCAGCGGGATGCAAAGTCGTTCGAGGGCATGGCGATGTATCAATGCTGCGGCTTCAGGGAGCTCGCGCTCACTGGCACGGGTACCGCGCGAACAGTACGTGCGACAACCGTGAGCGCGGGCTTTTTCGAGGTCGTCAGAGCCCGACCGGCGCTCGGACGCGTCTTTCGGCAGGAGGAGGACACGCCAGGCGGCAAGCACGTAGTCGTCCTGAGCGACCGGTTCTGGAGAACCGAATTCGGCGGACACCCGGACGTGATCGGCCGCACGGTGAAGCTCAGCGACGAAGCGTACATCATCGTCGGTGTCATGCCGGCCACTGCCTCGGTCGCGTCATGGACCGCGATGGCGAGCGACGTCTGGGTCCCGCTCGCACTGACCGACGAGCAGCGCGCCGCCCGTGGGAATCACAATCGGGACGGCGTCGCGCGTCTGAAGCGAGATGTCGAACTGCCCGAGGCGCAAGCCGAGATGGACGCGATCTCCGCACGGCTCGCGCGTGAGTTCCCGAAATCAGACGACCGGTGGGGAGCCGTGGTCATCCCGATGCAGGAAGAAATCGTCGGCAATAGCCGCACGATGCTTCTCATGCTGCTCGGCGCCGTCGGGTTGGTGCTCCTCATTGCCTGCGCCAACGTCGGCAACCTGCTCTTGA
>Ga0114129_10005147_pt1 | contig 18406 bp, 12 predicted proteins | sample RhiMetdeltSRZDD1_FD_80071 | JGI IMG/M metagenome (GOLD analysis project Ga0114129, IMG submission 80071) | Populus rhizosphere microbial communities from Tennessee, USA - Rhizosphere MetaG P. deltoides SRZDD1 (version 2) (version 2) | ecosystem: Host-associated > Plants > Roots > Rhizosphere >...
CAAGGGGGTTTTGTTTGGGGACAAGCAATTCCACATTGACATTTGTGGATAGATAAATCGGTTCATAAAAACACAAGGTCGGATTGGAGACCCACAACACCCAGGCATCGTTCTCCTCTGAAAAAGGACCGCCAAGATCTTCCCTGCGCCGGGTTTTCAAAGGTTCAGTGACAATCAGAGCAAAACGTTGTCTGGCAAGGTCATGATAATAGGTTTGAAAATAACTGGAGTTATTTCCCATCGACTGATCCATCATGTATTTCTTCTCATATTCAGGGATAAACGGGATGGCGGGAATATAGCCAAAAGCTAACAATTGCCTTTGATCCATGAACAGCACTTCGCCTGATTTGGCAAATTTCGCCACTTCTTTTTGGGTAGCGGAAAGCGCCTCAGCAACTTGATTTTCCTTGGGAAGCTCCAGACTGGGATGATAATCAGAGTGCGGATACAGGGGCGTAAACGGGTAGACCACCAAAAATATCAAATAAAGAATGAATCCCACCGCCCAGCTGGGCCATTGTATTTGGACAGAAGTACGGTCAAGCGCCATGAACCCCAGCACTATTACAACCAGGAGGGTCATTAAATACATATCCAAATTGTGCAAGTCACCACCACCGCCAATTTTTGTGCTGATTACTAATCCTATAGCAAAGAACCCTGTTAGTGCGCCCCAGATGGCTGTCTTTTGAATCCAGTCGAGGAGCCAGCGGCGAGAGAGCATCCACCAGGCCAGAATGATCAATAAGGGCAATGTATATTGCAGCGCCAAAAAGAGAACGCCTGGACCAAGGGTATTATTGGGGAAAAGACGATACCACAACAAGGGCTGATTAGAAGTAATCGATTCACCCTCAGCAATCGATAAATATTGTCCACTACTCGGGAACAGCCCGAATACCAAACTTATGCCTGTGAGAACGACTGAAGGGAAAAGTCGTCGCCACCAGGGACCTGTCCGCTTTGGATAATATAACAACAGGTCTATCAGCGCGCCGATTGCAGCGGGAGCAAATGTCCAGGTCCAGCGGCTGAGACCAGCATATAAGCCTGCAATCGCCAGCGAGACGCCTCGTTTAATTAAGGACTCGTCCAACGCGAATAAAACTGCAATGGCGGAGGCAATTACAAATGGAGGATGAAGCGGCGCAAGCACAGTCAAAAATAAAGTCGCCCATATCAGAATTCCATAACGAACAGCCCACGGTTTCAGTTTCCTTGTCAGCAGCGTGGAAAATATTAATACAGGCGCCGTTTGCAGGATCAAATTCCACAAACGATGGACCCAGATTGGCAAACCCTGCCATAGGAACAGGACACCCCATAACCCGTAACGGCCGGGCGTGCTGTAAGGATCTGGGATATGCCCTTTATAGTTGTAAAGCGATTGCTCAAAGATCAATGAGTAGTCATAAAAGCGATTGCCCTCAGACCACGAAAGTGAGAATGGATAATTAATGATGAAGAGCGAGGATGAAGCAAGGAAAGAGGTGAACAACAGTATTCCCAGACTTAACCCTAACGTTTCACGCGAGACGAGACGGGTTGATGCCGCCAAACTAAGATAAGCCACCGCCCAAACTGCTACAATGAAAATTGCAAACCGAATGTCATCATACACAATGTATGTTTCAGAGTTCACAAGATAGCGGTGAAAAATAGGCGTGAGACACAATAACGTAATGATGATGAAACGAGCATTGCCCAATTTTTTACGCGCTGTTACGAGGGCAAAACGTATTTTTTCACCATAGGGTGAGTACAAAACGAAAAGGAGGAATAGAACAATAATAAACCCCGCTATTGTCGCAATCCTGTAAATAGTTGCGTTTGCAAATAGCGCCCGCATCTCCTGAATTACACGGGGATAAAGAAAGAGGGCAAGTGTCGAAGCCAGTTCACTCCAGCCAAAACGTTGTTGGCGTTGGGGTGCAACAACGAATAAAATGATCTGAGCAAACCCCATTGCGAATAGGAATTGAATCCAGGGCTGCGAGAGAACAATCTGCCAGACAGAGAAAAGATAGAGATAGGTGAAAACAAGAAGAAGGGCAATGATCAACAGCCATTGAATGGAAGCTGGTACCTTCAGCCTGCGTGCCATATGGTTCAGTGTCTCAACCCGCCATGAACCAGCGATTAGAAAAAACAGACCCAAAAGCAAAAGCAGAAGATAAAGAGTAATAGAGACGCTTCCCATCAGGGAAAGCAACTTTGCCCAATTCTGTTCAACTGTCCAAAGGATGGAAATTTCAAATAATACCCCGATCATCATCCCCACTAAACCAAGGGACATGAGGATGCCGTAGTTTTTATTGTTCATTTGGTGCGTGTTCTTTTGGCTTGAGTAAAGCCGAGTATACAGGCAAGTATATCAATGGAATCAAATTGAACAGATAAAAGACGACCCGTATACCGATCAACGCGGGTGCCAGCACATCCTGTGGGATGTCAAAAAAACTCCAAAAGTACAACGCACTGGTTTCGGAAATTCCCAATCCGCCAAACACCGAAACCGGAAAGTAGGAGACCAACTGCATCAACGCACTCACAAATATAATGGCTAAAATATCCAGTCGCAGATGAAAAATCGCCAGATTTGCATAGATCCAGCTGATCGTAATGGCAAGATAAATGAGTGAATACAAAAGCAACCTGCCAAACAAGTTCAAAACCTTGACCTGTCTTATGTTCGCCAAATTTCGAAGGAAAGACATCCCTTTTTCAACCAACCCAATTTTGGATGCTCCAACCCAATCCAAAAACTGGTCAAGAATGGAAACAAATCTCTGGCGGAATAGAGCCGTCAGAAAAAAGCCTGTGATTAGGATCCCCATGCCTAAAACCAAAACAATGACTGGGATGCGAAGGATATGTATCTTTGACCAAACCAGGCTACTTGAAATCACAAGTGCCAGCCAGATGGCGGTCAGGTCACCAACTTTTGTCAGGAAAAAAATCAATACAGAACGACTGAGCTTCATCTCATGTTCCATGCGGGTTGTAGTGAGATACGTCAGGATCCCCGCGCCCGCAAGGAAGAAATTTGAAACGGCATTTTGCCAGACAATCAAATTTAATACCTGGGCATAGGTCAAATCATTCCGCATCAACGTGTAATACTGAAGAGCTTTCAGTAACGTGAGCAATACAAAAAGCAGGCAGGAAATGATCAACCAAAACGCAGAAGCATTTCTAAGAGTGGAGGACAATGTTGCTAAATCTGTCTTTGAAAAAACAAAAAAGACCAATCCAAGCGCCAGCAAAATTTTTAGAAAGTTCCAGACGAAAGAAAAATCGCGTTTACGGGTTGGCGTCGAAGTCATATTGTTATTCGTTTATTCTGCCTTCTGGCAGAGTTAGATCTGATTTGCCAATCCCAGCACATACTCCCCATAAGAATTCCCAGCAAGCTCTTTCCCCAACTCAAACAATTGGTCTTTTGTAATATAACCCATACGATACGCAATTTCTTCAGGACAGGAAATCATAAGGCTCTGCCTTTGCTGGATTGCTTCAATGAACATTGAGGCTTGCAACAAAGATTCATGAGTTCCTGCGTCCAGCCAGGCAACGCCACGGCTGAACACTTTGGCTTTTAATAAACCTTTTTGCAAATATACCTTATTCAGATCAGTAATCTCGATCTCACCGCGTGCAGAGGGTTTGAGATTTTCTGCTATTCCAACCACTTGACTATCATAAAAGTACATTCCGGGTACTGCAAAACTGGATTTCGGATGCTCAGGCTTTTCTTCCAAACTCAGCACATTTCCATGCGAATCAAACTCAACGATTCCATAACGCTGAGGGTCATTTACCTTGTAACCAAAAATGATTGCACCTTCCTTCAGTAAAGCACAATCCTGTAATAATGAGATCATCCCTCCACCATAAAAGATATTATCTCCAAGCGTCAGGCAAACTGGATTATCTCCAATAAACTCGCGACCCACCAGAAATGCGTCTGCTAGACCGCGCGGCTCAGCTTGCTCCGCATAATCAAACTTCAGGCCCCAGCGAGAGCCATCTTTCAAGAGTAGTTTGAAGTCCGGTAAAGCATCTGGAGTGCTGATGATCAGAATCTCACGTATCCCTGCCAGCATCAACATGGATAGTGGATAGTAGATCATAGGCTTATCGTAGACGGGCAACATTTGTTTGCTGGTGGCAATCGTCAGCGGGTAAAGACGCGTACCTTTTCCACCCGCCAGGATAATCCCTTTCATCTGGACTCCTTCTTTGCACGCCACGCGTAATTTTTTTCCAACCATTCGCTGTAGGAGCCACCACTTGCCTGATCGACCCACTCTGGATTGGATAAATACCATTCAATCGTGTGACGCAAACCCTTCTCAAACCCGACTTCAGGCTGCCAGCCCAACTCACGAGTAATCTTGGCTGAATCGATTGCATAACGATGGTCATGACCGGGACGGTCCTGGACAAAGTTAATTAATTCGGAATAACTCTCCAGACCCTGTTCTCGCAATTGATGGACTTCTGAAGGCGGAGCAATATCATCGAGAATACTGCAAATTTGATTTACAAGGTTAATGTTTTTTTGTTCATTGCTTGCACCAACGGCATACACTTCTCCCGGTTTTCCCTTTTCAAAAGCCAGCTTCACTGCCTTGCAATGATCCTCAACGTAAATCCAATCACGCACGTTTGATCCGTCTCCATAGACGGGCAAAGCCTTGCCAGACAGCGCGTTCAAGATCATCAAGGGAATCACTTTTTCCGGGAATTGATACGGGCCATAATTATTGGAACAATTAGTGATGACTGTTGGCAAGCCATACGTATGATGATAAGCACGCACAAAATGATCACTGGCTGCCTTCGAAGCAGAATAAGGAGAATTCGGCGCATAAGGCGTCTCTTCTGTGAAATACCCCTCTTTACCTAAAGAGCCAAATACTTCATCCGTGGAAACGTGCAAAAAGCGAAATGCCTTTTTCAACTCATCCGGCAGGCTGGTCCAATACGAACGTGCAGCTTCCAACAATGTATAGGTTCCGACCACATTTGTTTGAACAAAATCATCAGCGCTCACTATGGAGCGATCCACATGTGACTCAGCGGCCAGATGAAAAATGCCCACCGGCTGATATTTCTCGAATAGGGAAGCAACCAGCTGGCGATCTGTGATATCCCCTTTTACGAACTCGTAATCTAGATGACCATCCAAATCCGTTAATGAGAGCGAATTGGCTGCATATGTCAGTGCATCCAGATTGACAACACGATACGCACCACTTGCAATCAGTAACCGCACCAGATTCGTTCCAATAAAACCATTCCCCCCCGTAACAAGAACTGTTTTCTTTTGAGTCATGTTTACCCTTTCACTTGTGATGACAGTTTATTTTCACGACAACAACTAAGATTGACTCTTTTGTGGAGGACGGCATAAGACATAGTATCTTTCGCCGCCAGGTGCAATATTCAGATAGAACAAAATGTAGATCAGATTTGAGATGAATTTCTTGCGAAAGCCATATTTGCCTGTTGTCGCTTCCGCAGGCATCTGATTGGCAATACGACGGTGAATATTGTAAAAGGGAAATCCCCACTGGATCGCCCTTACAATCTCAAAACCGGAATCTTTAATCTTTTGTTCCAATTCGCGGCGGCTATATCCATGTGCATGGCCCATGCGTTCCCGCTCCTCTTGAACGAGTGCGCCCAAAGGGACTGAAAGAACCATATATTTGGCTGTCATAGTCAATAAATTCTTCAAAGCAGAACGATCATCTTCGATGTGTTCGAGCACATCAATACAAGTGACCAGGTCGAATTTCCCGGCGAGCTTTTCTCTGGCCAAGTCCAACACATAAAATGAAGTCTCAGGCAATCGCTTTTGGGCAATATCCAATCCATGGGGCGAATACTCCGCGCCGGTGGATTTCACCCCCGGAAATCTCTCATATATCTTTTGCAACAAAATACCTGTTCCACATCCGGCATCCAAAACTGAATCAAATGACAGACCATCCAGCAACTTGAAAAGCAGGCGGCGGGTATGCCTCGCGGTGGGACCATAGACCTTCATATGATCCCATTGATCCCAGGCCTCATCATAAAATTTGGAGCTTGCTTCGGTCATAAATTTATACTTGCTTTCTTGCCCATAACGCCAGCATGGTCAGTGCGTAAATGCGTTTGCCATTGTCTACACGTCCAGCGCGATGTTCTTCAATCATTGAAGTCATCGTATTGCAATCAAACCATTGATTCAATGGACTTCCATTCGACACCAGTAATTCTTTTGACCAATCATATAAAGGACCTCGGAACCAGGCGCTTACAGGGATTCCAAATCCCTGCTTGCGATGTTTACGGACGTTTTCAGGAAGATAATTCGCGAACGCTTTTTTCAGAAGATATTTCCCGCTTCTTACACGGACTTTGAATTGATCTGGTACCCGCGCGGACCACTCCACCACTTTGTGATCCAGAAACGGCGAACGCGGTTCGATGGAAGCCGCCATCGCCATACGGTCAGCTTTGACCAGCAAATCTCCTGGTAAGTAAGTATGCAAATCGGTGTAAAGAGTCTTGTCGAGGAATGAGCCTTCGACTGAGTCAAATTTTTGTGCAAGCAGAGTTTGTGCATTATCCAGTTTGAAAGAAAATTCACGCTTCCATAATTTTGAACGTTGACGCGGCGAGAAGTATGAACCCCAGCGTAAAATGCTGGCACGCGAATCGATTTCAGGAAGTTGATGCAGACGTTTCAGCCCATTTGCAACGCTTTGACCCACAGGACGGTTCGAATTATCGGGGAGAAGACGCGTGAGTGACGGGACTAATTCACGGGTCAGAAATTCAGGCGCACGAAGGTAAGTGTTGGCAAGCGGATCCAGCCAGTAACGCTGATAACCAGCAAAGTCCTCATCCCCGCCATCTCCGTTGATAACAACAGTCACGTGTTCACGCGTCATTTTGGAGATATGATAAAGAGGAATAGCCGATGCATCTGCAAACGGCTCGCCGAAGTGATAAGTAATTTTTTCAAGCGTGGATGGAATGTCGCCATACTTCAGAATAAATTCGTGGTGATCAGTGGAATACTTTTGGGCTACCGCACGCGCATATTCGAGCTCAGAAAAAGCTTCCTCTTCAAAGCCGACAGAAAACGTTTTGATTGGCGCATCGCTTAGTTCTGACATGAGCGCGACAATGATGCTTGAATCGATGCCGCCGCTCAGATGCGCGCCCAGTGGCACTTCAGAGATCAATCTCATCTTCACCGATTCTTTTAAGATTGTACGAAGTTCTTCAGTCAACTCATCTTCAGAGGCCGTATGCTTGGGCTGATAGGTGTAATCCCAGTAGCGTTCGGTTTTCGCCTCACCATTCTGCCAAATGAGACGATGGGCAGGAGGGAGTTTGTAAATTCCCTGATAAGCTGTGAACGGATCGGGAATATATTGCAAGCTTAAGTAAAGATCGATCGCTTCGAGATTGACTTCAGGCTTATGATGAAGCGCGGCAAATAAGGCGCTTAATTCAGACGCAAAGTAGAGCGTACTATCTTGGATTGTGTAATACATGGGTTTCTTGCCCATGCGGTCACGCGCCAGGAGCAACTTCTTCTTTTTGCGATCCCACAAGGCAAAGGCAGCCTGTCCGCGTAGATAATTTACACAATCATCGCCGTATTCCTCATAAAGGTGCAGAATACATTCGGTATCGGAGCGCGTCCGAAATTCATGACCGCGTTTGACAAGATCCGCATATAACTCAGGGAAGTTATGGGATTCACCATTGAAGACGATCCACAGAGATTCATCTTCATTGGAAATTGGCTGGTCGCCACCCTTCACATCGATGATCGCGAGCCGCCTCACGCCCAAGCCAACGCCTGATTCCATATGGAAGCCATCACTATCGGGACCTCGATGAACGACGGCCTGAGTCATTGCATCCAAGACGCTTTTTTGAGGGACTTGATTATCCGAATACGAAATTCCGCAAATACCACACATAGAGTTTATTTTACCTTTTCCAATAAAAGAGCATATTGTTGGGCAGTAGACTCCCAGCTATAGCTTTCCTCTGCGCGGCGACGGGAAGCAATCCCCATTTGCTGACACAGAGCTGAATCATTCAATATTTTTTTCAATGCTTCCTGAAGTGTTTCAATGTCTTCCGAGGGGACAAGATAGCCGGTTTTACCATCAATGACAAGTTCTTCGTTGCCGGCAATACATGTTGCAATGACAGGCAATCCGCTTGCCATGGCTTCGAGGATGGCATTCGGCATCCCTTCGTGGCGGGACGGAAATAAAAACACATTAGAATTTTTATAACTTTCGATGATTTGTGGACGCGATTGCCAGCCAAGAAAAACCACGCGGTCATCGATTCCCAGTTCCTGCGCCAGTGATTGTAATGCCCCCATTTGCGGACCATCACCCGCAATATGCCATTCCCAATTCAAATCCTTCAAACCGCCCAAGGCATGCATGGCAAGGTCAAGGCCTTTTTGATGGACAATCCGTCCCACCGAAAGCAGGCGGGGAGGCGACCAATCACGGTCTATTGTTTTATACAATTCAAGATCCACACCATTCGGAATGATGGCAATTACAAAGCGAGAGTCGAAAGTATGCGCTAGCTGACGGAGTCCATTGCTATTGGCAATGACTGCTGAAGCGTTTTTCCAAATAGTGCGCAGAAATGGGGTGATCAACTTGTGATAAATATGAAAATCATAGGGGCGAAATCCTGGCACATCACCGCCGCGCAGCGAAATGACATAAGGAATTTGGTAAACCAGTTTAATCAGCCAGGCAATTGCTCCTGATGGCACTCCAAAAAAGGCTAACGTGGCGTTCGGTTTGAAATGCGGGATCAGGCTCAAGGTCCAGAAAGAAGCGGAGAGAATAAAAATGATTTGTTCCAGCGGGTTGGAACGGTCCTGCCTGCGCCGCAACGAAGGGATGCGATAAATGTTGACATTATCATTCTGTTCTTTATGAGGAAGTTTCTCAAATCTGGATGTCACAACTGTAACGATGTGTCCCAGCTTTTCAAGTTGGTTAGCGATCTGCGCGCTGGCATTCCCCGCACCGCCACCTATAGGTGGATATTCACTGTTAATAATAAGGATACGCATACAAAAACTTAAACACGCTTGTTCTTTGCATCTGAGATATTGATCATTTTCCGAATCGTGTAGGTAGGTTTTTGCTGGGACTCGTGATACGTCCGCGCTAGAAGTTCAGCGATCAGGCCCATAAGAATGGATTGAAACCCCATGATAAAAAACATCGCACCTACCTGCAAAAGTGGCGAACTGAATGCTGGCACAGCAAAAAGGGTTCGGCGAATAAATAAATACAAGAGATCCGCAGCACCGATGAACATTAACACTGCGCCAGCGCCTCCAAATAGATAAATTGGTTTGTTTGAATAACTGAGGAGGAATTTAACCGTGAACAAATCTAATATGATCTTTATGGTTCTTTCCAAGCCGTAATTTGCTTTTCCAAATTTACGAGCATGATGCTGAACAGGAAGTTCGGTTATCTTCGCACCCACTGCGTGAGCAAACACCGGGATGAAACGATGCATCTCCCCATAGAGGCGAAATCCTTCCAGCGCGTCCCGCCGATATGCTTTGAGGGTGCATCCATAGTCATGCAGATGAACACCTGTTGTCCACGAAATCAGCCCATTGGCAAGGTTGGATGGGATTGTGCGCGTGAGACGATTATCCTTTCGATCTCTGCGCCAGCCACTAACCAGATCATATCCTTCATCCAGTTTGGCAAGCAGCATGGGGATATCGGCAGGATCATTCTGCATATCAGCATCCAACAGGACAATAATCTCACCACAGGCATGGTCGATTCCGGCTGCTATAGCCGCAGTCTGACCAAAGTTGCGCCGGAACGATAGGGCGCGCATATGATCAGGGTCTTTTTCAACCAGGGAATTCAAAACATCAAAACTTTGATCCTTACTTCCATCATCTACAAAGATGACCTCCCAGGTACCTTTGACCGGTTTCAACGCCTGCTGAATGGAATCGTATAGTAGAGGCAGGTTCTCCTCCTCGTTATATACAGGAATGATGAGAGAAAGATTCATGAACCTCTCCGGAACACGTATAACGCATCTTCACATTGAGAAAGTTTTCCTATATCAAATGGAATCTGTTCATAAGCAGACCGATCGATAAATTCTCGGAATTCTTTTGTGAAGTATGTAGGCCAGACAATAAGTATATCCGCGGACTCACGCCATTGTTTATCCAGTTCATCATTGAACAGGCCGAGCCGAAGCAACTGTTTCGTGTCTCCCACAACATAGCCACCACCCGCATGAATCTGTGGAGGAAACAGTTTCACATCTTTCATATACAGCATGAAAGCCAGATGCCTGCCACTCCCATTCCAGTAGACAAGACTACCTGGTGGAACAAGACTGGCTAAGGTCTTGCCCGCTTGTTCATAATAAGATAAAAAATTGGTCGAACATTTCTCGGTGCCCGTTGTATCTTTCAAAGCCACAGGGAGAACTGTTCCAACAAACAAGCAACAGGCTAAGACTATATTTGCAAACGGATACAGTCCTGCCAATTCTCTTTGGAGCAAGAAGCGATGAAATGCCCAAACGAATACGATCAACAACAGGCCCAGTAGAATTCCTACAGTCGCGGGAGCAAGTCGCTTTTGAAGTTCAGGCGAAAGATTAAGCGTATACGTCAGCACATCCCTAAGTGAGGTCGCGGAAAGTTCACCCTGCCTGAAAATTCTGTTCAGGCGAGGCAGCGGAATATTATTCAATAGCCAGTCTCCCCACCTTTGGTAGTAATACAGACCCAGGTTAGCCGCGAAAAACAGCAGGCTAATAATTAGAAGGGACAGGCGCTGTTTAGAAGTGTTTAAGACATTCGAGAAAACAATCAAAATAAAGAAAAAGCCTGCAGATGTATAGAATGTTTGATATGCCGAAAAACAATGCACACAGTAATCGGTAGGAAGAGAGGCCAGTGTGTGCATAAGGAAAAGCACAAAAAAGTTTATCCCCAGAAATACTGCCATCTTAAATTGGCTACTACTCTTCCATCCATCTCTTTTCGGCCACAAAATCACGGCGCTCAGACTGCCGCAAAAAATAAAAAAATGATCGTGTACTCCTGTTGCAAAAGATTGAAAACGACTTAACGTGCTGGCGTCAAAGGTAAATTCTGTCCCAGCCAGCTGTGCAGAAACACGGTAATTATCCAGAAAGGGTGTCAATGACTTAGGGAGCCAGGGCGCCCAGATTTGTAAAATACCTGGCCAATACAATATGTGAAAACCTATAAAAAGTACCGCGCTTGTCCCCAAGGCCCACCAACCGGCTGTACGACCACACTGCCAGAAGATATAGGCTACCAACAGTGCTGGCACGACGGCCATATTCTGCCGCGTCATAACAATCAGCATAGATAGTGCAGAACCAAGGATCAATTGCCAGAGGGGACGATCTCCTCCCAATGTAAGAACAAACATCCATCCCAGCATACAGGCAACAAGTCCCTGGGATACAGCTTCACTATAGACTGAAATCTGTGCAAATGACAAAGCAAAGACCCATACGGCCAATGCCGCCCAACCTTTTCCTCCCAAACGCCGAGCAGTGATCCAAACCGCTATCAGCATCAGAACACTGACCACTATTGCAAAATCACGGCCTACACGTAAACCTGGTCCAAACCACAATTGGATATAACCCGGGATCAAAAATGCCAGCGGAGCTTTGTTTGTCCAAAACGTATATTCCTGAAAAGGATAATAATCTCCTTTAGCAAACACATAGCCTTTATATAGATATGAACCTTCATCACCTATCGAATCCAAAGAGTTCGCAAAATACCAGGACTGCGCAACATAAAAAATCAGTCCGATTACCGTGATGAGCTCGATTAAGTAAGGAACTCTCTTTATTTGATTCATTTCAAAAGATTTAGTTTTTGTCTAACCGCTTTATGTCACTTTCCACCATCATCGTGACGAGTTCACCAAATCCAACAGCTGGCTCCCAGCCCAGGACAGAGCGCGCCTTCGATGGGTTGGAGATCAATAAATCTACCTCGGCTGGACGATAGAATCTCTCATCTTGCACAACATAATCGTTATAGTCTAAACCAACATGAGCAAAAGCAATCTTACAGAACTCGCGTACAGAATGGGTCTCTCCCATACCAACGACAAAATTATCTGGTTTATCGTGTTGTAACATGCGCCACATGGCTTCTACATAGTCGCCTGCAAAACCCCAGTCACGTTGTGATTCAAGATTACCTAAACGTAACTCCTTGGCATAACCCAGTTTAATACGTGCGACACCTTCTGAGATTTTACGTGTCACAAATTCCAACCCACGGCGTGGACTCTCGTGATTGAACAAAATACCGGAAGATGCAAACATATTGAATGATTCGCGATAGTTCACTGTGATCCAATGTCCGTAAACCTTTGCCACGCCATACGGACTGCGTGGGTAAAATGCCGTCGTCTCGCTTTGCGGCACTTCAACGACCTTGCCAAACATCTCGCTTGAAGAAGCCTGATAAAAGCGGATTTTTGGATTTACAAAACGGATTGCTTCCAAAATGCGAGTGACCCCCAACGCCGTGATCTCGCCAGTCAGGGCAGGCTGATTCCAAGAGGTAGGCACAAAGGATTGAGCTGCAAGGTTATAAACTTCTGTAGGTTCATATTCTTCGAGCAAGGCCAGCAATGAGCCCTGGTCATGCAAATCGCCCTGGACAACAGTGATGTTATCAAGCAAATGCTCGATACGCTCGTAGGTTACCGTGCTGGAACGACGTGCCACTCCAATAACACGATAACCCTTTGAGAGTAACAATTCAGCTAGATATGAACCATCCTGTCCCGTAACGCCAGTGATGAGAGCAGTGGACATTAAATCTCCTTGTTCCAAAATTCAACGACTGAATTATAAACTTACACAGATTACTGTCAAGCGCGGCTTTTGTCTCGCCACCACCCTATCCCTATAATGATGCCCCATAGCCCTAGTATCAAGGCGACCATAACAGCAAACGGCAATTGCCCTCCCCAGTGCAGATAACGGCTCAGATACCATTGTGTGAACACCAATACAAAAACAATCTCACATGCCAGAATACAGGTAAACCAAACATTACGAGTTTCGCGCCACCAGACCCACACAGTTCCTGCCAAAATGGATTGCCACAGAAAAAGGATGGTTCGATAACGGGGATTATCGTAAAGGTCCGCGCCGCCTCGTAGTGAAGCCAACAGGATCCAGATCCACGTAAGAAGCGAGAGCCATAAGAGCAGATTCCGCATCTTTCTGGACGCTTGTCCCGCCGCGGCTCCGAACGAGAGGATTAGCATCGGGAGTATTGCATACCAACCTAAGGCGCGCAGAAGCCCAATAATAGTCCAGATCAATTTTGTTGGGTGGATTAGAGTCGCAGGCAAAACAGGCTGGAAGATCCCGTAAATGGCGATAAAAGGCAGACGAATCCATCTAGGACCCTCATCAAAGATCTTCTGTATCCAGCCCGAATCACGCTCGAGTTGATACGCATCCCATTTGACAGCAAGCTTCAGCCAGTCGTTGATCACATGCAAAGGGGAAGTTGCATCGAATTGACTTGAGCGGTTCAATGAGGACGAAAGTATAAAAAGTCCAAGAATGAAGACAGCGGCCACTACCAAAATACCTTTCCAGGATATTTCTCTGCCTTCATGTGTGAAGTAGACCCAACCCGCAAAAATAATAATCGAAACAAGAGCAACAGCAGGCGAGACAAGCAAAATGCCCAAGAGCCCAAGTCCAAGCCAAACCCAGCCATTGCGGCTATTTTCGCTTGGGAGTCCACTTGTCTCAGAATGATGAAATAGAAGTACAAATCCCCATAGGGCAAACGAGCTGAAGGTGAGCAAATATGGCTCACGCATGGCTGACGCGCCGAGCAAAACACTTTCGGGGTAGAGGGCAAATATCCACGCAGAAGCCCAGGCGACTCTTTCACCGAAAACTTGACTCACAGCCTTCCACAAGAACGGCACGCCCAGCGCGGCGAAAAATGATGAGAACAGGATCGGCATTAATGGGCGCTTTGCATCGGGCGATAGATAGCGATAAATCGCCGTGTTGAAGGCAAGCAATCCACCATATTGATCAGATGAATACTTACTACTAAAGGCATCAACAATGAGATGTTCGGAGGTCGCCAGTTTCCAGGCTTGATTATCGCGGGTATGTGCATCAGTAAAAACGTACCCAAACCGATCATCTGCATCAGCATATCCATAAATAGGTAATGCCAGATGCAAGGTTACCCCAGCTATAAGACGCAAAAAGAAAGCCAGTGCGATGAGATAGCCCAGAGTCTTTCCACCTTCGCACCAATTGTGAGTGATTTTAAGAAGAACAATTGAAAGAAGAAAGATGAAAGAAAATGATAGAAAACTTCCATTTTGAATAAATGCAAACAACGCACCTAATAAGAGTGAAGCAACGAGGCTATACAAAAAATCTTGTACAGTGAAATAATTTTCTTTCATGGAAAGCTTTTCATGATCCTTTTCGCACGGGCGACCCAAGTATAACCTTCCACATCACGTCGAGCCTGATTCCCTATTTCAATTCTGCGAGTCTCGTCGGCAAGCAATGACTCAATCTCCAATCTCCAATTTTCCTTATTATCTGGCTCACAAAAGACCGCATTGTTTTCATTCAACACTTCACGGATGACCGATAAATTTGCAGAAACGATTGCACGTCCTACTGCCATGTATTCGAACATTTTCATGGGGCTTGCGACCGCGGCAGAGTCCGCAGATCCGCTTGAACCCATGATGGAGCGACTATAGGGCATCAGCAAAATATCTGCTGCTGCTTGATAAAGCGGAAGGTCAATGTTGGGAATAAAGCCAGTAAAAGTGACATTATCGGACTCGGCGCGTTGTTTCCAAATTTTAATATCATCAGAACGGCCACCAACCCAAACAAACTGCGCTTCTGGCAGAGATTTTGCTAAAGAAAGAAACAGCTCTGCACCCCGACCCGCATATAAATGTCCGGTGCACATCACAGTTCGAGCTTCGTGGAAGCCAAGTTGACGGCGGGCAGTGACCGGATCTGGTAATGAGGCGAAACGTTCCAGATCCACACCATTCGGAGCGATGACCACGTCATCCGACTGGAAACGTATATGGAAATCCTTTTCCAAAAGATTCACTAGCGCGCGTGTAATGGAGACCAATCGCCTGAGTCCCGGCAGTTTCGCAAATGCCCAGTGCCACAATGGACCGAAAAGCCCTGTAGGTTGAATGTGGATTTCAAAAATGACCGGCAACCCGCTCAACAGACCAAAAACTGCTGATTGAGGAAACCATGAATAAAGCAAATCAGCCTTTAGAGCACGTGCTCGACGGACAGAATCCCATGTGAACAAGCGGCGACTAGATGACGAAAGCCACTCGATTGGAAGATCCGTCTGTAAACCATAATGTTGTCGTAGATCAATGGATGTGTTTCTTGAGCCAGGAACCAGCAAAGTTACTTGATGTCCAATCTGTACCAACGCCTGACAAGCCTTCATCACCTGCATGCTATTCGCCGTGTCAGATGGAATAGTGGCACCAGCGATGGTAACAATCTTCATGCAGTCGCTTCTTCAATTTTGATAAAAGATAACCCGCGCCAAACCATCCAGAGGATGGAAACCGCAAGATAGCCCGAAAAAATCATTGAAGCAGTCAAATAGTTCCCACGTGGCACCAGCAAAAATATCAGCGCAAGTTCAACTGCTCCTACGATTCCTGCGACAAAAAGCGGATATCTTGGATGACCCAACGCAAGCAGTAACGGACGATTCCAATTGAAAACATTTGCACAGCCATAGCCAATCAGCAAAACAACAACGGCAGGATAAGACGGAGCAAACTTTATACCAAAGACCAGTGGAATAAGCCACCAGCCCAGAGCGGTCAATCCGCCACCTGTAAGAAGTGTCCAGACACCTGCAATCGAACTGACTTGTTTTAACAGCTTTCGAGTTGCATGCCATTGACGCTGGGCAATCGTCCGAGTAATCTCTGCATACGTGGGCCAGATGAACGGCTCAATGGGTAACATTACCAGGTTGATCAGGGTTAATGCAAACTTGAAATATCCCACCTCAGTCGTTGAAAGAAAATATCCAATATAAATCGGGATGTTATCACGTGCAAACAAGTTGATCGTCCCGTTTAGATTGGTGCTTAACATGAAGCGTCCAATGGATTTCCAATCTGACACAAGACCCAATGGAACGCGGAGCCATTCGTTTCCAAATGTCTGGCTCACTTCGCGAACCGCCGAAATAGTAACTATTAGACCAGCGATCGTTTTTCCAACCAGATACGCTGCCAATACTCCGAAGATACTGGGCATCCAGAGGGAAATAATCAGGATTGAGATAAATGACGCAATACTTTGAAAAAGATTGGCACGCGCGACTTGCCCAAAATGATTCGTGGTTTGAAGTATACCCACCGATGTTTCATACACGAGATTAGCAAGCAGAAACAGGCCATAGAAAATGAAAAGCGATGTCGTGGAAGAATCTTTTGCCAAATAACTGGCTGCCCATGGTGAAAGTGTAACTAGAACGAGGAACGCTACTACAGACGTAATTGCCTCTGTGATGCCAATCCCTTTTATAAGCGCAGCGGCACGATCCTTTTTAACATTTGCGAGTGCTTCGCCCACATATTTAACGACCACCTCACTCATGCGGAAAGAGAGAAATCGATTCACGTTTGAAGCAAAAACCATAATAATGCCGGTTGCAAGACCATAACCATCCGGGTCTAACAAGCGGACGACAAAGATCATTTGAATAGCACTTAGTACAGCTGAAATAGCGCTGCTGCTAAACAGATAACTGCTATTACGGACTACGCGCTGAAGCAAAGGGTCATCACGCAGATTTGAACGTATTCTTTGAAGTAGAGACATGGGGTTAGTTCTGGGCGTTACTGGCGCGTTTATAAACTTGAATTGCAGACTGCCAGCGACATTTCTCTGCTCTGGGAGCAGAAAATACTTTTATATATTGTCCCGATTCAAGCATCTCATCTGTCAGATAAACCTTTTCCGTATTTTGTACCATGATGTAATCTGCATCCGCAAGCCATTGGCGTGCAAGTTCATCGTTCCATTGTCCAAAACGCAAAAGCACTTTTGAGTCTCCACCAATATAATAAGAATGGACATGGTTCAATTGTGGAGGATAAACCTTGACATTCGGCATATACAAAAAGATCGCGGGGATGCGTCCTTCCCAGTATATTTTGGAGCCGGGTTCAATGACCCGACTCAACTCTGCTCCCGCTTTTTTATAGGCTGCCAACACATCTGTTCCTCCACATTCGAAGAAATCATTGCCTAAACCCAAAACCTTTGTGGGAGAAAGGATCAACCCAATGATCAGAAAAAGTTTTAAAGCAACGATTCCGATCCTTCCACCTGCTAGTTGTCTGTTGTTAAAGCTGCGATAGACAAGTCCCAATGTTATTGCGCCAAGCACGATCACTAGCGCGCTAACCAATAAGACAAACGTCACTCGGAACAGAATTAGTTGAGGCAGACTTATATAATGAATCATTGCTCCCCATACATATGTCCCATCCAATCGTTCGATCATTGCCTTTGCAAAATCAGGGCTCAAATCTTCGTGTGAACTAAAACCAATCCCCAATATCAACAGACTGATGACAGCAAATATGATTGCTTGTCTGAGAGGGGTCAATTGCTTTAACAGAATAGGCGCGGCAATGACCAGCATCATCAGCCCAAGAAAATCAAAATAGCCTACGTATAACAGAATACAGGAAATACAAAACTCACCGAAGAACGATACCTGGATATGTGCAACATAAAGCACGATCAAGAGCATACTTAAGAAGATAACTGCGCGCATCCGTTCGGAGATGAGACGGATGTCCCAAAAAGGCAGTAAGAGCCAGACAGTCAGCGCGCTGACCAATGAAACGAAATGAAGCCTAAAAGTCAGCCAAAAATACAGGATCATTCTATACAAATTCGACTCTTCGGGCTCGGGCAAGGAAGTCCCGCCCGCCGCTGGCATTTTCCAAGTATCCAAAAAAGAGAACGGGAAATCAGGGACGCGAATCGCCCAGAACTTTAAGTTATCCGGGAAGTAAAATACATTCCCTGCCAAAAATAGAATTCCTGTAAATAGCATGGCAGGCAGACCGGCTTTCCAACCGTGCTGCCAGAAAATATAGATGAAGACAATTGGCGGTACAAATGCCATATTCTCGCGTGTCAATACCAGCGGAGCAGTCAATGCCGCGACAACCAGGAGCTGCCAAAGAGGACGCTTCTC
>Ga0114129_10005148_pt1 | contig 18405 bp, 16 predicted proteins | sample RhiMetdeltSRZDD1_FD_80071 | JGI IMG/M metagenome (GOLD analysis project Ga0114129, IMG submission 80071) | Populus rhizosphere microbial communities from Tennessee, USA - Rhizosphere MetaG P. deltoides SRZDD1 (version 2) (version 2) | ecosystem: Host-associated > Plants > Roots > Rhizosphere >...
ACATGCAGCTGAAGGCCGTCGTCTACGACCTGGACGGGACGCTGGTCGATTCGCGCGCCGATCTCGCCGACTCGGTGAACGCGATGCTGGAGCTCCTCGGTCTGCCCCGGCGAAGGGACGAAATCATCTGGAGTTTCATCGGCGAAGGCGCGGAGAGGTTGGTGCGCCGCTCCCTCGGTGCGGAGCAGGAGCACAGGTTCGCGGAGGCGCTGGAAGCCTGGCGGGCCGAGTACGCTCGCAGGCTGGTCGTCAAGACGCGGCCGTATCCGGGAATCGCGGAGCTGCTGCGCGTGTTGCCGGACGCCCGCGGCGTGTTGACGAACAAACCGGGAGCATTCGCGCGGGAGATCCTCCAACGGCTCGGCATCGCCGGCGCGTTCCGGGCAGTCATCGGGGGGGACGAGGCGCCGCGCAAGCCGCGACCCGAAGGGTTGCTCGCACTCTGCGAGGCGCTGGGCGCCGCTCCGGCGGAGACGCTCCTCGTGGGCGACAGCGCGCTGGACGTGGCCACGGCGCGCGCGGCCGGTGCGCGCGTCTGCGCCGTCACCTGGGGCCTGGGCTCGACGGATGCGCTGGCGGCAGTTTCCCCGGACTCCCTCGCTCGGACTGCTGCCGACGTCGCCGCGCTCTTGCGCGGATGACCTCTTCCAGAGCTTCCTCGGGCCGCCTGCTCGTCCGCCGTCCGGGCCGTCCCGCCGCCTTCAATTCCGTGGCGGGCTGTTCGCGGGGGCGCGACACTCTGCGCGAGGCCTTGACTCTTTCGCCGCTGCGGGTGACAGAGGGGCGCGCTCGCTGGATCGGGAGGCAAAACGCCGTGGGAGAGAACGCTCGCATCAACGTCGACGGCAAGGACCTCGAGTTTCCCGTCGAGACGGGTTCGGAGGGCGAGAAAGGCATCGACATCCAGAACCTGCGCTCGAAGACCGGCGTGGTGACGCTCGACCCGGCCTTCATGAACACGGCCTCCACCACCAGCGCCGTCACCTTCCTCGACGGCGAGAAGGGGATCCTGCGCTACCGCGGCATTCCCATCGAGGAGCTGGGCGAGCGCAGCAGCTTCGTCGAGACCGCCTACCTGCTCATCTACGGATCGCTGCCGACGCGCGCGGAGCTGGAGAAGTTCTCGCAGCTCCTCACGCGGCACTCGATGATCCACGAGGACATGCGGCGCTTCTTCGACGGATACCCCATCACCGCGCATCCGATGGCGATCCTCTCGGCGATGGTCACCTCGCTGTCGTCGTACTACCCGTACGCGCTGAACGCGAAGTCGGACGAGTACCGTGACATCACCATCGCGCGCCTGATGGGCAAGCTGCCGACCATCGCGGCGTTCTCGTACAAGAAGAACATCGGCCATCCGTTCGTCTACCCGCGCAACGACCTCGAGTACTGCGCGAACTTCCTCCACATGATGTTCGCCGTGCCGGCCGAGCCATACCGGCCCGATCCGGTCTCGGTGCGCGCGCTCAACCTTCTGCTCGTCCTCCACGCCGATCACGAGCAGAACTGTTCGACGAGCACCGTCCGCATGGTGGGCAGCGCGCAGACCAACCTGTTCGCCTCGATCAGCGCGGGAATCTGCGCGCTGTGGGGTCCGCTACACGGCGGCGCAAATCAGGAAGTCGTCGAGATGCTCGAGGACATCCGCAAGAAGGGGATCGGCGCCCGGCAGTTCATCGAGCAGGTGAAGGACAAGAAGAGCGGCATCCGCCTGATGGGCTTCGGGCACCGCGTCTACAAGAACTTCGATCCGCGCGCGAAGATCATCAAGAAGGCCTGCGACGACGTCCTGCAGAAGCTCGGCATCCGCGATCCGATGCTCGACCTCGCCAAGGATCTCGAGGAGACCGCGCTGCGCGACCCGTACTTCGTCGAGCGCAAGCTGTACCCGAACGTCGATTTCTATTCGGGCATCATCTACAAGGCGCTGGGTATTCCCACGCAGATGTTCACGGTGATGTTCGCCCTCGGCCGCCTTCCCGGCTGGATCGCGCATTGGAAGGAAATGATCGAGGATGCGACGACGAAGATCGCCCGGCCGCGGCAGATCTATACCGGCCCGACCGAGGCGCATTACGTGCCGATCGAAAAGCGCGGATGATGCCCCGCTCGATCGCGGCGCCTCTCGCTCCTACTCGGGCTTGATGGCCGCGACGACGCCGGTCGTGATGGCTGGAACGTACGTGATCAGCAGGACGCCCACCGACATGATGACGAGGAAGGGAAGCGCCTTGCGATAGAGCAGGGGTAGCGGTTTTCCGAAACGGCTCGCGCTGAGGAAGAGGTTGAGGCCCATCGGCGGGAAGAGGAAGCCCAGCTCCAGGTTGGCGAGGAACACCACGCCGAGGTGGACGGGGTCGACGCCGAAGGCCGCTCCGAGCGGGGCGACGAGCGGCGCGAGCACCACGATGGCGGAGTAGATCTCCAGCACGCTGCCGAGCACGAGCAGGAGGACGTTCAGGGTGAGGAGGAACTCCCACTGCGAGTGGATGTGGGCCTGCACCCAGGCGAGCAGCTGGGTGGGGACCTCTGCATCGACGAGGTAGCTGGTCAGGCCGAGCGCGACACCGAGGAGGATCACGACGCTCCCGACGAGCGTCGAGGCGTGGACCAGGACGCGCGGCAGGTCGCGGGTGGGGTGGACGTCGCGAAACACCGTGACTTCGACGACGATCGCGTAGGCGGCGCCCAGCGCGGCGGACTCGACGATCGTGGCGAAGCCGGTGGCGATGGCGACGATGATGAGCAGCGGGAGCCCCAGATCCCACTTGGCTCCCCACACCGCGCGGACCGCCTCGCGCGCGTCGAAGCGCGGCCGCGGCGCCTTGCTGCGCACGCCGACGAGCACGCCGTAGGCGGCGACCAGCACGATCATCAGCAGGCCGGGCACGAGCCCACCGATGTACAGATGGTCGATCGCGACGCCGGCCACGACTCCATAGAGGATCACCGGCAACGACGGCGGGAAGAGCAGTCCCAGGCTTCCCGAGGCCGTCACCAGGCCGAGCGAGAAACCTTCCGGGTACCCCTCCTTGACCAGCGCCGGGAGGATGATCCCGCCGAGCGCCAGGATGGTGACGCCCGACGCGCCGGTGAAGGTGGTGAAGAGGGCGCAGACCGTCGCGGCCATGACCGCGAGCCCGCCCGGCATCCAGCCGAAGAGAGACTGCGCGGCGCGGACCAATCGCGACGAGGCGCCGCCTTCCGCGAGGACGTACCCGGCTACCGTGAGCAGCGGGATCGCGGGCAAGGTGGGCTGGATGACGAGCCGGAACGTCTCCGCCGGGACCGCCGCCACGGGCGTTCCGGCGAGGAAGAAGAGCAACACGGCGTAGCCCGCCATGACGACGAACACGGGCGTGCCGAGCAGGAACGCGACGAGGAGCGCCAAGGCAGCCGGCCAGCCGAGCGCGGCCGTGTGGCCCCGCAGCAGCGTCGGGCCCTCCGGCGCGGAGAGGAAGCCGTGCCCGCGGATTGCGAGGATCTCGGAGGCGATGAACACCGCGGCGACGGCGCAGGCGAGGTACCCCGCGACCCGCGCCGAGAAGTTGGGCGACTTGGCCGCCGAGCGGATCGCCATCACGGCGAACCCGATCGGCATGATCACTTCGAACCACCACTCGGGAACGCCGCCGGCAAGCGTGTCGATGCGCGTCCGATCGGCGACGATCATCTTGACCGACGCGTAGGCGAGCACGGCCATCACGATCGCGCCGACGAGGTGCCCGTAGTCGCGGGCGGTCGTTCGCAGGCGCTGCGGCAAAAGGTCGATCGCAGAGAGCGCCAGGTGCCGCTCGGTCGCCGTCGCGAGCATCGCGCCGACGAATCCGACCCACAAGGTCAAGTGGGTGGTGTACGGAATCGCATCGGGCAGGCTCCCACCGGTGACGCGGCGAAGCACCGCTTCGAGGGTGGGGAGCAGCACCATGGTGAGGACGATCGCGACGAGCAGCCACCGTTCGACGCGAGTGCCGCCGGGGTGTTCCGCGCCGTTTTCCCGCGGCCCGGCGACGGCGGCCTGCTCTTGCAGCACTCAGCCTCCCTCCGGCGCGGCCTCTCCCCCCGTCGCCAGGAAGCGCGCGAAGACGGTTGACATCCCCCGGCCGTCATTATCACTCTCGGAAATCTTGCGCCCGGCAAAGTTTCCGCCCCTGCTGGCCGTTGCGCTGGCTGCGTGCTCTCCCAAGACCTACGCGCTGCGGCAGGTGGCGGACGCCATCTCCGCGACGGGCGAAGGCAGCGCGCTGGCGCGCGACGACGACCCCGACCTGGTGCGCGACGCCGTTCCGTTCGCGCTGAAGACGATGGAGTCCTTGGCAGACCGCTTGCCCGACCACCTGCCGTTGCGGCTGGCCATGGCGCGCGGGTTCACGCAATACGGATACGCCTTCGTGCAACAGGACGCGGACGAATCGGCCGATCCGGTCCGCGCGAAGGAGTTGCGCGACCGTGCGGCGCGGCTGTACTTGCGCGCGCGTGGGTACGGCCTCGAGGGCCTGCGCATGGCGCGCGGCGTGAGCGAGGAGCAGCTGCGCGGGAAGGAGCAGGCCCGTACGGAAGCGCTCGGCAAGGTGACGCGCGAGGAGGTGCCGTTGCTCTACTGGACGATGGCTGCCTGGGGGGCCGCGATCGCGCAGCGCAAGACCGACCTGGAGCTGGTCGGTGACGTCCCCGCGGTCGCCGCCATGCTCGACCGGGCGCTGGCGCTGGACGAGGCGTACGACATGGGCGCGCTGCACGAGTTCGCCATTCAATTCGATCCGGCGAGGCCGGAGGGCACCACCCCCGAGAAACAACGCGGCCATTTCGCGCGCGCTCGCGAGCTGCAGAAGGGCAAGGAGATCTCCGCGCTGGTCACGTATGCGGAGGCGGTGGCCGGCCCGGCGCAGGACCGCAAGCAGTTCGAGGCGCTCCTCAAGGAAGCGCTGCACTTCGACGTCGACGCGCCGCCCGCGCGCAACGAGCGCCTGGAGAACAAGATCGCGCAGCGGCGGGCGCGGTACCTGCTCGCGCACGAAAGCGACATCCTGTCCGACTGAAGTGGAAAGGAGCTCCATGCAGATCCGCGCCCTGGTCCTCGCCTTCTTCGTCGCCGCGTCGGCGCACGCGGCGCCGGTGCGCATCAAGCTCGGCACCCTCGCCCCGCAGGGATCGACCTGGCACCAGCTGCTGCTCGAGATGGCGCAGAAGTGGTCCGACGCGTCGAAGGGCCAGGTGGAGCTGAAGATCTACGCGGGCGGGACGCAGGGGAACGAAGGCGAGATGATCCGCAAGATCAGCATCGGGCAGCTCCATGCAGCGTCGATCACCGCCATCGGCCTGCACGAGATCACGCCCGAGCCGCAGGCGGAGGACGTGCCGTTCCTCATCGATTCGTACGAGGAGTACGACTACGTCCACGGAAAGCTGCGTTCCAAGCTCGACGAGGCGCTGATCGCCAAGGGCTACGTACCCATCCACTGGGGCGAGGTGGGGTTCGTCTACTTCTTCTCGACCGAGCCGTGGCGGACGCCGGCGGAGTTCTCGAAAGGAAAGATCTTCACCTGGAACGGCGATCCTGCGGCGGAGTCGGCGTGGAAGAAGGCCGGCTTCCGTCCGGTGGTGCTCTCGTCGACCGACCTGATCCCGGCGCTCACTTCGCGCATGGTGAACATCATCAGCCAGCCGCCGCTGTACGCCTTCACCACGCACATCTTCGAGAAGGCGGACAACATGCTGAACCTGCATTGGGGCTTCCTCACCGGCGCGACGGTGGTGAAGAAGGACGCGTGGGATCGCGTCGCCCCGGACGTGCAGAAGAAGCTGCTCGAGATCGGGGAGGAATATGGCGAGCGCACGCGCGTCGACGTGCGCAAGCAGAACGAGGACGCCATCCAGCAAATGAAGAAGCGCGGGCTGACGATCAACCAGCCCGCCGACATCGGAGAGTGGCGCAAGGTCGCCGAGCAGGCGCACGAGGTGATCCGCGGGAAGATCGTCCCGGCGGCGCTCTACGACGAGGTCGTCCGCCTGCGCGACGAGTACCGCGCGCAGCACAGGCGCTGAGCCGGCCTACCACCGCGCCGTGTGATCCTCGGCGACGCCGGGAAGCGCATCGATCGCGATGCGCTCTCCGGTGGCGGTGGTCACGTGGCCGGAGAACACGCCGAACGGCTGCAAATACTTCGAGACGATGACTTTCAGGTCGACGCTCTGCGAACGGTAGCCCTCCGGCTGGAAGGTCAACTGGAGCGAGCCATCGTCACTGGCGATGCGCCACGGCGCGAGCGGCGCCGTCGCCTCGAAGCCGAAGCGCACCGGCCCGACGGAGCATGGCGCGCCGTCGATCCAGACGGCGTTCTCGCCCGCGTCCATGAACCCCTCGCTGAGGTTGAAGGCGATGCGGCGATCGCCTTGGACCGCGCTCGCGAAGGCCCACCGCCAGGCCGTCTCGCGGGCGAGATATCCGTGCGTGAAGTCGAGGCCGGCCATGTCGCCGCGCACCGCGAACCGGGCGTTGCCGACGCGGACCTCGCCTTCGGCCGGCGCGAGCACGAGCTTCTGCGTGAAGTTGAAACGACCAGGTCCCAGCCGCCGCGCGGCGGAAAGCGGCGGAGGCGCCCGCCGGGCGTCGATGGCGAGGTCCAGGGCGGCGTTCGCCCACCGTGCCGTGGCGAGGATCCGTCCGCCGCTGCGCTCGATGCGTGCGCCGATGCGCGGACCGGTGAGCACGGCGCGCATCCCGTCGTTCGGCTCGTCGGCGACCCAGGCGAAGAGCGGCGGGAGGACGGGATTCGAATCGATCAGCACGCGCCGGGCACCTCGGTCGAAGACCGAGAAGATCCCGCTCGAGAGGTATCCCGCGTCGACGATGGCGAAGGAGATCATCGTCTGCGGCGTCGCCACGAAGAGCGCCTGCCAGCGCTTCTCCACCAGCCGCCGCTCGATGAATCCGCGCTCGTATTCGCCTCGCAGCCCGGCGAAGGCGGCGTCGTGCAAGGGGCCCGCCCACGTTCCTTCCACCACCGCGCCGGCTTCGACGAGCCGCTCGGGCGGCGCGGGGAGCGGGCGGGGACGAGGGACCTGCGTGTCCGTCGCTTCTGCCATGGCGTAACTGTTCCGCATCGGCGGTCGGTCGGCAACCGGCCAATGGTGCCACCTGTCGAGTTGCCTGCGCTCGGCGGTGCCGCCATGCTGCGCGCCGATGCGCATCCTGGTGAGCAACGACGACGGAGTGGAGGCGGCAGGCCTGCGCGCGCTGGCGGAAGCGCTGCTTCCGCTGGGCGAGGTCACGGTCGTGGCGCCCGATCGCGAGCAGAGCGCGTCGAGCCACAGCATCTCGTTGCACCGCCCGCTGCGCATCGAGGAGCTTTCTGCCTGGGGACCCGTCCGCCGCTTCGCGGTCGACGGCACGCCGACCGACGCCGTCTATCTCGGGGTGAACTACCTGCTGCGCGACCGGCGGCCGGAGATCGTCGCCAGCGGCATCAACCGCGGCGCGAACCTGGCGATGGACGTGCTGTACTCGGGAACGGTCGCCGCCGCGATGGAAGGCACGGTCATGGGGCTGCCGTCGTTCGCGATCAGCCTGGTCGGCCACGGCGACGCGGACTTCGCTCCGGCTGCCGACTTCGCGCGGCACCTCGCCTCCGAGCTCGGCAGGCGTGGCCTGCCCCCGGGGACGCTGCTCAACGTGAACGTCCCGCCGGGCACACCGCGCGGCACGAGCATCACGCGGTTGGGGAAGCGCAGCTACTCGGCCGCGGTGGTCCAGAAATTGGACCCTCGCGGACGCGCGTACTACTGGATTGGCGGTGACGAGCAGGCGCACGAGAACGTGCCGGGCAGCGACTGCGACGCCGTGTTCGACCGCGGACTCATCTCCGTCACGCCGCTCCATCTCGACGTCACGCTGCACGCGCTGGCCGAGGAGCTGAAGGAGTGGGACCTCCCGGGCCTCGCGCCGTGAGCGCCTGGCGCGCGGTGCCCGCCGCGCTGCTCGTCCTCGCCGCTCCGGCTTGCATCCACGAGGGACGGCTCGCCCCCATGCCGGAGCGTGGCCTGCCGCTGGTCACCGCCACGGTCCTGCCGGAACGCGAGCCGTCCGGCGGGCAGCCGAGCGCGGCGGCGCGCGGCGAGGCTCGCCACGTCGTGCGCCCAGGAGAGACGCTGTGGCGCATCGCGCGGGCATATTCGGTCCCGATCGCCGACCTGCAGCAGGCCAACGGTCTTTCGGATCCGACGCAGATCGAGGCCGGGACCACCCTTCGGATCCCGGGAGCGGATCGCGAGCGCGCGGTAGACGCTCCGCAAGCCCGCCTCGAGCCGCGGCGCGGTCCGCGCGCCTCGCCCGCGCAGATCCCGCGCGCAGGAGGACATGCGCTGGATCCTGCCGCCGCCGGAGCACCTCTCGTATGGCCGGTCCGTGGAGTGCTGATCTCGGGTTTCGGCGAGCGCGACCGCGAGCACCACGACGGCCTCGATCTCGCCTGTCCGGAAGGCACGCCCGTGTTCGCAGCGGACGAAGGCGAGGTGCTCTTCGCCGGCGAGCAGCGCGGCTACGGAAACCTGGTGCTCATCGGCCATGGGCGCGGGCTGGTGACCGTCTACGCGCACAATTCCGAGAACCTGGTCGAGCAGGGCGAGCACGTCTTGCGCGGCGAGCCCATCGCCCGGGTCGGACGCAGCGGCAACGCCACGGGGCCGCACCTGCACTTCGAAGTGCGCATCGGGACCCGGCCCAGGGATCCCCTCGGCTTCCTGCGCTGAACGATCCTCTGCGGATCGGTGGTGGTTTCATTCCAGGTGCGGCGAGAGGACGCGCATCCTGGAATTCGTTGCACGCCTCGGATCGCGCTGCTACCACCCGCGCCGGGCTCGGCGCCTCGTGCGAAGGGTCCCGGCCGTCGGTCCCACTCCCCCCATGGGACCGGCGGCTGTTTTTTTCCGGGCGCCATGGTACCCGTGCCGCATGGCCTCTCTGGACCGGGCGCGCGCCCTGATCCGCGATGTGCCGGACTTCCCGCATCCGGGAATCCTCTTCAAGGACCTGACGCCGCTGCTCGGCGAGCCCGCCGCGTTCCGCTCCGTCATCGACGAGTTGGCCGGCCGGATCCGGGACCGCGGCTTCCACCGCATCGTGGCCATCGAGTCGCGGGGGTTCCTCTTCGGCGCAGCCCTGGCGGACAGGATCGGCCTGGGGCTCGCGCCGGTGCGCAAGCTCGGCAAGCTCCCGTACAAGACGGATCGTGTGGAATACGCCCTCGAGTACGGCACCGGGACGCTGGAGGCGCACGTCGACGCGGTCCACCCGGGCGACAAGGTGGTGATCGTCGACGACCTGCTCGCCACCGGCGGAACGGCCGCCGCCGCGCGCCGCCTGGTCGAGAAGCAGAAGGGCACGGTGGGCGCGTTCCTCTTCGTCGTCGAGCTGCGCGGCTTGCGCGGCCGCGAGAAGCTTTCCGGCACCGACGTCGACGCGCTGATTACGTTCTGACCGCCCGCTTGACCCTCGGCGACACCCCTGTTAGCAGCGCTTGGTGCGCCCCCATAGCTCAGGTGGATAGAGCGACGGTTTCCTAAACCGTAGGCCGCCTGTTCGAGTCAGGCTGGGGGCACCATCCTTCCAAGACGAGCGGGCTACAGGCGGAAGGCGGACGCCGGCGAGGAGGTATGCGGAAAAGAACGGCACGATTCCCGCTGGTGCGCGCGTCGTGGTCACCAGGTCGCCGATTTCGTCCACGTGCGTGAAGAACTGCGCGCCCACCGCCAATCCCATGCGCCCCCGACCCGCGACGAAGTCGATCTGGCCACGGATGCGTTCGCGCGGGCGGGCTACTCGGGTGTTTCGCGCTGGGCCTGAGCCGGCTGCGACCGGTTGTCGAGTTGGTTCCCCCTCGCCAGCAGGACCAGACCCGTCGTTTCCACCAAGAAGCACGCGGCCGCCATCGCCACCGCGGTGGCGAGGCGACCCTTTCCGGGGCGACCTGCCATGAGGAGCGCAAGCGACCCGGAGAAGATGAGCTGGAGCACGCACGCGAAGTACTCGCCCTGCGCGGCCAGCATTCCGCCCCAGACGAGGGCTCCCAGTGCAATCCGCAGCAGGGCGAGGTGCCGGGCTTTCGGACTGCCCCGCAAAAGCGCGATGCCGACGATGAAGTCGACGACGATGCCGGCGCCCGGGCTCGCGGTGCCGTTCATCTGTTTCGCGATCAGCGCTTCGAGGGCGACGAATACACCGTTGACGATCAGCACCGCACCCGCGATGCGCGATCCGGTCGTGACCAGGTCGGACGCCGGTGATTGCGCCGGCGCCGCGTCGACCGCGGTGGAAGCCGGCGCGGGAGCGGAGCCGACCGCGTTCATGCAGCGCGGGCACAGGCCGTCGTCTCGCGCTCCGTGCTTCAATCCGCATTGCGGGCAGCTGATCCACTGGGCCATGCGGTCATCCTAGAGAACGAGCCGCCGGCGATCCGCTTTCCGGCGCACGGTGCCGATGTACGTGGATCTGCGGCGAGGCAGACGAGCTGGCCCCGTCTCGCAAGTTCTGCGTCGTCCCGCTGGGTTGGAAGCGATGTCGATCCGCCGCGGCGCCGTTCGTCGTGATAGCAGAGGCCGCGACAAGGCCGAACGAGGAGAAGGACATGCGCTTCATGGTGATCGTCAAGGCGGACAGGGATTCCGAGGCGGGCAAGCTCCCCAGCGCCGAGATTCTCGAGAAGATGGGCAAGTTCAACGAGGAGCTGGTCAAGGCCGGCGTCATGCTGGCCGGGGAAGGGCTGCAGCCGAGCTCGAAGGGCGTCCGCGTACGGTTCGAGGGGAAGAAGCGCACGGTGACCGACGGGCCGTTCGCCGAAACCAAGGAGCTGATCGCCGGCTTCTGGCTCTGGCAGGTCAAGTCGAGGGAAGAGGCGATCGAATGGCTCAAGCGGGCTCCCTTCGACGGCGGGACCGAGGTGGAGATCCGGCAGGTCTACGAGACGGCCGACTTCGCGCCGGTCGATCCGACCGGCAAGATCCGCCAGCAGGAAGACGATCTGCGCAGGAAGGTCGAGGCGCAGCAGCGCAGATAGGCGCTGCCGCACCGCACGGTGCGGCTTTGCGCCTTCTCCGCGCGGAGCGCGACTCTGGCCGTCGCCGCGGATCGGCGACGGCCTTTTCGGTCTCCGGCGGGTTGTGTGCTAGACGCGGCGGCGATGGCTGCCGCTGACGCCACGACCCTGCCGGATCCGCGGCTGGTCCCGCCCGCCGTTCTGGAGGTGCTGCGCGCCCTGCGTCGCTCCGGGAAGCAGGCGTGGCTCGCCGGCGGCGCGGTGCGGGACCTGCTCCGCATCGCGCAGGGCGCGAGGCTGACGCCGCCGCAGGACTTCGACGTCGCGACCGATGCGCTCCCCGACGACGTGCAGCGGCTGTTTCCGCGGACGGCGCCGACCGGCATCGCGCACGGCACGGTCACCGTGTTGGCGGACGAGGAGCACGAGGTCGAGGTCACGACGTTCCGGGGCGAGGGTCCCTATCTGGACGGGCGGCGCCCCAGCTCGGTGACGTTCCTGGGCGACATCGACGGCGATCTGGCGCGGCGCGACTTCACCGTCAACGCGATGGCCTGGGATCCGATCGCCGGCGAGCTGCGCGATCCCTTCGGGGGCGCCGGCGATCTGCGGCGCCGCCTGTTGCGCGCCGTCGGCGAGCCGCTCGACCGGTTCCGAGAAGACGGGCTCCGGCCGCTCCGGGCGGTGCGGTTCGCCAGTACGCTGCGGCTCGCGCTCGACCGCCGGACGGAGCGCGCGATTCCTCGAGCGTTGGACGTCTTCGCCAAGGTGGCGTGGGAGCGCGTCCGCGACGAGCTGAGCAAGCTGCTCGTCCGCGGCGATCCGCCCAGCCGCGGCTTGCGCCTCCTGCGCCGGACGGGGCTGCTCGCCCGCATCGTTCCCGAACTGCTCGAAGGAGTCGGGTTCGAGCAGAACCAGTACCACGCGTACGACGTGTTCCGGCACACGCTGCGAGTCGTCGACTTCGCGCCGGCCGACCTGAGCGTGCGGCTCGCGGCGTTGCTGCACGACGTCGGCAAGCCCCGCACCGCGCAACCGCCGCAGCCGCGCGGGGAGCACACCTTCTACAAGCACGAGTTCGTGGGCGAGGAGATGGCTCGCGCGATCCTGCTGCGCCTGCGCTACCCGCACCGCGACGTCGAGGCGGTCGCTCTGCTCGTCCGCGAGCACAACTGGTACTACCAATCCGAGTGGAACGACGCGACGGTGCGCCGGACGATCGCGCGCATCGGTCCCTCCGCCCTCCCGTTGCTCTGGCAATTGCGGCGCGCCGATCTACGCGCACGCGGCCGCCTCGTCGCCGAGGGGCTGGCGAATCAGGAGGAGGTGGAGCGTAGGTTCGAGGCAGAGCTTCGCCGCGCGAGCGCACTCAAGGTGACCGACCTCGCGATCGGCGGAAACGAGGTCATGGAGGCGCTCGGAATTCCCCCGGGCCGGCGGGTGGGAGAAATTCTTACGTTGTTGCTCGATCGAGTACTGGACGATCCGGATCTGAACAAGCGGGATACCCTGCTACGCCTTGCGTCGGAGATCGCCCGCGCACGATCCACAGGAAATCCACAGGGGTGACGCTGCGCCGCTCCCTCGGGACGACGCTTCGAGCGAAAGCGCGTCTATTTCGCATTGCGGCATGAAGCATCTGCCGTACAAAAGTGTCCAATCTCCAGGAGGATGGGTCGGGCAGCCATGAGGCGGGAGCGAAGACGTCCAGATCCGAACCCGAGCGGCCAGATTGCCGCAGTCGGAACGGCCGCCCCTGTGGACAACGTGTGGACGAACGGGCAGGCCAACGCCGTCCAAGGGCAGGACGCCAGCGACCGTACGGGTGGCCGAACGTCTTCCAGGAAGGCTCCGGGGGATGTAGAATCCACTCCTGAAGATCTATGCTCCGGCCGCGCAGCGCGACCGTCTTTGGGACGCTCATCGATGGCCGATCCAGCGCTGCCTCCCACTCCGCGAATCCTTTACATCGAGGACAACCCGGAGAGCCGCGCCTTGGTGCGCAGCGTCCTGGAGCCGCGTGGGTTCGACGTCCTCGAGGCATCGGACGGCATCGCCGGCATCGACCTCGCCATCGCCTCGCACCCGGACCTCATCCTCTGCGACATCCAGCTCCCCGGCATCGACGGGTACGAGACCGCGACGCGGCTGCGCTCGTACAAAGGGCTCGACGGCTGCCCCATCGTGGTGCTCACGAGCCACGGCGATCGCGGACTGTCGCTTTCCATCGGGTGCGACGGTTACATCGAGAAGCCCATCGACGTGGAGAAGTTCCCGCAGCAACTCCGCGCCTTCCTCAAGGGGAAGCGCGAGAAGGTGCGCGGCCCGGAGGAGCGGCGCTACCTGCGCGAGTACAGCCAGTCGCTCGTGGAACGGCTGGAGGCGACGGTCCGCGAGCTGACCGCGGCGAACACGCGCCTGCGCGCGGCGGCACGCAGCAAGAACGAGTTCATGCAGAACCTGTCGCACGAGATGGCGACCCCGCTGACGCCCATCGTCGGGTACCTGAAGATCCTGCGCGGCGGGAAGGCCGGCCCGCTCACGGACCAGCAGCAGAAGATCCTCGAGTCAATCGCGACCGCCTCGGAGCGTCTCTCGAGGACCATCGACAACCTGGTCGACTTCGCGACGCTCGAGGGCGGTGGGCAGGCGATCCACCGCGAGGACTTCGACGTCGAGGCGCTGGTCGCCCCCGTGTTCGAGGACGAGCGCAGCAAGGCGAGGAGCCGACGCGTCCATCTCGAGGTCCGCGTCGAGACCCAGCAGAAGGGCTTCGGCGACGTGCGCAAGCTGCGCCAGGCCGTGTCGAACCTCATCGACAACGCCATCAAGTTCAGCCCGCACGGCAGCGACATCCTCATGCGCGTCACGAGCGATCCGACGCGCCTGCTCTTCGAGGTCTACGACCAGGGCGAGGGCTTCCTGCCGGGCGAGGCGGAGCGCGTCTTCGAGCCGTTCTTCCATGCCGACCGGGTAGGGGAGGAGCGCGCGCCCGGCGCCGGGCTCGGACTCCCGGTGGCCAAGCAGATCGTGGAGGCGCACGGCGGGCACGTCTGGCTGGAGAGCCCGCCCAAGTCGCAGCCGGAGGGGGCCCACCACTACTCCGGCGCGAAGGTGGCGTTCTGGATTCCCGCGAAGAACCAGGCGCCCAAGCAGGACGTCGCTCCCGTGCCGCTGTTCGCCCAGCCAGGCCCCGAAGGCGGCACGTCGTAGTACCTTCCACCCATGCCTTCGGTAATCGCCATGTCCGGTGGGGTGGATTCGTCCGTCGCGGCCGCGATCACGGCCGACCGCCGGGGAGGCGACGCCGTCCTCGGCGTGTCGCTGCGCCTCTATTCGACGGACGAGCACGCGCTGCGCTCCGGCCGGTCCTGCTGTGCGCCGGACGATCTCTACGATGCGCGCCGCGCGGCGGCAGCGCTCGGCATCCGCTTCTACGTCTACGACGCGCAGGAGCGCTTCCGCAGCGAAGTGATCGACGATTTCGTCGCCGCCTACGCGCGCGGCGAGACTCCGAACCCGTGCGTGCGGTGCAACGACCACGTCAAGTTCGAGTGGCTCCTCGACCGGGCGCGCCGGCTCGGCGCGGACGAGCTGGTCACAGGACATTACGCGCGGGTCGATCGTGCCCCGGACGGCTCGTATCGACTGCTCCGCGCGCGCGACGACGCCAAGGACCAGAGCTACTTTCTTCACGGTCTGACGCAGGACGAGCTCTCCCTGGTCCGTTTTCCGCTGGGCGATCTGACGAAGCCGCAGGTGCGCGAGATCGCGCGGCAGCGCGGGCTGCCCAACGCCGACAAGCCGGAGAGCATGGAGGTGTGTTTCGTCGCCGGCCGGCCGGTCGCGGATTTCCTCGAAGCACATGGAATTCCGCCGGCGCGTGGCGAGATCGTCGACATGGAAGGGCACGCGGTCGGCGAGCACGAGGGCGTGCACCGCTTCACCGTCGGCCAGCGCCGGGGCCTGGGGGTTGCGCACAAGCTCCCGCTCTATGTCGCCGGGCTCGACGCCGAGCGGCAGCGCGTCGTCGTGGGGTCGCGCGCGCAGGTCGCCCGCAGCTCGTTCCGGACCCGCGGCGCGTCGTGGGTCGGCGAGGTGCCGGAGCCCGGAGCACCGTGCGAGGTCCAGATCCGTCACCGCGGACGCCCGCTGGCTGCGAGGATCGAGCCGGAGGGCGACTCGGTGAGCGTCACGCTCGCGGAGCCTGCCATCGGCGTTGCGCCGGGCCAGTCGGCAGTGTTCTACCGGGGCGAGACCGTGCTCGGGGGCGGGCAGATCGCCTGAGTCGTCCTCAAGCGACGGCGGGCTGCGTGAAGACGGGGCTGCCGAACTGGAGCAGCTTGCCGGCCTGCTGGAGCGCGCCGTCGAGGTGCAGTCGGACCTTGCGCGCCAGCTTGCGCGGCACGCGCAGCACACCCAGGGAATCGAGCGCGGAGTGCTTCCCCTCGACTGCGCCGAGCACCAGGCCGCCGAGCACCGCCAGAGCGCGCGGGTCGATCGGCCATTTTGCCGTTTCCCAGTAGCCGACGTACTCGGCGGGGACGTCGAGCAACTCCGCGAACGAGGCCTCGGACAGACCCAGCGTCGTGCGCAAGAAGCGGAACGCGTCCGCGGTGCGCAGCCCGGCCTTGGCGATCTCCGCCGCGACGCGGCGCTCGAAGCGGCGAACATGCTCGCCGTGGATGACCACCTGCTGGCAGGCGAGGCAGCGAGTGGCAGGCATCTGCGTGGTGAAGGTGTGGCCGCAGACTTCCATCGAGTCGTCGATGACGACGTCGATCACCTTCTCGCGCTGGCATCTGTCGCAGGTCTGCATCTCGGCCTCCCTCGTCGCCACCGCGGTGGGAATGCCGATTCCTTTGTGCAAGCCGCAAGCCAGTGACGCCGATCACGGAATTCCGGCGTGTTGGGCGGTGCCTCGGCAGCGCGGGCAGCCGTAGACTGTCAACCTTACCGTCCGAAGAGCGCCACGGCGCTGTCAGTTCCGCGCCTGCCGGGCTCGTCGTCGCACTCTCCGTCGATCCAGGGGTCGGCGCCGGCTTGGGGCTCGCGCGGGTACAGCCGGGCATCGAGCAGGTGCTGCGGGAGCACGTTCCCCATCGAGGCGAACAGCGACGCGCGCACGCCCGGATGGTCGCGCTCGAGGTCGGACAGCAGCCGCTTCACGCGCTTGCGCTGGAGGTTCTCCTGCGAGCCGCAGAGGTCGCAGGGGATGACCGGAAATCCAGCACTGCTGGCGAAAGCGGCGACGTCCGCCTCGGAAGCGAAGCACAGCGGCCGGATGACCGTGTTCCGTCCGTCGTCCGACCGGAGCTTCGGCGGCATCGAGCGCATCTTGCCCGCGAAGATCATCGACAGGAGCAGCGACTCGACCAGGTCGTCGCGGTGATGGCCGAGCGCGATCTTGGTGCATCCCATCTCGATGGCGGCGCTGTAGAGGATGCCGCGCCGCAGCCGCGAGCAGACCGCGCACGCCGTCGCGCCCTCCGGCGTCAGCCGTTTCACGACCGAGTACGTGTCCTCGCGCAGCATCCGGACTTCGCACCCCTGGGCACGCAGGTACTCCTCGAGCGCGCCGGCCGGAAACCCGGGATGCCCCTGGTCGAGGTTGCAGGCGACCACCTCGAAGCGGACGGGCGCGCGCTCTCGCAGCCGCTGCAGCAGGTAGAGCAGGGTGAACGAATCCTTCCCGCCGGAGACGCCGACGAGGATGCGGTCGCCGTGCTCGATGAGAGCGAACTCCTCGATCGCACGGCCGACCTGGTGCAGGAGCCGCTTGAGGAGCTTCCGATCGAGCTGCGGTTGAGCCATGCGGGGCCGCTGGTTACACCAACCCGGTGGCGCGGCTCAACTTGAGGCTGCCCGAGAATGCTCCGGGCCCCCTGTACGTCGACGAGACGTGTATCGATTGCGACACCTGCAGGCAGATGGCGCCCGAGATCTACGGCGAGGCCCGCGGCCTCTCCTACGTGATGCGGCAGCCCGAGTCGGCGGCCGAGAAGCGGCGTGCGCTGCAGGCGCTGGTCGCGTGTCCGACGGCGTCGATCGGCGGGGCAAGAGGCCGCGAGGTCCAGGAGGCGCTGGCCACTTTTCCGGAGCAGGTGGACGGGCCGGTCTACGACTGCGGGCTGCGCGCCGAGTCGTCCTATGGGGCGACGAGCTATCTGGTGCGGCGGCCGGCCGGCAACGTCCTGGTCGATTCACCGCGCGGCGCGCGGCCGTTGCTCGACCGCATCGAATCGATGGGCGGCGTGCGGCTGAACTTCCTGACCCACCGCGACGACGTCGCCGATCACGCGCGGCTTCGCGCCCGATTCGGCTGCGACCGCGTGCTGCACCAGGCGGACGTCTCTCGCGCAACGCGCGAAGTCGAGATCCAGCTGGCGGGAGACGATCCGGTCGAGCTCGGCACGGGCCTGCTCGCGATCCCGGTTCCGGGGCACACGCGCGGAAGCTGCGCGTTGCTGGTGGACGGCGAGTACCTGTTCACCGGCGACCATCTCTGGGCCGACGACGACGGCACGCTCGCGATGGGTCGCGGCGTGTGCTGGTACTCGTGGGAGGAGCAGGTCCGGTCGCTCGAAAAGCTCACCGCGTATTGCTTCCGCTGGGTGCTGCCCGGGCATGGGCGGCGAGTGGGCGCAGCCTCGGCTGCGGCGATGCAATCGCTGGTGCGAGCGCTCTTGCGGCGACTCCGCGCCTGACGTCGGAAGACCTCGCCAGAGTAAGAACGATCGTTTCCCGTCTGTGCCCCGCTTGGGACGACGCGCGTTCCTTCCTTGTGAATTCCGCTTCCGCTGCACCCACCCGCGATGTCGCGAACCCGACAGAACGGCGGGCGCGTCCTTTGCTCCCACTCGCACGCGAGGGGGCGCCCCATGTCGAGGCTCGTCGCCGTCGCGTGCTTTGCCGCGTTGATCGCGGCTTGCAGCGGCGCGGCCTCTCCGCCGCCGATCGCGGCGCAGGACGGCGGTGGCCTCGGCGATTCCGACGGTGGAATTCCCCCACCGGACGGGGGCGCCGACGGAGGTCCGTCGGACGGCGGTTCCCCGGACGGCGGGCCGGAGGCGTCGTTCTTCCCGCTGCGGTCGTCGCCGATCGCCGCCGAGAACCAGCGAACCGGCCAGCGCAGCTGGCACTGCGCGAACTACAACCCGGACCTGGCCGGGTACTCCGACCGGACCAGCTACCTTCCCGGAGACCAGGTCTGGATCCGCGCCGCCTTCGCGGGCAGGGCGACCAGCGCGCGCTGGCAGCTCTGGCGGATGGGGTATTACGGCGGCGCGCTCGGCAGGCTGCTGACCTCCGGTGGACCGGTGCCGATCGTGGCGCAGCCGCCCAACGTGGTGGATCCCGCCACCGGGGCGGT
>Ga0114129_10005149_pt1 | contig 18405 bp, 19 predicted proteins | sample RhiMetdeltSRZDD1_FD_80071 | JGI IMG/M metagenome (GOLD analysis project Ga0114129, IMG submission 80071) | Populus rhizosphere microbial communities from Tennessee, USA - Rhizosphere MetaG P. deltoides SRZDD1 (version 2) (version 2) | ecosystem: Host-associated > Plants > Roots > Rhizosphere >...
GTCAAGGATTTGATCGATGTCTGGTTCGACTCTGGATCGATGCCCGTGGCGCAGTGGCATTATCCGTTCGAGAACAAGGACAAGTTCGAGTCGCAATTCCCCGCCGATTACATCTGTGAAGGTGTGGACCAGACCCGCGGCTGGTTCTACTCCCTGCACGCCATCAGCTCATTGCTGTTCAACGAAGTGTCTTTCAAGAATGTCCTCAGTCTAGGCCTGATCCTGGATGGCGAAGGTCAGAAAATGTCCAAGAGCAAGGGCAACATCATTGCGCCCTGGGACGTTTTGAGCGTGCACGGAGGCGATGCCTTCCGCTGGTATCTTTATACGGCGACACCACCAGGGCAGGAGCGTCGCTTCTCGACCGATTTGGTAGGGGAGGTGATACGAAGTTTCACGCTCACGTTATGGAACGTCTATTCGTTCTTCGTGACTTATGCGAACCTCGACCAACCCACTGTGACCACCCGCCCGATAGCCACCAGTGACCTTGATCGCTGGCTGTTATCTGAACTGAATGTGCTTGTCCGTGACGTGACGGAGGCGTATGAAAACTATGATGTGACGAACGCGACTCGTCCGATAGAAGCCTTTGTGGAGAAACTCTCTACGTGGTATTTGCGACGCTCCCGTCGCCGCTTTTGGAAATCCGAGTCAGACTCTGATAAGCAGGCTGCGTACTCAACCCTATACACGGCTCTCGTTACTGTCTCGAAACTGCTCGCTCCCGCCATGCCTTTCCTGGCCGACGAGCTGTACCAAAACCTCGTCCGTTCAGTGGATACAACCGCGCCTGAATCGGTGCATCTGGCAAAATGGCCCGAAGTGCTGCCTGAGATGATCGATGAGTCGCTGAACAGCGATATGGCTCTGGTGATGAAATTCGTGTCGCTCGGACATTCCGCTCGGCAAAAGGCGAATCGCAAAGTCCGTCAGCCGTTGGCAGAGGTGGCGTTCTCGGTCGGAAATGTCAACGAACGCAGGGCTGTCGAAAAGTATGCGGATTTGTTTATGGACGAATTAAATGTGAAACACGTCCGCTTGCTGGATGCCGCGACGGAGGCTGTCTCGCATACGGTCAAGCCATTGCCCAAGCAGCTGGGACAGAAGTACGGCAATAAATTCCCTCCATTGCAAAAGGCGATCCTTGCTATGAATCCGGAGGATGTGGCAAAAACCCTTATGTCCGGTCAACCGTTGAAGGTTACTCTGGATGGAACGGAATACAGCATCCTGTCCGAGGAAGTGGAAGTGAAAGCACGAGCCAAGGAAGGTTTTGCCGTTGCTGAGGAAGGCCCTTACGTCGCCGCGCTGGTGACGGAACTTACACCTGAACTCGTGCAAGAAGGATTGGCGCGCGAGTTTGTCCGCAGGGTACAGGACCTGCGCAAGAGTGCGGAACTGGACGTTGCTGACAGGATAGAGTTGTTCGTCGAGGCCACAGCCAGTCTCCGGTCTGCGGTAGAGGCGCATAAGGACTACATCACAACCGAGACGCTGGCAGCCAACCTGCAGTTTGGGAGCCTACCGAGCGAAGCCTCCGTTGCCGAAGATTCCTTCGATGGTGAAACGGTCAGAGTTGGATTGGTCAAAACATAGACTGTGGAGCGTTTTTACGGGTGCCAGCTCCCAGATCCTAATAGCATCAACTTTGAAAGACGCGCCGCACGGCGCGTCTTTTCTTTTATAATTGGCCTACTACCCTCGTGAGGTGATGCATGTTCGAGAGATTGCCATTCTGGCTCCGTAAAACATTGGCATGGAGTGTACATTTATTTACTGGTACTGGTGCGGTATGGGGATTTCTGACCCTGCTGGCAATCTGGGAATCAAATTTTAAGCTGGCCATCATCTATATGATCGTCGCCATGTTCGTAGATGGATTTGATGGAATGTTGGCGCGCTGGTTCCACGTGAAGGAATATGCCAGAGAGGTGGATGGTGGTTTGCTTGATAACATCATCGATTATTTGAACTATGTGGTTGTAGCGGCATTGTTGCTTGTCAAAGTTCCAAATCTGTTGCCGGAGGGTTTTGAAATGGCGGCGGCCATCTCGATCCTGCTGACTTCCGGATATCAATTTGCTCAAACGGATGCCAAGACCGACAGCAATTCCTACTTCTTCAAAGGCTTTCCATCGCTTTGGAATTTTCTGGTAGTTTATTTGATGCTCCTGGGATTGAATCCGTGGATCAATCTCGTGGCCCTGGTAATTTGTAATATTCTTGTGTTTGTGCCTGTGAAGTATCTGTACCCCAGTCGTAACACCCGCCTGCGCCGCGTGACTCTGGCCTTTACGTACCTTTATGGTGTGTTGGGAGTCTGGGGGCTCATGCAGTATCCTAATGTCCCGGATTGGGTCGTACCCGTATCGTTTGTCTATGTGGCCTATTATGTACTGATGAGTTTCTTCCCAAATATTGGCGCCACTCGATCGATTTGATATGTATATTGAAAAGGTCGTCGAAGTTACCGATGAGGTCTTTGCGGCGATTCTTAGATTGATTCCTCATCTCACGTCCAACAAAGGCCTTCCTACCCGCGAAGAAATCGTCTCGTTGATTCAGTCAGAATCGTCCACAGTATGGATGGCAAGATATCCAGATCAAAACGGTGAAATTACAGGCATGCTGACGATTTCGATTTATCGCGTGCCGACTGGATTACGCTCCATTGTAGAAGATGTTGTTGTCGATCCTGAATTTCGGCGCCGAGGAATAGCCCAAGGACTGTTACAGGCGGCCCTTCACTTGGCGCGCGAAGCGGGGGCAAATGGAGTAGCACTCACCTCCAATCCGAAAAGGGCAGCGGCCAATTTGCTATACCAATCCATGGGCTTCGAGAAGCGCGAGACGAATTCATATTTCTACCGGTTATAAAACAGAGAAGGCAGGTCATTGACCTGCCTTCCGCTTTTTCCATTACCACGGGCTAATTATTCCTTCCACGACCTTGACCTTCATTCTGCCCGTTATTGTTGTTTTCGTCATTATGGTTATTTTGATGAGTGTTGTTACCGTTTCCCTGACCATTGCCGTTTCCCTGACCATTTCCGGTACCGCTACTGTTATTCCCATTTTCCTTTTCTTTATCAGACATCACAATACCAAGGATATTTTTCTTTTCGCTATCGAGTATGAGTTTGCGGAATTGTCCCCAGTTCTGAGGGATCGCGGCGCCCTCTTCATACATGAAAGCAGTGTAATCCCCGGTCTGCCTGGCAAGCAGGATGGCACGGAAGGTTTCGGTATCTCCATCCAGCTTTTTCGTGAGCCACAAGACTTGAGCGATCACGCCAAAACCCGTTCCATTTTCATGAGCCATCATGATGGCGTCATAAGTGGTAATCTCGCTAAAGAACGTAGCCAGGGCAGCGCCAACAGGATGTTGTTTTTCTACCTCATCTGAGAGAATATCCGCTGCGTCAATCCTGATTTCCATTCCAATGGCAGCATCCAGCAGCTCCGGACGGCAGTCTGGATTTCCGTCCACAGTAAGCTCGATAAGGCCAAGAGAATCTGCGGTCAGTTGATCGATTCGGACCGTTGGTGAGCTCCCATCCATCACTTGTAGCGTGACCAGGAATGTCTTGCCAGCAGTAACTGCGTCTGTTTCACAAGTCAACGAGGTGACCATCCCGCTGATAGATTTTTTCAATACGGGAGCACCAAAAACGGCTCCCACTTGAGAGACCAAAATTGCAATTGCCATTACAGAAGCGGCCAGGATTTTGGAAGTTTTCATAGATTGCTCCAGCTCATTTATCTATGGATGATGGTGCGGATGCAGGCAATCGATTGCTAACAGCGACTGTTACAGAACCCTAACCATTATGCAAGGTTTGCTGACATTATTTTACTTCCGCCGTCAAGAACTTTTCGTGATTTGTAACCTTTTCGTAGGTTCCATGATACTCTGGTGGCATTAACTCAGCGATCCGGATCATCATTTCATCCGCAATTTGCTGGCGAACGTCACGTGTCACCTTTACTCCATTCAGTTTTAGCCGGAATGGTCTCCCGACGCGTATATGAAAATCGGTCCTTTTGAACTTGGCAAGATTCCTCAAGAAATTCTCCCCACCCCAATGCGCTGCTGGCAGGATGGGAACTCCTGAATGGAGAGCCAGCATCACTACGCCCGGGTGTGCACGGTTCAATTTGCCGGTCTTGTTTCGGGTTCCCTCCGGCGCGATCCCAAAAATATAGCCCTTTTCAAGCGCCTTGATTGCTTTCCGCAAAGCGGATGTATCGCCTTCACCACGTCTGATTGGGATTACTCCCCAAAGGCTGAAAAGCCAACGCAAAAAGGCGTTGTCCCAGGCCTCCATTTTGGCCCAGCCAGTAATGGGTCGGGGCTGTAATTGCGCAAAGAACACGGGCACTTCCAACTGGCCGGTATGGTTTGAGATCACAATGAGCGGACCACGCATTGGTATACGGTGAATTTCAGGCGCGTCGATACGGCAAAGGATTTCCGTGCCAATTTTTACGATCCATGCGATGATCTTATACAGCATCTGTTTGCCCAATCCAAAGGACGAGTATTAGGGTCGTGACGCGCGATATTTTTCAGGTGTATCCAAATCCTCCAGGATGCTGGCCGACCCCGTATCTACATAATGAATATTTTTATCATGGGTGTTGAGGAAATCACGCGGAGTTTGGGGTACACCCATTTCAAGAATCTGGTCCCATAATGGACGCGCCACCAGCCATGGATGCCCTCTCCGCATCTGAAAACTTGGCACAACCAGATGATTTCCGGTTTGTAGAAACGCGTCCCGAACAGCCCGTACGCTGCTTTCCTGAACCTGGGGCTGGTCGCCCAGCCCAATCATAGCCGCACCGAAAGCTTTTTCGGTGAGATCTCTCAGCCCACACTGGATTGATGACAGCATCTCGCCATTTTCGTAATCTTCGTTATAAATGCTTCGCACCGGATAATTTTCGCTGCATTTCAAAATAATCTCTTGCATCTGTTCCTGTGCCCCACCGGTAACGATCAAAGTATCTTCGATCCCGGCATTTGCAAAAACAGCGATAACATGTTCAAGAACCGTCGTGCTTCCCCATGGCAGCAACAGTTTGGGTCGCCCCATCCGCCTGGATTGGCCCGCAGCGAGAATGATGGCAGAGATCATAAGGTCTCATCCGATATCAAGCGCTGATATTGTTCAGGCGTATCCACGTCCAGCAGCAGGCGATCATCATGCCAGGGCAAGTATTCCACGTTATGCTTATGCAGGATTGCCCTCCCACCAACATCGCCTTCCAGTTCCAGCAAATCAGGAAAGGTCACCCGGTCAAACAAAACTGGATTCGCGCGCCGATCAATAACGATTGGAGCAACGACCGGATAAAGTCCCTCGGCATGCTTCTCTATCAACGCCCGCAAAATGGAGGTAGTAACCTGCGGCTGGTCAACGAGAAGGAAAATCGCGGCACCAACAGGGTTTTCAAAATTCAGAACTTGCACGCCTTTTTTTATCGAACTTCCCTGGCCCTCGGGCCAATCTTTGTTTGCCATAACCTTTGCGGTCAGATCCTCAATCGCTGCCTCTACATTTTCTCGATTTGCGCCTGTGACAACGATTACCGGATCAAGACCGGCCTCCAGCGCAGTACGCGTGACGGCCCGCACAAACGGTTGACCCCTCCAATCCAACAACTGTTTTGGCTTTCCCAATCGCCTTGACTCGCCTGCGGCCAGGATAATTCCCGCGACCGGTTCATGGACTGCGAAAACTTCGCCCTTTTCCAGGGAGCAAATGACGACAGAATTAAAATCCTGCAATAAACTGCGCATCATGTTCTGAGCGACTGCCTGAAGTTCTGGCGTATTAGCCTGATTCAACAGAACTGTTTTCCGTGCATGAGAGGGAATGTTTTTCCGCCCGCCATCTGAGTGCTTTGCTACTCGCGTTAATCCTTCCGGTGTGATAACTTCACCTGCGTGCAATCCACTTAGCTTTGAAAAAATCTCAGGTCTATGCACTATTTCATCGTTTAGAGGCTTTCCGATTCCTGAGAGTCCCACGACGTACACCACCTGCCGTACAAAGGACGGTATAGGTGGTTCGTGTTCCGCCCAGGCTTTCAATGGTTTTTGGCGTGAACCGTCGGCTTCAATTAACAGCGGAATACCGCGCCGTTGGCAAAATTCATTTAGTGCATTCAATGTCTCCGGGCCCAGTGGTCGGGTACGTTCGCCTTCCAACTCTCCTGTGAAGAGAGTTATGCCCTGCAATTCATCTTCGAAATCTGGGAGGGTTATGACTGAGTTAGTGACAACATGTTTGTCTGCCAGTGAAACCTGCCACGCGCCCAGATGAGCAGAGGCTGTCACCACCACGGGAGACTTCGTGCTTAACTCGCGTGCCAGTTGGAACATGGCTGTAGTTTTTCCACCTGAGCCGGTAAACGCGATGCTGGATGAATTAGAAGCGCGCAGTGCGTGCAGCAATGTTAAAACCATATTTTCGATTATACATCTTCAATCATAAACCTCTCTAAGGTATAATGATTGCGCCGCGCCCTAGAAGCGCGAGTGACATGAATTAAGGCAACGGAATGGTAAGCGACTCCTATACTACTTCAACATACTGGGACGATTTACAAATCAATCGGCAAGACGTCGAATATCTGCATACCCATCTTTTTGAGAACGAGACTCCTCTCACCACTCGCGAACTGGTTACGATTTTTGTGGATGAACGTGTGCGCGCTGAGCGCCTCGCGGAGCAGACCCGCCGACTGGCAGGTGGCCGCACGTATCTTCCCAGGGAATCCTATCAGGTTGGCGAGAGCCTGGTTTTTCCTGCTCTGAATTGGAGACATGGTAAGGTGACTGCCTCACGTGCAGGGCAAAACCCGGAGATTGGCGGATTCGACGTTTTAACTGTTCAACTGGAAGATGGCTCTGAAAGGCTGTTTGCTTCGAGCCTTCCGCATCACACGCTCAACGATCAGCCTGCCACTGTGGAAGATATCGGGTTCGACCCTCACGACATTCTCAAGGAATATGGGCGCACCATCGAAAAGAAGCTTGAAGAGGCATTCGCGGCCAACGACGATCTGGTGCGGATTGCCGGTCGCTGGTTCCCGCGTGCGCTGCTGGTAGATGTCAATGTTGGACATCTCAATTTGGCCGAAGCCGTCCTGGATATGTCTGGAGGGGAGCCACTCCCCCCTGCAGCCTTGCTGAAAGATGTGGCGCTCCCCGACGGTGTCAACCCAAAACTGGCTGAGTTTTCACTGAATTATGCCTTGCAGGAGGATGATCGTTTTGATGAGGTTGGTCCGGCTGGTCAGGTGTTATGGAGTCTGCGACGGCTCGAGCCAGAAGGAGTACGTGAGATACCTTTATATTTACGGTATACAGGCATAGATTATGATCGCAACGCGCTCAGCCCACAGATGATCTCCCTTGAAAAGCAACTCGATGATGAGTTAAGCAATGTAGAGGCAGGTGGTAGTGCTGATACAAAAGAAGTGACTGTTTCATTGATTTTCCCGCATTTGCGGGCTGGAACTTTGCCGCTCTCAGGCCGAGTCAAACCCTTATTCCCGACGGCCTACGAATCGCCTAGAGTTCGTTTTACGCTGGTGGATGGCAGAACCAGGCAAAAGATGCCAGGTTGGGTAGTACGTGAACATGGCTATGTCTATGGCTTGCGGGATTGGTATCGATCCAATGACCTCATTCCTGGCAGTTTGATCCAGATTCGGCGCGGTGAGAACATGGGTGAAGTGATCATCGAAGCGCAGGCCTACCGCGCCAAAGACTGGGTGCGGACGGCCATCATCGGTGCGGACGGAGGAATTGTATTTGCAATGTTGAAGCAATCCATTTCTGCCGCATTCAACGATCGCATGGTCTTTGCGATTCCCTCTCCGGATGTGGTTGATCAGCTATGGTTGCAGGATCATAAAAGGCCGTTTGAGCAGCTGGTCGTGAGTATGATTCGTGAGCTGTCCAAATTAACGCCTCAGGGACACGTCCATGCGCAGGAATTGTATTCCGCCATGAATATTGTAAGAAGAGTTCCGCCAGCACCGTTATTTGCGCTGCTGGCGAGCAAACCTGAGATTACTCACGTGGGTGATCTGCATTTTCGCTTGAGTGATTAGGAGAGAACCTTGGAAGGCAAACGTTCCAGCCTGGTAAAGCCGGGTGTACATACACCGTTCCATATTGACTTTGACTGGTGGAAGAAAAATGAACGTGACTGGCACGTCTATTTGCGCTCCCTCTTGTGCGCTGAGCATCAGGAAACTTTTGCAGATGTGGAGCAGGGCCAGACGATTGACTGGGTCGACCCTGCGACGGCTGAAGTAAAACCCGTGGAGGGTGTGCAGAACGCCTTGATGACACACTGCGTAAAGCAGCCTGATTTTCTTACTCAGCAAACGGCCCTGGTGGAAGCGGTTTTTCGGCTTTTTGTTTCCAATGGCAATGTGCCCATGTCATCCAAAGACCTGAGCGCTAGGCTGCAGCGCCCGGCCGAGACAATTTTGCGAACACTGGCGGGTCCGCGTGTGTACAAAGGAATACGACCTTATTCAACCTGACGAATGGATGGTGGGGCAATTTGCTTTATAGACAAGGAAGGAATACAATTGCGTTAACCTGCCCCTGTAGCTCAATGGACAGAGCACCAGCCTTCTAAGCTGTTGGTTGTGGGTTCGAGTCCCGCCAGGGGCGCACAGAAAATGTAAACTTCTCAAGTTTACTTCACGAGCATTAGCAGGAGAAAGATTATGCCGACAATTATTCGTAAAGCACTTCCGACAATAACGGAGGCGCGTCGTGAGATATACCATGCGCTTAGCTGGCATGTGCGAGCCAGTGTGTGGGGTCCGCCTATTGATATCTATGAGACGGAAGAGAATTTCATCGTGCGGATTGAGATTGCTGGAATGAGGGATGAAGATTTTGAAATTGCGGTGGAAAATAACTTGCTGATGATCAGCGGCAATCGCCCGGACTTTAATGAGCGCCGCGCCTACCATCAAATGGAAATTCGTTTTGGTAAATTTGAGGTTGCCGTCGAGATTCCTGTGCCGGTGGAAATTGAAAGGGCGGCGGCAGAATACAAGGATGGATTTTTAATGATACAACTTCCAAAAGCAAACCCTAAAACAATTAAGGTGGAATAATTTATGCCTGCCTCCCGCTGGCACTCAAACTTCAATGAACTTTTTCAATGGATTGGCGCTGACGATGAATTGCTGTCGATGATTATGCCGCCACTCTTTACCCAATTAAATAAGAAAGATTCTGGTTCATCTGAATCCGATTCAGACGAAGTGTCCAATCTGAAAAAATATCCTGATGTCTTGCCGATCCTCCCGTTGCGTGGGGTGGTGGTCTATCCTCAAACGGCGGTGCCGTTGACGGTGGGCCAACCGCGCTCGATTCGCTTGGTGGATGAGGTCGTTGGTGGGGATAAACTCGTGGGACTGGTCGCTTCAAAGAACCCTGAGTTGGAAATGCCCGGTCCGGCGGATCTCTATTCTATCGGAACGATTGCTACTGTCCATCGTTTGTTGCGGGCTCCGGATGGCACGATCCGGTTGCTGGTGCAGGGTATGGATCGGTTTCGGGTAGGCGAGTTTGTCGAAGATGAACCTTACCTCAAGGCCAGGATCGAACTTGCCCCCGAAGTCATCGAACAGGGAATCGAAGTAGACGCGCTGGCGCGAAATGCGCGCGACCAGTTCCAGCAGATCACCCAGATGATTCCATCCTTTCCAGAAGAACTGGCTGGATCTATCACGTCGGTCGAAGATCCTTTACAGACGGCTTATACGATTGCCAACTTCCAGCGCATGGAATTGAAGGACTCGCAGGAAATTCTCGAGATCGATTCCGTTGCAGAAAAGCTCAAAAAGCTGGTTGGGCTGTTAGTTCGTGAAGCGGAAGTGTTGGAGATTGGTCAGAGGATTCAGAACGAAGCGCGTGGTGAAATCGAAAAGGTACAGCGTGAATATTTTCTGCGCGAGCAGATGAAAGCCATTCAGAAAGAATTGGGCGAAAAGGACGAACAGGCTGCCGAAATGGAGGAATTCCGCAAGAAGATCGCAGAAGCGAAAATGCCTGAAGAAGCCGAGAAGCAGGCCAAAAGGGAGTTGGAGCGTTTATCCCGGCTGCCCTCCGTGGCTGCCGAGTACGGTGTCATCCGCACCTATTTGGATTGGATGGTCTCACTGCCCTGGTCAAAATCCACACAGGACAGCCTGGACATCAAGCGCGCCCGTAAGATTTTGGATCAGGACCATTTTGGGTTGCAGGATGTCAAGGAACGTATTCTTGAATTTCTGGCCATTCGCAAGCTGCGCCTCGAGCGCAAGGATGATAAGCGCAAGGCCTCTGATGACTTCATTCGAAAAGAGCGGGAGGGTGTGATTCTCTGTTTTGTAGGGCCGCCTGGTGTGGGCAAGACTTCGCTGGGGCAATCCATTGCGCGCGCCATGAACCGCAAGTTCGTGCGTGCGTCGCTGGGTGGGGTTCGCGATGAAGCAGAGATACGCGGTCATCGCCGTACCTACATCGGTTCGATGCCAGGCCGGATTTTACAGTCGCTGCGCCGCATTGAATCCAAAAACCCGGTGTTCATGCTCGATGAGATTGACAAACTGACTTTTGATTTTCACGGCGACCCCGCCTCCGCTTTGCTGGAAGTGCTTGATCCGGAACAAAATAGTGAATTCCGCGATAACTATATTGAGGTTGCATACGATCTTTCGCAGGTCTTTTTCATCACCACGGCGAACACCCTGGAGACCATTCCCGGCCCGCTGCGGGACCGTATGGAAGTGATCTTCCTTTCCGGGTACACCGAAAGTGAAAAGGTTTCCATCGCGAAAGGATATCTGATTCCGCGTCAGATTCGCGAAAACAGTTTGCGCGAGAAGGAGGTCTCCTTCAGCGATGATGCGCTCAAAAAGATCATTCGTGAATACACGCGCGAAGCTGGCGTCCGCAATCTGGAGCGCAAAATTGGTGCGGTTGGCCGCAAGGTAGGCACGCGCATTGCAGAAGGAAAACTGAAGAAAGTCAGAATAACCCCTGAACTCGTGGAAGAATATCTGGATAATCCCATATTCCTCCCTCAAGAGGAATTGAATCAGCGAACTTCGATCCCGGGGGTTGTGCCGGGACTGGCCTGGACTCCCTACGGCGGCGATGTGCTGTTTGTAGAGGCCACGAGCATGCCGGGCGGCAGAGGCTTTCAAGTCACCGGTTCGGTTGGGAACGTGATGAACGAATCTGCGCGCGCGGCCATGTCGTATGTCCGTTCACGCGCTGAAAAATTGGGGTTGCACGATGAGTTCTTCAACAAATCTGATATCCACTTGCACATTCCCTCGGGTGCTCAACCCAAGGATGGGCCATCAGCAGGCGTCACGATTGCGACGGCCCTGGTCTCGTTGGCGTCCAATCGAAAGATGAAACCGCAGGTGGGCATGACCGGCGAGATTACATTACGCGGTCAGGTTTTGCCGATTGGTGGCGTGAAGGAAAAAGTGCTCGCGGGTCATCGAATAGGTTTGAAGACCATCATCCTCCCGAAACGCAACGAGCAGGATCTGGATGACGTGCCCGAAGAAGTCAAAAAATCCATGAAGTTTGTTTTTGTGGAAGCGGTGGATGAAGTGTTGGACGCGGCCCTCGAATCTGCCCAAAAGCCTAAAAAGGAAACAGCACCAAGAAAAAAGTCTGCACCAAAGAAAGCGAAAAAAAATGCCAAAACTGCTGCTCGCTGAAGATGACCCCACCATGGTCTCGCTCCTCTCCACTTTGCTAAAAATGGAGGGCTTTGAGGTGGTGGCGCTGGATGCCAACGCAGATGTTCCCGCCGCAGTCAAAAGTGAAAAGCCAGACTTCATGTTGATGGATGTGAACATCGGAAAACAGAATGGCCTGGACCTCCTTCGAGTTATCCGAAGAGATTCGGAGAATGCCGGTGTACGAATCGTCATGGCCTCCGGCTATAACGTGAAGGAGGAATGTCTGGAACGCGGTGCGAATCACTTTTTACTCAAACCGTTCATGCCCGATGATTTACTGAAATTGTTGAAATAACAGATGGCCCGCAGTGGAGCCGAAGATCAATCGAGCAAACAACGTGAATGGCAAGCAGGTTCGGCTCCGTGAGTTCCAATTCCCGATTGATTATGAACAGGTCTATCGTTTATGGTAAAGCCTCGAAAGGGGTGTACACGTTGGTCGCTCAGATACATCGATGGAGAACGGAAGGTAGGTCACGCGCGACCCGGAATTGTTCCTTATGGCTGAGGTGAATGGTGCGATCGTAGGCTCGGTCGTCGGCGGTTTGGATGGATGGCGTGGTCTGATTTATCCTCTGGCCGTTGCCACACCTTTCCGTTCGCAAGGTCTAGGTTCGCGCTGGCTGAATAAAGTTGAAACAAGATTGCCAGCCAAAGGTTGTTTGAAATTTTATTTGATGGTTACCGTTGACAATCCCGAAGCAGGAAAGTACTACGAACAACGCGGCTGGTACGAAATGGATACCGTTCGCCTTTATGGAAAAGACCTGCAATGACAATTCGATTCGGGATTCTGACTCTCTCTGACCGCTCGGCGCGTGGCGAACGGGAAGATGCCTCTGGGCCTGCGGTGGTGCGCCTGATCCAGGCCGAAAACTGGTCGGTGACCAAACAAGCGCTTCTGCCCGATAATGAATCTGCCATCCGTGCCATCCTTTGCGAGTGGGCCGATAGCGGCCAACTGGATGTTATCCTCACTACCGGTGGCACAGGCTTTGCCGTACGAGATGTGACACCGGAAGCCACGCGCGCCGTGATTGACCGTGAATCGCCGGGTCTGGCCGAGGCGATGCGCGCGGCCAGCCTCAAGATCACGCCCCGCGCAATGTTATCAACGATCTTACCCTGCATCCGGATGAAAACACTGATCATCAACCTGCCCGGCAGCCCGAAGGGCGCGGTGGAGAATTTGCAGGTTGTTATCTCGATCTTGCCGCATGCTGTGCAATTGCTTCAGGATGACCCTGCCGCTGAGTCATCGCACTAGAAGTACTCTCTGGTATAATCCCGCCGCTTGAAATCATTTCAGATAAGGAAAATGCACGTATGATCGATGTAAACGAACTTCGCAAAGGGGTTACCTTCCAACTTGACGGTAACCTCTACAAAGTGATAGATTACAGCCACAACAAGACCGGCCGTGGGAATGCCACAATTCGAGTGAAAGCCCGCAATCTTCTTACAGGCGCAAATATTGAGCGCACCTTTAACTCAGGTCTATCCGTTCAGGATGTTAGCCTGGATTTCCACAACGTCTCCTATCTTTATTCCGATGGTGAGTTCTACCATTTTATGGATAATGTAACCTTCGAGCAGCCTGCCATTAAGGCCGATGTGTTAGGTGACAAGGCCCTATATCTAAAGCCAGGCATGGAAGTAAAACTCACCTTTTACAACGGTTCACCGATCGATGTTGAATTCCCGTCCTCCGTGGATCTGGAGGTCGTGGAAGCCGAAACGGCCATCCGTGGTGACACAGCCACGGGTGTCACCAAGAAAGTTGTGACCGAAACTGGCCTGGAAGTGCAGTGTCCGCAATTTGTCAAGGTCGGCGATACCATTCGTGTGAACACCGAAACGGGCTATTACGTCACCCGAGTTTAATCATGCTCCCGCCGCTCTGCTTCAGGTAGCATTGCAGGGGAGTATGGCAGCGGTTTGAAGATATTCCCGAGCGAGTGATTGCTGTAATTAAACCAGCCGCTCGCTCGTCGTTTATTCCACAAGTAAATGAAAATTGTTAGATTCGTGGTGATCCATCGCCCGTTGTACAACGGTACGCTTATAATCAAGGCATGAAAACTCCTGCGGGCACAGAGTGCCCACACTTTTATGGTGACTATTTCCGTGGTAGAAACGTACAAGAATGCCGCTTGTTGAAAGCCGCTGGTCAGCACTGGACGCCGGATTTGTGCAAGACCTGCCCGGTGCCTGGAATTGCGCGTGCAAATGCCTGCGAACATCTGCGGCTGAATCCCACAGTGGGCCGACCGATCTCGGCTGTTTTCCAGCGGCGAGTTCAAATTGCGCCTTATTGTGAAAAAACGAAGCAGAATGTAGCCGAGCCGCATGTGGGTTGCGGGGAATGTCATGCGCTGCCTTTTAAGCTCGATATCAAGTCTTGAATTGATTCACGGGGAGTATCCATTGGTGGAAAGCAGAGCTCATAATGCCTCTTACTTTGTTGTTTGACCTTGACGACACACTGCTCGATACAAACCTGGAAAGCTTTGTCCCAGCTTATTTTCAAGCTCTGACTCAATGCCTGGAAGATCGCGTATTACCAACTGTCATGCTCCGTGCGCTCGTGCATGGCATGAGTCTAATGAATGAAAGTGCCGATCCCACGCGCACATTACAGGAGGTTTTCGAGTCGGACTTTTATACCGGCCTGGGCATCCCAAAAGAAGAGCTGGCCGCGGACCTCGAGAAATTCTATGATGAGGTGTTCCCAACACTTCAAGTGCTCATCCGTCCGCGACCAGAGACGGTTCCCTTGATTAAGTGGGCTACCAAATGCGGCTATCGTATCGCGATTGCGACCGATCCGCTGTTTCCACGCAAGGTCACCTATCACCGCCTGCGGTGGGCAGGGCTGGACCCGGAAGGATTTGAATTGGTTTCCACGTTTGAGGACTTTCATTTCACCAAGTCGTATCCCGCGTACTATGCAGAGGTGTTAGGAAGACTTGGCTGGACGGATGGGCCGGTATTGATGGTTGGGGATAACGTGCAGCGGGATTTACTTCCCGCGCATCAGCTTGGGCTGAAGACATTTTTTGTGGATGGGGAAGCAGATTCAAGCCCCGGTTTTGAAGCGGGGAGAGGCCGGTTGGAAGATATTCGTCCATGGCTTGAATCGATCGATGTTTCCACACTGGAACCATCTTATAAGTCCCGTGAGGCTATTTTGGGAATCATGTTGTCCACGCCGGCCGTGTTGCAGGGTCTCACGCATTCATTAACGGAAGCACAATGGCGCCATGAACCGACGCATGAAGATTGGGCCATGAATGAGATCCTTTGCCATTTGCGTGATACCGAAGTTGATATTCACCAACTGCAATTGGAATTGATGTTGGAAAAGCCAGATGCCTTCATACCGCGTCCGGATACAGGCGTGTGGGCGAGTGAGCGCGAATATTTGCATGAGGATGGCGTACAGGCATTAAAGGATTTTGCATCGGCACGTCTGGCTAATTTAGAAAAAATAAGAACGTTGGATGATGAGACTTTGTCAGGAAGGGCGCGGCACGCTATTTTTGGGCCGACCAATTTTCTGGAAGTCGTGGGATTCATGGCCGATCACGATCAGATGCACGTGCAACAGGCCTGGAAGACACTGAAAAACCTTTAGTGTTTCGCGTAGGGATTACGCACCGAAATAAGCCAGGGAGTGTTATATCCCTAGAATTGCCCAATAAGGAGATTTGTTTTTATGAGAAAACGGGTTGTTGTGACAGGGATGGGGTGTATTAGCCCTGTAGGAAACACAGTGAAAGAAACGTGGGAGGCTTTGCTGGCCGGCAAATCTGGGGCGGCGATGATTACGTCGTTCGATGCCAGCAAACACAAGACGAGATTCGCGGCAGAGGTAAAAGGTTTTGATGCGCAGGCGGTTTTTGGAAATCGTGACGCACGCAAGATGGATCGCTTTACGCAATTTGCCACTGTCGCTGCTCAGGAAGCCTTGGAACAATCGGGTTTTAAGATCGACGAGGCGAATCGCGATCGCGTGGGCATTTTAATCGGCACGGGGATCGGCGGCCTTGGGACCATCATGGAGCAGGCGGAGGTAATGCGCGAACGGGGTGTGGACCGGGTCAGCCCGTTTCTGGTTCCCATGATGATTTCTGACAGCGCCTCTGGTATGCTGGCCATTCGGGTGGGCGCGCGTGGGCCCAACATGGCGATTGCCACGGCATGTGCCTCCGGCAATAACGCGATTGGTGATGCCATGGAAACCATCCGACGCGGCGCGGCCGATGCAATGATCGCGGGTGGTGCTGAAGCCTCCTTGTTGCCGCTGGCCATGGCAGGCATGAATGTGATGGGTGCTTTGTCCACACGCAATGAGGACCCCGAAAGGGCCTCCCGGCCATTCGATAAGACACGGGATGGTTTTGTGATGGGGGAGGGCGCAGGGATGTTGATTATTGAATCACTGGAATCTGCTCAAGCGCGTGGCGCAAATATCTTATGTGAATTATCTGGGTATGGCACAACGGATGATGCCCACCATATTTCAGCTCCAGCAGAGAATGGGGCCGGAGCCGCGCTATCGATGAAGTTCGCCCTGGAAAATGCCGACCTCACCATAAACGATGTTGATTACATCAATGCACATGGGACGTCCACGCCGTTGAATGATAAGAGCGAGACGGCCGCCATCAAATCTGTGTTTGGTGAGCAGGCGTACTCTGTGCCGGTTTCGTCTACAAAATCCATGACGGGGCATTTACTGGGCGCCTCCGGAGCAGTGGAAGCGGTAGCTTGCATCATGGCGCTCCGCGAAGGCATCATTCCGCCAACGGTGCATTATCAGGTACCCGACCCGGAATGTGACCTTGATTATGTTCCAAACGAATCGCGACAGGCTTCGCTGAACCATGTCATGTCCAATTCGTTTGGATTCGGTGGCCATAACGCGACGCTGGTGTTCAGCCGTTTTCACAGCTAAAGAGCATCTTTGTCGTCGCGCTTACTTCTAAGCGCGGCTTCATATTGATTAGGAGTAGGTTATGCCCTATGCACACATAACAGGTTGGGGGATGGCAGTGCCTGAGACGATCATGACGAATGATGATCTGTCAAAGCTTGTGGACACCAACGACACCTGGATCCGGGAACGGACCGGGATACGCGAGAGACGCATTGCGCGTGATCATGAATTTCCATCCACACTGGGTGTGGAGGCTTCGATCAACGCGCTTAAAGTAGCCAATGTCCGACCGACCGATCTGGACTTAATTATTTGCACCAGTTCGTCCCCGGAATACATTTTCCCTGCTACAGCCTGTCTTATACAGGACCAGATCGGCGCGACCAAAGCCGGCGCGTTCGACCTGCTGGCCGCGTGTACTGGCTTTATTTTTGCCATGAATATGGCTGCACAGGCCATCCGAAGCGGCTCGATAAAAACAGCTTTGGTGGTGGGCTCAGAAACTCTTTCAAGATTTATTAATTGGAAGGACCGAAACACCTGCATATTATTTGGCGATGGGGCGGGAGCCTTCGTGCTGCAGGCCAGTGAAAGACCGGGCGGCGTTCTTTCGGCTGTGATGCATTCGGACGGTTCAGGGGGCGATTCGCTTTCGCTCCCGGGCGGCGGGAGTCATTACCCGGCTACGGAGGCAACAGTCCATGAAGGGAAGCATTACGTCCACATGGATGGCAAGGAAGTTTTCCGTTTTGCCACGCGCGTGATGGCTTCCGCTACCCTGGAGGCCCTCGACGCGGCCGGATTAACCGTCGAGCAAGTAAATTGGATCATTCCACATCAGGCCAACATTCGCATCATTGAGGCCGCGGCGCGTGGACTTAAATTGCCGATGGATCGATTTATAGTGAATCTGGAGCGCTATGGCAATACCTCCACAGCTTCCATACCGATCGCGATGGTGGAGGCCCTGGAAAAAGGGCAGATCAAGTCCGGCGATAAAATCGTCATGGTTGGGTTCGGCGGCGGGCTGACCTGGGGTGCACTGGCGGCCGAATGGACGGGTCCGATTCCCAGCAAAGGACATGTTCGACCAGAACAATATCGTCTGGCTGGTCGGTTGCGTTCTGTCGTGCGCCGCTGGCTGCGGTTTATCGAAGGTCTGCTGTATCGCCGTGAACTATAATGGAGAATTAATCCTGTTTGTGGTACGATACAGCGGAAATCACAAAAGGAGCGAATCATGATTCCACGTTTCGGTGGCTGGGAATGGATCATCATCCTTGTCATTGTTGTATTGTTGTTTGGTCCGGGGCGCATTGGCAAGATTTCTGGCGAAATTGGTAAAAGCATTAGAGAATTTCGCGATGGATTGAGGGGGGATAAAGAAGAGGATCAGCCCACAGATTCAAAAGGCAATATCGAACCCAAATAAAACAAAAGGCTCCCTCCCAGGGAGTCTTTTGTTCTAAGGACTTGTTTTCTAAGCGCAGCCGGCGGTTGTACTTGCGGTCGATGATTCAATTAATAGTCAAATTCTTTAATATCCTTATCGTTCAGCATTCGCTCTACAAACCGGATGTGATTTTTTGGCGCGCCGATCGCGCGCCATCGGCCAATGATCATGCTGTCTGATTTGGTTCGGTGGTGTTCGAGAACATGCAATGAAC
>Ga0114129_10005150_pt1 | contig 18404 bp, 19 predicted proteins | sample RhiMetdeltSRZDD1_FD_80071 | JGI IMG/M metagenome (GOLD analysis project Ga0114129, IMG submission 80071) | Populus rhizosphere microbial communities from Tennessee, USA - Rhizosphere MetaG P. deltoides SRZDD1 (version 2) (version 2) | ecosystem: Host-associated > Plants > Roots > Rhizosphere >...
CGGCCGTGCACCTCGGCGAGCGCGCGCACGTAGGCCGTCGCGTCGTTGCGGATCTTTCGGCCCAGGACCTTGTCCTGGTTGCCGCCGCCGAGCGAGATCGGCGTGGCCGAGCCGATGTTGGTCTGCGGGGCCATCGCGGCCACGTCCGCCGACTGGGTGATGTAGAGGCCGGCCGACGCCGCGCGCGCTCCGTTCGGATACACGTAGACCACGACCGGCATCGGTGCGGCGATGATGTGCTTGATGATCTTCCGCATCGAGTCGTCGAGGCCGCCCGGGGTGTCGAGGCGGAAGATCACCATGTAGGCGTGCTTGCTCTTGGCGTCGTCGAGCGCTTCCTTCGCCCATTCGGCGGACGCAGGATTGATCGTCATGTCGAACTCGACCGACTCGATCAGCTTGCCGTTCGGAGACTTTGCCGCGGTGGGCGCGATGGCGAAGGCGAGGCCCACCAGCAAAATCAGCACCGATAGAGCGCGAACGCGCATCGCGCTCCAATTATCGCTCCTTACTCGATGCCCGCGAACGCTAGTGCCTCCTCGCGTTGGAGGAAGAAGGTGACGGCGCTCACCTTGCCCTCGGTCACGGTCCAGACGGCCGCGGGCTTGTGCTCGAGCTCCACGCCGTCCCTGCTCGTCCGTCCCCGGATCCGGGCCAGCATCACCACGTTTTCGCCTGCCTCGATGAACTCCTCGACGGTGATCACATAGCTCTCCCAGGGGATCAACCAGTCCCGCCAGCCCTCGATCAGCCCCTCGATCCCGCGGCCTGAGAAACCAGCAGCGCCCGCCTGCGAGGCCGCGAAGGACACCTCCAGATCCGCCGCGATCGCGTCGCGGTCGGCAACGAATGCCCCGATCGGGTCATCGCTTCGCATCACCTCGGCGAGGTCGCTCTCGGCCGGAAAGATGCGCCGGATCAACTCCGCGTTTCCGCGATCAGCGGGCATAACGGGAGATGTCGCGGGCCAGTGAGTCCTCGGAGGCGTATCCGCCCTGCTTCACATACACGATGCCGCCGCCCCGGTCGTAGAAGGCGGTGGTCGGGAAGGCGCGGTCCCCGTGAAACAGGCGCGCGATGTCGCTGTGCGGGTCGAAGAAGCTCGGATAGGGAACGGGGTACTTGGCCAGGAAGCTGTGCGCGCCGTCCTTGGAGTCCTCGCCGTCCACGGCGAGGAACGCGACAGACTTGCCCCGCTTCGTGACCTGCTTCTGGAAGAAGGGGAACTCAAAACGGCAGGGGCCGCACCAGGACGCCCACTTGTTCACCACCACCGGGTGGCCCCTGAGCTTCGCGATCTGACGCTTGAAGGCCGATGGCCCGCCGTCCAGCACCCGGCCCGGGGCACCGTAGAGGGCGGCGAGCGCCGGCGGCGCCCCGGCCAGCGCATGCTTGAAATCGGCTGCCGTGGCCGCGCTCTTGGGCTGCGTGGAGCCGCATCCGGCGAGCACTGCAACGATCGTTGCCGCCGCGAGCAGGCCGGATGTGCACCTGATTGGCAGAGCAGGCATTCGGGGCGCCCTAAGCTACTCCAGAGCGGGTCGAGCGGTGCCGGAGGGGGAGCCCGCGTACTCCGCGCGCACTTCTGGCCGTGCCGATGCTTTAATGTCTGTGTACGCGCTCGGGAGGACGCAGGACTTGCGGGTGCGGAGCTGCCGCCGGCCTATGGAAGTGTCACCTGGGCGGCGGTCAAATGGATGAGCGTCGCCGTCGGCTGACGACGCGTCCGTTCACGGATCAAGCCTCACATGGCCAACATGACCGAAGTGGCCCCAAGGGCCGCGCAGATTTCATCTCCGGAAGACATCGAGCGTGTCGAGCAGTTCACGCACGAGCCGTTCCGGGACTTCGAGCTCACGCCCGGCACCGCTCGGCGGCGTGCGTTCGACGCTGCGCTCGTGGAGATCGAGACCGGCAGCGAGGCGCCGAGCGTCGAATGGCGGCAGCAGTACTCCCTGATGCTGGGCCTGGAGCGCCTGCTTTCCGAAGACGAGCCGAAGCTCGTCGATGGGACCGTGCTGTCCGCGCACCAGGTGGACGCGCTGTCCGGCACGCTCACCGCCCTGATCGCGGAGGCCGAGCGCCAGAACGGGAGCGGCGCCGTGCATCTGGAGGACGAAGAGGAGTATGACGACGAGGAGCCCGACGAGGAGCTCGACGACGACGAGGACTGGCCCCCCGAGGCGAGCCCCAACGGCGCCGATGACATCGACGAGGACGAGCAGCTTCCCGAGCAGCCCGAGGACCCGGGCGCGGCGCGCCGCTTCTGGTTCGAGCACGCGACCGGCGCCGGGAAGACCGTCGCGGCGCTCGGGTTCGTCGAGGCGTCGCGCACCGGCGGCATCCTGATCCTCACCCACCGGCGCAACCTCGTCGATCAGTTCCTCGGCGAGCTCAAGGACCGCGGATACGCGAAGCGGATCTCGCCGCCTCTGCTCGCTCGGCAGGACCGTGCGGACGGCCCGGTCACGGTCGAGACCTATCAGTGGTTCGTGCGCAACGCGGGCAACATCTCGGACGCCTATGCAATCGTGATCTGCGACGAGGCGCACACCGCCCTCGGCGAGAAGACGAGCGCCGCAATCCGGCGTTGGCAGGGGCCGGTGTTCATCGGCATGACCGCCACGGGCGCGCTGATCGCCCGCCACGTCACCGACCTCTTTCCCACGCAGACGAGCCGCTTCGATCTCGCTCAGGCTGCGCGCCGCGGCGTGATCGCGCCGCTGCGCGACGTGCGGATCCCGCCGGGGCCCAACGTTCGGACACTTGCGAAGGTGCCGTTGCGCAAGGGCGAGGTGGACCAGGACTTCGACCAGGAGGAGCTGGCCGCACTGCTGGACCAGGGCCCTTTCAACGCGGCCGTCGCGGATCTCTACCGCGTGCGCTTCAAGCACCTGCCGGGCATCGTCTACAGCGCCGGCGTGAAGCACGCCACGAACGTCGCGGCCGCCTTCAAGGCCGCCGGCATGAAGGCGGAAGCCGTGTCGGGCGAGACTCCCAAGCGCGAGCTGGCCCGCATCCTGGCGGCGTTCGAGCGCGGCGAGGTCGACGTGCTCGTGAACGCGATGCTGCTCGCCGAGGGTTGGAACTCGCCCCGCGCGACCGTCTGCATGCACCTCGCCCCGACCGCCTCGCGCCGCATCTATCAGCAGCGCGTGGGCCGCGTTACCCGGCGCAACCCCGGCAAGGAAGCCGGCATCGTGGTCGACTTCGTCCACCCCGCTACGACTCACGACGAGCCGATCATCACGCTGCACAAGCTGCTCGACCGCGACGTGTACCGGGGCGGCGCGATCGTCGTCGGCCCCGTGCGGCGCGGCCGCGGCCGAAGACTTCGCGTGGAGCGGCGGATCGTCCCCGTCACCGACGACCAGGAGCGCCGGTGGCGAGTTTTCGAGCGCGAGCTGTGGAGGATCGCGGTCGAGTACCTGCCGCCGGAGGAGCAGCACGCATGGGCGGCGCTGGCCGGCTCGCGCGTGACCGCCAACGGCTGGCGACGTGCGAAGGCCACGCTGCACCACGACGCGTCCGGCGAGCTCCGCCGCCGCTTCCTGCTCGAGTGCGTGCGCCGGAACCGCAACCCGCAGCTGCGCCAGCGCGCGCTGGCCGAAATCGCCGCGCGTCGTGACGCGGAGGGCTTCGACGAGGCGATCGACATCATCGGCGGCTGGTCGCGCGAGGAGCGCCGTGAGGGCGCCAAGACGATGCTTCAGGCGCTCGCCGAGCGGCGCATCGGCCGCCGCGACCAGGCGCAGGCATGGCTGTGGCGCCTGGCCGAGTACTCGCGCGACGTGCACGAGGAGTATGCGGTGCAGCGCTGGCCCGAGACCAAGCGCCTGCTGGGCCTGCTGGTGAATTCATCGGGAGCGGCCCACGGCCGCAACGCCCGCCGGCTCGTGCACGCCTCACGCAAGCACGACCGCCGGCTCGCCGCCGCGCTGCTGGCGGCCGCGATCGGCCACACGCCGGAGGCCGAGGAGGTTCTCCGTGGGGCCCGCAACCGGATGGCCCGTAAGCCCTCCGCGCTGGCCCGCGAGCTCGTGCGCAACTTCCCGAAGGGCAAGCGGAAGCGCAAGAACCGCGGCCGTGCCGACAAGGCCGCCCAGAACGGCCGCGTACGGGCACCCGACGCCGAGCTGATGGAGGCGATCGACTCGCCGGAGACGGGCGAGCTGATCGACCCGACGGAGCTCGAGGACGCCGGCATGTCGGTGGTGGACGCTCCCGAGGAGTAGGAGCGCAGGCCGCCGGTTTTAGGGTTTTCCGAGCAGATGCACCTCGCCCGCGGTCAACACACGCCGCTCGCCGTCCGCCAGGAACACCACGAGGTTGCCGTCATCGTCGATCCCGCGCGCCTCGCCCTCGCCGCCCGTCCACGCGATCGTGCGGCCGTACAGCGCATCGCGCTCGCGGTAAGCGGCCAGCAATCGCTCCCGGTCCGCCGGCAGCCATCCCGCCAGCCGTTCGAGTAGCGCCTCCAGCACGGAGGTGCGATCCAGCTCGGCGCCGGTTGCGATCGCGAGTGACGTCGCGGTGTCACGCAGATCCGGGGGCAGCTCCTCCGTCGTGGTCGCCACGTTCAACCCGATGCCGACCACCGCCCATCCTTCCTGGGGGCGCGCCTCGATCAGGATGCCGGACACCTTCCGTTCGCCGATCCAGACGTCGTTGGGCCACTTCACCGCGCAGTCGACGCCCGCCGTGCGCTCGCACGCCTCGCAGACCGCCACCGCAGCGATGAGCGGCAGCAGGCCGAGCGCGCCGGGATCCTCACGTACGACTGCGGAGAAGGTGAGCGCCCGCCCGCGGGGCGCGACCCACGACCGCCCCTGGCGCCCGCGGCCCGCGGTTTGCTCCTCCGCCAGCACCACGGTCCCGGCCGGCGTGCCGGCCGCCGCCAGCGTGCGCGCGACGTCGTTGGTCGAGCCGGTGATGTCGAGGTGGACCACCGGGCCGCCGAGCGGGTTCCGCGCGGCGGACGGAGTCAGCCGTCCCACGGCGTCAGCTCGACCTCCGCGTCGGGCCCGGCCGACAGCGACTCCGCGGCACTGTCTCCGTTCAGCGCGAGCGCGATCGCACGGCTCGAATCCTCGAAGAGGACCGCATCGCCCACGGGCACGTCGGCGAACGTCCGCGCCAGGGTTGCGCGCACGCGCTTCCCGCCAATGCGCACCTCGATCGCCTCGCCCGGCCTGAATCCGGCCTCGCGGACCTGCTCGCCGTCGGCGTCGAGCTGGAGGTTGCCGAAGCGGTCGACCGTCAGCACCAGCCCCACCACCTGCCGCTTTCCGACCCGCGCCCTGGGCAGATCGAGACGCGCCACCATCTCGGGCGAGATCGGACTGCCGGTGCTCTCGATCGGCGTCTCGAGCGCGAGACGTGCGGCCACCGGCGCGAACAGGTCGCGGCCGTGAAAGGTCGCCGACACCGGCTCGAGGCGGTACGGGCTGTTCGTGATGTCGATCGCCACGTCGATGCCGCCGCAGCGCTCGACGGCGGGCCAGAGGAGGCCGTTGTCGGGGCCGACGAACTGGTGGCCGTCGTGACACCGGAGCGCGAGTGGCCGCCGGGGCGTGCCCACCTTCGGGTCGACAACCGCGAGGTGCACCCCCCGCGGCAGATACGGGAGCGCGTTCCGCAGGGCGAGCGCGGCGCTCCGGACGTCGTGCGGCGGCAGGCCGTGCACCACGTCGATCACCGCGGCGCCGGGCGCGATCCGCTCGATCACGCCATGGCACACGCCCACGTACTCGTCCCGGTGGCCGTAGTCGGAGAGGAACGTGATCGGCAGCATCGCGCTAGCCGCGGCTCGACGCGTCGTCCAGCAGGGCCGATACGAGGCCGTCGATGTCGTGCTGCGCCGCCTCGACGTCGACGCCGATGCCCAGGTCCCGGGCCGTGGTGCTGGTCACCGGACCGATCGACACCACCCGTGCCGCGGTCGGGAGCCCATCCCGGCCACCGAGCGCGTCGACGAAGTTCCGAACCGTGGAAGAGCTCGTGAAGGTCACGTAGTCCGCATCCGCGACGGCTGCCCGCTCCTGTTCGCCAAGCGTCTCGCGAACCGTCTCGTAGAGCGTCACCAGGTCTACCACGGCGCCCGCTTCGGTGAGTGCGTCAGGTAGCACGTCGCGCGCCTCCGCGGCGCGCGCGATCAACACGCGCCGGCCCTCGACGCCGCTCTGGACCAGCTCGTCGGCCAGCGACTCCGCAATCGAGCGCTCGGGCACCACGTCGGCACGGAGCCCATGGCGAGCGAGCGCTCGTGCGGTCCCGGGGCCGATCGCCGCGAGCGTCGCCCCCGCCAGCGCGCGTGCGTCGTGGCCGGCGTCCGTGAGTGCCTGCATCAGAAGATCCACGCCGTTGGGACTCGTGAGACATACGACGTCGAATTCGCCGGCTGCCAGCGACGCCACCGCGCGGCCGACCTCGGGCTCGCCGAGGCGAGGCTCGATCCGGATTGCCGGCGCCTCGACCACCTCCGCCCCAAGCTCCGCGAGCCGCGCGGCGAGCTCGCTTGCCTGCGCGCGAGCACGCGTGATAACCACGCGGTGCCCGAAGAGAGGCGCATGCTCGAGCCACGCAAGGCGATCCCGCGATGCCGCCACCGGACCCACCACCGTCAGCGCCGGCGGGCGGATGTCGTGCTCGGATACCCGCTGCGCGATCTCCGCGAGCGGGGCGCTCACGACACGCTGTCCGGGAAGCGTGCCTCGTTCGATCACCGCCGCGGCCTCGTCCGCGGGCCGGCCGTGATCGATCAGTCCGGCGGCCAGGTCGCCGAGGCGGCGCACCCCCATGTAGAACACCAGCGTGCCGGGGAAAGCCGCCAGCGCCTCCCAATCGAGCGAGCTGCCGGGCTTCGACGGGTCCTCGTGGCCGGTCACGAACGCCACCGCCGAGGCGCGGTCGCGATGAGTGACCGGGATCCCGGCATAGGCGGGGGCGGCGACGCCGGCGGTCACGCCCGGGACCACCTCGAACGGAATCCCGGCCTGCGCGAGCGCCTCCGCCTCCTCACCGCCGCGTCCGAACACGAACGGGTCGCCGCCCTTCAGCCGCACGACCTCCAGGCCTTTTCCGGCGAGCTCGACCAGCAGCCCGTTGATCCGCTCCTGACCCACGCCCGGGTCGTCCGGCCGCTTGCCCACGTCTATCAGCTCGGCGTCGGGCCGCGCGCGGCCAAGCAGCTCGCGCGGTATCAGCCGGTCGTGCACGATCGCGTCGGCTCGCTCGATCAGCTCGATCGCGCGCACGGTGGCGAGGCCCGGATCACCGGGGCCCGCTCCGACCAGGTGGACCATCCCGCGTTCGCTCACGTGCTGAAACTATGCCGTCTCGGCGCGGCGCAGGAGATCGCCGGCCCCGGCGGCGAGCATGCGCTCCGCGAGCAACGTGCCCGTGGTCACGGGCTCGCCCGCAGCACCCTCGACGGCGTCGGTGATCCACTCGGTGCCGTCGGGAAGCCCGACGTACGCGAACGCGTGCAGTCTTCCGTTCGCGATCTCCGACGACGCGCCGACCGGCGTGTGGCAGCTCGCGTCGAGCCTCGCCACGACGGCCCGCTCGCACTCGAGTCGCCGGCGGGACAGCTCGTGGTCGAGCGGCGCGACCGCCGCGGCCGCGCGCGCGTCGCCGGCGCGCAGCTCGAGCGCGAGCATCCCCTGTCCGGGTGCCGGCACGAACCGCCGTGGATCGAGCACCGCAGCCGCTTCACGCTCTCGGCCGAGCCGCCGGAGGCCGGCGAGTGCGAGCACGATCGCGTGGTGGTCACCCGACGCGAGCTTCGCAAGACGGGTGTCGACGTTTCCGCGGAGCGGGCGGACCTCGATGTCGGGCCGGATCGCGAGCAGCTGGGAGCGGCGGCGGAGGCTCGACGTGCCTACCGCGGCGCCCTCGGCGAGCTCGTCCAGCGAGCCGCTTCCGACCAGCGCATCGCGGGGGTCCTCCGCTTCGGGCACGGCGCCGATCACGAGGCCCTCGGGGAGCGTGCCGGGCACGTCCTTCGCGCTGTGGACGGCGACGTCCACCTCTCCGGCCAGCAACGCATCCTCGATCTCCTTGACGAAGCGCGACTTGTCGCCGACCGGCGCCGCGCTCTGGTCCCCGGAGGTCTTGATCGGGACGATCTCGGCCTCGCTCGCGAGCGCTCCCGCCACCGCCTGCGCCTGTGCCAGCGCGAGTGCGCTCCCCCGCGTGCCGATCCTCAGCGCGACGCTCAGCGGTGGCCGCGTCTGCGCCGGATCGGCGTGACGCTCGCGTCGCGGTCCGCCGGCTGCTGCCCGGATGCCCGCTCGAACGCCGAACGCGACTCCGACTCGAGCCCGAACAGCTCCCGCAGCGCCTGAACGTAGACGTACGTGCGCCGCTCGTCTCCGCGCGCCTTCAGGCGAAGCGTGGGCTCCTGCAGCAGCCGCTTCACGATCGTGGCGGCGACCAGCTCGAGCCGCTCGCGGTCCGCCTCGTCGAGGGACTTCCAGCGCGAGTCGTTCTCCGCCAGGATCTGCTTCACGATCGAGTCGCCGCGCTCGTGGAGGGCGGCGATCGTGGGCACCACGTCCAGCGTGCCGAGCCAGCGCCGGAAGCGGTCGAGGTCGTGATCGAGCAGCGCCTCCGCCCGGCGGGCCTCGGCCTCGCGCCCGGAGAGGCGGCGCTCGATGAGCCGCTGGAGGTCGTCGATGTCTTTCAGGAAGACACCCTCGATATCGGCGACAGCCGGGTCGATGTCGCGTGGGACGGCGATGTCGATCAAAAGCAGCGGGCGTCCGCCACGGGACTCCATCACGGCGGCGAGCTCGTCACGCCCGACGATGTGGTGCGGCGAGTTGGTCGAGGAGACCACGATGTCCGCCTTCTCGAGCTCGGAGGGCAGCATGTCGAACCGGATCGCCTGGCCGCCGAAGCGCTGGGCCAGCCCGATCGCGCGGTCGTAGTGGCGGTTGGCGACGAACACCGATCGCACGCCACGCTCGGTCAGCTCGCGCGCGGTCAGCTCACCCGTCTCCCCGGCACCGATCACGATCACGCGCCGGCCGCTCAGGTCGCCGAGCGTCTCCTGCGCAAGCTGCACCGCGACCGAGGGCACCGAGAAGCTTCCCGAGCCGACCTTGGTCTCGGTCCGCACGCGCTTGCCGGCTGCGAGCGCGTCGCGAAACAGCCGGTTCATGAACGCGCTCGTGGTGTTCTCGACCAGCGCCAGCTCGTACGCGCGCTTCACCTGGCCCTGGATCTCCGCCTCGCCCACGATCATCGCGTCCAGGCCCGCCGTGACGCGGAACAGGTGTCGCGCAGCGTCGATGTCTCGGAACGAGTAGAGGTGCGAGAGCAGCTCCGTAGGCCGCATGTCGGACTCGCGGGCGAGGATGCCTAGCGCCGCCGTCTCGGCCTCGACGACATCGTCCACCACCAGGTAGAGCTCGGTGCGGTTGCAGGTGGACAGGGCGACCGCCTCGTGCACATGGCCGGTCGACACCAGCTCGCGCAGCACGCCGGCCGCACGTCCCTCGGGCAGCGCCACCCGCTCGCGCAGCTCCACCGGGGCGGTCTTGTGCGAGATCCCGAGCGCGAACAGCTCGTTCATCTGGTCACCTCGATCTGCAGTGGCTCGAACCGAAGCTTGCACTCGGGCTTGGCCGCGGCGAGCATCGCCTCGTGGTCCGCCGGCGGGGCGTAATCCGGGCCCTCGTCGATGCAGCGCTGCACCCAGGTCTCGATCGCCTCCGCGTCACCCGCGCGCACGAGGTCCATCAGATCCGAGTAGACGATGCGCTCGAAGATCACCTTGCGCTCCCCGGGATCCGGATAGCGGGCCTTGAGCTCCTCGCGCAGCGAGCCGAGCAACTCGAGGGCGACCGCGTACTCGTCGCCGTAGCACTGCCCGAGCGAGATGCGAATGCGGCGCGCGAGCGCCGGGCTCGCGCCGCCGGTCGAGACCGCGATCGCGAGGTCGCCCCGCCGCACGATCGACGGCAGGATGAAGTTGCACAGATGCGTGACGTCGACGACGTTGCAGAGCATCTGCCGCTGCTCGGCGTCCTCGAAGACGCGTACGTTGGTGTCGTTGTCCTCGGTCGCGGCGATTACCAGGAAGCGCCCGTCTAGGTCGCGCGACTCGTAGGGCCGGAGCTCGAGCTCGATCGCGCCCTCCTCGGCCCAGCGCGTGATCTGCGGCGTCGCGGTCAGCGACACCACCTTCACGTTTGCGTCCGCGTTCAGGAGGCCCGCGATCTTCCCCTCGCCCACCTTGCCGCCGCCCACCACCAGCGTGCCGCGGCCGGCGATGTCCAGGATCGCCGGGTAGTACGGACGGCTCGGCCAGGCGCGGCCGCGCTCGCGCCAGCGCGACAGCAGCGACCGCACCCGGTCGAGCGCGGTCTCCGAGGCTCCGTTTGCGGTCGAGAGGCTCATCGGTCCTCGCGATGGGCGGGATCCCCGCCGAGGCGGCGCTCGGCCAGCTCGGTGAGGCTGTCGATCTCCTTCTCGAGCCGTTGGAGGCGCGCGGCGATGATCGCCACGTATATGAGGATCAAGGTCACGAATACACCGTAGGCGGCCGCGACGTATTTCCCGGCCTCGTCGAGCGGTAGCGCTGGGGCGGCGCCTAGGACCATGCCTCGTTGAACGCCTCCGTGCTCGCGGGCCATTCTTCCCAGCGCGAGAACATCCCGCCCCGGAAGTCGTAGATGTGGTTCGTCCGTGCGTCGAGGTCGCCCTGCCCGAAGGCGTCGTAAGCGGCGCGGAGCTTCTCTTCGTTTGGATGCATTCCTATTCGTACGTCGGCCGGGCCGGGACCGTGGTCAGCGGCGTGGCCGCCGGCCCGGCAGGCGGCTCGGCCTCGAGGAGCTTACGCAGCCGCTTGAGCCGTCCCCGGGCGTGCTTCGCGGTGAGCTCCAGCCGCACGAGGGTCAGGTACAGCAGCGAGATCCCCAGCAGCGAGACGAGGAAGGTGAGCCACATCTCGCCGGGCATCCCCCCGCTGGCCGTGGCAAAGACCCGTGGGTGGACGAGGCTCTGGGCGAGCCGCACCGCGGCGAAGTTGACCGGCACGAACGCACCCGCCGTGATCGCGAACACGGATGCGTACCGCGCCCGCCGGCCCGGGTCCTCGATCGAGTAGCGCAGCGGGTAGTAGGTCGCGTACAGCAGCACGACGATCAGGAAGCTGACCAGCGTCGGCTCGTCCCACACCCACCATTTGCCCCAGCTCGCCTTTGCCCAGATCGCGCCGGTGGCGAGCACGCCGACACCGAAGATCACGCTGATGTGGATCGTGACGTAGGAGCGGTAGTCCCAGACCTCGTCGCGGGTACGCAGGTGGATGGCGGCCAGCACGCCGGCGACCACGAATCCGGCCAGCGCCACGATCGCCATCGGGACGTGCACGTAGAAGATCTTCTGGATGAAGCCCTGGTCGGCGTCGAGCGGGGCGTAGAAGAAGATGAGCGCCATCGACGCCGCGATCACGGTCGCCGAGGCGAGTGAAAGTGAGACGAGTCCCCTGCGAAACAGCTTCTCGAGCAGAGCTTCAGTCCTCCATGAGGAAGTCGAACAGAGCGTACGCCAGCAGCCCGAAAACCGCATCATAGAGGGCGAGAACCACCAGCCATTTGCCAACTCCACCGGTGTCGAACGGCACCGACAGCAGCGGCTTCGTGGCGGCTGCGGCGGCGATCATGGCCGGGACCGTGAGGGGCAGCAGCAAGATCGGCAGCAGTAGGTCGCGGGCCCGCGTATGGACCGCGATCGAGGCCAGCATCGCCCCCACGACCGCCAACCCGATGTCCGCCAGGAGCGTCACGGCGGCGAGGCGGGGCAGCGCGTGCCAGAACCCCGAATCGATGAAGAAGAGCGCGAACACGGGCAGCGCGATCAGCTCGAGCGCGATCAGGTAGACCAGCAGCGCAGCGGCCTTCGCCGCGAGCAGCGAGTTGCGCTCGATCGGAGCCATCAGGAGCCCGTCGAAGCCCGCCTGCTCGCGCTCCGCCACGAACAGGCGGTTGATCCCGAGGATCGCCGCGAACAGCAGCGTCACCCACAGCACCCCGGCGGCAAGCTCTCCCTCGAGGCGGTTGCGGTTCAGCCCGAAGTGGAAGATCACGAACGTCGTGACGGCGAACAGCGCCATCGCCGGCACCGATTCCTTGGTGCGCAGCTCGACCAGCAGGTCCTTGCGCGCGATCGCGAGCGCCGCCCTCAAGAAATTTCTCCGTAGATGGCCCGGATGGCCTCCGACGGGACCTCGGCCGCGGGCGCGTCCACGATCGCGCGCCCGTCGCGCAGGCCCAGGACGCGATCGGACTCCGCCAGGGCGCGCTCCACGTCGTGGCTCACGAGCACTCGCGTCGCTCCCGCGGCCTGACCGATCAGCGGCTCGACCAGCGCCGACGCCTCGGGATCGAGGTGGGCGTACGGCTCGTCGAGCAGCAGGAGCTCCGGCCGGTGAAGCACCGCGCGGCAGACGGCGACCCGCTGCGCCATCCCGCGCGAGAGATTTCGGACCGGCTCTTCCGCGCGGCGCGCCATCCCCGTCGCCTCCAGCAGCCGGGCGATTCGCGCTTCGCGATCGGGAACGTCGTAGAGCCGCGCGTAGAAGTCCAGGTTCTCGCGGGCGGTGAGGTCCCGATAGAGGAGCGTGTCGTGGCCGAGCATTCCGATCCGCGGGCGCAGCGCCTGGGCTTCACGAGGCAGTTCCAGGCCCAACACGCGGACCCGGCCGCCGTGCGGGAGGAGCAGGGTGGCGAGCACCCGCAGCAGGGTCGTCTTGCCGGCTCCGTTCCGGCCGAGCACGGCGAGTGTTTGCCGGCGACCGAGGCGCGTGGCCACCCCGGCCAGCGCGTCGCGCTCTCCGTAGCGGCGCGTGAGGCCCTCGATGCTGATCGCCTCGCCGGCCTCGGCTTGCGTACCCGTTTCGGCGAGGGCGGCGGTCTCAGTGGCCATCGTGGCGGTGGCCCACGCCGTCTCGCAGCACGGCGACCGCGTGGGGGATCGCTTCGCCGATCGCTTCGCCTGCCTCGCCGATGCTCTTCGGGCTGCCGGGAAAGTTGATGATCAGCGACCGGCCGCGGATGCCCGCCACGCCGCGGGAGAGCATCCAGTTGCGCGTGTGCTCGCGAGACGCGGCGCGAAGGGCCTCCGCGATCCCCGGAGCTTCGCGCTCGATCACGGCTCGGGTCGCCTCTGGAGTTACGTCATCAGGGGCGAATCCGGTGCCGCCCGTGGTCAGCACCAGGTCGCATCCCTCGGTGTCCGAGTAGTGCCGCAGCGCCCACTCGATCTCGCTCTGCGTGTCCGGCACCACCTGGGTGGCGGCGATCTCGGCGCCGAGGCCTTTCGCAAAGCGTGCGAGCGCCGGGCCGCTCTCGTCGGCGCTGGCGCCCGCGGCCCGTGAGCTCGAGACCGTGAGAATCGCTGCTCGCATCAGGGGTCCCGCCGCCAGTCGCGCTTCCCGCCGGTCTTCTCGAGCAGCGTCACCTGCTCGATCGCGACCCCGCGCTCGACGCCCTTGACCATGTCGTAGACGGTCAGGGACGCGACCGCGCAGGCCGTCAGCGCCTCCATCTCGACCCCGGTCCTGGCGGTCGTGCGGGCCTCGGCCGTGAGGGTCACAGCACCCGCCGGGTCGACCTCCGCCTCCACGTCGACGAACGTCAGCGGCAGCGGGTGCGCGAGCGGGATCAGCTCGGCGGTCCGCTTCGCCGCCTGGATCCCGGCCAGCCTCGCCGTCCCGAGCACGTCCCCCTTGGGTGCGTCCCCGGCTGCGATCATCGCGGCGGTCTCCGGCGACATCCGCACGACCGCGCGTGCGACCGCGCGCCGGTCGGTCTCCGCCTTGCCGCCGACGTCGACCATGCGCGCACGGCCGCTCGAGTCGAGATGGCTGAGCGAGTCAGCGGCCACGTGCCGCGCGGATCGCCCGGCCGGTCACGCGCAGCAGCGGGACGGCGCCCTCGCGGAGCGCTGCGGTCCGCTGACCGTTTCGCCCGTAGATCAGGCGCATCGATGCACGGACCGCGGTGCCGAGCACCTCGTCGTAGGGCTGCCACCAGGTGTCCGCCATGCGCGACGGCTCCCACGACAGCATCTTGATGTTCACGCACTCGTAGAAGCCGAACTTCGAGTGCGAGCGGCCGACGCCCGACTCCTTGACGCCGCCCCATGCGCACTGGCAGGTCCCGTGCGTGTACGAGTGATCGTTGATCCACACCATGCCGGCCTCGATCTGGTGCGCGATGCGCTCGCCCTTGTCGCGATCGAGTGTCCACACGGACGCGCCGAGCCCGAATTGCGAGTCGTTCGCGAGCTCGATCGCCTTCTCCTCGCCGGGCACCCTGACGATCGGCAGCACCGGGCCGAAGATCTCCTCGCGCATGATCCTCATGTCGTGCGTGACCTCTGTAAGGACGGTCGGGGCGATGAAGCTGCCCTCCATCCCCGGGATCTCCACCGGCCCACCGCAGAGCCGCTTGGCACCCGCCGCGATCGCGTCGTCGACGAGCTCGCACACGAGGTCGTACTGCTCACGCGACACCATCGGGCCGATCTCCGTGTTCCAGTCGGCGGGGCTGCCAACCGTGAGCGCGCTTGCCTTGCGCACCACGCCGTCGATGAAGCGGTCCGCGACCTCGTCGACCACGTACACCCGCTCGATCCCCGAACAGGTCTGGCCGGCATTCGCGAAGCCGCCCCACACCGCGCCCGAGATCGCGTTCGCGAGATTTGCGTCGGCGCACACGATCTGCGGGTCCTTGCCGCCGAGCTCCAGCACCGATCCCTTCAGCCGGCGCGCGCATTCCTCGCCGACGCCGCGGCCAACCTCGACCGAACCGGTGAAGAAGATCTTGCCCGCGGACGACTCCACGAGGGCCTGCCCGACGGCGCCGCCACCGTGGACCGTCTGGACCAGGCCCTGGGGAAGCCCGGCGCGTTCGAAGGTCTCCTGGATGCGCTGCCCGATGAGCGGCGTGAGGGAAGCCGGCTTCAGCACCACGCCGTTGCCGGCCATGAGCGCGATCGCGACCTCGCCGAACGGGATCGACCAAGGGTAATTCCAGGGCGCGATCACGCCCACCACGCCGATCGGCTCGTAGCTGAAGGCGCTCTTCTTCTGCTTCAACAAGATCTGCGGGTAGCGCACCGGCTCCTGCGCGAGGATCTTCGGGCCGTTGTCCGCGCACCAGTGCAACAGGTCGACGGTGGGCAGCACCTCCATCGTGTAGGACTCGACGCGCGGTTTGCCCTGCTCGGTCGTGATCAGCTCCGCGATCTCGTCCGAGTGGTCGAGCAGCACCTGGGCGGCGCGGCGCAGGTACGCGGCGCGCTCCGAGAGCGACAGCTGCGCCCAGAACGGTTGCACCTCCGCGACGTCGTCGACCACCCTCTGCACCTGGTCCGGCGTCACGGTCGCCACCGCACCGATGCGCGCGCCGGTCGCCGGGTTGAAGGATTCGAGCTCGCCGGGCGAAGCTCCGTTCTGGGTGGTGGTCTCGTCTACCTGGCCCTTGGTGGTCACGGCCATGGTGTCGCCTCCTCGCTAGTGGCTACTGAGGCGATTCTACTTTCGGCCGCCTGCCTCGAGATCTAGCGGGCACGCAACGTGAAGGAGCGCATCGAGATCCGGGGATTCCCGCGGATGTCGATCTCGCGGATCGTGGCCCTTGCCTTGACGCGCCGCAGGCGCTTCAACAGCTTCACCTTGCTCTTGGCGACCGGCACGAGCACCTCCTGCCGGCGATTGCCCTCGATCGAGAACTGCTTGGAGCCGAAGCGGACGAGCCTGCGCTTGTGCTTTTTCTTCTTTCCCTTGCTCGCGTGCTTGACGGGCTTGTCCGTGGTGACGAGCATCGTGCCGGCGCAGGCGTGCTCCCCGGCACAGGTCAGGCTCACCGGGACGTAGCGCCCCTTGACGAGCTTCACGGAGCGTCCGGAGATCAGGACGTATGACTCGGTCAGGACCACCTTCAGAGGCCCGCTCGTCTGCCCTCCTCCGGAGGTGGACGGCGGGCTCGAGACGGTCACGTCGGTGCTCGCCGAGTTGTCGGTCGGGTCGGGCTCGTGGACCGCGGAAGCGGCGACGGCCTGGTTCGTGATCGGCCCGGCAGCCTGCGGTTGCACCGTGATGTCGACGGTGGCGCTCTCCTGAGCGCCGAGCGTGCCCACGTCGCACGTGACCGTGCCCGGGGACTCCGAGCATCCGGCTGTGGCGGTTGCGAAGGCGACGCTCGGCGGCAGCGTGTCGGTCACGTTGACCCCCGAGGCGCTGGACGGACCCTTGTTCTCGACCACGAGCGTGAAGGTCAGTTGATCCCCGACGACGACCGGATCGGGGACGGCGGTCATGGCGAGCGTCAGGTTGGCGGAGGGCTGAACGGTCGTCAGAACCTCCGGCGCGGAGTCGTTGTCCGGGTTCGGGTCGTCCGGCGACGAGACGCCCGCGGAGTTGACGAAGCTCGTCGGCGCCTGGGGGGTGACCGTAACGACGATCGTCACGGTCGCGTCGCTGGCCGCGGCCAGGGTCCCCAGATCGCAGATCACAGTCGAGCCACTTGCGCAGCTCCCCTGACTGGCGTTGAGCGAGACGGGCGCGAGGCCTGGCGCCAGATCGTCGGACACCCTGACGGCCGTGGCCTGGTTCGCCGGGTCCCCGTTGTGAACCGTGATGGTGTAGGTGAGCTGGTCACCCACGAACACGGGTTCCGGGGCGGCAGTCTCGGTCACCGAGAGGTCGGCCGCCGCGCTTGCAGGGCTTGGGGCAGCCGCGATCAGCCCCACCCCGAGAACGAGTCCAACAAGGGTCGAGCGCCAAGAGATGCCGGCCAGACGACGCTGCTGCGGCCCCTGCCTGAGGCGAAAGCTCCCCATCTGCCTTTTGACACTGTAGAGGCTAAGAGCCCGCTTTGCGCAGCCTTTCGCGCAGCCTTGCAAGCCTTTCGCCGAGCTTCGCTTCGAAGCCTCGGTCCGTCGGCTCGTAATAGGTGCGGTCGCGGAGACCCTCCGGCAGCAACGGCTGGTCGGACACGCCGCCGGGCAGTTCGTGCGGGTATTCGTAACCCGTCCCACGGCCGAGCTTCCGCGCCCCCGGATAGTGGGCGTCCTGCAGGTACGCGGGGGGCTCCGCCGCGCCCCGCTCTCGCACGTCGGCGCGGGCCCGCGAAAGCGCCGCGCAGCTCGCGTTCGACTTCGGCGCCAGCGCCAGGTACACGGCTGCCTGGCTCAGGTTGAGCGCGCATTCCGGCATCCCCACGTGCTCGACCGCGTACGCGGCGGCGACCGCCACCTGGAGCGCCTGCGGATCGGCGTTGCCGATGTCCTCGGACGCGAGCACGATCATGCGCCGGGCGATGAAGCGCGGGTCCTCGCCGCCCTCGAGCATCACCGCGAGGTAGTAGAGCGAGGCATCCACGTCCGAGCCGCGCGTCGACTTGATCCACGCCGAGATGTAGTCGTAGTGCTTGTCGCCGCCCTTGTCGTAGAGGACGGCTTTCTTCTGCATCGCGTCCTCGGCCAGCTCGACGGTCACCGGGCGCCGCAACGCGGTGGCCGTCTCGGCCGCCAGCTCGAGCGCGTTGTAGGCAGCGCGCGCGTCACCGCCCGCGCGCGCGGACAGGAATTCGATCACGTCGTGGCCGACCGGCGGCGGAGCTGCGATCCCGCGGTCGGGGTCGGTGAGTGCCCGACGCAGCAGCTCCGCGACCTGCTCTTGCGCGAGCGGGCGCAGCTCGTAGATCTGCGAGCGCGAAAGCAGCGCCGAGTTCACCTCGAAGTAGGGGTTCTCGGTCGTCGCTCCGATCAGGATCACGAGTCCCTCCTCGACCGCCGGCAGCAGCGCATCCTGCTGTGCCTTGTTGAAGCGGTGGATCTCGTCCAGAAAAAAAACCGTGCCGCCGAGGTTGGAGTCGCGCCGGTGCGTCGCGCGCTCGATCACGGCCCGGACCTCCGCGCGACCGGCCTGCACGGCGCTCGCCTCCTCGAAAGCCGCGCCCGTCTGCGAGGCGGCGATCCGAGCGAGCGTGGTCTTCCCGCTGCCGGGCGGCCCGTAGAGGATCATCGAGTGAAGCGCGCCCGTCTCGATCGCGGTGCGGAGCGCGGAGTCCTCCCCGAGCAGGTGCTCCTGGCCGATGAACTCGTCCAGCGAGCGCGGGCGCATGCGCGCCGCGAGCGGGCCGCCTTCCACGTCGCTCTGATCGCCTTCGCGGCCTGGGCTCGCATCGAATAACCGTTCCATCGAAGTCAGCCTAGATTGGCAGAGCGCGTAGCATCTTCCCGATGGCAGGCGGAGTGAGCCAAAACGGCGCCGCGGGCCACGAGCCCGATCGCACCCACAAGGTTCGTCTGGGGGGCATGGCACTTCGGAACGGATTGCTCGTGCACGGGCCGGAGCATTGGGCGGTCGCGGTGCGCGCGCGGGA
>Ga0114129_10005151_pt1 | contig 18403 bp, 17 predicted proteins | sample RhiMetdeltSRZDD1_FD_80071 | JGI IMG/M metagenome (GOLD analysis project Ga0114129, IMG submission 80071) | Populus rhizosphere microbial communities from Tennessee, USA - Rhizosphere MetaG P. deltoides SRZDD1 (version 2) (version 2) | ecosystem: Host-associated > Plants > Roots > Rhizosphere >...
ACTTCGTCATGTTCTCGCACCTCGTCGACGCGTCGAACGGTGCCCCATGGCTCACGGCGCTCGGCGATGTCCTGTCGGTGCTGCTCGTGCTGAACCTGCTCCTGTTCGTGTTCAACATGCTGCCGATTCCGCCGCTCGACGGCGCCTCGGCCATCGGTGGAATCTTGCCGGAGCGCGCGGCGCTGGCGCTGCGAAGCTTCACGACGAATCCGGCCTTCTCGATCCTCGGCATCTTCATCGCGTGGCAGGCCTTCCCGCGCTTCGTCGCCCCGATCTTCGGCGCGCTGCTGGCCCTGGTGCATCCCGCCGACCGCTACTCTCAGTAGCGGATGCTATAAAGATCGCGATGGAGATTCGAGTCGACGGAGCCACGCTCTATTGCGAGTCGATCGGCGAGGGCCGGCCGTGCATCTGTCTGCACGGCGGCCCGGGGACCGATGCGTCCGGGCTCGCACGCACGTTGAGCCCGCTGGCCGCCGAGCTCGACCTGCGGCTGATCTTCTACGACCACCGCGGTCACGGGCGCTCGGAATGGGTGCCGGTCGAGCAGTGCACGCAGGACCGCCTCGTGGCCGACATCGACGGTGTGCGGCGCGCGCTCGGGCTCGGCCTGGTGCACGTGCTCGGGATCAGCTGGGGCGGCTTTCTCGGGCTCATGTACGCGGCGCGATATCCCGCGTCGATCCGGAAGCTGGCCGTCGTCGGCGCCGCCGCCAGCCGCGACTTCATGGCCCGCGCCGAGGACAACGCGCGCCGCCGGGCGACGGCCGAGCAATGGGCGGCGTACCGCGCGCTGTGGGACGGCTCGCTGGCCGACGATGCGAGCTTCAAGCGTGCCTTCGACACGATCCGCCCGCTCTACTTCTTCGACCCGAGCCGCGCGGTGGAGAACAACGCGGTGCGCGCCGACATCCGCTACCGTCTCGCGGTGCGGCGGTTCATCATCGAGCACGAGTACGCGCGCTACGACTGCCGGGCCGAGCTCCCGCGGATCGCGTGCCCGACCCTGGTCGCGGTCGGGCGCCACGACTGGATCTGTCCGGTGGACCAGTCCGAAGAAATCGCGCAGCTCGTGCCCGGCGCCGAGCTCGCCGTGTTCGAGGACAGCGGGCACTCGCCGCAGATCGAGGAGCGCGCCGCGTTCACGCGGCGGCTGGCGGCATTTTTGGGTTAGCGATCAGTAAGCCGCGCCCGCGCGCTGACATTCACTTCCCGGTCCAGCGCACGGCCTTCAGCGACTGATAGATGCCGGCGAAGGTCGGGATCGGCACGAAGCCTTCGTAGCCCGCACGCGTGACGTAGACCTGCTGCGGGAAGTAGAGGAACACGTAAGGCGCGTCCTCCATCAGGAGCTTCGAGAACTCCGCGTAGTGCTTCTTGCGCTCGGCCGTGTTGCCGGTGCGGCGCGCGGCCTCGAGCGCCTCGTCGACGCGCGCGTTCTTGTAGTGGGCGAAGTTGCGGCCCTTCCACTGGCTCGAGTGCCAGATCGTGTATGCGAACGGGTCCGGGTCATGGTGATTCGTCCAGCCGACCACGATGCCCTCGAACTCTGAGGCGAAGAGCTTCTTCACGAAGGTCGGCCAGTCGAGCGGCTCGAGCTGCACCTCGACGCCGACACGCTTCAAGTACTCCTGGATGATGACGGCGGTGTCCTTCACGCTCTGGTTGGCCTGATCGTGACGCACCGAGAAGCTGAAGCGCTTGCCGTCCTTGACCAGCACGCCGTCCGGCCCCGGCTTGAAGCCGGCCTCGGCCAGGAGCGCCTTGGCGCGGTTGGGATCATAGGCGTAGGGCTTGACGCTCGGATCGAACGCCCAGCTCGAGGGCGGGAACTGTCCGGTGGAGATCGCGGCGTAGCCCTGCAGCACCTCGCGCACGATGCTCGGCACGTCGATCGCGTGATAGAGCGCGCGGCGCACGCGCACGTCGGTGAACGGCGCCAGGTCCTGCCGCCAGCCGAAGTAGGTGTACGAGGTGTTGTCGGCCACGAGGACCTTGAGGTTGGGCGTTTGTTTCAATCGCGCGACTTCGGTCAGCGGCGGGTTCTCGATGAAGTCGACGCCGCCGGCGCGCAGCTCCTGCAGCAGCACCACGCTGTCCGGGATGATGCGCATGATCAATCGGTCGAGCGCGGGCCGGCCGGCGTGGTACTGGTCGTTGGCTTCCATCACCAGGCGCTCGCCGCGGCGCCATTCGACCAGCTTGAAGGGGCCGGTTCCCACTGGCTTCCGATTGAATTCGGCGGTGTTGAGATCGGCGCCCTTGAGTAGATGCTCGGGCACGATGCCGGCGCGCGGGTTGGTCAGCACGGCCAGGAACGAGCCGGACGGATAGCGCAGGCGGAAGCGCACGGTGTGATCGTCGACGACCTCGATCGGGCGGACCGCCAGCTCCTCCGGTCGCTTGGGGTTCTCCTTCGCGGTCAGCTCGGGGAATCCGGCGAGCGCGTCAAAATAGGCGCGGTGCGGCGTCGTCACTTTCGGATCCAGGACCGCGTAGAAGGTGAATGCGACGTCGCGGGCGGTGAAGGGTTTGCCGTCGTGCCACTTGACCCCGCGCTTGAGCTTGAACGTGTACGTGAGCCCGTCGCGCGAGACTTCCCACGACTCGGCCAGCAGCGGCTTCACGTTGAGGGTCTGATCGAGCTCCACCAGGCTGTCGAACAGCGGCCACTCGGCGATGTACGACTGGCCGTCGGTGGCCACGACCGGGTTGAGCGAGGTGGCGTCGCCGCTGAGCCCGATCACGAAGTCCTTGCCGGCGGCGAGCCCGAGGGTGGGTGTCAGACCGAGCACGACGGCGAGCAGCGCAAGCGCGATGGCGTGGATCACGTCAGTCCTCCGTTTCGAAGCGGTCTCACGACGAGCGGCCGCGCAGGGTCGGATCCGACGCGTCGCGCAGCCCGTCGCCGAACAAGTTGAAGCCCAGCACCGTGACGAAGATCGCCAGGCCCGGGAACGTCGCGATCCACCAGGCCGAGGCCAGGAACTGCCGGCCTTCGACGACCATGTTGCCCCAGCTCGGCAGCGGCGGCTGGGCGCCGAGCCCAAGATAGCTCAGTCCGGACTCGATCAGAATGGTCTGGCCCAGAAGGAGACTGGCCTGGACGATCACGATCGGCAGCGCGTTGACGAGCAGGTGGCGCGCGAGGATCCGTGCGTGGCCGGCGCCGAGCGCGGCCGCCGCGTGGACGAAGTCGCGATTCGAGAGGCTCAGGCACTCGCTGCGCACGACGCGCCCGACCGGCGCCCAGGTGACCAGCGCGATGACCAGCGCGGTGTTGGTCAGGCTCGCGCCGAAGAGCGCCACGACGATGAGGATCAGGAACAGCGCCGGCACCGAGAGGAACACGTCGGCCGCGCGCATGATCGCCGTGTCGACGGCGCCGCCGAAATACCCGGCGGCGCTACCGACCGCGGTACCCACCACCAGCGAGAGCGCGGTCGCGAGGAGCCCGATCTCGAGCGACACGCGGCTGCCCCAGATCACGCGGCTCAGCACGTCGCGCCCGAACCCGTCGGTGCCGAGCCAGTGGGCGGCGCTCGGGGGCTTGAGACGATTCAGCAGCGACTGCGTGGAATAGCTGTGAGGCGCCAGCACCGGCGCGAAGGTACCGGCGACGATCATGACGGCGACGACCACGCCGCCCAGCAGCCCGCGCCGGTTGCGCGCGAAGTGCCGCAGCGCGGACGGCCGCTCCGTACGGGTCTCGCCGGTCACCGGTACGAGATCCGCGGATCGATCGCGCAGTAGGCGAGATCGGTGAGGAGGTTCGCGGTGATGACAACCGTGGAGACCATGAGGTTCACGCCCATGATCACCGGGTAGTCGCGCTCGAACACGGCGCCGACCGCCAGCCGGCCGATGCCCGGCCATGCGAACACGGTCTCGGTGAGCACGGCGCCGCCGACCAGGGTCGGCAGCGACAGACCGACCACGGTGACCACCGGGATCAGCGCGTTGCGGAGCGCGTGGCGCCAGACGACCGTGCCGCCGCCGAGCCCCTTGGCGCGCGCCGTGCGCACGTAATCCTGGCGCAGTACCTCGAGCAAGCTCGAGCGCGTGAAGCGCATGAACGACGCCATCTGAATCAGCCCGAGCGTCAGGGTCGGCAGGATCGCGTGCCGCAGCCGCGCCAAGACATCGGTCTCGTGCCCGTATTCGCTGAGCCCTGAGGGCGGCAGCAGGTGGAAGACCTCGGAGAACATCAAGATAAGCATGATCCCGAGCCAGAAGCTCGGGAACGACACGCCGAACAGCGCGACCGCCGAGCCGAGCGTGTCCCAGATCGTGCCGCGCCGGACGGCCGCGAGCACGCCGAGTGGAATCGCGACGGCCAGCGCGAGCACCAGCGCGCCAGCGGTGAGCTGGAGCGTGGGACCGAGGCGATCGAGAATCAGCGCGCCGACCGGATCGCCGGTCTTGAACGAGCGTCCGAGATCACCGCGGACCGCCGCGGCGGCCCAGCCGAGATACTGGAGCGCGATCGGCCGGTCGAGCCCCAGGCGCTGGCGGATCTGCGCCGCGGCTTCCTGGGAGAACTCGCCGCCGATCAGGACCGCCTCGGGCCCGCCAGGAGCCAGGCGCATGATCGTGAACAGGATCATCGAGACGCCGACCAGCATCAGCGCGGCGAAGCCGACGCGCTTGGCGACGTAGGTCCTGAGGCCCGACTCCATGGCTCAGCTGGTCCCGCTCGCCGTGAGCCCGCGGATGAAGTGGTCGAGGAAGGCGCTGTAGAGGATGGCGACCGGCAAGCCGACGATGAGGCCGGCGGCCATCAGCGCGCCCCAGTAGTAGACGTCGCCGCGGATCAGCGCCGTCGCGACACCGACCGTGACCGTCGTCTGATCGCGCGGCGCGACGTAGACGACCGCGTAGAGCGATTCCTGCATCGCGAGCGTGAAGGCGAAGATCGCGGCGATGACGATGCCGGGGCGGGTCAGCGGGAGCACCACGCGGAGCACGCCGCCGACGAGCCCGCAGCCGTCCACCCAGGCCGCTTCCTCGATCTCGCGGGGCAGCGTCTTGAAGAAGCCGGTCAGGATCCACGTGCAGAACGGAATCGTGAACGTCGGATAGACGACGACCAGCGCCCACCAGGAGTCGAAGAGGCCGAGCGCGCCGACGATCCGCGCCAGCGGCAGGAAGATGATGATCGGCGGCACCAGGTAGGTCATGAACATGGCGATCCCGAGATTGCCAGCGCCGGGTAGGCGCAGCCGCGACAATGCGTACCCGGCGGGCACCGCCGTGACCAGGGTGATCACGACCAGGCAGATCGAGAGCAGCATCGTGTTCACGAACCACACCGGAAAGTAACTGTGATGGAGCAGCGTCACGAAATTCTTCAGAGTCGGCGCCGCGTGAAACCAGAACGGCACCAGGTCCATCCGGTAGAGGTCGGATTCCTCCTTGAACGCGGTGACCGCCATCCAGTAGATCGGGAATACCGCGACCATCACGAACGGAGCGAGCCCGAGATAGATGAGTACGCTCCGCCCGAGCCGCCGGCGGGCCCGCGGCGTCATGGAGCTGAGTCCCGCGCTCAGGGGATCGGCGCGACGTCCACGAACGCGGAATTGAACGGCGCCGCGCCGGCCGGCGAGGCACGGTCGACGGTCAGCACGTTGGCGCAGCCGCGCATGTCGGCCCCGGCGGCGTCCGGGGTGAACCAGGCGCCTTCCTTGATCGAGACCACGCCCGGCGCGATGCGGTCGGTCACCCGGGCGGGCAGGCGCGTCTCCCCGCGCGCGTTGAAGACGCGCACGGTCTGGCCGTCGGCGATCCCGCGCGCGGCGGCGTCGGCGGTGTTGATCCAGACGTCGTCGACGTCGGCACGCGCGAGGATCGGCTGGTTGCCGTGGATCGAATGCGTGCGCGCGCGCGACTTCGGCGTGACCATGCGCAGCGGATATCGCGTGTCCACGCCGTCGTCGATCCACGTCGGAATCGGCGGGATCACGCCGAGCCCGTAGGGATCGGGCTTGGCGGCCAGGGTCATCGAGTAGATCTCGATCTTGCCGGACGGCGTCGTGAACGGATGACGCTCGGGGTCGCGGATCTCGCGCGCGAAGGCGACGGCGTCGTCGGGCGCCGGCAGGCGCGCCAGGCCGCGCTCGCGAAACGCGTCGAAGTCGTCGATCACGCCGCTGGTCAGCTCGCGCAGCCATTCCTCTTCGGTCTTGTCGTTGTAGCCGGCGATCCCGAGGCGGCGCGCCAGCTCGGCGCAGATGTCGAAGTCGTTCTTGCATTCGCCCATCGGCGCGATCGCCTGCTTCATGAAAATCGCGTAGTGGCCGGCGCCGGCCCAGGGCGTGTGCACGTCGTTGCGCTCCCAGAACGTCGTCGCCGGCAGCACGATGTCGGCGAAGCGCGCCGTAGGCGTGAGGAAGTGGTCGTGGGCCACCATGAACTCCAGACGCTGCGCCGCGGCCATGATCCGCGAGACGTTGGGGACCTGATTGAAGAGGTCGCCGGCGACCGAATAGATCATCTTGATGTCGGCCGGATAGCCGCCGGCCCGGCCGCGATCGAGCAGATCGGCGAGCAGCGAGGTGGCGACCCGCGCGCCGGTGGGATTGGTCCCCGCCGGCAGCAGCCGAATGCCGCAGCGGCCGGTCGCGCCGTTGCTGGTGCCGGAGTTGCCGCCGGGGATGCCGACGTTGCCCGTCATCGCGGCGAGCGCGTAGGCCGCGCGATGGAACTGCTCGCCGTGGATCGTGCGCCCGGGAGCGTAGCCGCAGTGGAGCGCCGCGGGCTTCTCCGTGGCGAAGTCCACGGCGAGCCGTTCGAGCCTGGCCGCCGGCATCCCGGTGATCTGCTCGGCCCACGCCGGCGTCTTCCGCACCCCGTCGGCCTCGCCCATCAGGTATGCGCGATACGAGGCGCCGGGCGGCGCGCCCGGCGGCAGGTGCGCATCGTCGAAGCCGAGCACGTAGCGGTCCAGGTAGCTCTGGTCTTGCAAGCCCTGGCTCGCGATGACGTAGGCCATCGCGATCAGCGCCGCGGCGTCGGTCGAGGGGCGAATGAAGATGTGCTCGTCGGCCACCTGATGGCTCGTGCGTGTCCGGCGCGGGTCGACGCACACGATGCGCACGCCATCCTCCTTGGCGCGCTTGAGGTACTGCATGGTGCCGGTGCCGAACGTCCCATCGCCGGGGCTCCAGCCCCACATGACGATGAGCCGCGAGTTCACGTAGTCGATCGGCTCGCGGCCGGCGCTCTTGTAGTCGGCCTTGGCGCCATAGGTCTGCTTGACGGCGAAGATCTCCGCTTCCGACGAGAGGTTGCTCCATAGCTCGGTGCAGCCGCCGAACATGTGCAGGAAGCGCTGGCTCACGCCGCGTCCGTGCAGGGTCGAGAGGCTGCCGGTGCGCGAGCAGTCGAGGATTGCGGCCGGTCCGTAGGTATCGCGCACGCGCCGCATCTGACTCGCGACCTCGTCGAGCGCCTGGTCCCACGCAATCCGCTCGAACTCGCCCGAGCCGCGCGGTCCGCTGCGGCGCAGGGGATGCTTCAGCCGATCGGGATGGTTCACGCGCTCGGCCTGCCCGAAGCCGCGCACGCAGGCATGCAGCGGCGGCATCTCCGGGGTCCAGCGGCGCGGGTCGGTGCTGATCTTGACGATCTGCCCGTCGCGTACGTGGGCGTTGACGACGCACCGGCCCCCGCAGTTGTGGCCGCAGGTGCTGGTCACGACGGACTCGCCGGGCTTGGCGGCGATGCGTGGGGCTTCGTAGACGATCCGGGCTCGGCTCACGGCCACAACCCTACCAAGTTTCGCGGCCTCGTGAAACAAATCCGCTCACACTTCCGGATACATCGAAGCGACGATCGGCTAATATCCTCTCGTGAGCGGACACGGTCGGACCGGTTCGATCGTCCTCGAGCGCGTCACGCAGCAATTCCCGGTGCCGCGTGAAGACCGGGAGTTCACCGCGGTCCAGGACGTGTCTGTCGACGTCAGCGGCGGCGAGTTCGTCTCGATCGTCGGTCCGTCGGGCTGCGGCAAGTCGACGTTGCTGAGCCTGATCGCCGGGCTGGTCCCGGTCACCTCGGGTCGCATCGCGATCGACGGCGAAGCGGTCGCCGGCGTCAATCCGCGGCTCGGCTTCGTGTTCCAGCGAGACGCGATCTTTCCCTGGAAGACCGTGGCCCAGAACGTGGGGCTGCCGCTCCTGTTCCGCGGCGTCGACGCGGGGGCCGCGCGGCCACGCGTGGCCGAGTGGATCGCGCGGATCGGCCTCACCGGCTTCGAGCAGTACCATCCGTATCAGCTCTCGGGCGGCATGCGAAAGCGCGTGGCGCTGGCGATGACGATGGTCTGCGAGCCCGAGATCGTGCTGATGGACGAGCCGTTCGGCGCGCTCGACGTGCAGACCCGTAACTTGATGGAGAACGACCTCCTCGAGATCTGGGCGCAGCGCCGCCGCACGGTCCTCTTCGTGACCCACGATCTCGAGGAAGCGATCGCGCTGTCGGATCGCATCGTCGTGATGACCGCCTCGCCCGGGCGGGTGAAGGCGGTCTATCCGATCGATCTGCCGCGGCCGCGGTCGGTCACCGAGATCCGGTTCCATCCCGACTTCGGCCGGCTGTACGAGACGATCTGGAAAGACTTGAAGGACGAGGTACGCGTTGGCTACGAGCGGAGCCAAAAAGGTCTCATGGGCTGAGATCCGCTTCTGGCGGATCCTCCTGCTGGTGTCGTTCCTGGCGCTGTGGGAGGTCGCGACCCGCTGGGGCTGGGTTGACAAATTCTTCGTGAGCCAGCCCACCGTGCTGGCCGGTCAGCTCTGGGAGTGGATCCGGAGCGGCTTCATCTTCCGGCATCTCCTGGTGACGATGAAGGAGACGATCATCGGGTTCCTGCTGGGCACGCTCCTCGGCGTTGCGATCGGGTTCCTGTTCGCGCACGGGCAAAAGCTCGCGCACATCTTCGACCCGCTGATGGTGGCGCTGAACGCGATGCCGCGGGTCGTGCTCGCCCCGCTGTTCATTCTGTGGTTCGGGCTGGGACTGCTGTCCAAGGTGGTCATGGTCATCTCGCTGGTCTTCTTCGTGGTGTTCTTCAGCACCTTCACGGGGCTGCGTGAAGTCGATCGGGATCTCGTCAACAATGCCCGCATCCTCGGCGCCACGCCGCGCCACATGATCCGCCACGTGCTGCTGCCCTCGGCGCTCACGTGGATCTTCGCGAGCCTGCGCACCAGCGTAGGGTTCGCGCTGATCGGCGCGGTCGTCGGCGAGTATCTGGGCTCGCACGAGGGAATGGGCTACGTCATCTCGTACGCGGAATCCATGTTCAATGCGACGGGTGTGCTGGCCGGGCTGATCGTCTTGATGGCGGCGGTGATCGCGATCGACGTCGCCCTCAAGCGCCTGGACACGCGGTTTTCTTACTGGAAGCCGACCCGCTGGTGACGCTCGTCGCGCCGGAGAAACGCATGACAACGCATTCGGCACGTCTGGCTTGCGTGGTGTTGCTCGTCGTCGCCCTCGTTCTCGCGCCGGCGCCGAGCGCGCCGGCCGCCGAGAAGGTCACGGTCGGCATCGGCGGCGTCGCGCTCATGGTCTACCTGCCCACGGTGCTCGCCAAGGACAAGGGGTTCTTCGCCGAGGAAGGGCTCGACGTCGAGATCCTCGACATCAAGGGCGGCGGCTCGCAGGCCGCCTCGGCGCTGATCGGCGGCTCCGTCGACTTCAGCGCCAACGCGATCGATCACGCGATCAAGGCCAAGACCCAGGGCAAGGACTTGATGGCGGTGCACTCGCACGTACGTCTGCCGGTGATGGGACTGGTCGTCGCCAACAAGTACAAGGGCGTGATCAAATCGCTCGCCGATCTCAAGGGGCGTCCGGTCGGCGTGACGTCGCCCGGGTCGCAGACTCACATGGTGCTCGGCTATCTCCTGGTGAAGGCCGGCGTGAAGCCGACCGACGTGCAGATCATGGGCGCCGGCGGCAACACGATGCCGCTGGCCATCGAGAAGGATTCCGTGCACGCGGGCATGATGGTCGACCCGTTCTTCACCGCGTTCCTGAAGCAGGGCAAGGGCTTTGCGCTCGTGGACATGTTCACCTCGAAGGGCACCCTGGACGCGATGGGCGGCGAGGTGCAGGGGACGACGCTCCTGACGCGGCCGGACGTCATCGCCAAGAGGCCGGCGACGGTGCAGAAGATGGTCAACGCGCTCGTGAAGGCCAACAAGCTCATCACGAGCGCGTCCGGCGAAGAGCTGGCCAAGCTGGTGCCGAAGGAGATCAGCGGCGACCCGAAGCTTTACGCCGAGTCCTTCGAGCACGCGCGCGAGGCGTTTCCGCCGGACTCGCTCGTGAGCCGCGAGGGCGTCGCCCGCGTGATCGAGACCATGCGCACCTTCGACGCCGTGCCGGCGGGCATGAAGCTCGAGCCCGAGAGCGTCTACGACAACCGGTTCGTGCTGAAGGCGCTCGGCCGCTAGCGCGACGCCGGCGCGAAGCGGCTCGCGGCGTGCGGCGGTGCGTCCGGCTCGCGCTCAGCCGACCTGGAAGCGTTTCATCGCCGCCTGGTCGAACGCGAGGCCCAGCCCCGGCTTCTTCGGCACCACGAGCTGGCCGCGCTCGATCGGCGGCGTCTCCTCGTAGAGCGCGAGCGTCCACGGCATGTACTCGACGGTGAGGCCGTTGGGAATCGCCGCGACGAGATGCACGTGGATCTCCGGCACCAGATGGCTCACGACCGGCAGGTTGAACGCCTCGGCCATGCCCGCGATCTTCATCCACTGCGTGATGCCGCCCGCGCGCAAGAGGTCGATCATCACGATGTCGATCGAGCGGTGCTCGAGCAGATGGCGGAAGGGCACGATGCCGTAGTGGTACTCGCCCGCAGCGATCGGGGTCGTGAGCGCATCCGCGATGCGCGCCATGCCCGGATAGTCGTCGTGGGTGGTCGGGTCCTCGAGCCAGAAGAGGTGATAGGGCTCGATGCGTCGCCCGACCTCGATCGCCTGATTCACGCTCCAGAGCTGGTTGATGTCGCACATCAGGTCGATGTCCGGCCCGATCGACTCACGCATGACGCGCACGCGCTCGACCGACGCGGCGACGGTGGGCTCGCTCCCGCACTGCATCTTCATCTGGCGAAAGCCCATGTCGCGAAGCCGCGGTCCGGCCTTGGCGAGATAGTCGATCGGGTGCGGGCGCATCAGGGCGCCGCTGGCGTACGTCCCCACTCGGTCGCGCAAGCCGCCGAGCAGCGCGCAGACGGACTGGCCCATCGCCTTGCCCTTGAGGTCCCAGCACGCGATGTCGACCGCGGAGAGCGCCAAGGTGAAGATACCGCCCGGCCCCGAGCTGCCGGCCGCGCGCCGCAGCTTGGCAGCGATCGCCTCGACCTGGGTCGGGTCCTCACCGATCGTGAGTCGCGCCAGCTCGTCGACCGCGGTCTTGAGCGCGGGCGTGAGCGCGCCGCCGAAGAATGTCAGACCGAGGCCGACGGCGCCCTGATCGGTACCGAGCTCCAGGGTGACGAACTCGCGCGTGTCCGTAGGGGCCGGCAGACCCACCACCAGCGGGTTGTCGGCCGGCGTACGCAGTGCGCGAGTGGTCACGTGCGTGATCTTCATGGCGCTCTCTCCTTGGGGGGTGTGGTCGCCTACAATACACTCCCATGAACGTTCAGGCCATCAACGAGCTCGTCCAGGCCGACCGCGTCCATCGCGCGGTGTACACCGATCCCCCACTGTTCGAGCTCGAGCTGGACCGGATCTTCGGGCGCGCGTGGCTACTGCTCGGACACGAGAGCCAGGTGCGTCGGGCGGGCGATTTCTTCACGACGCGCATGGGGCGCGAGTCCGTCATCGTCACGCGCCACCGCGACGGCACCGTGCGCGTGCTCGTCAACCGGTGCGCGCATCGCGGGGCGCGCGTGTGCGAGGCGGCCGAGGGCAACGCGACCGAGCTCGTCTGCGCGTACCACGGCTGGACGTACGACACCGCCGGGTGTCTTGTGGGCCTGCCGCTTCCCGGCGGCTACGACCGGCCGGCCGGCGAGTCGGTCGGCGGCGGTCTCGCTCGCGCTGCCCGTGTCGACAGCTATCGCGGCTTTCTGTTCGCGTCGCTGGCCGAACGCGGGCCGACGCTCGTCGAGTTCCTCGGTCCGCTGCGCGCTTCGTTCGACGACTTCGTCGAGCGCGCGCCCGACGGCGAGGTCGAGGTGGCGGGCGGCGTCTTCAAGCACGTTTACCAGGGCAACTGGAAGCTCGTGCTGGAGAACCACAACGACACCGTGCACCCGGCGTTCGTGCACGCTTCATCGATCTGGGCCGCGCGCCGGCAGCCGGCAGTCGAGAGTGGTGCGTACGCCGAGATCGGCGTGCGGCAGATGCTGCAGAACGGCGCGCCGTGGGAGGTCTGGGAAAGCACGGGCTTGTGGACCGCGGGTTACGGCCACTCGTGGATGGCGGACTATCACGACGACCGGCGGCTGGTGGCGGCGCTCGACCATCCGGCGTTCACGGAGTATCGCGCGGCGCTCGAGCGACGCCTCGGGCGCGATGGTGCGGCGCGCGTGCTGGGCGAGCTGCGCTGGAACAGCATCGTCTATCCCAATTGCTCGTTCATGAGCCAGTTCCGTCAGCTGCGGATCGTGCACCCGATCGCGGTGGACCGCACGGTCGTCCACGCGTACTCGTTCAAGCTCAAAGGTGCGCCCGAGCGGATGTTCCACGACACCATCGCGTTCTCGAACGTCGTCAACGGTACGGCCTCGCCCGTGCTCACCGACGACCTCGAGGTGTACGAGCGCACGCAGGAGGGCCTGAGCGCCCAGCGATCGGACTGGGTGTTCCTGGGGCGAGGGCACGGCCATGACGTGCCCGATGGGGCAGGGGTGCTCCGCGGCGGAAGCGGCACCAGCGAGATCCACATCCGCAATCAGCTGGCGGCCTGGCTCGAGTACATGACCGCCGAGAGCTGACGTGTCGGCGGCCATCGACTTCGAGCTTCGCTCCGAGATCGAGCACTTCCTCTATCACGAGGCCGGGCTGCTCGACCAGGGACGGCTGGGCGAATGGCTCGGCCTTTTCACCGACGACGCGACATACTGGATTCCGTTGCAGGCCGACCAGACCGACCCGCTCAGCACCTCGTCGATCGTGTACGACGATCGGCGGCTACTCGAGGTTCGTGTGCGTCAGTTCCAGCATCCGCGCGCGCACGCGCGTGTGCCCATGCCGCGCACGGTGCACCAGGTCGGCAACATGCAGATCGTCGACGCCGACGCCCGCGGGGTGCACGTCAGCTCGAGCCTGGTCCTGGTCGAATACCGCCGAGAGCGACAGCGCGTCTGGGGTGCCCGGGTCGAGCACCGCTTGCGCCGTACCGGTGATGGGCTGCGGATCGCCGCCAAGCGGATCGACCTCGTGAATTCGGAGGCGGAGCTGGACGGCATCGTCTGCTTGTTCTGATGACGGCGCGATCGGCGGTTCGGCTGGCGGCGCCGGCTCTCTTGATCACGCTGCTGGCCATCTGGCAGATCGCGACTCGATTCGAGCACCCCGACTTCATCCTGGGCCCGCTGGAGATCGCGGGTCACTTCGGTGAGGCGCTCTGGTCGGGTGAGCTTCTGCCGCACGTTGGCGCCAGCCTGGTGCGCTCGCTGCCGGGTTTCCTCGTCGGATCGTTCGTGGGCGTCGTGCTCGGGCTGCTTGCCGGAGTGGCGCGAAGCTTTGATCAGCTCCTGAGCCCGGTCGTGTTCCTGACTTATCCGGTGCCCAAGATCGTGTTCCTTCCGATCGTCATGCTCTGGCTCGGGATCGGCGACTTCTCCAAGATCGCGGTCATCGCCCTCGCGTGCTTCTACCCGTCTTTCATCAACGCCTACTACGGCGCGCGGGGAACGGCCAGGGTGATGGTGTGGAGCGGGCTCAACATGGGCGCCCGCCGGACCCAGATCTTTCGGAAGGTGGTGGTGCCGAGCGCGCTCCCCCTGATCTTCGCCGGGCTCCGCGTCTCGCTGGCGCTGTCATTCATCCTGCTCTTCTCGACCTAGATGATCAACGCGCGCTCGGGCCTGGGCTTTCTGATCCGCCAGTCCGAATCGAGCCTCCGATTCGATCTGATGTACGTCGCGATCGTCGCGGTCGCGGCGTTGGGCTACGCCGGCGACCAGTTCTTGCTCCTGCTGCGGCGCCGCGTGCTCGCCTGGCAGGATGCGACCGCTCGATGAGCGGGCCGTGGTCCGGTCCGGCGTCGGCTCTTCGGCGGGGCGCGCTCCCTGCCGTGGGCGTGGTCATCTGGGAAGCCGCGGCGCGAAGCGGCTTGTTCAGCCCGTTGATCGTGCCGTCGATCACCCGGATCGGCTATCAGCTCTGGCTGTTCGTTACCCGGCCCGAGTCGCTCGCCGAGGTCTGGTATTCGGTCGCGCGTGGCCTCGGCGGCTTCGCCCTCGCCGCGATTGTTGGCGTCGCGCTGGGCGTCTGGATGGGCCGCTCGGCGACAGCCGCCGCCTGTCTCGGCCCGATCTTCTCTGGCACCTATCCAATCCCGAAGATCGCGCTGTTCCCGATCTTCATCTACCTCTTCGGCATCGGCAGTCTGTCCAAGGTGCTGCTGGTGTTCCTGGAGTGTCTCTATCCGATCGTGATCACCACGCAAGCGGGCGGCCGGGCGGTGAACCGCGTCCTGGTATGGTCCGCCGCCAACATGGGCGCCTCGCGCCGGCGCATTCTCCGGAGCGTCGTCGTGCCGGCGACGGCGCCGTTCGTGTTCGCGGGATTCCGGGTCGCCATGCCGATCGCGATGATCGTGGTGATCATCACCGAGATGATCAGCTCGGCCGACGGCCTCGGCTATCAAGCGATGTATTCGCTCGCCTCGTTCAAGACCGACCGGATGCTGGCGATCGTTGTCGTGATCGCGCTCGTCGGCGTCGCCCTCGACCGCCTGGTCGTCTACCTGCGCAACCGGCTGGTGTTCTGGGAGCGGCTCGACTCGTACTATACGCAGTGACTAGCGCAAGTGGTTGCGTGAGTGCGAGAACCTCGGTCGACAGCTCCGGCATCGGCCACACTATGTCAGATCGGTATCGACCGACACGCCACCGATTTCGAACCGACTTCGATCGACTCCGCCGCGACAGCCTGCTCGAGGCGTCCGAGATACTCCGGCGCGAGTCGCGCCGCCATCGTTTTGGCCATCCGGTCCACCAAGAGATTCCAGTCGTGCAGGCGCGCCACGGCCTGGCGTGCCCTGCGACGCTCCGGAGAGTTGGCGGCGGGCGCCAGCGCGTCCTCGATCGCCGCGGGCCAGCCGCCCATGCGATCCACGACCGTCAGAACATTCTTGAACTCCTCGATCGACTGTATGTGAGCGGCGACGACGGGCTGACCGCTCGCCAGATATTCGTGTAGCTTCAGTGGATAGATGTATTTGGTGTAATCGTCTATTCGGTACGGCATGAGGCAGACGTCGAAGTGCCGGGGATACGCGCCGAGCTGATTCGGCGTCTTGAGTCCCAGGAAATGAACGTTCGGCCGGCGTGAGAGCTCGTCGACGGCTCGTTGAGTTCCCACGTGCTCCTGGACGGGTCCCACGAAGACAAAGGACCACGCCGGCCGCGTGCTCGATAGCCATTTCAGCATCGACCAGTCCAGCTGACGCTTCACGATCCCGGTGTACCCGATTCGCGGGCGGGGAATGGAAGCGATGTCAGGCGGCTCGGGCGCGTCCGCAGCATACGCGGCGTAGTCGGTACCGTTCGGCGCGAAAGCCGTGTGCGTATTGATCGTGCCTTTCTTGGCCATAAGCGCCGGCGAGCCGATGAAGACCTGGTCCGCCGATTGGATCAACCGCCTCTCGGCATCGGAAATCGGCCCATCGATGTCGGAAAAGGAGTACTCGTCGTCGATGTGGTAGTAGATCCGCTCGAAACGAGCACTGTCCAGTGCGGTCACGAACTCGGGCCGCCACACGTACAGGACGATCGTTCGGCAGCCACGCTGAACGAGTAACTTCTTGGCTCGATCGAGCCGCGCGTTCCGTGTCAGCATTGCGAGCCGCGAGGGCCGGTAGAACAGCGGAAGCCAAAATTCCGGCTCGTAGACGGACAGTCCGTTGCGAGCGCTCACGTCGTGGCTCGCCACCGGCGTCGCTGGAGACCCTCGGAGAAGACGGCGCCACGTTCTGGCGGGGTTGATCCAGACGACATGAAAGTATCGCGCGAGACGAGTGAGCACCTGGTGTCGTGCCTGCCACACGGAATTCCATGGATCGGGGACGAGTGCGAGAACTCCAACGTCTGGGAGGAGCGGGCGTGGGGCCTCGGCCATCGGAATGACCGGACGGATGAGGCGCGTTTTGGACACGGGCTCAGCCCATCCGATCAAGGAGCGTAGAGCTTCCGGACGAGCCCGCGATTGGCGCGCGTCAGAAGCTCGGCGAGGCACAAAACGGAATAGTACGCGGTTGCGGTCAGCAACGCGATGGGCAGAGCCGGCCTCGGCAGATCGACCTCGCGATAGTGCGTGAGGATCCGCTGGCATGCCGGCCCCAGATTTTCGCGCCAGCGCCAGTAGCTGGCTCGGAAGGAGTTGCTCAGGCGATCGCCGTCTCGAGCAGCTCGGATGACCGCATCGTGGCCGTTGATGATCGCGCTCCGCCAAAAGGTCGGCGGCGGATGGGCGACTCGCGCCTGCGGATTCAAAAAGACGCTGATCGCGTCGGCCTGCAGGTTCTGAACGTGACTGAGGCACTGACCTATGTAGATCTCGCGATCCTCGGGGAAGGGGTGCTTCAGGAACGTGCTGCGACGAACGGCAAAACTGTTGACGAACGAGCTCGTCGTGGGTGTCAACGGTCCGTCCGGCCGGCGCAACGGGAAGTACCAGCACAGCGCGAAGATCTTGGCGTACAAAGTGTCCGTGTCGACATACGCGTTCGCGATGGCGATGTGGACCTTTGGGTCGTCGAACGACGCGAGTAAAGCCCGTAGCCAGCCGTCTTCGGGCAGGACGTCACTGTCGACAAAGACCAGCAGCGAGCCCCTCGAGCGCCGGGCACCTTCGTTCTTGAGCTGGTAGTACCTGGATCCCGGCGCGCTGATCGTCTGAATGTCGACTCCGGGCGGCAGATCGCGGCTGATCTCGTCAACCGACTCCTTCACAACGGCTGCCGACACAACGAGATCGTCGTAGACCACGAGAACTTCGACGGGCTCCCCGAGCTCCGTGATCTGGCCACGGACACGGCGGAGCATTCGCCGGGCACGCTCGATCTCCTGGTATCGGGCGTTGTCCCACTCGACGATAAGCGAAACGCGTGGATCGATCATGAGTTTCCTGTGTCCGCCGACTCTTCCCGAGCCTAGAAGAGCCACCGCATCGTGTCAAGAATCGCGGCATCGGGCGGGGAGCAATCGACAGTGCCGTCGAGGACTCGCGCCTGGCATGAGCCCGGCACAATGCGGGTCTTGACAAAGCCGGCCGGCGGCGGAGACGTTGATCGGTGCGCCGCGTGCGATTGCGGCGACGACGACGTATGCAGCCACTGATCAGCATCGTCCTGGCAACGCGAAACCGCAAGGCACAGCTGCGGCGTTGCCTGGAGTCATTGCGCACCGGCTCGCTGCCCGCCGGCTGGAAGGCCGAGATCATCGTCGTCGACAACGCATCGCTGGATGACACGGCCAGTGTCGTTGCCTCGTTCCAGGCCGAGCAGTCGGATCGCAGCTTCCACTACATGAGGGAGCCCAGGCGGGGCAAGAGCTTTGCGGTCAATCGAGGACTGTCCGCCGTTCGCGGAAGCATTGTGGCGTTCGTCGACGACGACGTCGTCGTCGATTCGCGCTGGATGCTCGAGATCATCGGCCAGTTTCAACACGACCCCGGCCTGGATCTCCTCGCGGGCCGTGTCGTCACCGTAGAGGTCAACGGGCGACGGGAAGGCGAAACGGGCGGTGCCGGTGAGTTTCAGCTCAGCGCCAAGCGGCCGCTCGTGGGGCTCGTCATGGGCTGCAACCTCGCGGTCCGGCGCGAGGTGATCGAGACAGTCAAGGGGCGCGACACGAGGCTCGGGCCGGGGCGCGGTCTTTCGGCCGAAGACATCGACTTCGTATACAGAATTCTGAAGGCAAACTTTTCGGGGCGCTTCTCCGAGCGCCCCATCGTGGCACACGATCCGGGGTCGCGGGATCGACGCCGAGAGTACCTGCGTGGTCGGGGTGCCTATTATGCGAAGTACGTGTCGCGCGGCGACCTTGTCGTCGCGCGTCAGGCGTGGTGGGAGCTGAGCGCGATCCTGCGCGAGATCCGACATCCGGCGGTCGCGCGCGCAAGCTCGCCGCTCAACGATCTGCGCCAGCTCGCCTGGGGCGCTGGGTTGATGCTCGGACGGGTCGTGAAGTCGATGTTCGCTCGACACA
>Ga0114129_10005152_pt1 | contig 18401 bp, 18 predicted proteins | sample RhiMetdeltSRZDD1_FD_80071 | JGI IMG/M metagenome (GOLD analysis project Ga0114129, IMG submission 80071) | Populus rhizosphere microbial communities from Tennessee, USA - Rhizosphere MetaG P. deltoides SRZDD1 (version 2) (version 2) | ecosystem: Host-associated > Plants > Roots > Rhizosphere >...
CGTGCCGAGCATGCCTCAGCAAGCCAACACCACCCGGCCTACGATGCGCCCCGCGCGCAGATCATCGAGCGTGGCTGAGGCTTGCCCGAGTGGCCGATCGGCGATTGGAGGCGGCGCGATGTTCTTTTTGCGCACGAGATCGACAAGCTCGCGTGCCTCGGCTAGCGTGCCTGTCGTGATGCCTTCGATTGTCATGGCCTTGAGTGGAAACATGGCGACTGCCGTCGCGTAACCGCCGCCGATCAATCCGGTAACCACGACCTTTCCTCCCTTGGCCAATACGCCGGTGGCAAAATTCAGCGAGGCATCGGAGCCGGCAAAATCGCAAACGCCATAAAGACCGCCGGTTGCCTTCAGCACGGCCTTGCGGGCGTCCGGTTGGGACGGATCGAAGGCCTCGGCCGCCCCGGCTGCGAGCGCGGCGGCTCTCTTTTTCCCGTCGATATCGGCTACGAGCGGGGCAGCCCCATACATCGCCCGCGCTAGCGCGAGGCCCATCATGCCGACGCCGCCGAGACCGACCAGCAAAAGCGGCGCGCGCGCAGCGCGGTCTGCAAGCCGCCTCAGCGCGGCGTAAGCGGTCAGGCCGGAACACATAAGGGCGCCAGCGTATCCCGGCGACAAAGGCCCGTAGTCAATGAGGTAGCGTGAGTGAAGCACCAGGGCGTGGGTGGCAAAGCCGCCGTCAACGGTGACCCCAAGATGCCGTGGAGAGCTGCAGATATTTTCGTCGCCAAACCTGCAGGCCGCGCATTGTCCGCAACCGATCCACGGATAAACCGCGACCTGACTGCCGGTTTTTACGGCCGCGTCCGGTCCGGCAGCTTCGATCCTGCCGGCAATTTCGTGGCCAAGCGTGAACGGAAGCGCACGCCCCGCGCGAACATCCAGCTTTTTTCCTCCTCCAAGCACAAAATAACCATCCTGCATGTGCAGGTCGGAATGGCAGACGCCGCAACGTTCGACCCGGACCAGCACCTCGGAGCCCTTTGGCGTTGGCAAGTCTGCCACCGTTTCGCAGAGCGGCGCGCCGTAGGCTGTCAAAGATTGTCGGTGTATTTTCATGCGTCGTGACTTTACACTTGGGCGTTTGTTTGCTGGGAAAAAACATTTGCCAATGCAACAAAACCTTCGACCGGAATTTCTTCGGCTCGCGATGTCGGATCAATGGCGGCTTCGGCCAGGAGCGACGCTACGTCCACGCCCAGGGTCTTCAGGTTCTGCCGCAGCATTTTTCGGCGCTGACCGAAAGCAGCCTCGGTTACGCGCTGCAGCGCAAGCGCGTCGCAGGCTAGCGGCTCCGGTCGTGGCGTGAGGCGCACGATCGAGGATGTCACTTTGGGAGGCGGTACAAACGCCGAGCGCGCCACATCGAACAGGATTTTGGCCTCGGCGCGCCACCCTGCCAGCACGGAAAGGCGCCCATACGATTTTGTGCCGGGCACGGCGACGATGCGCTCAGCCACCTCGCGCTGGAACATCAGCAGCAGATGGTCATACCAGGGCGGCCAGGGCTCGACGGTAAGCCACCCCACCAACAGGGCGGTCGCTATATTGTAGGGCAGGTTCGCCACGACGCGAGCGCGTTCGGGGCCGAGGTGCTCGTGGGGGTCAATGCTCAGGGCATCGCCTTCGACGATTTCCAGCCGTCCCGGATAGCGCAGCGCGATTTCTTCAAGCGCGGCGATTGCGCGGTTATCGCGTTCGATGGCAATGACCCGGCGCGCCCCGAGCGCCAGCAGCGCCCGCGTCAGGCCTCCCGGACCCGGTCCGACTTCCACCACGGTAATGTTCTCAAGCGGCTCAGCCGCGCGCGCGATGCGCGCGGTCAGATTGAGGTCAAGCAGGAAATTTTGCCCGAGCGATTTTTTTGCGGTGAGACCATGGCGCCGGATGACCTCGCGCAGCGGCGGAAGGTCATCGAGCTGTGTCATTGTCGATTGCTCTATTTTGCGGGAACAAGCGCAGGCGCTGCCGCCGACAGACGCGCAGCGAGTGTGAGTGCCGCGATCAGGCTGGTCGGATCGGCTGTACCTTTTCCTGCGATATCGAAGGCGGTGCCGTGATCCGGCGACGTTCGCACGAATGGAAGGCCAAGGGTCACGTTCACCGCGTGATCGAAAGCGAGCGTCTTGATCGGGATCAATGCCTGGTCGTGGTACATGCAGAGCGCCACGTCATAACTGGCGCGGGCTCGCTCATGGAACAATGTATCGGCCGGCAATGGGCCGATCGCATCGATGCCTTCCGCCTGCAGCCGCTTCACGGCAGGTGCCACGATTGACGCGTCCTCGCCGCCCAACGCGCCTTGTTCGCCGGCGTGCGGGTTGAGCCCGGCGACTACAATACGCGGATGCGATATTCCAAATCGAGCCGTCAGGTCGCGCGCGACGACGCGGCCGGTTTCCACGACAAGCTCCGACGAGAGTTGCGTGACGACCTCTTTGAACGGCAAATGAATGGTCACGGGCACAACGGCAAGCTCCGGCGACCACAGCATCATGACCGGCTTGGCGGGCTTGCCCGTTGCTTCGTGCACAAGCTTGGCAAGAAACTCGGTATGGCCGGGTTCGGCAAAACCCGAGCGGTAGAGCACGTTCTTGGCAACGGGGTTGGTGACGACTGCCGCTGCCTTTCCCGCGAGGACGTCGGCCACTGAACGGCGGATCGAGGCGATCGCCGCAGGGGCGCTCGATGCATCAGGCTTGCCAGGAGCGGCACTGGCTAAGATATCGAGCGGCACAACGGGCAGCGTATGGGCGAACGTCTCTCCGGCTTGCGCCGACGTCACCACGCTCACAGGAATGTCCAGATCGAGCAGATGGGCACGCCGCGCAACGAATTCCGGATCGGCGATCAGATAAAAGGCCGGCAACCTGAGCTCGGCGCGCCGGTGCCACACTTGAATGGTCAGGTCCGGGCCAATGCCAGCCGGCTCGCCAAGCGTAAGAGCCAATGGCAGGGCGGCGGGTTCGTTCATTTTACGGTCTTGTATTCGATCATCGCCGCCTTGCGTATTTCGTCCAGATATTTTTTCGATTCGGATTCGAAGCGCTTGACAAATATCTGCTCGCGCATCTCGCGCTTGAGAGGCGATTCTGTCGTGCTTTCTTTCTTGTTGCAGACGGCGAACATTTGCAGGCCCTGCGGGGTCACCTCAGGCGCAGTGAGGCGACCGACCTGAACGTTGCCGAGCATATCCCGCAATTGCGGAGTGAGGTCGGCTGAATTTCTGGTGATTGGATCGCGCACCGCGACATCACGCAATCCGCGCGACATCGCCAGGCCTTCATTGCAGGAGACGAACCGGCCGCGCAGGCTTTCCGCCTCGCTGCGTTTCGCTGAAATCGCGGCCTCGCTCGACCCGCGCGCAACAACCATCACGATCGGGTACAGCGTGTAGATATAGGCTACCGCAGGAGCATCGCCCTCACTGCGATCCACCAGCGCCTTGGCAACGTCGCTCTCGCCGACCTGGAGAGAGGAGGAATATTTGCCGCGGATCAGCTGCTGCCAGGTCAACTCCGCACGGATTCGTGCCTTGACCGTGTTGGGAGAAATGCCGGCTCGCTCCAGCACCTGGCTGAATTGCGCCGGCGTAACATTTTGCCTGGTCGCCATTCCATCGAAAGCGTCGTTGACCTCCGTATCGCTGACCTCCAGGCCATAGACCTTGGCGCGCGCGATCTTGAGCCGATCATCGATAAGGTCATTGATGACTTGCTGGCGGCTCGCGTTTTTATGGGAGATTGCATCGAGTTTGCTGCGCTGCTGGATGTCGTATTCGGTGATGGGAGAACCGTTCGCAATGACGACCACTTGTGCCAGCGCAGTCCCTGGGCTGGCGAGAGCCAAGCCGACAACGGCGCCGATGAGCCATCGGCCAAATGCCGAGCGTCCGACATTCATTGGCTGCATTTTGGATTCCAGTGTGTTCATAGCCTGTGCCGTATACGGGCTTAATATTGCGTGCTGTGGCTAACGCCCTGGCTCACAGACGTGCCGCCCAGCGTGCGCAAACTCAGCTGCAGCATGACAGTATGGTTCGCCTGCACATTTCCGCTATACGTATAGTTCGTAAGGTAGTTCAGACCCAATATCAGGCAATCGTCGACATAGCTGAGACCCACGCGAGTCTGGTCGAACTTTCCGGCATTGATATCATAGCGGGCGCCGCCGAGCAGAACCCAATTTGCATCGAGCTTGACCTGTCCGGTTCCCAAAATGCCCTGTTGACGATCGAGGATGCCGATCAGAGGCTGCGCGGCGTAATCGCCGTAGAGAATGCTGCCACTCCATCGGTCGAAATTGGCCCGGGCTTCAAGTTCGATGCGCTGTGGGGTGAAGTTGTCGTTCTGCAAACGGAAGCGCGACGTGAACATGTAGATGTTGTTCGGCTGATAAGACAGGCGCGCCACGTAGTCGGATCTCGTCGTGTCGAGGCCGCTATCGAGTCCGGTATTGGTCGGGCTGGCGACGGCAAAGGAATTTTGCCCAAACAGACTATAGGATTGGCCGAACAAAGCGTTGACGGAGCCAGCCTGGTTGAACTGGGCAGTGTATTGAACACCATAGTTTGCGCGCCCACCGCCTTCGGCGCGATCCCAGCCCGAGAATTTGTCGACCCGGAACAAGTTGCTGTCGTCGAAGACCAGGCTCTGCGCATCCTCGTTCTGCCACTTTCCGATCTGGGTCTCGTTCGGCCGCAGGAGCACTTGCGCGATCGGCTGCAGGGTCTGCGAACCCCAGGATTGCACGCTGATGAAAGGATAGCGATACTCCAGACCGGCCGTGGGCATGCCGCGCACGAGACCGTCGTCCCCCACGCTCGTGAAGTTGGACACTCCCGGCTGGTTACTGGTCTGCAACGAAGCAGCGTCCGCCCGTACCGAAACGAAGGGCGTGAAAACCTGTCCAAACGGGTCGGTAATTGTTCGCCGCCATTGAGCTTCGGCCGAAAAGCGGCTGTAGGTGCCGGGAACGCCGCGCAACAGGCAGCTCGCCGTCGTCTTGAGCGCAGGATTGGCGGTTTCAGTGCAGGTTCCATTATTCAGCGCGCTCTGGGTGATGGGATCGAAGTCTGCTTCGCTACGGGTCAGGCTGGTGAAGTTGATGCGATACCCGACTTCGCCGCCCAAAATCGGACGGTCAAAAACGTAGTTGTAGTCGATCACCGGGTGGATGACAGGAATCTGACTTTGCGTGTCCGCTTGCGAAAAACCGTAATAGTAAATTGTTCTCGCATCGAAATAGCTACGGTTGCCTTTGCCCGCGAGGTAGATCTGCGAGATCGCCTCGCTTTGTGGGTTCTGGAACGAATCGATGGCGCTAATTTTAGATAGAGTCGGGTGGTAATCCTGCAGGAAGGTCTTGTCGGACAGCGCCGTTGCATCCCAACCCCACACCCATTTGTTGTTGAGTGCGAACAGGCCCGAACTTTCGAGGCTGCCGCGCCAGTTGCGGAAGCCCGGATTTGTCGCGCCGTCGGTTCCAGGAGCCGGTGTGAATTTCGACGAGTCAAAGTAATCTTTATCGAGCTGGTATATCCCGGCTGCTCTGATCGAATAGGCGCCATTGATCAAGCGTTGACGGAATTCACCCTGCAGCAGGGGTCCCTGTCTGGAGGTGATCATCGGCGAGAACGTCGCATCATAGTCGGGCGCAAGGGCCCAGTAGTAGGGAATTTCAACTGCGGCGCCATACACGGAGCTTGATGAAAATATCGGCATCAGGAAGCCGGTCTTGCGCTTTACGGTCGGATCGGCCGCGGAGAAGTACGGCAGAAACGCAATTGGCTGACCAAAGAATTCGAGCCGGGCGTCCTCGAAGTAAACCATCCTCTCGCCCTGGTCGTGGATGATGCGCGCGGCCTTCACCTGCCAGAGCGGCGGCTTTTTCGGATCGTCCTTGCAGGGAGCGCAGGCGGTGTAGACGCCATTGTGAAATACGGTGTATCGGCCGCTGGAACGTTCGGCGCTCGTCGCCGCCATGCGGGTTTGATCGGGTGTGTCAAGGCGCAGCGAGTCGACGAAGCCGTCCCTGTAGTCGTCCGACAGATCCATAATCTCGCCATAAGTGACCTTGCCGTTCTGCTCCGTGAGCCGGACGTTGCCTTCGGCGTGCAGGCGCTTGGTCTTCTGATCGTAGACGACGCGATTGGCTTCGAGCGTCGAGTTGCCGTAATAGATTTGGACATTGCCAACGGCGGCGACGCGATTGTTGGCGTAGTCGTAATTAATCTCGTTCGCTTGAACGAGCATTTGCTTTTGACCGGACTTCTCGCGCTCGAGCGCAATTTGGGATTTCTTTGGCGCTGGCGCGCGTTGCGGAAACTGCAACTGTTGAGCGGATGCCGGGACAGACGCAATCACTCCGCCAAAAGCCAGCAGGCTGAGGACGGCAGCAAGTTTTGCGACGCCACGGCGATACGGCCGCGGCGCTGATGGGCGAGTGCTAGCCGACCCCGCCATCACCCGTCCTCCTGGTACAACAATGCAATAAATCCCGTCAGCCCACCCGCGAGCACGGGCAGCCACGCCGCTGCCACAGGGTGCATCAGCTCAGCCTTGCTTAAATCCTCAGTTACTTTCGATAAAACGTAAAGCAGAAAGCCGGCTGCAACGCCACTTAAAACCATCTTTTGGATCCCGCCAAAGCGGAAAAACCGTAGGCTGACCGCAGCAGCAAGGAGAACCATGGCAGACAGCAAGAACGGCCGCGCCAAGAGCTTCTGAAATTGCAATCTATAGCCTGCGGCAATTAGGCCGGCGTGCTCCGCTATTTGGATATACTGCGGAAGCTCCCAGAAAGGCACAGTTTCTGGAGTAGCAAAACTTTCGCGTACTTGCTCGGGTGTCAGGTTCGTCTTGAGACGATATTCTAGTTGCCGCGCTGGCAGTACGCCCAACGCATACACGCGCGCGTCTCGCAACAGCCACGCGCCAGGCTCAAGAAGGGCCGCGCGCGCCTCGATCCGCTGTTTGAAACGACCTTCGGGATCGAAGGTGTAAACAGACACTCCATTGAGATTGATGCCTTGGTCGCGGCTTGAGCCGGCATTGATGATTGCCTGACCTTCATCGGTACGCTGACCGATCCAGAACGGGCCTCCGCCGCGACTAAGCGCATTTGACTTGTGGGTCAACAACTCAACTTCCAGCCGCTTCGAACGCTCCTGAAGTATTGCCGAGATGGGGTTGTAGATGGTCGTCGCCGCCACCCCGAGCACGAACGCCACCAAAATTGCCGGAGCGACGAATTGCCAAGCCGACAATCCGGCGGAGCGAGCGACAACAAGCTCCAGCCGACGCGACAAGTTGAGGTAACAGGACATTCCACCGATAAGGACGCAGAACGGGAGGATGCGTTCGACTACCTGCGGCACGCGATAAATCGACGTTTTCGCGATGAGTGCCGCCGATACGTTGGGAATATCGCCGGCCCGACGCATCATTTCGACGTAATCGATCAAGGCGACCAGCGCGAATATCCCGGCAAAAACTATCAGCACCGCGATTAGAAAACGCAGTCCGAAATATCGCGCCAGGGTTCCGAGAAAGATCGGCATGATGTCACGTCACGAAGGTGCCAGACGCTGACCAAGGCGCTCAGTCAGCATTGCAAGCCAGTCGGTAATGAAGGCGGGCGGCTCCAAAATCAGCCCGCGGCGAATGACGTAAAGGCCCCCGCCGATTGCGGCAGCGACGGCAAGGTATTGCAGCGCCAGCATCCAGGGAACGGTAGCGCCGATCACGGTGGATACGAAGCCAATGAAGCGCAACAGGGCGACGCCGCCGACGGCGCCAACCATCGACAGCGTCCGACTTTGACGAGTGGTACGTGGAGCCCCGAGATAGGCGTAGGCGATCACGACAAACGCGATGGGGTAGAACGGCGTCATCAACCGGTCATACAACTCGGCGCGGAACTGGTCGGGCTGATCGATGTAGGACTGGTCTTTCGGATCGGAAAACAGCAGCTGCCAGAGATATTGTTCCCGGATCGAATACTTGACAGCCTGTCCCGTGCCGGCGAACTGCGAGAGATCGAATGCATAGCGGTCGAACGCCACCATGGCGGGATCGCGCTGGCCTGCCTCGTACCGCTGCACATTTCCTTTTTGTAGGACGAGGTAGGTGCCGCTGCTGTTGTCCATCAGCTCGCCAATCTCTGCAAGCACGGTGATGCGCTCATTGGGGTTCCGCCGGTCGTCGAGAAAGATGCCAGCAAGCTGTCCGTTTGGGCGGCGCTCGCGAATATGGATGGTTACGCCGGCTTCGATGGATCTGAAGCGGCCAGGCTGAACGATGGTGCTCACGACATTCGCGCGCACCTCCGTCACCCAATCGCGCAGCATCCGCAAACCCTTCGGCGCGAAATACGCGCTTATCGCGCCGACGAGCAGCGAGACAACGATCGCAGCCGCCATGAATGCCCGGAACAGAATCCACGGCGACATGCCCGCCGCATTCATCACGATTATTTCGGAGTCGTTCGACATCTTGTTGAGCACGTGCGCGACTGCGATCAGCAGCGCAATCGGCGCGATCAGGAGGATCAGCATCGGAATGAGAAGGCTGGTGATACCTACGAAGACCAGAATCGATTGTCCCTGGCTCGTCATGATGTCGATATCGCGGAGCGCCTGCGTGACCCAGATGACCGCAGTCAGACTGATCAATACGATCAGGAACGCACCCAACGTGGTGCGAAAAATATATCGACCGATCGACCCCATCCGCAGCATCGTCCCCTGATCCGGCGCAAACCGGACCGCGCGCTCGGTTTCCCTGCCGAACGCGACCGATTTTAGCTTAGAACTCAACCCCCGTCAGACGCACCTTTTGATCACTCTACAAAGTGGCCGGGCAAAGGCAAACCCGTTGAACATGCACAACAAAATGTAAATGTGTAGCCTTTCAGCCGATACGCTTTCGAGCCCTTTAGGCATCGTAGATACCACCCGCAAACGAGCCTCTTCTCGACCAATACGCATGAGAGTCCGAAAAATTGGCGGGATTCCGGTCAGTTGGGGCCTTTGCAGTGGTTTCAAGGCCGGCCATAAGGGGGCGTGATTTTTTGGCATCAGCGAAAGAGGACTTCGAATGACGGACGCCTTGAAGCTCGGCTTTGCAACCTTCGGAACTCCCGCAAAGGGCGTACTTGTCGTGTTCTACGACGAGGGGTTGAAGCTCGGCCCGGCAACGCGCAGGGTTTTGGCCGAGGCTGCCGGTGTCGTGGATCGGGCCGCGAAGGCGGAGCGGTTTACCGGCAAAAAAAATTCGACGCTCGATCTTCCAGTTCCAGCAGGCCTCAAGGTGGCCCGACTTGTCGTGATTGGTGTCGGCAAGACAGCGGATCTCAAGCCGACCGATTTTCTCAAATTGGGCGGAGTTGCCTTCGGCAAATTGCCTAACGCTGCGAGTGGCGCGACTGTTTTCGCCGAATTGCCAGGCGGACCGATGAAATCGACGCAGGTCGCCGACCTGGCGCAGGGCATGCGTCTGCGCGCTTACTCGTTTGATCGTTACAAAACCAAACGCAAGGACGACGAGAAACCGCCGGCTACGCGGCACGTCACAGTCGCGGTCGGCGATGTGGCGGCCGCGCGCAAAGCCTACGATCCACGTTCGGCCGTTTCCAACGGCGTGCTGCTCGCACGCGATCTCGTCAACGAGCCGGCCAATGTTCTCTACCCGGAAGAATTTGCGCGCCGCGCGGGCGCGTTAAAGAAACTCCGCGTTTCAGTCGAACTCCTCGACACGAAGGCGATGAAGAAGCTCGGCATGAATGCATTGCTTGGCGTCGGCCAAGGCTCGGCACACGAGAGTCGCGTGGTGGTTATGCGATGGAACGGGGGCAAGGTAGGTGAGCCGCCGGTAGCGTTCATCGGCAAGGGTGTGTGCTTCGATACAGGCGGGATTTCGATAAAGCCGGCCGCCAGCATGGAGGACATGAAAGGCGACATGGCCGGTGCCGCCTGCGTCGTCGGATTGATGCATGTGCTAGCCGCCCGCAAGGCGCGGATCAATGCGGTGGGTGTTGTCGGCCTGGTCGAAAACATGCCCGACGGCAATGCGCAGCGACCAGGCGATATCGTCAAGTCGATGTCCGGACAGACCATCGAAATCATCAATACCGACGCCGAGGGGAGGCTCGTTCTCGCCGACGTGATTTGGTACGCGGCGCAACGCTTTAAACCCAAATTTATCGTGGATCTTGCCACGCTGACCGGCGCCATCATTGTCGCACTCGGTCAGGAATATGCGGGCATGTTCTCAAACAACGATCAACTCGCCGAACGTCTGACAAAATGCGGAATCGAAACCGGCGAATTGGTTTGGCGGATGCCGCTCGCGGCGGAGTACGACAAAATGATCGATTCGAAATTCGCCGACATGAAGAATACGGGTGGCAGCAGATGGGCAGGCGCGATCACTGCGGCCCAATTCATCAAGCGATTTGTCGACGACAAGACTCCGTGGGCGCATCTCGATATTGCCGGTACCGGATTTGACTCGCGTCAGACCGACATCAACAAGAGCTGGGGCTCAGGGTGGGGCGTGCGGCTGCTGGACCGGTTGGTCGCCGATTTTTACGAGAAGTGATTTGGGTCCTTTAGCAGGACGGCAGCGCAGTGAATTCACCTCTGGGGCCGCTCAGACGAAAGACAGTATGGTTTCGGCTTGAAGCAGGTCCTGTAGACGAGCGAATTTCGCCTATTTTCTCGACGTTTGTGTAGTAGGCTGCCGGGCGGTGGGCAGACGGACATTCGGTTACGAACATCAGTGGTGGCTGCGCGTCTTTCGTCAGCGGCCGGGTCATGTCGAATGTCCGAACGTCAGGGGACGGCCAAGAAACAATCTGCACTGGCCGATCACGCAAGTAGTAGAGCAGGGCCGCTACTGTGTTGCGGTCCTCGCCGACAATCGTATTTGCGCCCTCAGTTGTGACAAGCTGGCCGGCTTGGCGTGCGAGATCTCGGAATCCAAGAGTACGGTGGTAAACATCAGCCTTGCCAGGCGGCAGAAATGGCAGCGCGATCCGATAGGCCGCTGCATCCCCGACCAAGAGCGCTGCTTGCACGACGAGGCCTCGAGCACTATCGAAAAGGCCAACCACCGCCAGGCTCTAGCCTGTACGAGCACTGCAGCCGCGAGAATTGTCGCAGAAACTGCCCCGGTTGCTGCCCAGTTGGCGTAGGCTCGGGAGAACAGCGCGACAAGCGTGATGGTGACCAGCGGCGGCAATGCCATAACCCGACCACGGGGCCATAAAGCTTGCGGCCGATCAGGTTAATGACGACACAGGTTCCAAAGTAGAAGATTGGCGAAGGCGCCCGGACGCATGCTTCACTGCTGCCGCACAGCGACTCGGCAACGTGGATTATCCATGCGATGAGAGGTGGCTTGGAGAAGTAACCCCAGCTGAGCTCGCGAGACCAACTCCAGTATTGGGCTTCGTCCGTGAACAGATCGACGCTGGAAGTTGCAAGGCCGGCAAGCCGGACGAGGGTTATGAGGACGAAATTACCGACGATGACATTCAGGCTGGACTCAGTTTTATCTCGCATCACAGTATGAGTAAGTTCCGCCACTGACTGCTCCGATACCGGACGCCCCGATACGACGCGCTCATAAATGACAGAAATCCTGTTTTATCAACTCCAAGGCCAAAAATTGGAAGGGGTTCTTCCTCCCTTGCTTGAGAAATCGCTGGAACGCGGGTGGAAAGTGGTCGTGCAGGGGTCATCGGAGGAGCGGCTCGAGGCACTGGACGCACATTTGTGGACTTACCGTGACGATGGATTTCTGCCGCATGGGACATGGAGAGAACCTGAGGCATCGAGCCAGCCGGTCCTTTTCACGATCAACGAAAGCAACCCGAACGGGGCGGTCGTACGCTTCCTGATTGATGGTGCGCCGATGCCCCTCCACCCCGAAACGTATCAGCGCATCGTACTTTTGTTCGATGCAGACGACGAGGAGGCGGTGGTGGCCGCCCGCGATCATTGGTCAGCAGCCAAGCAAAGGGGACTGGAAACGACCTATTGGCAAGCAGACGAGCGAGGACGTTGGGCAAAGAAGGCGTGAGGCCATTAGCTCTGTCAATGGCTTACTCGGCCACTGCGCGAGCGGCCAGTGACCCGCACCACCAGTCCGTTGAACGACCGAACTTGCGGGGCGCCATCGTGATGACGCAAAATACGTTTTAGGGGATAAGCGATCAGCAACTCAGGACATCCGTTGTGCCGCGCCATCGCGTCCAGCTCACAGTCACTCTTGCATGCGCCCTCGGCTTGGCTGGTTGCGGGAATCCGGCGCGTATATTCGAAGATCAAAATGATGGCGGCTGGTTTTCGCGGCCTGCCTTTACCAAGCCGGACTGGGCCAAGCCGAGCACGGGGAAGATAAATCTAAGTCTACTGGGGCCGGTGAGTGCGGAGGATTTGGTAAGCACCGAGGGGCAATGTGCAGCGCCGGCCGCCGCGGCCGTACAAGCCGAAGCTTCGCCGTCAACCACCGAACCGCCTCAGCCGGCGGACCGTGCCGTCGGTTCGGTGGCGGGTGATCTTGCCGGCGCACCCACGCGGGAGGCCACGCCTGCGTCCGCGGGCAGTGGTCCGGGCCTGCAACGACATGAGCCGGCCCCTGCGCCGCTGGCGAGCGGCGGCATTGCGCTCGGTATGACCGAGTGCCAGGCGGTCCAGCGCGCAGGCACTCCGAGCAATGTTGCGATCAGCACAGGCGACACGGGCGAGCGCAAAGTCGTGCTCACTTATCTGAGCGCACCCTGGCCGGGGATCTATACCTTTACGGGGGGACGCCTGAACGTCATCGAACGGGCGCCAGAGCAGTGGAAGCCGGAAAAGGCGAAAAAGATTCCCAAGAAAAAGCCGCCGGCAAATACAGTCCAATCGGGTCGCAACTACGTCCAGTAATCTGTCAGGTGATCTTGCGCAGTGCGCCGTCGCCGGTTTCGCGCTGATAGATAATCAGGTCGAAGCTGGGCGTCAGATCGTTGCCCGTAATGGAGCTTAGAAGTGCATGCGCCTGGCCGCGATGGTGCGTTTGGTGATTGAAAAAATGATCGAGCGCCGGGGCGAGCGGCTGTTCGATATCTTGCGGATTGACGACGGTGCGATAGCGGATCGTCTTCGCGAGGTCGGCCTCGCTCAGGGCGCTTATGTAGGATCGAATGTGTTCATCTTCATTACGACGGGCGGCGCGCAGCTGGTCGAAATTGTCATAGAGGATCTCGTCCAGCCGTGCGGGGATTTCACCATCGCCGGTAAACCGCCGCATCCAGATACGATCGCCGACCAGAAGATGATTGAGGGTGCCGTGCAGCGATTTAAAGAAAACACCACGATTGGCACGGTAGTCGGCATCGCTGACGCGTGCGCTCGCGTCAAATAGCCGCTCGTTGCACCAGGCGTTGTAGCCCGCGAACATTCTATAACGGGCGAGCATGCTGCGCTCCTGATAGCCTCCAGGATGGCGTCCAGGGCGATTCAATGCCCGACCTTGCCGCCTGGAAAGAGCACCGGTATAAGCCGCGCGCCCTGTCTTCTCCAATGAACTTTCGTGAATCCTCCATTCGTCCCAGTGAAGGAATAACCGATGGCGATCGAGCATACTTTTTCGATCCTCAAGCCAGACGCGACCGAGCGAAATCTGACCGGCGCCATCAATGCCGTAATCGAGAAGGCGGGCCTGCGGATCGTTGCCCAGAAGCGCATGCGAATTTCCCGCGAGCAGGCAGAGAAGTTTTATGCGGTCCATCGCGAGCGACCTTTCTTTCGTGAGTTGGTTGATTTCATGATATCGGGGCCCGTCGTTGTGCAGGTGTTGGAAGGAGACAACGGAATCGCGAAGTATCGCGAAGTCATGGGGGCGACCGACCCGGCCAAGGCGGCAACTGGAACTATCCGCAAGCTTTATGCGAGGTCGATCGGGGAAAATTCCGTGCACGGCTCGGATGCGCCTGATACTGCGGTCCGCGAGATTGCGCAGTTCTTTTCAGAAAACGAGATCGTCGGCTAAGGTTCTATAAAAGACGCTAAGCGGCCCGCCGCGGAACTGCGCGCAGGCTGCACAAACACAGGGGAAGGAAACGAAGGTGGGCTCGATGTCTCAGATAATGGATCCCGCTGGTTGGTGGGCGATGATCAGCAGCGGCTGGAGCGACATCGGCCACACCGAATTCTGGATCGCACTCGCCAAGATCATGTGGATCAATATCCTGTTGTCGGGCGACAACGCGGTGGTCATTGCAATGGCCTGTCGCGGATTGCCACACAGGCAGCGCGTGTGGGGCATGATTCTGGGGGCGGGCGTTGCAGTGGGGCTCCGCGTCATCTTTACCGGTATCGTCGCCTCGTTGATGACGCTGCCCTATCTGAAGATCGTTGGCGGCCTCGCGCTGTTTTATATAGCTGCCAAATTACTGGTGCCCGACGATCCGGATGAGAGCGAGGCCGAAGCGGCCGAGCATCTCTGGCGCGCTGTGCGGATCGTTGCCATCGCCGACATCATCATGAGCCTCGACAATGTCATCGCAATCGCCGCCGCTGCGGGCGGCAATATGGCGCTGCTGGTGATCGGCCTTGCCATCAGCATTCCGCTGATTGTTGCGGGAGCGGCCTTGATCATGCAGTTGCTGGACCGCTTCCCGATACTGGTATGGGCTGGCGCCGCGCTGCTCGGCTGGATTGTCGGCGAGGTTATCGCCACGGATCCGGTAGTCGCCAACTGGCTGAAGGCCAACTATGGCCCAGCCGTCGCGCACCAGGTCGAGGTTGGTTCCGCAATTGTCGGCGCGGTGCTGGTTCTTGTGGTCGGTGGCGCCTGGCGGCGATCAAAAGTGCAGGCAGAAAGCAAAGCGTAGGCTGATCGGCTATAATGGGAGCGCGATGAATCAGACTGTCCGTCTGCCCAAGGCAAAGCGGATTGGGTATTCGGCCTGTCCGCACGATTGCCCATCGACCTGCGCGCTCGAAGTCGAATTGCTCGACAAGCGCACGATCGGGCGCGTGCATGGCGCGAAAGACAACGACTACACCGCGGGAGTGATCTGCGCGAAGGTCGCGCGTTACGCCGAGCGGGAGCATCATGCGCAGCGCCTCCTGCATCCCTTGCGGCGCAAGGGAGAAAAAGGGTCGGGCCAGTTTGAGAAAATCTCCTGGGACGACGCGCTCGATCTGGTCGCGGAAAAATTCATCCAGGCCGAGCAACGTTACGGCGCCGAGAGTATCTGGCCCTACTATTACGCTGGCACTATGGGTCTGGTGATGCGCGATGGCATCAATCGCCTGCGCCATGTCAAGAAATATTCCGGCTTTCACTCAACCATTTGCGTCAATCCGGCCTATGCCGGATTCGCGGCTGGAGTCGGGCGCATAGCCGGGGTCGATCCGCGGGAAATGGCCAAGTCCGATCTGGTCGTGATCTGGGGCACCAATGCGGTCAACACCCAGGTCAACGTCATGACGCATACGGTGCGCGCGCGAAAAGAACGCGCCGCGAAAATCGCCGTTGTGGACATCTACATGAACGGCACCATGCAACAGGCGGACTTGCCGGTGCTGGTGAAGCCGGGAACGGATGGTGCGCTCGCTTGTGCAGTCATGCACTGCCTGTTCCGCGATGGGAAAGCCGATTGGCAATATCTGGACAAATACACGGACGCGCCACGCGAACTGGAAGCACATCTTCGCACTCGCGACCCTGCGTGGGCCTCGGCAATCACCGGTACGCCTGTCGCGACCATCGAGGAATTCGCGCGGTTGATCGGCGAGCGCAAGCGCGTCTTTTTCCGATTGGGCTACGGCTTCTCACGCTCGCGGAACGGCGCGGCAAATATGCATGCGGCGAGTTGCATCCCGGCCGTGACGGGGGCCTGGCAGTATGAAGGCGGCGGCGCGTTTCATATCAGCGCCGACATTTTTCAGCTCGACAAGACCTTGATTGAGGGCCTCGACGTTCGTGATGGCTCTGTGCGCATGCTTGACCAGTCGCGCATCGGCGGGATCCTGACCGGCGAGCGAGAGTCGCTGCAAGACGCCAGTCCTGTTCAGGCGTTGATCATCCAAAATACCAATCCGGTTTCGGTTGCGCCCCATCAGAATAAGGTCAAGGCGGGCTTTGCTCGCAAGGATCTGTTTGTCTGCGTTCATGAGCAGTTCATGACGGAGACAGCTCAGATGGCAGACGTGGTACTCCCGGCGACGACCTTCCTCGAGCACGACGATATTTATCGCGGAGGCGGGCACCAGTATCTCATTCTCGGACCCAAACTGGTCGAACCGCCGGGGAAATGCCGTAACAATCATGAAGTGATTTGCGCGCTCGCCAAACGCCTTGGTGCGGAGCACCGCGGATTCGAGATGAGTCCGCGCGACCTGATCGATCAGATGCTGCGGGTATCCAAGCGTGGAACGTTCGCCGAGCTCGCGGCCAACCGCTGGCTCGATTGCCAGCCTCCCTTCCGCCAGTCGCATTATCTTGACGGATTTCCTTGGCCGGACGGGCGATTTCGTTTCAAGCCGGATTGGCCGAACGTGCCATTCCGTAGCCCTTACAGAAGCGGTCCAATCGACGAAATGCCGCCGCTGCCCGATCACTGGACTTCGATCGAACAGTCCGACATGGAACATCCGTTCCGGCTTGCAACTTCGCCTGCGCGGGGCTTTTTAAACTCGACATTCAACGAGACGCCGACCTCGCTGGAGCAAGAGCGGAGGCCCACGGTGATGGTTCATCCGGATGACGCGCGCACGCACGGAATTGGCGAGGGCGACTACGTCGTGCTCGGCAATAGGCGCGGCGAGGTCCGTCTTCATGCGCGGCTTTTTGCGGGCGTGCACCGCGGGGTGCTGATCGCCGAATCGATCTGGCCGAACTCGGCCTATGCTGATGGCTGCGGGATCAATACCCTGACCGGCGCTGATCCGATTGCGCCCTATGGCGGCGCAGCCTTTCACGACAACAAGGTCTGGATGCGAAAAGCGCGGGCTTGAGGGCCTCCCGCAAACGTTGTTTTTGTTACTGTTCCGGCTCTCATGTCGCATCCTTGTCGCAAGCAGCTACGCGGCCCGTACTGCGGCCTCGATTTTCGCCATATCGGCTCGGTCGGCCTCGATGTTCGCTCCCATCACGTCTGGCACAATCACAAATCGGAATACGGACAGTGCAGTTGGTGCGTGACCAGGGATGGCACGCTCTACGTGCGCACTCATCTCGGCAGCAAGTCAACACAACTCGGCAGCCATCCGCCCGATCTTCTTGCTCGCATTCTGATGAAGGAAATCAACGCCCAGGCCAAATGCGCTGACGGCTGTTAAACACAAGGAAATTAACTAATGAACTTCGGAAACCTACAACCAGCATTTAGGCTCGGCAGGTCTCTCGTTACACAGATCACCACCGCACAGACCAACGCCACGCAATTCAAGACACCATTTGGTAGCCAGACAAGACAGGTCCGGCTAGCCTCCACGCTGGCCCTCTGGATCACCATTGACTCGACTGCGGTGGTCACGGCCAACAGTGCCGCCGCACTGATACCGGCTAACACGCCTGAATATTTTGCGGTCACGCCAGGCCAGGTATTGAACTTCACTAGCACTAGCACATCGACTGGCTATGTCTCGCTTACGGAGATGATCTAGCGATTTACCCTCGGCAAGTCAGGAAAGCGTGCCTCGCAAGCATCATTCACATTGTTGCGCGAGTTTATTCGGACAATCAGCGGTGGAACTCAATTCCATCGGAGGGCTTATACCAACGTATCCCTGTGCGATTGCTCTAACCTCTCTTACGCTGGGCTGTATCGTGTATGAGGTACCGGGGCTGTGTCTGCGCACGACGACGCGACAGCTTTTAGTAAAACTTGCAAGAGGTGCGGAGGTCGCTCTGAACTCGCGCTTACGCTTTCCGATTTAAGCTATGACGTCTATCAATGTCGGGATTGCAAATTCGTAGATTGGCTTTCACGAGAGGCTCGGAATCATAAAGATAGATCCGCGGAGCGAAGCCCTCGAAACTTGATTCAATAGACGAAGGTTAACGCGAAAATTAGAGGCACAAATATCGCTGCGATGAAAAGCGTTAGCCGTTGCTTTTCCAAAAATGGATGGTGATCAATGGTCATGGTCGATCCCCCGACCGATCCCGCCGCGTTAAAGTCTGCGCCCTTGGCTCGCAATAGGCAATTTATCAAAAGGTAGACTCACACCATTTTTGCGTGGAGAAGAACCCCTTCGAGAGCATTAAAATTCAAAAAGAAGACTATCTCTATAGACGAAGGTTAACGCGAAAATTAGAGGCACAAATATCGCTGCGATGAAAAGCGTTAGCCGTTGCTTTTCCAAAAATGGATGGTGATCAATGGTCATGGTC
>Ga0114129_10005153_pt1 | contig 18399 bp, 13 predicted proteins | sample RhiMetdeltSRZDD1_FD_80071 | JGI IMG/M metagenome (GOLD analysis project Ga0114129, IMG submission 80071) | Populus rhizosphere microbial communities from Tennessee, USA - Rhizosphere MetaG P. deltoides SRZDD1 (version 2) (version 2) | ecosystem: Host-associated > Plants > Roots > Rhizosphere >...
CCGCGGCAGCGGTCGGTCCACCGCTGCCGGCTGATGACCCCGCCCGCGGGATGATCTACAGTGGACTGCAGCTCGCCCGCACCGGCCAGTGTGCGGGACTGTATCAGGTGACCGGCATCCCGTTCACGATGTGCACCCACGGTCCAGATGCCCCACCCGCCGGCCTCGACGTGCACACCTCGGTACAGCCGCTGCCGGCGCGCACGACCGGCACCGACGGCGTCATCGCACCGCAGGCGCTGCCGGTCTGCGAAGGCGACGGCACGACCGGCCGCCGGGTCGAGGTGCTGTACATCCACGGCAGCACCAGCCGGTACACCCAGTTCCTGGAGACGTTCCGCACGGTCGCCGAGGGCGTCGACACCATCTACAACGCCAGCGCCCAGGAGACCGGCGGCGAGCGGCACGTGCGCTTCGTCACCGAGACCGTCAACGGCGCCTGCCGACCGGTCGTGCGCAACGTGCAGATCGCCGACTCGGCGCTGAACGCCAACGACTGGGCGCCGCTGCTCAACGCGGTACGGGCCCAGGGCTGGACCCGCACCGATCGCAAGTACCTCGAGTTCGTCGACGCTCAGGTGTTCTGCGGCATCGGTGGCTTCGCGGGTGACACCCGCAAGACCGACACCAACGCGTCCAACAACGGACCCGAGTACGCCCGCGCCGACAACGGCTGTTGGAACGCCGGCGTCGCGGCGCACGAGCTTGGCCACAACTTCGGCGCCGTGAACAACAACGCGCCGAACGCGTCCGGCTTCGCGCACTGCGTCGACGAGTGGGACGTGATGTGCTACAAGGACAACGCGAACACGGTGATCGTCACGCGCTGCACGGACCGCGCCCACGACCAGCGGCTCGACTGCAACCACGACGACTACTACCACACCAACCCACCGGCGGGCAGCTACCTGGCGAACTTCTACAACGTCGCGGACAACCTGTTCCTCATCCGCGGCAGCGCGCCGCCGCCTCCGCCGCCGACCACGTTCCGACTCGTGAACGCGGCATCCGGACGATGCCTCGACGACCCGAACAGCAACAACACCAACGGTACGCAGCTGATCATCTGGACCTGTAACGGCGGGCAGAACCAGCTCGTCACGCAGAACGGAAGCAGCCTGCGCATCCTCGGCAAGTGCCTCGACGCGTTCGGAAACGGCACGGCCAACGGTACGCGGATCGTGCTGTGGGACTGCATCGCCGGAGCGACGAACCAGCAGTGGACGCTTCGGACCGACGGCTCTATCGCCGGCGTCCAAAGTGGACGGTGTCTGAACCCGTCCGGCGGCGGTACCGCCAACAACACACCGATCGTGCTCTTCGACTGCAACGGATCAGCCGCTCAGCGCTGGACGCGCAGCTGACGCTCTCGCCCCGTCGATGGGATGGCAACGAAAGCCGGAAGGTGGTCCAGGCAAGCCGGGCGCGAGCCTGGACCACCTCCCGGGGTCTCTGTGTTCGACATATCGAACATCGTGCATGGTGTCGACCAAGGATAGCGTTGACACCACCGGAGGGCGAGCCCTACCGTAGCGGTCAAAGATTGACGCATTTCGTTCGATATTCCGAACTCTCGCGCCCTCCGGGCAGGCGCCGGACTCCCCCGCGTACGACGAGAGGTGAGCGCGATGGTTTCACGGCGGACCCTGCTCGAGGCCAGCGGTGCGGCGGTGGTCGGCGCGGCCACGGCATCGGTGATCGCGACCCAACCGGCGGCGGCGGTACGACCCGACACGGGCGTATCGGCCTTCCCCTTCCCGCTGACGGCCGTGTCCCTGCTGCCAAGCCCGTTCCAGGCGAACATGGGCCGGACGCAGGCCTACCTGAACTTCCTCGACGCGGACCGGCTGCTGCACACGTTCCGCCTCAACGTCGGGCTCTCGTCGTCCGCTCAGGCGTGCGGCGGTTGGGAGACCCCGACGACCGAGCTGCGCGGCCACTCGACCGGGCACGTGCTGAGCGCGCTGGCGCAGTCGTACGCGAACACCGGCCAAGCCTCCTTCAAGTCCAAAGGGGACTACATCGTCTCGGTACTCGCCACGTGCCAGAGCCGGGCCGCCCAGTCGGGCTTCAACAACGGCTACCTGTCGGCGTACCCGGAGAGCTTCATCGACCGCGTCGAGGCGCGCCAGTCCGTGTGGGCGCCGTACTACACCCTCCACAAGATCATGGCGGGGCTGCTCGACATGCACCTGCTGACCGGCAACGCGCAGGCACTCGATGTGCTGACGCGGCAGGCGGCCTGGGTCAAGTTCCGGATGGACCGGCTGTCCACCACCCAGCAACAGAACATGCTGGACACCGAGTTCGGCGGGATGAACGAGGTCCTCACGAACCTCTACCAGGTTTCGGAGAACGCGGACCACCTGACGAACGCGCGCCGCTTCGACCATGCCGAGCTGTTCGACCCGTGGGCCAACAACGTCGACAACCTGAACGGCTACCACGCCAACACGCAGATCCCCAAGGCGATGGGCGCGATCCGCGAGTACCACCAGACCGGCATCACCCGGTACCTCGACATCGCCAGCAACTTCTGGAACTTCGTGACGACCGCGCATTCCTACGTCACCGGCGACAACAGCAACGGCGAGTACTTCCACGCGCCCAACGCGATCGCCAGCCAGCTGTCGGACAATACGACGGAGAGCTGCAACGCTTACAACATGCTCAAGCTCACCCGGCAGCTCTTCTTCACGCGGCCGGACCAGGCGCGGTACATGGACTTCTACGAGAAGGCGCTCTACAACCACGTGCTCGGTGCGCAGAACCCGAGCTCGTCACACGGCTTCCACTGCTACTACGTGCCGCTGCGGCCGGGGGGCATCAAGACCTACAGCAACGACTACAACAACTTCACGTGCTGTCACGGTACCGGCATGGAGAGCCACACCAAGTTCGCCGACAGCATCTACTTCCAGAATGGACAGACGCTCTACGTCAACCTGTTCATCCCTTCGGTGCTGACGTGGCCGGGGCGGGGCATCACGGTGCGGCAGGACACGACGTTCCCCGAGTCGAACACCACCCGGCTCACGTTCACCGGATCGGGTCCGATCACGCTGAAGGTACGCGTGCCGTACTGGACCTCCGGTGCGCAGCTGAGGCTCAACGGTGTGCTCCAGTCGATCACGATGACCCCCGGCACGTACGCCACGCTGGCGCGTACCTTCGCCTCGGGCGACGTCATCGACGTGACGCTGCCGATGGCGCTCTACCGCGAGGCGGCCAACGACAACGCCGCGGTCCAGGGCGTCAAGTTCGGGCCGGTCCTGCTGGCCGGCGCGTACGGCACGAACAACCTCAGCTCGATGCCGACCCTCGACCCGGCGTCGCTCACGCCGAGCACGACACCGCTGCAGTTCACCGGCAACGCGAGCACCGGCGCGGTGACGCTGTTCCCGTTCTACAAGATGCACGGCCAGCGGTACACCGTCTACTGGAACATCAGCCCCGGACAGCTGCCGCCGTTCGTCCTGCACTACCCGTTCGACGAGAGCACCGGCACGGTCGCGGGCGACGCGACCGGTGGCGGCCGCAACGGCACACTCGCCGGAGGCGCGTCGTGGACGACCGGGCGGAGCGGTGGCGCGGTGAACCTGTCGGGTACGAGCCAGTACGTGTCGCTGCCCGCCGGTGTCCTCGCCGGGGCGACGGCGTTCTCCGTCGCCACCTGGGTGCGCCTCGACGCGATCACGAACTGGGCCCGGTTGTGGGACTTCGGCACCGGTACGACCGCCAACATGTTCTTCGTGCCGCGGTCGTCGTCCGGCACCGCGCGGTTCGCGATCACCTCATCGGGCGCCGGCGGCGAGCAACGCATCAACGCCCCGTCCGCGCTGCCGACCGGAGTGTGGACGCACGTCGCGGTCACCCAGTCCGGCAACACCGGCATCCTGTACATCAACGGCGTCGAGGTCGCCCGCAACGCGTCGCTGACGCTGCGGCCGTCGAACCTCGGCTCGACGACGCAGAACTGGATCGGCCGCTCGCAGTACGGCGGCGACCCGTTCCTGGATGGCGCCGTCGACGGCTTCCGGGTGTACAGCCGCGCCCTCTCGGCTTCGGAGGTGGCGTCGCTGAACTCGTCCGGCCTCTGACGGCGGGTTGGTGGGGTTAGCCCCACCGCCGACCGGGTGGTCTCCCGGATCGACGCGGCATCCAGGGCCGCGAATAGTTCGGGACATGCCTAGAGGACCAGTGACGGTAAGGATCGCGCGGTGGAGCGCGACGCACCCGTGGCGTGCGATAGCACTGTGGACGGTGTTCGTCGCGCTCTGCCTCGTGGCGGGATCGGCGGCGGGCATCCGGGAGTACGACGGGGACCAGCAGTTCGGCGAGTCCGGCCGGGCCGAGCGGATCGTGACCTCGGGTGCCTTCGACAACCCGGTGACGGAGGACATCCTCGTCACGGCGCGCTCCGGCGCGCTCGACCGGGCCGCCGCGGAGGCCGCGGCGGCGACGGTGACGACCCGCATGACCGCACGGCCGGAGGTCGAATCGGTTGCACCGGCGGTACCGTCGCCGCGCGGTGATGCGCTGCTCGTCCGGCTCACGTTGCGCGGCGAACCATCCGAAGAACAGGTACGGGCACTGTTGGACACCACGGCCGCGGCCCAACGGGAACACCCCGAACTACGGGTGGAGCAGATCGGCGACGCCTCCGGCGAGCTGGCACTCGACGAGGCCTTGGGCAAGGACTTCGAGCGAGCCGAACTGTTCAGCCTGCCGGTCACGCTGCTGATCCTGCTCGTCGTGTTCGGCGCACTGATCGCTGCCGGCGTACCCCTCCTGCTGGCCATGTCGGCGGTCGGCGCCGCACTCGGTCTGTCCACTGTGGCCTCGCATCTCGTGCCGGCAACCGACTCGGTCAACAGCATGATCCTGCTGATCGGGCTCGCGGTCGGGGTGGACTACTCCCTGTTCTACCTGCGGCGCGAACGGGAGGAGCGGGCGCGGGGGGCCGGACACATCGACGCCGTCGAGATCGCGGCCGCGACCTCGGGGCGCGCGGTGGTCGTCTCGGGAGTCGCGGTCATCATCTCGATGGCCGGGCTCTACTTCGCCGGTGACGCGGTATTCGCGTCTCTGGCCACGGGAGCGATCCTCGTGGTCGCGGTCGCGGTGGTCGGCTCGGTGACCGTACTGCCGGCGATCCTGGCCAAGCTGGGCCGGTGGGTCGACCGCCCGCGGATCCCAGTGCTGTGGCGGCTGACCGCGCGCACCGGTCCTTCCCGACTGTGGCCGGCTTTGCTCCGACCGGCGTTGCGCTATCCGGCCGCCACGCTCGCTGTGTCGGTCGGGGTGCTCGTTGCGATCGCCGTCCCCGCGATCGACATGCAGCTGCGGTCGCCTGGCATCGGCGACCTGCCCCGCAGCATGCCGATCATGCAGACGTACGACCGCATGACCGCGGCGTTCCCGACCACCGGAACCACCCATCGCGTCGCGGTGCGGGCACCGGCCGAGCAGGCCGCGTCGGTCCGCGCGGCGCTGGACTCCCTGCTGGCCAGGACCGCCAGCGACCCGCTCTTCGCCCGCGATGCCCTCGTCGAGCCCCGGGCATCGACCGACGGCCGAGTGACCTATGTGGACATCGCCACACCGTTCGACAGCGACAGTCCACAGGCGACGGAGTCGCTGGCGAGACTGCGCGAACTGATACCCGAAACGGTCGGTACCGTGCCCGGCGCGGAGTACGCCGTCGGTGGCTTCGTGGCGTTCAACGAGGACTATGCCGGGCACATGGCGCGGAAGCTGCCGCTGGTCATCGGCGTCGTTCTGCTGCTGACGTTCCTGGTGATGACGTGGACGTTCCGCTCGGTCGTAGTCGCGCTGACCGCGATCAGCCTGAACCTGCTCTCCGCGGCCGCCGCCTACGGACTGCTGCAGCTCGTATTCGGCGGTACCTGGGCCGAGGGCCTGCTGGACTTCCGCTCCAACGGTGCGATCGTCACCTGGCTTCCGCTGTTCCTGTTCGTCGTCCTCTTTGGACTGTCGATGGACTACCACGTGTTCGTGGTGAGCCGGATCCGCGAGGCGGTGCTGCGCGGCGTACCGACGCGGCAGGCCATCTCCGAGGGCATCAGCGGTTCGGCCGGCGTGGTCACCAGCGCGGCGGTCGTCATGGTGGCGGTGTTCAGCATCTTCGCGACCCTGAGCATCCTCGAGTTCAAACAGGTCGGCGTGGGACTGGCGGCCGCGATCCTCATCGACGCGACGATCATCCGCGCGGTAGTCCTGCCGAGCTTGATGAGCCTGCTCGACCACCGCAACTGGTGGGCCCCCAGCTGGCTCGCCGCTGCGACCCCCGGCCCCTCCCCCGTCGCCCCCTCCCCCGCCGCCTCCTCCCCCGTTGATCATGAACTTACTTACGCCCTCGACGGCGTGTCGCACCACCAACTTCATGATCAACAGGGGGAGGCGTCACAGAAGACCGCGCACACCCGTCCATAGGAGCATGACGGGACGGCGTATCGCACTAGGGAGCGCTTGGGTCGGAGTGGTGCTCTTCCTCGGGGCGGGGGCGTGGGCGCTGCTGGCGCCGCGGAACTTCTTCGATGTCGTGGCTACCTATCCGCCGTACAACGAGCATCTGTTCCACGACGTGGGTGCGTTCCAGCTCGGGCTTGCCGCCGCGCTGCTGGCGGCGATCTTCGGCCGGCGTGGTCTCGCGGTCGGGCTGTGGGCGGGCGCGGTGGCCGCGTCCGCCCACGCGGTCTCACACTGGGCAGACACGGAACTCGGTGGCCGCTCGACCGATCCGGTCGCGCTCACCGTCGTCGCCGCGGTACTGGTAGTCGGCTTGGTGGTGGCGGAGCGGCGACCGTAGGCTCCGGGTTCGTGACGATCACGTACGAGTGGCGTGGCGACTTCGACAGCGGGGAGGTCGAGGCGCTGCACGCCGAGGGCTTCGACCGCCCACCCATGGACTACGACTGGTGGGGACAGGTCCGGCGACACAGTCTCGGCTGGGTGTGCGCGCGGGAGCGCGGCGGCCTCGTCGGTTTCGTCAACGTCGCGTGGGACGGCGGCAGCCACGCCTTCGTTCTGGACACGCTCGTCGCCGCGAGCCACCGGCGGCGGCGTATCGGCACCGGGCTGGTCGAGGTGGCTGTCCGGAACGCTCGCGCGGCAGAGTGCGAGTGGTTGCACGTCGACTTCGAGGACCACCTCGAGGCGTTCTACTTCGAGGCGTGTGGCTTCACTCCGACCACCGCCGGACTGATCGCGTTGACGTAGGAAACGATCTCGTAACACGCCCTTGACGTGCCGCCATGTGAACGTTAACACTGTCCGGCATGACCGACGGCGTGCGGCGCAGCCAGCAGCGGCACATCCCGCGGTCACCGGGGATGATGGACGTGGCCAAGCTCGCCGGTGTTTCCCACCAGACGGTGTCGCGCGTCATCAACGACCACGCCAACGTGCGTCCGCAGACCCGGGAACGCGTCATGGAGGCAATGCGGGAGCTGGACTACCAACCCAACTCGGCGGCCCGCGCACTCGTCACCCGCCGGTCCCGGACGATCGGCATCATCACGTTCGACAGCACGCTGTTCGGCCCGGCTTCGATGGTGTACGGCATCGAGCAGGCCGCCCGGGCGGCGGGCTATTTCGTCAGCATCGCGAGCGTGCGATCGCTGAGCCGGCGATCGGTACTGGACGCGGTCAACCAATTGCGCGGACAGTCGGTCGAGGGCATCGTCGCCCTCGTGCCGAAGGACTCGGGGGTGGCCGCGCTCGCCTCGGTGCCGCCGGGCATCGCACTGGTCGGCGTCGGTGTGGGCGGTGCCGCGGACGTACCGATGGTCGGCGTCAACAACACCGCCGGCGCCTCATTGGCCACCCGACACCTGCTCGACCTCGGACACTCCACTGTGTACCACGTCTCCGGGCCGGCCGGTTGGCCCGAGGCACGGGAGCGGCGGGCCGGTTGGCGCGACACGATCGTGGCCGCCGGCGCCTCGTTACCCGACGTGCTGGCCGGCGACTGGAGCGCGCAGTCCGGCTACCAGAACGGCCAGCTACTCGCCCGCGACAAGCAGGTGACCGCCATCTTCTGCGGCAACGACCAGATGGCCCTCGGCGTGCTGCGGGCCATGTATGACGTGGGCCGACGGGTGCCGGACGACGTCAGCGTCGTCGGTTTCGACGACATCCCCGAGGCGCCCTACCTGATTCCGCCACTGACCACGGTCCGGCAGGACTTCACCGAGCTGGGCCGGCGCAGCATCGATCTGCTCCTGGGGATCGCCACCGGAGCCCGTCCCCACGGCCAGATCCAGCTCACCCCCCAACTGAAGGTTCGCACCAGCTCAGCGCGTTCGTCGTAACACACCCACCTGTCGAGACGAAGGTCGCCGATGAGTGATAACGCTAACATCGATGATCGTTATGTAGTCGGCGTGGACTACGGCACCCTGTCCGGGCGCGCGGTCGTGGTCCGGGTGTCCGACGGCGCGGAGCTCGGCACCGCCGAACACGCGTACCGGCACGGCGTCATCGACGCCACGCTGCCCGCGACCGGTGAGACCCTCCCGCCGGACTGGGCACTGCAGGATCCCGACGACTACCGCGAGGTACTGAAGAACGCGGTGCCCGCGGCGCTCGCGGCGGCTGGTGTACCGGCGGACCGGGTGGTGGGCATCGGCACCGACTTCACGGCCTGCACCTTCGTCCCGGCGCTGCGCGACGGCACCCCGCTGTGCGAGTTGCCCGAGCTTCGCAGCAGAAAGCACGCGTACCCGAAACTCTGGAAGCACCACGCCGCCCAGGTGCACGCCGACCGGATCAACGCCCTGGCCCACGAGCGGAAGGAGCCGTGGATCGCCCGCTACGGCGGGAAGATCTCCTCGGAGTGGCAGTTCGCCAAGGCGTTGCAGGTGCTCGAGGAGGATCCGGAGATCTTCCAGCGCACCGAACGCTGGATCGAGGCGGCCGACTGGATCATCTGGCAGCTCTGCGGGCAGGAGACCCGCAACGTGTGCACCGCCGGCTACAAGGGGATCTTCCAGGACGGGCGGTACCCGTCCCAGGAGTACCTCACCGCGCTCCACCCCGACTTCGCGTCCATTGTGGACAAGCTGAACCATCCACAGTCGCCACTCGGCGACCGGGCCGGCGGGTTGACCGCCGAGGCGGCCGCGTGGACCGGCCTGCCCGAAGGGATCGCGGTCGCCATCGGCAACGTCGACGCCCACGTCACCTCGCCCGCGGCGCAGGCCATCGCCCCGGGCCAGCTGGTGCTCATCATGGGTACGTCCACGTGCCACGTCATGAACGGCGAGACGGTCGCCGAGGTACCGGGCATGTGCGGCGTGGTGTACGGCGGCATCACGGCCGGCATGTGGGGTTTCGAGGCCGGGCAGAGCGGGGTCGGGGACATCTTCGCCTGGTACGTCGAACACGGCGTGCCGGCCGAGTACAAGGCATTGGCCGAGGAACGAGGCATCGGCGCGCACACCCTGCTGTCCGAGTTGGCCGCGGAGCAGCCGGTCGGCGCGCACGGCCTCGTGGCGCTCGACTGGTGGAACGGCAACCGGTCGCTGCTCGTCGACCACGAACTCAGTGGTGTCCTCATTGGACAGACGCTCGCCACCCGAGCGCCGGACATCTACCGGGCGCTGCTCGAGTCAACCGCGTTCGGTACCCGTATGATCATCGAGGCGTTCGAGGAGGCCGGGACACCGGTCACCGAGCTCGTTGTCGCCGGCGGGCTGCTGACGAATGCCGTACTCATGCAGATCTACGCCGACGTGACCCGGCGCCCGCTGGGGCTCATCGGCTCGGCGCAGGGGCCCGCTCTGGGCTCGGCGATCCACGCCGCGGTGGCCGCGGGGTGCTATCCGGACGTGCCGACCGCCTCGGCCGCGATGGGCAGCCGGAGCCCGCATTCGTACCAGCCCGACACCGCTCGGGCCGACGCCTACGACAAGCTGTACGCGGAGTACCGCACCCTCCACGACTACTTCGGTCGCGGCGGCAACGACGTATTGCACCGGCTCCGCGCGATCCGCAACGCGGCGGTGAGCGCATGAGCCACGACGAGCTGAGGAGAACCGTCGCGGACCTGCACGCCGAGTTGGTCCACTATGGACTCGTGGCGTGGACCGCTGGCAACGTGTCCGCCCGCGTACCCGGTGCGGATCTGATCGTCATCAAGCCCAGCGGCGTCTCCTACGGCGACCTGACGCCGCGGTCCATGGTCGTCTGCGACCTGGACGGCGACGTGGTGGAGGGCGATCTCACGCCCTCCAGCGACACCGCCGCGCATGCCTTTGTCTACCGGGCGATGCCCGAGGTAGGCGGCGTCGTGCACACGCACAGCACGTACGCCACGGCGTGGGCGGCGCGCGGTGAGCCGATTCCGTGTGTGCTCACCGCGATGGCCGACGAGTTCGGCGGGGAGATTCCGATCGGCCCGTTCGCGCTCATCGGCGGCGACGACATCGGCAAGGGCATCGTGCAAACACTGACCGGACACCGGTCACCGGCCGTGCTGATGCGCAACCATGGTGTATTCACCATCGGACGGGATGCGCGCGCGGCGGTCAAAGCGGCGGTCATGTGTGAAGACGTCGCCCGTACCGTGCATGTCGCCCGCACTCTCGGAGAGCCTCTGCCCATCGCCACGAAGGATGTGGACGCGCTCTACCGCCGGTACCAAAACGACTACGGCCAGCGCTGACACCGCTGGCCGTAGCGACAAGACACACCACAAGGAGGTCAGTCTTCAAACCGTCGGGAACAGTCCAAACCCATCTCTCCAGGAGCGTGTGCATTGTTGAGAAAGACTACAACAGCCCTGCTCGCCGGCCTGTTGGCGGTGGGCGGGTTGACCGCCTGCGGCAATGATTCGAACAGCGGCGGGAGCGGGAGTGGCAAGATCATCCTTGGCTTCTCCCAGATCGGTGCGGAAAGTGGCTGGCGTACCGCGAACACCAAGTCGATTCAGGAGTCCGCGGCCGCGGCAGGGATCGACCTGAAGTTCTCCGACGCCCAGCAGAGGCAGGAGAACCAGATCAAGGCCCTGCGTTCGTTCATCACGCAAAAGGTCGACGTCATCGCCTTCTCCCCGGTGGTGGAGTCGGGCTGGGACACCGTCCTCAAGGAAATCAAGGACGCCGGCATTCCGGTGATCCTGACCGACCGTGCCGTCGACTCGCCGGACAAGACGCTCTACAAGACCTTCCTCGGCTCCGACTTCATCAAGGAAGGCACGCTGTCGGGCGAATGGCTGGTCAAGGAGTACCAGGGCAAGAACGACCCGGTGAACATCGTGGAACTGCAAGGCACCACCGGTTCGGCTCCGGCCAACGACCGCAAGGAAGGCTTCGGCAAAGTCATCGCGGCCGACCCGAAGTTCAAGATCATCGCATCGCAGACGGGTGACTTCACCCGCGCCAAGGGCAAGGAAGTCATGGACGCCTTCCTGAAGGCCCACAAGGACATCGACGTTCTCTTCGCCCACAACGACGACATGGGCCTCGGTGCGATCGAGGCGATCGAGGCCGCGGGATTGAAGCCCGGGGTCGACATCAAGATCATCACCATCGACGCGGTCAAGGACGGCATGCAGGCGCTCGCCGACGGCAAGTTCAACTTCATCGCCGAGTGCAGCCCGCTTCTCGGTCCACAGTTGATGGACCTCGTCAAGAAGGTACACGCCGGTGAGGCTGTGCCCGAGCGCGTCGTCACCGACGAGACCACGTTCACCCAGGAGCAGGCCAAGGCCGTCCTGCCCAGTCGCAAGTACTGAGTCGAACGTGTCGTCCTGGCGCACTCCCCGGCGCCAGGATGACCGACCACAGTGGAGGGAGGTGCCGGGTTGACCGATCCGATCCTCACGATGACGGGAATCTCCAAAGAGTTTCCCGGCGTGAAGGCACTGATCGATGTCGATTTCCGTCTCTTCGCCGGTGAGGTGCACGGCCTCATGGGCGAGAACGGGGCCGGCAAGTCCACCCTGATCAAGGTGTTGACCGGTGTGTACGACATCGATGCCGGCGACGTCACGCTGGCCGGCGAGCCGGTGCGCTTCGGCAGCCCGCTGCAGGCCCAGCACGCCGGGGTGAGCACCGTGTACCAGGAGGTCAACCTGTGCGCGAACCTGTCGGTGGCCGAGAACATCTTCATCGGCCGTGAGCCCCGGCGGTACGGGCTGATCCGGTGGTCGGAGATGCGCAAGCGTTCGGAAGAACTGCTCGCGCGGCTCCAACTCGACATCGACGTGTCGGCGATGCTCGGCACGTACTCCCTCGCCGTCCAGCAGATGGTCGCCATCGCGCGGGCCATCGACATCTCGACCAAGGTGCTGATTCTCGACGAGCCGACGTCCAGTTTGGACCCGGCCGAGGTGGACCAGCTCTTCCGGGTGATGCGCCAGTTGAAGAACGACGGGCTCGCGATCCTCTTCGTCACTCACTTCTTGGACCAGGTGTACCAGATCTCCGACCGCATCACCGTGCTGCGCAACGGTCGCCGGGTCGGCGAGTACCCGACGGCGGAGCTGGCCCAGGTCGACCTGGTGGCCCGGATGATAGGTAAGGAACTGGCCGTCCTCGAGCAGCTCGAGGAACAACCCAAGCGCTCGCTGGCCGCGCTGGAGAGCACCAGACCGGTGATCGCGGCCCAGGACGTCGGGCGCCGTGGCGCCATCGCACCGTTCAACCTCAGCATCCACGAGGGCGAGGTTGTGGGACTGGCCGGATTGCTGGGCTCGGGACGTACCGAGGTCGCCCGGCTGCTGTTCGGCGCGGACCGCGCGGACCGGGGCCGGATCCAGATCGACGGCCAGCCGGTAACCATCCGAACCCCGCGCACCGCGATCGCCCACGACATCGCTTTCTGCTCGGAGAACCGGCGCACCGAAGGGCTCGTCGAGGAACTGACCGTGCGCGAGAACATCGTCCTCGCGCTGCAGGCCGCGCGCGGCTGGTCCCGCCCGCTGTCGCGGCGCCGCCAGGAGGAGCTGGTCGGGAAGTACATCCAGGCACTGCGCATCACCCCGACGAATCCCGAGATCCTCGCCCGGAACCTCAGTGGCGGCAACCAGCAGAAGGTAATGCTGGCCCGCTGGCTCATCACCGAACCCAGGCTGCTGATCCTCGACGAGCCGACCCGTGGCATCGACGTCGGCGCCAAGGCGGAGATCCAGCGGCTCGTGGTGTCCCTCTCCGACGGCGGGATGGCGGTCCTGTTCATCTCGGCGGAACTCGAAGAGGTACTCCGCCTCAGCCACAAGATCGCGGTACTGCGGGATCGTCACCTGGTGGCCGACATGGCCAACACCGACGACGTGGACGCCGACCGCATCATGGAGACCATCGCAAGTGGAGCGTCCACATGAGAGCGACGTTGAGCACGATGAGCAAGCACCGGCTGTTCTGGCCGGTAGCCGTGCTGGTCGTGCTGCTGCTGAGCAACCTCGCCTTCACCCCGGGCTTCTTCCGGATCGAGGTGCGGCAGGGACAGCTCTACGGCAGCCTGATCGACATCCTGCGCTTCGGCGCGCCCCTGATTCTGGTCGCCCTCGGCATGACCCTGGTCATCGCCACCGGCGGCATCGACCTGTCGGTCGGTTCGGTGGTGGCGATCAGCGGAGCGCTGGCGTGCTTCCTGATCAGCAAGGAGGCCGACCAGAACGCCTTCTCCGGCGTGGTCTGGGCGGTCGCACTCTCCCTCGTACTCGCGCTGGTGCTGGGGCTGTGGAACGGCCTTCTCGTGGCGGGGGTGGGCATCCAACCGATCGTCGCCACGCTGATCCTCATGGTGGCGGGTCGAGGACTGGCACAGCTCATCACCAACGGGCAGATCATCACCATCAACAGCTCGCCGTACGAGGTCATCGGTACCGGCTACGAGTTGGGCATTCCGATCCCGGTCTACATAGCGGCGGTGGTGACCGCGGCCGCGGTCCTGCTCACCCGACGCAGCGCGCTCGGCATGCTCATCGAGTCGGTCGGTGGCAACGCCGAGGCGAGCCGCCTGTCCGGCATCCGGGCCAGGCAGATCAAGTTGATGGCGTATGTCTTCTGTGGACTGTGCGCGGGCATCGCCGGCCTGATCGTCAGCTCCAACGTGCACAGCGCGGACGGCAACAACGCCGGCCTGTTCATCGAACTCGACGCGATCCTGGCGGTCGTCATCGGCGGTACGTCACTGTTGGGCGGCCGCTTCTCGATCGGCGGTACGGTGCTCGGCGCGCTCATCATCCAGGCGCTGTCGACGACCATCTACACGATCGGCGTACCGCCGGAGATCACCTTGCTGGTCAAGGCACTGGTTGTCACCGCGGTCTGCCTCATCCAATCACCGGCCTTCCGCGCCAAGGTGTTCCACCGCCGTTCGCGACCACCCGCGCAGGCACCCGCCGACGAACAACCGAAAGTCGAGGTGCCGGTATGACCGCCACCACGGGCTTCTGGGCCGATCCGCGGTTGCGCCGGTTCCGGCCGCAGTCGCGACACATCCCCGTCCTCGCGACCCTGGCCCTGATCGTCGGGATGTACGGCGCCGGCGCCGCACAGTACCGCGCGTTCTCCGACGGCCAGGTGATCCTCAACATCTTCATCGACAACGCGTTCCTGCTCGTCGTCGCCGTCGGCATGACGTTCGTCATCTTGAGCGGCGGGATCGACCTGTCCGTCGGCTCGGTGGTCGCACTGTCCACAATGGTCTCCGCGGAGCTGCTGGAGCACCGTGGCTGGCCGGCGTTCATCGTGCTCCCGGTCGTGCTGGCCATCGGCTCGCTGCTGGGATTCGCGATGGGCTGCATCATCCACTACTTCGAGATTCAGCCGTTCATCGTCACGCTCGCCGGCATGTTCCTGGCCCGTGGCCTGTGCTACACGATCAGTACGTCGTCGATCCCGATCACCGACTCGTTCTGGACGTCCCTTGCCCAGGAGAAGATCCGCTTCGGCGGGTACTACATCTCCCCCAGCGTCGTCATCGCGCTGATCGTGGTGCTCGTCGGCATATACGTGCTGGGCTACACCCGCCTCGGCCGGAGCACCTACGCGGTCGGCGGCAACCCGAACTCGGCGCTGCTGATGGGCCTTCCGGTGGGCCGGACGAAGATATCGGTCTACACGATCAGCGGCTTCTGCTCGGCGCTCGGTGGCGTCCTTTTCAGCTTCTACACGCTGTCCGGCTACGGGTTGTACGGCGTCGGCCTGGAGCTGGACGCGATCGCCGCGGTCGTCATCGGCGGCACGCTGCTGACCGGCGGCTCAGGTTACCTCGTCGGCACGGTCCTCGGCGTACTCGTGCTCGGCCTCATCCAAACCCTCATCATCTTCGACGGGCGGCTGAGCTCGTGGTGGACGCGGATCGTCGTCGGCGTCCTGCTCTTCGCCTTCATCCTGTTGCAACGCATCATCGCGATCCGCAAGAAGTAGGTACTCGACAGGAGAGACGGATGAACATTCGCAAGCCCCGCATCGGGATCTACGGCATCATGCAGGAGCTCTACGACGACATGGTCCCGGGGATCACGGAACGGCAGGCTGGTTACGCGGCCGAGCTGGCGGAGCAACTGAAGGACGTGGCGGACTTCATCCCTGGACGGCCGGTGAAGAACCGCGCCGACGCCGAAGCGGTGATGCGGCACATGGAGGGCTCCGATCTCGACGGGCTGCTCGTCGTCATGCTGACGTACGGTCCGGCGATGCGCGTGGCGCGATTGCTCAGCGAGTGCCGGCTGCCGATCTGCCTGGCGAACATCCAACCCGAGCCGAACGTGACCCCGGCGTGGGACATGGCCGACATGACGTACAACCAAGGTGTGCACGGCGCCCAGGACACGGCCAACGCGATGGTGCGGGCGGGTGTGCGGTTCAACGTACTGACCGACGACTGGCGCAGCGAGACCTTCCGCGACGACGTCGGTCGCTGGGCACGCGCCGCGGCGACCGTCACCGCGTGGAAGTCGTTGCGGGTCGGCATCTTCGGGTACGCGATGAACGGCATGGGCGACATCCGCGTCGACGAGAACGCCCTGCTGCGCACGCTCGGCCCGGAGATCCTCGCGATCGCGCCCGGCGACCTGTACCGCGGCGCCAAGGCGGCCAGCGCGGACGAGGTCGCCGAGATCATCGCCTTCGAGGACGCCACGTTCGAGATCGACCCGCGACTGTCCACTGAGGAGCGTGAGGACCACGTCCGCATGCAGGTCGCGATCGAGCACATCCTGACCGACCAGGGACTCGGGGCGTACTCCACGCACTTCGACGCGATCGGCGAAGATGGCCGGTTCCAGCGGCTGCCGCTGGCCGCCGCGTCCAGCCTGATGGCCAAGGGCTACGGGTACGGCGCCGAGGGCGACGTGCTCACCTCCGCGATCGTCGCCGCCGGGCACACGCTCGTCGGTGACGCGCACTTCACCGAGATGTACGCGATGGACTTCCCGTCCGACTCGATCCTGATGAGCCATATGGGCGAGGGCAACTGGAAGGTGGCCCGCAAGGACCGGCCGGTACGGCTCATCAAGCGGTCACTGGGCATCGGCCGGCTCGACGACCCACCGACGTTCCTGTTCCAGTACCAGCCCGGGCCGGCCACCCTGGCGACGCTGGTGTCCCTGGAAGGTGAGCGTTTCCGGCTGGTCGTCGCGGAGGGCGAGGTACTCGACAGCCAGGAGCTGCCGGCGCTCGAGATGCCGTACGGCCAGTTCAAGCCGGACACCGGAGTGCGCGGCTGCCTCAACGGCTGGCTGAAGCACGGCGGCCCGCACCACGAGGTGATGAACCTGGGCCGGCACGCCGCGAGCTGGCGCGTGTTCTGCGACCTGACCGGCATCGAGTTCGTCCAGGTGTGAGGATGTCAGCCGGACTGCCGCCGCTCCCAACCCTCGGCCATGAGGTTGAAGTGCACGCCGGTCCGGGGGTGCGCCGCTGCGGCGTCCCGGTCCAGCCGCACCCCCAGCCCTGGCTCGGTCGGCAGGCCGAAGCAGCCGTCCGCCGGATCCACCCGGGGTGCGCCGGTGACCAGATCGGCCACCCACGGGTCGGCGAAGTCGTTGAAGTGCTCGAGCACCTTGTAGTTGCCGCAGGCGATGGCGAAGTGCACGTTGGCCATCGTGGCGGCCGGTCCGGCGACGTTGTGCGGCGCCATCAGCAGGCCGTACGCGTCGGCCCAGCCGGCCAGCTTGCGCATGCCGGTGTAGCCGCCGATGTGCGTCAGGTCGGCCTGCACGATGTCCACAGTGTCCTGTTCGAACAGCTCACGGAACTCGGCCACCTGATGGATCCGCTCACCGGTGGCGATCGGCAGCGTCGTGCCCGCCCGGACCTGGCGGAACCGCCCGGCGTGCTCCGGGGGCACCGGCTCCTCTATCCACTCTGGACGGTACGGCTCGAGGGCGCGCGCCGCGGCCACCGCGGTGGCCGCGGTGAACCGCCCGTGCATCTCGACCATCAGCGCGACGTCCGGCCCGACCGTGTCCCGGATCGCGGCGATCAGGTCGACCGCGAGGCCGAGCTGCGTCGGGGACAGCTCCGCGGTAGCCGCGCCGAACGGGTCGACCTTCAGCCCGCGGTACCCCCGATCGACGACGACCTTGGCCATCCTCGCGAACGACTCGGGTGTGCGGTCGCCCTGGTACCACCCGTTGGCGTAGGCCGGCACCCGCTCGCGGAACTTGCCACCGAGCAACCGCCACACCGGTTGGCCGGTCGCCTGTCCCACGAGGTCGTAGCAGGCCTGGTCGAGGATGGCGAGCGCGGTCTGGGTCAGCTCGCCGGGCCGCCCGTAGTCCTCCCACTGCGCCCGCCACGCCAGCCGCTCGGTGTCGAACGGATCGGTACCGACGACGTAGCGGTGGGCCAGCTCCTCGATGCAGGCCACGAGAGTCGAGGTCTTGTTCACCATCCGGGCCTCGCCGAGTCCGCGCAGACCATCGTCGGTCACCAACTCGACGAAGGTCAGCTCGCGCCACGGCGTACCGACTACGACAGTTTCGACGTCCACGACTCTCATGGGTGTACTGTATAGAGTCCACAGTGGACAAGCAAGAAACGGTCGCCCTGAACAGGAGTTGCCCATGACGACGGTCCAGGGATACGACCCGCGGACGAGCGCGCCCATCGGACCGCCGGTACCGATGACACCGGCCCAGGAACTGGAAGCCATCTGCGCGGCAGCGAAGGCAGCGGCCCCGCTCGTCGACGCGCTGCCGTACTCGACACGGGCCGAGGCGCTCCGCGCGGTCGCCGCCGCGCTGCGGGACGCCGAGGCCGACATCGTGGCGCTGGCCGACGCGGAGACGGCGCTCGGCGTACCACGGTTGTCATCGGAACTGGTACGCACCTGCGTACAGCTGGAGATGTTCGCCGACGTGGTAGCCGAGGGCTCGGTCTTCGAGGCGGTCGTCGACCTGCCCGACGCGGCGGCGAA
>Ga0114129_10005154_pt1 | contig 18399 bp, 17 predicted proteins | sample RhiMetdeltSRZDD1_FD_80071 | JGI IMG/M metagenome (GOLD analysis project Ga0114129, IMG submission 80071) | Populus rhizosphere microbial communities from Tennessee, USA - Rhizosphere MetaG P. deltoides SRZDD1 (version 2) (version 2) | ecosystem: Host-associated > Plants > Roots > Rhizosphere >...
CGGCGACGATCACATCGTGACAGTCGTCATCCCGGAGTTCCTGCCGTCGAGATGGTGGCAGCACGTGCTGCACAACCAGACCGCGCTGCTCGTGAAGGGCGCGCTGCTGTTTCGCAAGAACACGGTCGTCGCCGACGTGCCGTATCTGCTCAAGCGCTGACGAGCCAGCGTCCCCGGACGTCGTCCGCGCTTAGGGCGCCAGTGTCGCTCTCGCGCCGACGGGCTCGCGTGTACGCCGCGCCTCGCTCGGACGCCACTCGCGCGGCCCCCCATCCCCCAAAGGGGGCGGCGCGAGACGAGTCGAATCGATGGCGGCGCGCTCGTGCCGTCCTGCGCTTCGGGCGGCGACTTCGCTCGCTCGTATGGCGCGCCAGCGACACTGGCACCCCGAGCGTGCGCGCCGCGCGGGGCGCTAGTTCTTCAGGCCGTAGAGCCGGCGCGCGTTGTCGCTGAGGATCTTGCGCTTCTGGGCATCGCTGAGGTCGCCGCGGTCGCGGATCTCGTGCAGCGATTCTGGATACGAGTTGTCCCAGTGCGGGAAGTCCGAGGCGTAGACGATCTGGTTCTCGCCCACGAGCTTCACCGCCTGCGGCAAGAGCCACTCGTCGGCCTCGCAGGAGAAGTAGATCTTTCCCGAGCGCACGTAGTCGCTCGGCTTCTTCTTGAGATTCGGCGCCTCCGGCGCGCGCTTGGCGTACTCGTCGTCCATGCGCTCCATCCAGTATGGCGCCCAGCCGCAGCCGGCCTCCAGGAATGCGATGCGCAGATCGGGAAAGCGCTCGGGAATGCCCTCGAAGACGATCGACGTGATCTGGCGCATCTGGCCGAACGCGTGCGAGCACGTGTGCGCCTGGATGAACTGCGGAAACAGCTCGACGCCGCCGCCACCGAGGTGCGAGCCCGAGGCGTGGATGCCCACCATCACGTCGAGCTTCTGTGCCGTCTCGTAGATCGGCGCGAAGCGTGCGTCGCCGAGGACGTGGGTGCCGTCGGCGGCGAGCATCGCGCCGACGAGGCCGAGCTGGCGGACGCTGCGCTCAAGCTCCGCGGCGGCTGCCTCCGGGTCCTGGATCGGCAGCAGCGCGACGGCCTGCAGGCGCGGGCTCTTCCGGATGAACTCCTCGTGCAGGAACGTGTTGTACGCGCGGCAGATCGCAACCGCCCACGCGCGATCCTTCAGGAACGAGAGGAACAGGCCGAGCGTGGGATACAGAACCGTCGTCTCCATGCCGCCGTCGTCCAGCGCCTCGAGCCACTGCTCGGCGGTGCCGCCCACGCTGCCGAGCGTGCCGAGCAGGCGCCGGTCCCAGCCGTCCTGGGGATAGAGCGGAAAGGTGAGTGGACGACGGCGATAGGGCTCGTCGAAGTATTTCGCCACCTGCTCGTTCGACTCGGTGACGTGTCCGTCGGCGTCGACGACCGGAATCTGTGTCGGCATGCTTCTGCTCCGTTGTCAGGGTTTCTTGCAGATGACGTTCAGCAGCGCCTGACGGCGCTCCTCGCGCACGACCTTCAGCGCGCGACGCAAGGCATCCGGCAGCGCGGCCGGATCCTCGACCTTTTCCGCCCAGCCGCCCGACGCCTGGCAGACCATCTCGTAGTCCGGCGGCGGATCGAGCTCAGTCAGCGGCATGCCCGTCCGCTTGGCCCAGCCGTCCGGCGCGTGCGACGTCACCGCGCGCTTCACCGCGTTCCAGGCGCGGTTGTTGAAGACGATCCACAGCACGGGGACGTCGTAGGCGCGGGCCACCCAGTGCGCCGCGGTCGGCGCGCCGAAGATGTATGCGCCGTCGCCGACGGTGCAGATGACCGTGTGATCCGGCTTCGCGAGCTTGGCGCCGAGCGCGGCGCCGACGCCCCAGCCGAGCCCGCCCGAAGACGGCGAGCCGAAGTACGTTCCCGGCGCGCGGAAGGCGCACTGGCTTGCGTCGAGATCGTACTCGTTGACGACGATCGTGCGATCGTCGAGCACGTCGCCGACGCAGCGCGAGAGCCACGCCATGTCGATCGGCGTGTCGTTCTTCAGCGCGCGCGCCCGCGCCTCGATACCGGCGCGCCGCTCGCGCCCCGCCGCGGCCACCTTGGCGCTGCGCTCCGCGACCACGCGCGGGTCGAGCTGGCTTCGCAGCGCGTCGGCCAGCGCGGCCAGCGTCAGCCGCGGCGCGCCGGGCAGCGCGACGTCAGCGCCGAATCCGCGGATCGGGTAGCGCGTGAACAGCGGATCGACGGCGATCTGGATCAGCTTGGCGTCAGGGCGCGGCGCCTTCAGCGACGGGAACCACGGGACGTCGGACTCGACGACGACGATCGCGTCGGCGTCGGCCAGATACGGCGTGCCGTCGAAGCCGCCGTGTAGCTCGTGGTCCTGGGGGAAGTTCATGTGCGTGTGGAACTGATCGACGACCGGCGCGCCGAGCGCCTCGGCCAGGGCCACGAGCGAGGCGACCGCGCCGGGATCGCGGCCGGCCGCCTTGGCGAGGATCAGTGGTCGGCGAGCGCCGGCGAGCACCTTCGCCGCTTCGGCGATCGCCTCGGGGCCCGCCACCGTCGCCGATGGCTTGGGCGCGCGCGAGGTCGGCGAATACTCGAACGACTCCTGCGCCTCGGACAGCACCTCGCGCGGCAGCGTGAGATAGACGGGACCCTGCGGTTCGGCGGCGGCGATCGCCAGCGCGCGGTCGACCACCGTCTCGAGCTGCACGAAATTCCGCAGCTCGTAGTCCCACTTGACGAACTCGCGCGCGAGCCCGGCCTGGTCGAACGACTCCTGCGCCCAGTGAATCGGCCGGTTGCGCGCGCCCGGCATCCCGGCCTCGGTGATCGGATTACGCCCGGCGGTGAACAGCATCGGCACGCCGACGCGTGCGGCGTTGATGATGCCGGCCAGCGCATTGGCCGCGCCGACGATGACGTGCACCATCACCGCCTGCGGGCGGCCCGTCACCATCGCGTAGCCGTGTGCCATGGCCACCGCGGGGGTCTCGTGCGGCACGGTCACCGGCTTGGGCAGCGCCTGTCCCTGCGCCAGCCGCTTGGCCCACGCCTCGATGAGCGGCGCGAAGTCCGTGCCGGCATTCGCGAAGAGATATTCGACGCCACGCGCGGCGAGCATCTCCAGATAGGCCTCGGCGGTGGACTCGATCGCGATCTTTTTGGTCATGGTCTCCCTCGTGGCGGTGAGCCTAGCACGACCTCGCTGTAACATCCCCTCATGCGGGGAGGCGACTGACGGCCATGTGCGGCATCGTCGGTGTCGTGCTCGCGCGCCCGGACGCGCGTCCGGATCAGCGTGTGCTCGAGCGCATGGCCCAGCGCCTCATGCACCGCGGCCCCGACGATGCGGGCTTCGTGGTGCGCGGGCCCGCGGCGCTCGGCGTGCGCCGCCTGCGCGTGATCGATCTCGAGAACGGCCGCCAGCCGATGACCGGCGAGGACGGCAGCGTCTGGGTCGCGGTCAACGGGGAGATTTACAACTATCGCGAGCTGACGCGGCGGCTCACATCCGCCGGCCACGTGTTCAAGACGCGCTCCGACGTCGAGGCCATCGTGCATGCGTGGGAGGCGCGCGGAGCCGATGCGCTGAGCGATCTCGAAGGCATGTTCGGCCTCGCCGTGTGGAACGAGCGCACGCGCACGCTGGTGCTGGCGCGCGACCGTCTGGGCGTGAAGCCGTTGTACTACGCGGTGCTTCCCGAGGGGCTCGTCTTCGCCTCGGAGCTGAAAGCCATGCTCGAGCATCCGGGCATCTCGCGCGAGCTCGACATGGAAGCGCTCTCAGCCTACCTCGCCCACGACTGGGTTCCGGCGCCGCGCTCGATCGTGAAGGACGTGCGCAAACTGCCGCCGGGCCACCGGCTCGTCTACGCGGGCGGCGAGGCGCGCGTGGAGCGCTGGTGGGACGTTCGTTACGACGGCGTCGATTCGGGGGTGGAGGTCCAGGGGGCGGCGCGGCTGGGTGCGGTGCTCGACCTGGCCGTCCGCCAGCATCTCGTCGCCGACGTGCCGCTCGGCGTGTTTCTCTCGGGCGGGCTCGACTCGAGCGTCGTGGCGATGTTCGCGCGCCGCCACGTGAGCCGGCTCGAGACGTTCTCGATCGGCTTCGACGACCGGTCGTTCGACGAGTCGAAGTACGCGCGCCGCGTGGCCGAGATCCTCGGCACGGAGCATCACGAAGACGTGCTCGGCCCCAACGCCGCCCTCGACCTCGTGGAGAAGCTCGGCGATCTCGTGGACGAGCCGCTCGGCGACGCGTCGATCCTGCCGACCTATCTGCTCTCGCGCTTCGCGCGCAAGAAGGTCACGGTCGCGCTGTCCGGCGACGGCGGGGATGAGGTCTTCGGCGGATATCCGACGTACCAGGCGCACCGGGTGGCGCACGCGTGGGCCCGTATTCCGCGCGTGGCGCGCGCCGTCGCACGAGCGGCGGTCGACCGGATGCCCGTCTCGCAGGACAACTTCAGCCTCGACTTCCGGCTCAAGCGCTTCATGGCGGGCGCCGACCTGGATCTCGACATGCGTCATGCGGTGTGGATGGGCTCCTACACGCCGGGCGAGCAGCGCGAGCTGTTGACCGCGGCCGCGCTGGCCCGCCTGCCGAACGGCCCGTCGTACGCGGAGTGGGAGCGCCTCACGGCGGCGGCGCCGGCCGCGCCGTGGCTGCACCGCGTCCTCTATCTAGACCTCAAGGGGTACCTGGCCGAGGGCGTGCTGCAGAAGATCGACCGTGCGTCGATGGCGTGCTCGCTCGAGGTTCGCGTGCCACTGCTCGATCGTCGCGTGGTGGAGGTCGCCGCCTCGCTGCCGGCGGAGATGAAGCTTCGCGGGCTGACCACCAAGCACGTGCTCAAGTGGCTCGTGCGTCACCGCCTGCCTTCGGACATCGTGCGGCGGCGCAAGCACGGGTTCGGCGTGCCGCTCGGGCGCTGGTTTCGCACGGAGCTGCGCCCGCTGGTCTACGAGGTGTGCGAGGAAAGCGCGCTGCGCCGCGCCGGGCTCGTGCAGCCCGAAGTGGTGACCAGCCTCATCCGCGAGCACATGCGCGGTGAAGCCGATCACCGCAAGAAGCTCTACACGCTCCTCGTGCTGCTGCTCTGGATAAAGCGGCACCGAGCTACTTGAAGCCCTTCGCCTCCGCGGCGACCTTCGCGGCGTCGAACCGGTTGATGTCGCCGATGAGGTCGTTGGTGATGAGGTCCTTCGCGGCGACCTTGTCCTTGATGATGCCGTACTTCTGCATGAAGTCCGCGTAGGCGGCGTAGTTGCCCTCGGAGTTCTCGCCCCAGCGCTTGACGCCGGCCTTCTCGAGCTTCCAGTTGACGATGCGGGCGCCGAGCACCTTGACGTCGTCGCGGATCGCCGTCGCCTCGTCCTTGCCGGTGGGCTTCGTCTGCGGGAACACCTCGTAGAGGATCTTCACGGCCGCCTCGGGATTGGCGATGGCGAACACCGTGCCCATCGCATAGCCCTTGGCGACGGCCACCGCGTCGGCGCGGCGCGACTTCAGCGTGTCGTCGAGCGCGAGCAAGCCGTTGGCCGGATAGCGGTCGATCTCCTTCGTGTCGAGCAAACGCAGCTTCACGCCGGCGTTCTCGACCATCGCGTACTGGGTGTCGAACTGGCTGAGCGCATCGACCTGCTTGCTGCGTACCATCGCCGCCGTCTGGGCGCCCTCGCCGGCGACCACGATGGTGACGTCGGAGTCGGGATTGAGGCCGGCGGTGGCGACGAGCGCCTTGGCCACCGGCACGCCGGCCGAACCCATAGAGATGACGCCGATCGTCTTGCCCTTGAGATCGGCGATCTTCTGCACCGGGCTCTCCGCGGGGACGGCGATGCCGTAGATGTTGCCCTGGTACGCGGTGTAGTAGATCTTCGCCTTCACGCCCTGCCTGATGGCGATGGCGAGCGGCTCCACGCTCGGCAGCGCGAACGGCACTTCTTTCGTCGCGACGGCCTGCGTGCACGCGGAGGAGCCGGCGAGCGGCACCAGCTCGACGTCGAGGCCGGCGGCCTTGTACCAGCCCATCTTCATGGCGATGGCGAACGGCGCCGCGGCCGACGACACGGTCTTCGCGCACCAGCCGACGCGGACCTTGGTCTCCGCGAGCGCGGCATGCGCGGTGAGAGCGAGCACCACGGCGACGAGCGAGGCGACGAGCGAGCGCTTCATGAAACCCCTTCCTTTGCAGGTCTGACGACGGCGCGGCCGGCCGCCGGGGCGGCCTCCTCGGGGGAGGTTTCGATCGCCTGCTTCTCCGACGGGTCCCAGAACATGATGCGCTTGCGGATCAGCATGATCGCGCGGTTGAGCAGGAGCCCGACGAACGACAGGATCAGGAGGATCGAGAACTGGCCGGACACGTCCATGTTGAAATTCATCGACTGGATGAGCATGCCGAGCCCCCGCTGCGCGCCGACGAACTCGGCCACGATGGCGCCGATCAGCGCGAAGATCATCGCCACGTCGAGGCCGGCCATCACGAACGGCAGCGCGTTGGGCAGCCGCAGCATCCAGAAGATCTGGCTGTCGCTGGCGGCGAGCGAGCGCATCAGGCTCACCCGGTCCTCGTCCGCGGACTTGAGCCCCACCATCGTGTTCACGAGAAGCGGGAAGAACGCGACGAGCGCGGCGTTGATGACTTTCGAGGTGAGGCCGAGCCCGAACCACACGACGATGAGCGGAGCCAGCGCCACCTTGGGCAGCGACTGGAACATGACGATGTAGGGATAGAGGAAGAACTCGACCCAGCGGTTCATGGCCACCGCCGTCCCGAGAAAGAAGCCGAGCAGTGAGCCGACGATGAAGCCGAGCAGCGTCTCCACCAGCGTGTACCCGAGGTGGTTGACGTACACGCCGCTCGCGATGCCGCGATAGAGCGCCAGCCCCACCTGTGACGGCGGGGGCAGGATGAAGATTGGGATCGCGAAGACGCGCACGATCGCCTCCCACACGGCGAGCGTGCCCGCGAAGATCGCCAGCGTGACGGCGGCGTTGCGCGCGCTCTTCACCCGTCGACCCCGCCTTGCACGTTGAACAGGTGCCGGATGTGCCGCACGTGGGCGCCGAACTCCGCCGTGTTCATCACGTCGAGAGGGCGCGGCCGCGGCAGCTTGACGCGCACGTCGTCCAGCAGGCGGCCGGGGCGCGCGGTCATCACGAGCACGCGATCGGCGAGGAACACCGCCTCCGGGATCGAGTGGGTGATGAACAGCACCGTCTTGCGCCGTTCCAGCCAGATGCGCTGCAGCTCGAGGTTCATGTGCTCGCGCGTCATGGCGTCCAGCGCGCCGAACGGCTCGTCCATCAACAGCATGGCCGGATCGTGCACGAGCGCCCGCGTGATGGCCACGCGCTGCTGCATTCCGCCCGAGAGCTCCCAGGGGTACTTGCGCTCGAACCCGCGGAGGCCGACGAGCGCCAGCAGGTCGACGCCGACCTGTTCGTGGCGCTCGCGTCCCAGCCGTTGCACGTCGACGGGCAACAGGACGTTGTCGAGCACGGTGCGCCAGGGAAAGAGCACCGGCGACTGAAACACGACGCCGATGTCGCGCCGCGGACCGGCGATCAGCGTGCCGCGCAGCAGCGCGTCGCCGCTCGAGGCCGGCAGGATGCCCGCGAGGATCTTCAGCAGCGTGGACTTGCCGCAGCCGGAGGGACCGACCACGGCGACGAACTCGCTCTCGGCGACGCCGAAGGTGGTGCGATCGAGCGCGGCCACCGCGCCGTCGCGCGTCGCGTACGTCTTCGAGAGATTGCGAATGGTGATCGCTTCGGTGGTGACGGCCATGGGAGCGTGGAGTGTACACCACTCCACGCGGGGAGCCGGCGCATCCACGCGCGGCTCCGCCGACTTGGAGTAGAGTTGAGGCCCATGACGACTGGACGCGTGCGCGGCGGCTTCAATCAGTACGGCTTCACCATCGGCATCCTGGTGCTCGACACCCGCTTCCCGCGCGTGGTGGGCGACATCGGCAACGCGCGGACGTTTCCGTTCCCCGTGAGCTATCGACGCGTCGCCGGCGCCGATCCCGATCTCGTCGTGCGCCGCGGCGCCGCGGGACTGCTGCCCGCGTTCGTCGAAGGGGCGCAGGCGCTCGAGCGCGAGGGGGTCGGCGCCATCACCACCAGCTGCGGATTTCTCGTCCGCTATCAGCAGGAGCTGGCGCGCGCGGTGCGGGTGCCCGTGTTCACGTCGAGCCTCTTGCTGGTGCCGCTCGTGCACCGCATGCTGACGCCCGGCCGGCGCGTCGGCATCATGACGGTCAACGCCGGCACCCTGACTCCGGAGCTCCTGGCGGCCGCCGGCGTCGGCGCCGACGTGCCGCTCGCGGTCGTGGGCATGGAGACGGAGAAGGAGTTCACGCACGTGCTGCTCGACGACCAGCCGGAGCTGGACGTCGACCGCGCGCGCGAAGAGCACGTGCGCGTCGCACGCCGGCTGATGGCCGAGCACCCCGACGTCGGGGCCATCGTGCTCGAGTGCACCAACATGCCGCCGTACACGGCCGACATCCAGCGCGAGACGGGCGTGCCGGTGTTCGACATCGTCTCGCTCGTGACCATGGTCCACGACGCGCTCGTCGCGGGCCAGCCGCCCCGGCGCGCCTGACGGCCGCGCGTGGCGGACCCGGTGGCCGGCGTCGACGGCTGTCGCGCGGGCTGGGTCGTCGTGCTCACGGACAGCCGCTGTCTCGACGGCGGCGGCGCCGCGGCGGAGGTGGCCGTGGCGCACGACTTTCTCGGCGTGCTCGAGCTCACCCGCGGCGCCCGCGTCGTCGGTGTCGACATGCCGATCGGGCTGCTCGAGGCGGCCGCGCCCGGCGGCCGAGAGTGCGATCGCCACGCGCGGCGTTTGCTGGGCCACCCGCGCGCGTGCTCGGTCTTCACTCCGCCCGTGCGGAGCGCGCTCGTGCGCGCGAGTTATCGCCGGGCGCTCTCGGCGAACCGCGCGAGCAGCGCGGCGCGGCTCGGGATCTCCATCGAGTGCTTCGGCCTCTTTCCACGCCTGCGCGAGGTCGACGCGGCGCTCACCGCCGACCCGACGCTGGCCGAGCGCGTGACCGAGATCCATCCCGAGCTGTCGTTTCGCGCGCTTGCCCGCGGCACGCTCGGCCTGAGCGAGCCCAAGCGCACGCCACGCGGGCTCGCGCGGCGCCTGGCGCTGCTGCGCCGGGTGTTTCCGTGTCTGGCGCGCTCACTGAAGACGCGCCGCGCCGGTGTGGCGCCGGACGACGTGCTCGACGCGCACGCGGTGGCGTGGAGCGCCGCGCGCATCGCGTGCGGGCGCGCCGTGTGCCTGCCGGCGCGGCCCGCGCCGCGCGACGTGCGCGGACTGCCCATGGCCATCTGGTACTGAACCCTCATCCCTGGAGGAGTGCGATGCCGATCACGACCCGCTATCTGTTCACCGCATCCATGGACGTCGAGCCCGCCAAGGACGCGCTCTTCAACGAGGTCTACGACCGCGAGCACGTGCCGACGATTCTCAAAGTGCCCGGCGTCGTGTCGGCGCTCCGTTTCAAGCGGCGCCCGCTGGAGATGATCATCGGCGGCGAGCGCAAGACGATCGTCATCGAGGGCGAGCCGAGCTACACCGCGCTCTACGAGCTCGAGAGCCCGAGCGTGCTCGTGAGCCCCGAGTTCGCCAGGGCGGTCGAGCACGGGCGCTGGCCGGGCGAGGTGCGACCGTTCACGAAGACGCGCAAGCACTTCATGTGGGAGCGGATCTAGCGTCGCGCGGTCAGTCGCTCGATGAGGACGTGATCCGCCGGAGGAAAGTCGTACGCCGCGAGGGCCTGGGGCTCGACCCAGGCCATCGCCTGACCCTCGCGCGGCTCGATCACGCCGGCCTCGACGCGGCAGTCGTAGAAGTGCAGCACGACGGTGCGGTCGGGGTACTCCCACCGCACCGTCTCCACGAGCTTGCCGATGGCGAACGCGGCGCCGAGCTCCTCGCGGAGCTCGCGTCGCAGCGCGGCTACCGGCGATTCACCGACCTCGAGCTTGCCGCCCGGGAACTCCCACAGGCCGGCCAGATGGCTGCCGCGACGGCGCTGCGTGATCAGATACCGGCCGGCATCGTCGCGAATGAGCGCGGCCGCGACCTCGATGATGAGCGGCACCGCTACAGTTCCGGCGGGCGACCCGCGGTGAATGCGGGGAACGTCGCGCAGAAGCGCCGCATCGGACACGGCGTGCAGCGCGGCCGACGCGGGGTGCACCACGTGGCCCCGAAGTCCATCAGCGCCTGATTGAAGTCGTAGCCACGTCCGCGCGGCACGAGCGCCTCCGCCAGCGCCCACAGCCGGGCCTCGCCGCGCAGGCGCTTGAGCCGTCGCGGGCCCAGGAACACGCGGCCGAGCACGCGCCGCACGTTGGTATCGAGCACCGCCGTGTCGCGCCCGAAGGCGAACGACAGCATCGCGCCCGCGGTGTAGCGGCCGACACCGGGCAAGGCGCGGAGCGCGTCGCCGTCGGCGGGCAGCCGGCCGCGGTAGCGCGCCATCGTCTCGCGTGCGATCGCGTGCAGGCGGATCGGCCGCACGTTGTAGCCGAGCGGATACCAGAGCCGGCGCACATCGTCGACGTCGGCGGCGGCGAGCGCGCGCAGCGTCGGATACGTTTTCAAGAATTCGCGATACTTCGGGATGACGCGCTCGACCTGCGTCTGCTGCAGCATGATCTCCGAGACGAGCACGCGGTAGGGCACGCGCGTGCGACGCCATGGCAGGTCGCGTCCGTGACGCGCGTACCACGCGAGCAGCCGACGCTGGAAGGCGCGCACGGCGGAGTGCGGCGGCGACACGGCGCGCAGTCTAGCACGCGGCGAGTACAATGGACGCCGTGACCGGCCACGACGAGAGCCTCGCCGAATACCGCGCTGCGCGCGACGCCGTCGGGCTCGTCGATCGCTCCGAGCTGGGCGTCGTCGACGTCGGCGGCCGCGATCGCTCGAAGTTCCTTCACGCGCTCCTGAGCAACGACATCGCGTCCCTGACGCCCGGCCAGGGGTGTGAGGCCGCGCTGCTCGACGTGCACGGCAAGGTGCAGGTCATGCTCGTGGCCTGGGTGCTCGACGATCGCATCGTGCTGCTGGCGCCACCCGGGATGGCCGAGTCCACGGTGGCCGCGCTCGACCACTATCTCTTCGCGGAGAAGGTCGTGCTCAGCGACGTGAGCGGTCAGCGTGCGTTGCTGATGCTGGTCGGGCCCGCGGCCGACGAGACGGCCAAGCGGCTCACCGGCGCGGCGCCGCCGGACGCGCCGTGGGCGCACGTCACCGGCTCGCTCGATGGCATCGAGGTGCGCGTCGTACGCGGCGGCGGCGAGCTCGACGAGCGCGAGGTGTGGCTCGCCGCGCCGACGGCCGAGCGCGGGCGACTCCGGGACGCGGCGCTCGCCGCGGGTGCGCGACCGCTCGGCCCCGCTGCGCTCGAGTCGCTGCGGATCGAGACCGGGACGCCGCGGTTCGGCGCGGACGTGGACGCCACGGTGCTGCTGCCGGAAATTCCGTCCGAGCGCCTCGTCTCGCAGACCAAGGGATGCTATCCGGGCCAGGAGGTCGTGGTGCGGATACGCGACCGCGGCCACGTGAATCGCCACCTGCGCGGCCTCGTGCTCGAGGGCGGCGCCCCACCGCCGCCTGGCGCGGAGGTCGTGGCGGACGGCGCCGTCGTGGGTCGCGTGACCAGCGCCACGCGGTCGCTGGGCCTGCAGCGCCCCATCGCGCTTGCCTTCGTGAAGCGCCAGCACGCACCCGGCGCGCGGGTGAGCGTTCGCGCGGCCGACGGCACGCTGCCCGCGACGGTCAGCGATCTGCCGTTCGCGCGCTGAGGCCGACGTGAGCGACAACCGGCTGGCGCGCGAGACGAGCCCGTACCTGCTGCAGCACGCGCACAATCCCGTCGACTGGTATCCCTGGGGCGACGAGGCGTTCGCGCGCGCGAAGGCCGAGGACAAGCCGATCTTGCTGTCGGTCGGCTACTCGGCCTGTCACTGGTGTCACGTCATGGAGCGCGAGTCGTTCGAGAACGCCGACATCGCGGCCGTGATGAACCGTCACTTCGTCAACGTGAAGGTCGACCGCGAGGAGCGGCCCGACGTCGACCACATCTATATGCAGGCCGTGCAGTCGATGACGGGGCAGGGCGGCTGGCCGATGACGGTGTTCCTGACGCCGGATGGCACGCCGTTCTACGGTGGGACGTATTTCCCGCCGGTGGACCGTCATGGCCTTCCGGGGTTCCCGCGGCTGCTCGAAGCCCTCGCCGAGGCGTGGGCCAATCGGCGCGCCGACGTTGTCGACAACGGACGACAGCTCGCCGCCGCGCTGGGCCAGGAATCGCGGCTGCGCGCGGCCAGCACGCCGCTGACCGACGAGATTCTGTTCTCGGCGTTTCAGGGGGTCTCCGCGCAGTTCGACGAGGAGCACGGTGGGTTGGGCGGCGCTCCAAAGTTCCCGCAGCCGATGATTTGGGAGTTCGTTCTGCGCTTCGCCCGCCGCGGCGACAATCCCTACGCCCGGCGGATGGTGCACACGACGCTCGTGAAGATGGCGCGCGGTGGGATGTACGACCAGCTCGGCGGCGGCTTCGCGCGCTACTCGGTCGATCGCCTGTGGCTGGTTCCGCACTTCGAGAAGATGCTCTACGACAACGCGCAGCTCGCCTCGCTCTACCTGCACGCGTGGCAGGCGTTCGGCGATCCCGAGTGCCGTCGCATTTGCGAGGAGACGCTCGACTACGTGCTGCGGGAGATGACCGATTCCGCCGGCGGCTTCTATTCCGCCCAGGACGCCGACTCGGAGGGCCACGAGGGCAAGTTCTTCGTGTGGACCGCCGACGAGATCCGCGCCGTGCTCGGCGCCGACGCCGACGCGGCGATGGCGTACTGGGGCGTCGATCGCGGCCCGAACTTCGAGGGCAAGAGCATCCTCTGGCTGCCCGGCTCGCCCGAGCCGGAGCGCTCCGCGCCGTGGCGCCGCAAGTTGTTCGAGGCACGCGAGCGCCGGGTGAAGCCGGGGCGCGACGACAAGGTGCTCGCCGCCTGGAACGGTCTGATGGCGCGCGCGTTCGCCGAGGCCGGTCGGGTGCTCGGCCGCGGCGATTACGTCGCCGCGGCGCGGCGGAATGCCGAGTTCGTGCTCGGCAGCATGCGCGCCAACGGGCGTCTGCTGCGTACCTGGAAGACCGGCGCGGCGAAGCTGAAGGGCTATCTCGAAGACTACGCGATGACGGCGGCCGCGCTGCTGGAGCTGTACGCCGCGACGTTCGACCGGCTCTGGCTCGACGAGGCGCGCGGTCTCGTCGACGACATGCTGCGGCTGTTCTGGGACGACGGCGTCGGTGGCTTCTTCGACACCGGCAGCGACCACGAGCGGCTGATCGTCCGGCCGCGCAACCTCTATGACAATGCGGTGCCGTGCGGGTCCTCGGTCGCCGTCGAAGCGCTCCTGCGGCTGGCCGCGCTCACCGGCGACGAGCGCTACGAGCGCCACGCGGTGTCGGCGCTCCGGCCGATGGCCGATCTGCTCGGCCGTCATCCGACCGCCTTCGGCCGCTTTCTCTGCGCGCTCGACTTTCACATTGGCCCGCGCGCGGAGGTTGCGCTGGTCGCGCCGAACCGGATCGAGGAGACGGCCGAGCTGGCGCAGGAGGTCTTCGGGCGGTTCCTGCCGAACCTGGTCGCGGCCGGTATGGTCGATCGCCACGGCGAGGCGGCGAACGGCGTGCCGCTGCTCGAGGCGAGGACGGCCGTCGACGGCAAGCCGACGGCCTACGTCTGCCGCAATTACGCGTGTGAGCTGCCGGTCACCGACCGTGCGGGCCTCGCCAAGCAGCTGGACGCTCTGCCGAGCCGCTGATGCAACCTACACGGCGCGCATGGCTCGCGATGCTCGCGTTCGCGCTGATACCGCGCCGTGCGCACGCGCAGCTCGACGAGCTGCTCAAGCAGCTGCCGCAGCTTCCCGGCGCAGGGAAGGGGACGTCCGCGCCCGGCGGCCTGGGCGACGTCAAGATCGGCGAAGGGTTGAAGCAGGCGCTGCAGGTCGGCACCGAGAACGCGGTGAAGCTCACCGGGCGGACCGACGGCTACTTCAAGAACCAGGCGATCAAGATCCTCATGCCCGAGAAGCTCAAGACGCTGGAGCGGGGGCTTCGCACCGTCGGCTACGACCGGGAAATCGACGATTTCGTGCTGCGAATGAACCGCGCCGCCGAGCAGGCCGCGCCGTCGGCCAAGAAGATCTTCTGGGACGCGATCGGGGCGATGACCATCGACGATGCGCGCGGCATTCTGAACGGCGCGCAGACCGCGGCCACCGACTACTTCAAGACGAAGACGACGGGCCAGCTGACGACGGCGTTCTCACCGGTGGTGCATCAGACGATGGCCGACGTCGGTGTCACGAAACAATACGAGGACCTGTTCGCGCGAGCCCAGCGAATTCCATTCCTGAATCTCGAGTCCTTCGATCTCGATCAGTACGTCGTCGGCCGCGCGCTCGACGGGCTGTTCCACGTCGTCGGCGACGAGGAAAAGCGGATCCGCACCAATCCGGCGGCGCGCGTCACCGACCTGCTGCGCGAGGTGTTCGGGCAGCGCTGACGCCGTGCGGCTCATCGCGCGGCCTCCGCCGGTTCCTCGAAGCGCTGCACGATCTCGGCGCGGCTCGACTCGTCCCACGCCTGAACCATCGCCGTCCACTTGTGCTGGCCTTCGCGCCGGCCGCGGGCGAAATCGGCCGCGCAGAGCCGTTCGGACCAGCCCGCGCGCATCACGAACAGCCGCGGACGGTGCAAGCGCGCGGAGCCGCGCTTGGACGCGTACTCGATGTTGACGCCGGCCAGCGCGCGGTCGAACGCCGCGACGAAGGCGCTCAGCGCGAGCGGCGCATCGACCGACCGCGCCGGCTCCACGAGCAGATCGTAGCGGGCGCTTTCCGCGTCCGGCACGAGTCGGAACTGCCAGACGGCGATCCCGGTGTCGCGCTCGGCCGCGCGCACGGCGTGCAGGACGTGATTGAGATGCAGCTTCTCGCCCGTGATGTTGAGCATGTCGCGGCCCTTACGCACGAAGGCGATGCTGGGCGTGCGCCGATAGAAACCCTGGACCTCGACGATGTCGTTGAGGTCGTAGCGATAGAGTCCGTTGCCGCCGCTGACGATCACGTAGTAGCGGCGCCCGACCTCGAGCTCGTGACACAAGAGTGTGCGCGGTGCCCGCGTGTCGACCTCGTCTTCGGGGAGGAACTCGAAGAAGCTCGTGTGCACGGCCACCGGCCCTGCCGCCGAGCGGTCCTGGACGGGGATCGTGACGCGGCCCTCGCTGGCCACGAGGCCGAGATCGCGCCTGGCGATGCGCGGCGCGAAGTGGGCGTCGAGGTGGCGGGCCTGGAGGCCAGCACTGCCACCGAGCCAGCACGCCACCAGCGCCAGGTCGGGCCAGCACTCGCCGAGCACGAGCCGATCGCGACTCTCGATGACCCGCGCCAGCGCTGCGGCGCGCGCCGGATCCGGCGCGAGGCCGGCGGCCAACACGCGGCCGAGCTCGCGGCCGTCGAGGCCGGCATGCGGCGTTGGCTGGGGATCATCGATGCCGAGCGTGCCGTCGTGGATGGCGCGCACCAGCGCTTCGGAGCGCCGCGCGGCCGTGTCGGCCAACCGCAGCAGCGTGCTTGGATTCGGCATTCCAATCGACGTGATCCGGCGCCCGAGCGCGAGGCGGGCGGCGACGAAGTAGCGCACGTCGTGGTCGCGCACGAGCGCCGCGGCATATGGCACGGCGTGGCGCCGGCGAATGACGCCGGGCAGGCGCTGGAACATCAGCCCCGTCATCGCGCCATACGGCAGGCCAGACGAGGTCGTGCCCTCCAGCGCGGGGCTCACGAGCGCCACGACGTGGCTGTCGAGCATCGTCGGATGATCACGCAGCGCGTGCGCCGTCCACAGGCGCATGAGCGCCGCCGACTGCGCCGCCCACGACGGCGTCACCGGCACGAGCTTTGGCTCGCCCGTGGTGCCGCTCGTGGATGTGAACATCAGCGGCGCCTCGCGGGTCAGGACATTCGGCTCCCCAGCGGCGCTGCGCGCGATCCACGGTCGCAACGCCTCATAGTCGTGGATCGGGACGCGCCGGACGAAGTCGGCAGGCGTCGTGATCGTGGCGAAACCGTGCTCTCGTCCGAACGCGCTCGTCGCATTCTCGGCGAGCAGCCGCTGCAGGACGCGCGTCTGCGCGCGATCGGGATGCTCGGCGGCGACCTCGAAGGCGCGGCGCTGGCGCCATTCGTGCGCGGCGATGGCGGCGCGAAGCAGGCGACCCATCTCATCTATCCCCAGGCAGATGGCGAATCGTGGCGGCATAGCGACGCAAGCGTTCCTCGACGACCCGGATGCCGAGGCCGGGGCCGGTCAACAGCGGCGCTTCGCCGCGATGCCCGAAGCGCACGCTATCCACGCTGACGTCCTCGGTCAGCAGGAGCGTGCCGAACGACCCCTCGGCGAACGCGACGCGGGGCAGCGTCGCGGCGAGGTGGCGGCCGGCGGCGGCGAGGATCGCGGTCTCGCCGACCTGACTTCCGACCTGGACGCCAATGCCGGCCGTGGCAGCCCGGCTCGCGATGGCGAGCGATGCGGCGAGGCCTCCGCACTTCGAGACGCGGACGTTGAACACGTCCGCGGCCTTGGCCTCGATCAGGGCGTCGGCATCGGCCGCCGTCAGCAGCGATTCGTCGACGACGATCGGAATCGACGTCGTCGCGCGCAGTCGCGCCAGATTCTCGACCGGGCCGCGCGGCAACGGCTGCTCGACGCCCGCGATCTGCAGCGGCGCCAGCGCGTCGAGCACGGCCACCGCGCGCTCGAACGTCCACGCGCCATTGGCGTCGAGCCGGAGCGAGACTGCCGTGCCGAGCGCTTCGCGCACCGCCGTCACGCGCGGCACGTCATCGTCGAAGCCGACCTTGACCTTGATCTCGCGCATGCCGATGGCGCGCATCCGCCGCGCGTGCTGTACGGCGCGCTCGATCGGACCCGCCGTGACGATGCCGCTGTACGTCACGCGTGGCCGACGTGGCGGGAGGATCGTGGCCATGGGCCGCGCAACGCGACGAAGCGCGCAGTCGACAACGGCGAGCTCCATGGCGGCGCGCGCCGCATTCGGCGTGATGCCGGCCGCGCTGGACGTCTGCGGCAGCATCGCGGCGAGGGCGGCAAGATCGTCCGCCGGGGGCACCTCGCGCCCGGCGACCGCTGGCCAGAGCTCATGGGCGAGAGCTTCGAGCATCGTCTCGACCGTCTCGCCGGTGACGTAGGGCCGCGGCGTCCCCTCGCCGAAGCCTTCTGTGCCCGCGTCGTCGCGCACGCGTATGACGACTGTTTCGGAGCACCGCCGCTCGGTGATGCTGTGACTGAACGCTTCGACGAACGGAATGCGGACCAGGTAGAGCGCCGCGCCGACGAGCCTCATCGTCGTGGCTCCGCGGCCTTCGGCGCCCTGAAATAGCGGCGCGCGAACACGTCCTCGCGCAGCGATGTCTCGATGATCGCCAGCGCCTCGTCGTCGCCGATACCGTAATAGCCGACGTAGGTCGCGAGGTTCTCCAGCCCCTGCTCGGCATGCCGGACATCCACCTCCGAATGGTGCGTGAACCACTCGAGCGCGCGCGCCGGCAGGCCGCGATGGGTGGCCAGCGCCACCGCGATGCGGCCGGCGAGGTGCGAGAGCATGAACTCGAAGGCGACGATCTCGGTCAGCGCGGCTAGGCCGACGTCGCGCAGCGTGCCGTAGAGCAGGGGCTCGGCCACGAGCCGGCGAAGGTCGTCCTCGGCCTCGGCCCGGATCGTGGGCAGCCGGTCGGCGAGGCCGGCCGCGACCAAGAGGTCTTCGAGCAACTGCGGATGCGGCCGCTCCAACGGCCCTTTGCGACCGGTCTCCTCGAGTAGATTCTCGAGCAAATCGGGCGCGGCGGCCGGTGGCGCGAGCGCATACAGAAAGGCCACGAGCTGCGGCGATTGCAGATGAGTGCGCGCAACGTTCTCGATGAAGCCGTCGTACTCGGCCTTTCCGTCCTCCAGCTCGGCGAACGCCGCGGCCCTCGTGAATGCCGTGACGTGCCGTTCGAGCAGTTCTCGTATCGTCGCCGTGTCCATCGAGCGTCCTCCTTGTTCGGTCGTCCGCGCAGGCAGAGTCACGACGTGTGCCAGGAGCGAGGTGCCGGCGGAATTCGCCGGCGATCCGGCCGCTTGCAGCTGCCGGGCGTCGCCGCGAGCCCGCGTCGGGACGCGAAACGTGGACATTTGATGCCCTGCGCCTGTACATTTCATGTCGGGTGTACAGCTAATGCCAGGGGGGCCGTTGTTCACCGCCGGCGACCGCGCGCTGGCCCAGGCCATCTC
>Ga0114129_10005155_pt1 | contig 18387 bp, 14 predicted proteins | sample RhiMetdeltSRZDD1_FD_80071 | JGI IMG/M metagenome (GOLD analysis project Ga0114129, IMG submission 80071) | Populus rhizosphere microbial communities from Tennessee, USA - Rhizosphere MetaG P. deltoides SRZDD1 (version 2) (version 2) | ecosystem: Host-associated > Plants > Roots > Rhizosphere >...
CACGCCCTGGCCCGGTTTGTCGAACAGTACCATGAGCTCGAGGGGTTGGAAGCCGACGCGCAGCGACACGTGCTGCTCGCGGAGCTGGAGCTGGGCGTGGCCTACGGCGGGCAATTCGGCAACGATGCGATGTATCTCCTGCCCTGCGGCGCTGTGGCTGCCGTCGCCTGGAACCGCGGCTGCGGGTTCGTGAAGACCGTCCTCACACGGGACCACGCGATCGCGAACATGCAGTCCATGGGGGCGGTGCTTCGGTCGAATCCCGAATTCCATGTGGTGATCCGAGCAGACGAGCTCCACGCGTTGGCCGAGGAGCACTTCAGTGCCGGACTGGGCCGGAGGCGTCGGAATGCCCTGCTGCGGGAGCTGGGGTACGATCCGGCCGGAGAAGCCGGCGAGCTGTACCGTGCCGCCTATCGCGCGGTGGTGGAGGCCAACTGCGTTGCGCACCGCGAGGCGTACTTGCGGCGGTTAGAGTCCGCAGCGTGAGCGCCGGTGAGCGGCGCCCTAAAGGACTTCCAACGGTCGCAGTCGGTGAAGCTGAACCCGCGACCCCTTGAACCCCATTGAGTCGATTAGTCGGGGGAGTCACGACAGAATGTAGCAACTACGCGATGTTCTGGGCATCGGTGTTGTGAGTCGGCACCCGAAGATCAACCGGGAATTGCAGCAGAATCACAACGAAACTCACAACAGAATTGAGCACAGAAAAACCGATCGGCCCCTTGATCAAATCAGGGGGCCGAGTCTTGTCAGTCCCATGAGTCGGGACCTACTCACAACAACTCACAACGGACATCCGCGCGCACGAGGTTCCGCGCATCCGTTAAATTCGAGCGCAATGTCCGACCAAGAACTTCAGGAAATTGCGCACACGGGTGGTAAGGTCACTTTCGATGTCCAAGTCGACGCTGATGGGCGTATTTCGTACACCGTAAAGTGGAGCCATTCGCGCCCGAGCCCTGCGGGTGTGTTTGCTGTGTACGCTATTCCACAGGGTGTCGGGGTGGGGGATATTCGCATGGCCGGTATGGGCGTCCCCTGGAATCCGCCGCCGGTTCCCGGCGCCTACCCCGTATTCATTGCGTCGGACAACCCAGGGATGTTTGGATCCCGATGCCCTGCCTGTGGCGCGTATTGGCGATCTGCTTACGGTTCACACAGCTGCCCGTACTGTGGCGAACGAATTACCTCACAGTACCTATGCCTGACCGAGGGCCAGCAACGATACGTGTCCGCGTACTGCCGGGTTTTGAACTCAGCGCTTGACTCTGGCGCGCCTGGCGAACACGTCATCGATATGGATGCAGTCTTCGACGCGATCGGCACAGACTACGCCAAGCCCCCATTCTATTACGCTGAAGAGCGCCAGCAGAACCTCTTCAAGTGCTCGGCCTGCGGCGCTAAGACCGACGTCCTTGGGACCTTCGCCTACTGCTCCGCATGCGGTACCCGGAACGACGCAGACGAGTTTGCGAAGGTTGCCACGCGAGTCCGCGAACGCATCACCGCCGGAGAGTCGCCCGAGTCGTGCGCGAAGGACATTGTAGCGGCATTCGACCCTGTAGCCGGTCAATACGCGGCTCAACTGGTCCAGAGGGTGCCGCTAGTCCCCGCACGCAAGGCTCTGGTTGATCGCGGCCCTTACCACAACCTGTCGAGAGTCGTGGACGGATTCCGGGAAGCGTTCGGTATCGACATCACTGCCGGGATGAGTGCCGATGACAGCCGATTCGCAACCTTGATGTTTCACCGCCGGCACGTGTACGAGCACAAAGGTGGCGAGGCTGATGAGAAGTACATCCAGGACAGTGGTGACAACGTGCGGGTGAAGCAGGCCCTGCGTGAAACGAAGGAATCCGTGCATCGCACTGTCACCGTGGTTTCAAAGCTAGTGTCTAACTTGCACGCCGGCTTTCACCAACTGTTTCCCGCCGACGAAGAAGCAGTGGCGCGCCACGCGGCAGCTCAGCGGCGGACGTGACGGCTTCAGTGTGGCGGACGTTTCTCCCTAACGGCGCTTATGCCTCAAGACCGTGATACCGGGGCAGCGGCGAACGAGTACGGCCGCGCAACCGCACGCTCGATCGCCATGAAGATCGGTGCCACAGAAATAAAGCGGTCAAGTAACGAGTGTCGTCTCGACGGCCAAAAGATCGTGATCAAGTGTGCTCGCCTCGTACGGCGAGTATCGGGGTCACTTACAGAATGCTCGACCGTCTTGAGGGTATTCTAGGGGCGTTCGAACTCGACGACGGAAGTTACGACCTCTACCTGCTCGGACCGGGCACGTTTCGCGACAATATGTCCGCGACGCAAAGCAAGGGGCCAAGTGCCGGAAAGGTGGGCATGGTCACGAAGGACGTTTTTGTTCAGCTTGGCCATTCACGAGGCAACGTCCGGCTCGATTGACTCAGCGTGGGGCGCCGGTCCTCGCGATCCGTTGATTTCGGTGTGATGTTGGAATTGCCACTGCGCGATTCTCCAGCAATCGCAAGAAGGATTCCTCAGTGTACACTTGGCTGCCCTTGAAAGCGCCCGCGGACCTGCTCCAACTCCGCGCGTATATAAGCGACGAGTATAATCCCGAAGACGTCGCAGACCGGCTTTCCGGGGGGCTGTCTCCAGCAGTCAAGGGTGTGCTTATTGAAGAGAACTACATCGACAAGGATTACCGCAGCACGTATTACAACTTCTACGCAAAAAAGGGGCAGCGCTACGCTCCGAACTGCGTTCGGCTGCACTTCTTCGATGAGGCAGTGCGCTTCGATCCAGCTGCATTGAAGGTCAGCGTTCAGGACCAAACCGATCCGCTTACAAACCACTACTACGGCTATGTCGTACTTCGCCCCACCGGCATTGCCACGCTCGGCCGAAGCGTTCTCTCACCAAACGTTCGAAAGGGAGCGTGTAGGTACATCATCACGGGACGTCACAAGGTCCACGTTCTCGGATACAAGTTGACCGTCGACGGATTTCCCTCAATGGACCAGCACCGTGACATCGGCGTCTGCGCTCATGCGGCATGCTGGTCCATTCTGCGACACTACAGCGAACGCTACAGCATCTATAGAGAGTTTTTGACCAACGACGTCACGATGATGGCGCAGGAGTTCAACCCAGGCGGGCTAGTTCCGTCTGAGGGACTCGGCCTGGGCCATGCGGAAAGGATTTTCCAGGCGGCCGGGACATTTCCCGTGTTGGTGGTGCGCGAGGAGGATGAAGACGATGATTCGCTCTACGACGAGTCGTTCTACCGCCAACTCCTAGCCTATGTCGATTCGGGTTTCCCTCTCTTCGCAGCGATGCACAAGAAGGAGCATGCGATTGCAATTGTTGGCTACAGCTGGCGCCCCAAGACGGCGGCCGGCGGTCCCGGCTTAAGGTACGGATGGGATCAAGTAGAGGCGATTGCCGTTATCGACGACAACGAACTGCCGTACTTGTCGGTGCCGGTGGATGGTGACGATCCCTACTCAGCTGATGAGGTGGACGCATTCATCGTCCCTCTTCCGGAAAAAATCTATTACCCGGCCGATGCAGTCGACGATTACGCGGCTGGACTTTACGATCGTGACTCGCTGCGGGAAAACGTCCTACCACCTTTAGACGACACCGTCATTCGATACTTCGTCACGACAGGTTCTGCCTTCCGCGAATTTGTTCGACATCATCAATCAGAATACGATCCGACTCTTATAGAAGTGGTCATGACTCTACCGTTCGCGCAGTTCGTGTGGGTCGTTGAGTACTCGACTCGAGCGCAGTGGGATACAAACCTCGTCACCGCGAGAGCGATAATCGACGCCACCGCGAGCGAACACGAGGAGATACCTCTTTGGCTGATTCACAACACAACTCAGGCGCTTGCCTTTGATCGGCAAACCATTCCGTCGGACTGCAGGGCTCTGGAACTCAAAGATGTAGGCCATCAAGCATTCAGCCGCATGGAATCAAATCTCAGAACCACCACCTCGACGTAGCGCGTTCGGTGTAACAGCGCGAGAGGAGTTCGTATGTCCAAGGAGGCGAAGAATCCGTTAGACAGCATCAAAGGCCTCAAAAAAGTGGATCCGAAAGAGCTCGCAGAATTCAGGAAGGATATGGGCAAGAACATCGTTCCGAGAATCGTCGAAAAGGTGGAAGCGCGACGACTGCGGGCAGCGAAGTCTCGTAATAGACGCCTAAAGCAGCGCTCTGTCTAATTCTTGCCTTTTCTAAGACGTTCGTAGGCAGTTCGGATGATCGCCTCAAGGGCATCGGCAGCACCTTTGTCGAGGTGGGGATCATTCCGGAGCAAGGTGGATATCTCGGAAATTGCTGCCGCCTTTTTTTTCCGGTACGGCGCTTGCACGAAATCCGACGGGTTGATACCCGCCCAAGCCGACAGAGCTGCCAGGCTGGGAGCATCCGGACTGCGCCCCTGTGACATCCTAGTTAGCGTGGACGCACTAACTCCCGTCTCGTTTGCAACCTGTTTCCACGTCTTGGAGCGAGCAGCCACGGCGCCCTCGAGAGCGCGATAGAAACGCTCCGCGTCGAAACCCTTGTCGTCGATGGTCACTGTTGCGACCTCCCGTCGTTGGGACATGATTGCTATATAGCAATTGACTTTCTATACAGACATGACTACTGTTGATTGCAACTTAGCAATTGTGCACCTAAATAGCAACGGAGGGGCAATGGAGCAAGCCGAAGCGACAGGAGCAGATCAGAAAGGGAAGAAAGAAGTCCAGATTACGGTTAATGAGCAGCCGGTAACCATGGTGGGTAAGGTTGCCACTGGCAGTGAGATTAAGGCCGCGGCGATCGCACAGGGGGTGGCGATCCAACCGAATTTTGTCCTACAAGAGGAGCTCCCCAACGGGACGAGCAAGATCATCGGTGATGGCGACGAGGTTCATCTCCGGGAGCATCTCCGCTTCACAGCGATCGCTCCGGACGACAACTCGTAAGCAAGAGAGCAGCATGAAAGCCGAGGTATCCGCAGCGATCGAGGAACTGAAAAGGCAGTTCACAGCATCCTCCGTGGCTGCGCGCGAGGACGGCCAAGGGGGGGCGTACGTAGTTATAGACACCCTCTCACTCGGTTCACGATATAGGCCCGAGCACACTTGGATGGGATTCCAGATCCCCGCGCAGTACCCGTATGCCGACATCTACCCGGTTTTCATCGGCGCAGAAAGCAGCCGCACAGATGGTGGCCAATTCAGCGCACCTGTCACTCCTGGGCATCAATTTGAAGGCCGCGCAGCTATCCAAGTGTCCCGTAGAAGCGCTGCAGCAGCGCAAGGCACACAGAGCGCCACAGCCAAGGTTCTCAAGATTCTTGATTTCCTGGACAGGTTGCCATGACAAACAAGTGCCAGTTGCGCATTGCGGCTAGCGAGTTCCAAAAGTTGCACGCTCATCTTTTCCCGGGTGACCGTGATGAGCATGGCGCCGTTCTCCTTGCTGGCATTTCGCGGCCACGTGACCACTGGACCCTTCACGTACGGGAAGTACACCTCGCTCGGGAGGGCACAGACTACGTAAAGGGGAAGATTGGCTACCGGGCGCTACATCCCACTTTTATTCACCGAATGATCACTCGTGCACGTGACGAAAAGCTCACCTACCTTGCCGTTCACAACCACGAATCGGACAGGACTGTAGGATTTAGTCAGATAGACATGGATTCTCACGAGCGTGGGTACCCCGCTCTGCTGCAGATCTCTAGAGGTATGCCCGTGGGCGGTGCTGTATTGGGTCATCGGTCTATGCAGGTCGACGTTTGGATTGCCGGCGGACCCAGACTGGAGCTTGACGAGGCAACAGTGGTGGGAAGCACCATTCAAAGATTGACCCCCTCTCCAAGGCGTTCGGCCGGGAGGCAGTCACAAGACCTGTTCGAACGTCAAGTTCGAATGTTCGGCGAGGATGGTCAGCGCGAGTTGGGCAGGTGTCAGGTTGGAATTCTCGGCTTAGGCGGAATCGGCAGCTTGGTAGCTGAGTACCTGGCCCGCTTGGGTATTGGTCGATTTCAGCTGGTAGATCCTGACGTCGTCGAATCGTCAAACCTGTCGCGCATTGTTGGCGCGTCCTCGTCAGATGCTGCCCAACGGCGCTTGAAAGTCGACGTGGCGGAGCGCTTGATTCGCGAAGCCAACCCTGCCGCACAAGTAGAGACAATCGCCGATGATGTCGCCAAGGATTCAGTTGCACGGAGGCTCATCGAGAACGACTACTTGTTCTTGGCCGCTGATTCCATGAGGGCGCGGCTCGTCTTCAATGCAATTGTCAATCAGTATCTCATCCCAGGTGTGCAGTTGGGGTCAAAAGTTCGAGTGGACGAGGACGGCAAGATCATTGACATGCTAAGTTTGAATCGACCCATTCGGCCAGGGCAGGGTTGTCTATGGTGTAATCAACTCATCGATTCCACCGCGCTAGCTACTGAAGCAAAGAGTGATGCGGAGCGTGTAGCCCAGGCATATGGGATTGGCGAACCCAACCCTAGTGTTATCGGGCTGAATGCCATATCGGCTGCGCACGCGGTCACGGACTTCATGCTCGACTATTTGAGTCTGCGTCCAGAGCCAGACCTTCTTCGCTATGAGCAGTACGACCTTTCCAAGCGCTCGCGGTCAATGGTCGAGCCACGCAGGGACCGATACTGCCCTGAGTGTTCTTACGATGGTCGACGTTATGCTCGCGGGGACTCTGTCGAGCTCCCAACAATAGAGGGGTGATTCCTGCTTTCACGTCGCCGAATTGCGATTGATCTCCTCTCAGGACAGTGCAGCGCACGCGTTCTCTGTCCCAACGATGTAGATCATCGACTTCGCCCTCGATAAGCCGACGTACAGGGCCTCTCGGTCATCAACGTCGCTCGGGACAGGGGACAGCCAGAGAAAAACGATGGCGGCTTCCAGCCCTTTGAATCGCCTCACAGTATCCATCATTACGCGCTCGGGGTCGTGTACCTCAATGCTCCAGCCGGTCGCATTGCCGAGGGAATGTTTTGCTAGCGCGTCGTAGAACTGGCTTTTGGGCCGTCCGAGCACGAGGACGACGACCTCTCCAGGCCGAAGGCCCTCATGTGCAATGAGGCGGCTCACCTCCCGCCCAATATGCGCGGCCTGGTCTTCGATTGAACGACCCGTAATGCGGATAAGCTCCGCCCCCTCGATATCAGGCGGATCGGTAGGCTCTCCTTCAAAATAGCGATAGGCCGCGCGATGGATGTACGCCGTGTTCCGGCAGTTGGTCGTCAAATGGAAGGGCTCATCTCTTACTGGCAGATTGGAATGTCGTTTATACAGCGCCTGGTTGGGGTCGGTGAAGACGTAGAGCGCCCCGTCCTCCTGATTGCTCAGGAGCTCTTCAATGGCGAACCAATATTCGTCGCTAAAATCCTGTGCCTCGTCCACGACGAGGGCGTCGAATTTCTGCGCTAGAACTTCGTTGGAAAGCGCGAGCGCAAAGGGCATCTGGACGTCGAAGAGATCCGCGCCCGGATACGCCGCGGCAGCCTCGGCTAGGAGATCGCGCCCGTTTTCCCGCCGAACCTGCGCCGCGCGGCCTTCACACAGCTGATGAAAAGTCAATACCTGTACGTTCGATACACGGCTCATAGACCGCTTGAGGGCGTCGGCAAGCGGCCGGTTATAGCAGAGGAAAAGCACTTTCTGATTCTCAGCGGCAAGTGTGCGAGCCTTTTCCGCCGCGAGCAGCGTTTTGCCTGTACCCGCGCCTCCCGATATGACGGCGCGTTTTCGACCTCCAAGGATGCGCAGCACCCGCGCCTGTTGCTCGGTCAGCCGGACCCGGATCCGTTCTTCCGCGAGCAGCGATTCCGCAAGTAGTGGGCGAACCTCGATGGACCTGCAGAAAATAGCCTCGACGAGCGATAAGCCGAGCGCCCCCAGCGGATCAAATGACTCCTTCCCTTCCCAGAAATGGATTGCGCGAGCAATCCACCTGTCCAGGTGCTCCAGATCGCCTTTGGTCCCGATGATGTCGGCCGGCCTGTCCGGGCCAACGAGCAGCGCGCCATTGTCGAGATCGGGAAAGAAGACCGCATGTCCGGCTTGAATCCGTCCGCCGGACCATTTGCGCCAATCGGCATGCCCTTTGATTTGATCCAAAACGGCAAAGCGCTCTTTGCGCGCTTGCCGAAATGGATCCTTGATCGGGTGGGTAATTCCCTTTCGGTCGATCGAAGACCAATTCCCCGAGGTAGCCTCATATGCGACGCCGCCGCCCTTTACTTCGATCGTAAGGAACCCAGCATTCCCAAAGAAGAGGGTAAAGTCCGCCTCGCCCTCAACCAGCTCACCCCCGCGCGTCTTGTAAGTCCAGGCGAGCGAATGGAGGACGAGGACGCCATCGGATAGTTCATCCCTTAATGCACGGTAGACCCTAGCTTCAGCTTGGGAGGCGAGCCGAACCAGATCTGCTTCCTTCAGTTCCGGCCGCATCTTTGCCATGCGCTATACCGGCGCGGAGATGGTCATCTTTGTCGTATCGTAGGTCCGCGTGACTTCTTCCCCCGAATCCAGACGGATGCTCAGCCGCCGTAAGACGCCGGCCTCAGTCACGCTGAGGATTGTGCCTGCGCCAAGACCCTCGATTGAGACGCGTCGTCCCTCGGCAGGGCTCATGACATCGGCTGCCCCCGCGACAACACCTTTCCATCCGGAATCGAAGCGGAATTGGTTTGTCTTGCCGAATGGATCCTGGATCTTGTATAAACGCCGCCGCAAAGGCTCCATTGCGTACTCAACGACGTACAGCCAAAAGCGCTCATTTTGTCGCTCAGCCATCCGCAGCTCCGGTGGGGTAACTACGATACCTTCAGCGCCCCACGCGCCCCTCACTCCCTTCACTTCGATGTACTCTTCAGCGCCTTCTGAACGTCGAAGTATGTCGAACCCTTCATTGGTGAACGGCATCTCGACCACGTCGCGTCCCTCTCCGCGCTCGAGTTCGAGAACGAAATCGACTGCCGCCTTGGCGATGGAGAGCCTTTCCTCATGAGATATGTCGTTCGCAGTGTCACGCTCCGGGTGCAATGCAGGTTCCGCATAGCTCAACAGCCGACCGGAAGATCGGCGGTCGGACTCCTTACGGCGCGGCACAAGCGAAGTGCTTGGTGTGCTTTCGGAAGCGTCAGTGGCCAACGTGCCGGCGGTCAGCGACTGGCCTACCGGACTCGTTGGCTGCATTGCCAGACCGTGTGCTGGGGTGTCCGCCCGGGGCGGCGTGGCGGGCGGGTCCTCTGGTGCCTTCACCGTTTCCGCAGGTATCGCATCCTCTTGTGTCTCTTCAGCACCTTCCGCACGGTGCACCTGCGGAGCCTCCAACTCAGCGGAGCGGGATTGCTGCTCACTCTCGAGAAGAATCTCGAGTTCATCGTGCGGGATATCGGCAATCCCTTTGACCTCGAAGAAGTCCTGCAGCTCATCCTCTCCCGACGCAGTAAGCACCCGATAGATGCTCTCGGAGACCTCGTCCGGCTTGATGCCAAGGTAGCTGCACACCTCTTGGGCCAGCTTGTCGTACTTGCCGCGCGCGCCAGCCACGAGATAGATCGTGTGCTCGTGGAGGTAGGTGTCTGTACGCACTCCAACGCGATACCCGTGTACATCCGCCTCGACTTCCAGGACGGCTACTGTCGCCACTTCCAATGACGCGAGATCCTTCCAAAGGCCTTGCCTGTTTGCTCGTTCGAAGGCTCTGTGTGCCCGCGCATAGATGACTCGCATTATGTGATTGCTTCTGTGTCGAACTCGTCTGGTGAGTTCCCCGTCGAGCACCGCCCCGTCAACAGTCGTCAATTCGTACTTTGCGACGGCGGAGAGCCTCTGCATACCGCATTTCGCGAGCAGGTCCTCCAACTGCGGCACCAGCCAGTGCTCCACATCGAGCAAGGATATGCGCTCGTGCGCTTTGAAAGCATCGGCGAGACGCAGATCGTCGCCGATATAGATGTCGTTGGAGACGTCGACTAGTCGGCCGCTCTGGTCCAGGAACACCGCTTTCGTTCGAAGATCACCAAGCCAGCTTGGCTCGGAGCCGGGATTCCGTGCTTCCTCATCCCCAAACGATCGGGCAAGTCGCCTATAGATCTTTAGCGCCTCGGCCCTTCGCTCAGCGTGGGTTTGTCCGTACTCCTCCAGCTTCGCCATCGCTTGTATGAGTGCGGACTCCGTCGGCTGCTTGGAAACCTTGAGATTATTGCGGAAGAAAGTCTGGTGTTCGCGGTATGCGAACTGCAATGGCGGAAACTGCCTATCGATGAAGGCACCGCTCGATTCCCAAACGACGTCGTCAAGGTTGAACCACTTGCCAAGAGCGTGGACATAAATCCGTGGAGCCTCGGCGAACGCGGCCTTAATGAGCGTCTCCTCCTTGTCGAAGAGGCGTTCTAGCTCGCGGTAGATGAGTTTGACGTCCTTGTTGTTCGTTCTCTCAGCGCTCCGTAGCTGATCCAAACGCTTGACGCACGCGGCCGCATCGACCCGGTGTGTGACCCCCACGGCATCGAGGAAGTCAGTATTGGTTACATCCGCGTCGAGGTAAGCCGCTGAGGCCCCAAACACCGCCCTCACGTAGTCGATATCTCGGTAAGTCTCTCCGAGTGTGAAGTCGCCCCGCTTGCTGGACGGAGCCTTCATACCTCGCAACAATTGCAGGAATTGCGACGCTGACGTCGTGCTATAGCCGCGTCGTGGCGTGCTGCGCGCTTCGAGGAACCGCGAGTAGTACGTCCAGTGACGATCGATGATTTCGATAATGCTCTTTCGTCTCTTGGGATCCTCTGAAGTCACGAGCGCGATCAATTCGGAGCTTGCACTGTAGTTCATTCCAAGCCCCTGATCGTTGACGGCCGGGTATGGATTCACCCCGATCTGATAGAAGAATTCTCTCCATGCCCTGCGGTCGCCCGTTTCCTCATCATCTCCAGTGCCTCCTGCGGGAGGGGAAAGATAGACGGCGGCAACGAACTTGATCGCACTTTCGGCTAAGCCGAGTAGCCGCTCCAGAGGCACTGTCGGCCGATACTCGGTGCCCAAGTACATTTCGCCGGGCCGCGCAAAGTACGTCATCCCGTCTACCACTTTCTTGCTCTGGAGGTAGAGGCCCTCGCGAAGCGTTGTCAGAGCCGCGGTTGATTCGCCCGCAGCGGCAGCCCCTTTGAGGTATTCCGACATGTGCTCCTTGATATAGGCGATGTGCCCGACTAGAGCCGATCTGTCCGACTTAGCCCAGTCCCCACCACTTGCGTGCTTGGGCAGGATATGGTGGACGATCAGCGAGTACGGCTCCGTTACCTTCACTCCTACACGGCTCAGGAAACGTGCAACTTCATCGGCCCCATCTCCCTTGCTCACGAGCTCAGGGTGTAAGAGCGCCAACTCGTGCTCGAACCCGAAACGCCCGCCGCGCTGCAAAGGGAAGTAGATCTTGGTGTCAGTCAGCTTGACGAGACGCCCACCGTCCAGCTTTGTGGCCGCGAGACTTTGGAATTTCTTTATCGCCGGTTCACCCGTCACTTTCCGGTCGCAGTACCGGTAGAGGGCCCGGAACCAGGAGATTGGTCGCTCCGCCAGCCTATCATCCTTTTCGATCAGCGCGAAGAGATGGTTCTGAACGCCGGCGTTCAAGACGCCAAGACGCTCAAGGGTCGCCTGGGGTACATCAACCTCGCTCGACAAGTACTCCAGGCCGAGGATGCGCTTCAGATCATCGTTGGGAAAGAGCGCCTTGAACTCCTCATCAGCAACGATGACGTCCTTGGGCCGAAGCCAAGCTCCAGATGCGGACAGGATGCACTCGGTACTCTTCAAGTCCTCGGCAATTTTCTCTGCGGCCCCAGCGAAGAATATGTCGGTGACATCTCCCTTCCTCGGTACATACTGTAGAAATGTGAAGGAGAGGAGAGAGTCCGTTTTAAATACGGAAATAGCGCTCATGAATGCCTTGGACACCTCGTCCCGCACCCGCTTGTTCCAAGCTGGACTTTTGTGAACATCCTCTCGGTTTGAACTCAGAAGGAAATCGCCCTGGATCAGGAACCGGAAGCCGTAGTCCCTAACCGGCAGAAAGGCACAGACGTTTTGTGTGGAACCGGCGGAGGCTACCCCGTCGTCCGTGATCGGAAAGGCCAGGACGACAACGGCTTCCTCGATTCCTTGACGCTTCTCTTCCTTGATTTCCGCGGTTGGGTACGCATGTTGGAAATGTCTGAACCTGCGCTGGGAAACGGTCGGCGTGTCTGACCCTGCTTCGAATGTCTCCGAGGTCAGGGTGACGATGCCCGATTCGTCCGTCCGCTTGTAGACCCGCTTGGTTTCGCCCGTTTCGTCTGCAATGGCAATCGTCCGTAGTTTTCGCAAGAACAGAAGCAGCTCGTCGGTCAGCTGCGCAAGTTTCTCCTCCGTGAAATGCGCTCCCTCCTTGGCCGGAAGGACGATCGTCGTTCTGTCTTGCGGATAGCCAGCATCACCACACCAATGCGGTACGACGTAGCCAAGGACGTGGCTAGGGTCCACACGATCGAAGCCAAAGTGGAAACCATTGGAATGAATCTCGGGATGATCGGTTGCGGTGAAAACCGATTTGAACCCGATGCCTTTCTCGCCAATGAATCCGGTACGCTTTTCCTTTGTGGTCTGGCCGACTTTGCATAGTGCGGCGACGTTCGCTTCAGTGAATCCGACTTCGTTGTTTTGTACAAGAAGCCGTGCCGGAGAAAAGAGAAAAGAGATCTCCGGATCAACGCCAGGTGCATAGTCATTGTCGTCGGCGTTCTGAACGAGTTCCAGCACGAAATGCGTCTCCTTGGAGTAGAGGTCCTCGGAGAGAGTCTTCAATGCGTTGTTGAGATTAAGGCGCATATTGCGTGCGCCTTCCTCCACCTCAGGCGGCAGTTCCACGCCGATGAGGTATTCCTGCCGCCGTATGCGCTCGATTATTTCTTGAGGCGTAGCCACGACCGCTCCCTGATTCACGTGGAGCACGACGCGGTGAACGACGTCGGCGCCGCTAAGTATCGGCCTAAGGCTGCGACTGCGACGATGGTGTTACGACCCTATAGCACACAGGTCGTCGCAGCGCGCTTGACGCCGACGGGGGGTCCGAGCACTGAAGAGTGTATTGATCGCCAGGAGTTGCCCCGATGGCGTCGATAACACTGTTCCGGGATCGCGCACAGGCAACGAGTCCCCTACCACGCCTAGCGTCGAAGTATGATGTCAACCTCGCCGGGCTTACTTGTCCGGTCACCAAACAACGCGGTCTGAGTCAGCCGTACGATGGGACGGTGAGTCATGCGCACGCGGTGTTTAGGGAAGTGTTGACGCAAGGAATCCAGAGTCGTATTGAGGGTAAATTCCCGCGCATCCGTGCGCACATAGACCGTGGCGTTGCGGGCCATGACCGCACTGCAGCCCTCAAAGGCGAGGTCAATGAGTTTGGCGTAGTCAGCGCGGGACTCGAATTTCCTCGTCCAATGTCCGCTCACCCGCGTCGGCTCAGACCGCCCCCCAAGAAGCCAGAGACGCAGCCACTGGTCGTAGTGGTAGTTCGTGATGCCGCAGTAGGGAGGAGAGGTGAAAAGCAGGCGGAATGGGCGATGTCGCCCGCTCTCCACCTCATGATGTATCCGCTGTAAAACGCGAATGCAGTCACCGAAGCGCACTTCTCCTCCGGCGCACTGCGGGATGCCCTTCTTGTAGCGCCACTCGACGCGTTTAGTGAGAAACGGCACTGGGTCAACGGCGGGTGGCTTCATCTCGCGCTCCCGCCACCAAGCCACTGCATAGTTCGGACTCATTGCCTTGCCGTCGCGCATTTGATTAGAAAGCGCGGCCCCGCGCTTCCCGTGGAGATACGTCAGCAGGAATGCCATGACCGTGGCGTCTACGCGACTGTTTTTCCACTCTAAGTTCTGGCGGGCGCACACTAGGAATCGGCGTACACGGTGTGCGTATCCCCACCGAAAAAAATCTGGCAGGGCTTCTAATTCCTCTCTGAGGCACCTATCCGCTGCTAGCGATGCGATCTCTTGAAGACGAGAAAGAACATTCCACTTTGCTGCAGGTCTGAGCTTCACCTTTCCGTACACCCAACCCACAGGGTTTATCTCGATTCCAACCGCCCGTCGGCCGCGGGCGGCGGCGGCGAAAACTCCTGTCGCTCGGCCCGCGAAGGGGTCGAGGACTCCATCACCTGCCCTTGAAAAGCGGCGCACAACATCGAGGGCAAACCCGACTGGGAACATCGCGTAGTAGGGTCCGACTCCGATCCACCGATCAAGAGCGGTGCTGAGCGTGCGATTGGTCGTGCGCGCAGGGAGGGCCGATTGGGATGCAGCTCTCATGACATCAACCGTGAGACGACTTCATCAGCGTCTTGGCCAGTTGCTCTAGCACCTTGCGGCCAAGGTGTAGCGGAATCGCCGCCTCGGCGTGTGCAGAGACCAGCGGCACGAGTGCATTGGGATATCGAGAAGAAACAACCTGGTCCATGAGGCTCATGGCATCCGCGAGACGTGGAAACTGGCTGACATCGGCACGCGAGAGGTCCCGATGATCGTCTGCCAAGTATGGCAACGTTGCCACAAGTCGAGCCCCGGACTTTGTCTTGTAAAAGACCTTCCGACCGAAATAGGTGTCTTTCCCGTACTCCTTACCTTCCGAAAAGATGACGTTCCTGTGGATATAGTCATCTGTGGGAAGCAAAACCGCCTGGTTGGGAAAACGCGCTGCGTTTGTCTTGACGTCGAGATCAAGTGAAGCAAAATGATCCACGAACATCCCGGTCTTCTCGATGCCCAATAGGAGAAGGTCTCGTCCTCCCGTTGCCTTTTGAACTGCTCCATTGAGTCGCATGAGTTCCTTGCTTACAGCCTGACTCACCCATGCAGGGTGGCCAAAGAGGGCCAGCGGCCCGTCGAGGACAAACGCGACTCGACTTAGCGAAGAGAGCCACCCTTTTGCTTCGAGTGTCCGCAGAATGTGCACGATCCACACACGCTCATAGACCTGCATGATTTCCGCGAACATCGCGCCGTTCGTTCCAGCGGCATTCATCCCCTCGTGAAAACGAAGAGCATCGGTCGAGTAGAGCGGCCGCTTCAAGGAGCACGCACACGACACCGTCCCATTGGCCGGTCGGTACCGCGCCTGTGTCGGGCAATCGTCATATGGGCATCGCTGCTCGCGCGCCGAAGCAGGCTTGTGGCTTAGAAGGACTTCGAATGTGTCGAGCAATGACTCACAATCCTCCGCCATCGCCTCGCGCTTGAATTCCTCGAATACGAGCTTACGCATCGAGGCAGCTGCGCCCGCCTCCCCATCTATCACGACGTTACAACCGGGGATTACACAATCGATCGACGCCGGCGACTCAAGAGTCCTAAAGTCGCGCGGGTCGACTGGGCGGAGCGAATCGAATTTGCGCATTCGCGCTGCGTCTAGGATGACACATGCAACTGTGACGTAAGAGACCTCCGCTCCGGGAAACCCATTCTCGACCGTCACCTCAGCATGGCTACCGTCGATGGCGATTATGTAATCCGGCGCCCAGGCGCTTGGACGTACGGGAGCGGGTGCGATCAGATTGGCAGGCTGGTCTGGCGCATCGCTCTCGCGGCGCTGGCATCGTTTGAGCAGCGACTGCACCCGCTCACTATCCGCCACTCGTCGCAGTGGGCCATACGATGCATACTCCCCCTCATACGGCACAGCCCTAGACCCCTTCCACTTCAAAGCGTTGGATCTGCGTCGACACGATGTAGGGGTTGCTCTGCGTCTTTACACGCACAAAGCCGATGTCTTGTGCCCGAAGGATTGACTGCGCGAAGTCTGCAAAATCGTGATACTTCTTGAGTTCGCGCATCTCATCCTCATTGTTGAGATGCCCAACAAACCAGTTCGTCGTGTTGGCGAGGATGTTCTTTTGGATGCTGCTCACCTCCTGCGTCGCGTAGACCAATCCGATGTTGCACTTCGCGCCTTCTTTCGCCGTCCGCACCCAGATGTTCGTCAGATCATCCTCTTTTCCTGACGGCAAGAGGTTATGCGCTTCCTCTACGTACAACAGGATGTGAGGCGGCTGCCTCCCGGAGCGGAAATCTGAGAAGTTCTTCCGGAACACGTACTCCATGATGCGGTCGGCCGAAGCACGATTGACGGCCTCTTCTCCCCCCGATTGATCGACGATAACCAGGCGACCCTCTTTCAGGTCCTTGTAAACCATCTCCGCGTAGTCGCCCGTCGTCGTATGCGTGTGCATAGGCCGAGCGTTCCCAATCAGCTTCGCTCCGTTGGGGTACTCGAACATGCCAAGGAGCCTGTCCAAGTCCGGGTCGTGCCAGGGTTCAGCGGGCTCGCCTTTCTTCTCTCGCTCCTCCATGTAATCCCTGTTGAACTGACCATATGTGCTCTTCGAATCGTGAATGAAGGTTCGGAGGTGCTCAAGCGCGATGGCGAGCGACTCCCATGTGATGTTGGCGCTGCCGAGAATTCCAGCTGCCGTGCCATAATCGCCTTTGTTTTCGCTTTTCTCGTTTCCGTCATTGTCCGCGAGGGCCGCGATAAGGTCTTGTGAGAAGAGGCCCTTCACTGCTGGCCTCAAATCAGACGCGTACTGGAAGCCCGCCTTTGCCAGGAGTGCCCGGTAAACCACAACTCGGCGGTCATATCGCACCTTTGCCCCGAAATCCTTCTTGGGATCAGGCGGCTCCCCGAATGTGACCTGCCGGAAGTTGCTCAGATACCGAGCCGCCTCCTCCAACAGGACATCGTTGATGACCTCTTTGCCTGTCTGGAGGTGTTCTTCGCGATAGAAGTTGATCAACATTAGCCGTCGATCAGGATCGTTCGGATGGGGGGAAGTTCCGTACGTCACGACATCGGCTTTTTGGCCGTCTGGATGGGTTCGCCAAACGTTTTTGATCGCCGAGTTTTTTCCACGAGAGTCCTTATCCTGCACGTTCTCGTTAGCGTACTCGCCAGCAACGTCGAAGACTATCTGGCCGATTCGCCGGGGGTTCTCCTTACGGAATCGCAGATCATAAGTCGACTTAAGAATGATCTTCGTTGTGTTGGATTTGCCGATTCGGGTGATACCGAAGACGGCGGTCTTTTGGCCAAGCAGGTTCTCAGGAACGACCTCAACTGGGACATCGCCGATACCTTGGAAGGAGCGGTGAGTTGACGCATACCGGACTGTACCCACGCCGACGGGCGTTCCGCCCGGAGCGTCCACCGGCCGGAAGTTTACGATCCGCTCGAGTGCCGCCGCGTTTGGCTTGAATACCTTGAGACCACGGTTCGGGTAGTAGTTGGAGATGTCGCTGCCAAACCGGACCGTTAGCGGGCCCAACGCCTTCCCATCCCCATCGACGGGACGATCAAGGTAGAAAGTCCCAATCACGCGACAGGATATGCCTGCGAATGACAGAAGGTGCGCCGTGGTGGCATCCATGACCTCAGGCGAGTCCCAATGTTTCGTGGGCTCCCCGCTCACTCTCTGAGCAGTCTCACCTCTGGTGCGAATGGCCTCCTGCTCGTTGTGCAGCGGAGCAGCGTCTAGGACTCGCAGGAGGATGACCGACGCGTCTTCCTCTTGGTAGCTGATTGGTTGGTCGGGGTCGACCCTTGTGGCTACAAGGAATCCGAGCGGCGGGATTCCACCAACCTTCTTGCGATAGTGATCGTGAATTTGGACGAGTGCCTGTGTGTAACCGAGCGAGATCACCTCTCCGACGTATTGCGAGGGCTGTATGAGAGCCCCAAGGAGATCCTTCGCGGACTTCTGATCCGCACCTGCCTGGTCGGCGGCGAATTTCGAAAGCAGCGGTGAGGCGGGCGTCGTCATTGCATCCACCAGAAGGTGTTAGTGGGGCCCGAACCACGCCCCGGTCCCAATCTGCACCCTAGAGGCTGCACCATCCCCTTCCATGCGTCTAGGGTGATTTTGCGGCAGGAAGGGGCGGATTTGAGGCAAGGTACCTGTTAGAACACTTCCGGCGCTCAATGGAGACGCGGGTCGCCCACCGGCGAGCCCGGGCGCGCCAACCTTGCCAAGCTGCTAGTGTTGCATCCGACGCAGCGGATTGTGAGCTGCTGAGTCGGACTCACAACAAGAATCACAACACGGGGCGCAGTCGAAGAAAAGCCCACACTGGAAGTCAGTGTGAGGCTTCGTCTTCACTCAGTCGGGACGGCGGGATTTGACGCGTCCGGCGCGAAGCTGAACCCGCGCGGACCAGCCGTGCGCTACCCGCGCCATGGCGCGTCATGCGACCGCCAGCGCCGTGTGCGGCGGTAGCTTCGAGGCGCGGAGCGCCGGGATGACGGCCGCCGCCACGGCCCCAACGACGACCACCGTGAC
>Ga0114129_10005156_pt1 | contig 18386 bp, 17 predicted proteins | sample RhiMetdeltSRZDD1_FD_80071 | JGI IMG/M metagenome (GOLD analysis project Ga0114129, IMG submission 80071) | Populus rhizosphere microbial communities from Tennessee, USA - Rhizosphere MetaG P. deltoides SRZDD1 (version 2) (version 2) | ecosystem: Host-associated > Plants > Roots > Rhizosphere >...
GCAGCTCGTCGATGATGGCGCCTCGGATCCGCGGGATGGCGTAAGTCTCGAACTTGATCTCGCGGGAGAGATCGTACTTCTCCAGCGCGGCGATCAGCCCGAAGATGCCATACGACACGAGGTCGGCCTGTTCGACGTTGGCCGGCAGCCCGGTTCCGACCCGGCTGGCGACGTACTTCACCAGCGGGGCGTAGTGGATGATGAGCTTCTCTCGGGCCTCTTGTGAGCCGTCGCTCTTGAACTCGAGCCACAGGTCGTCGAGCAGCCTGACCTGCGCCGGATCCGGTGTCGGCTTCGCCTTGGCCGAGCGGGTAGGTGCCATCAAGCCCTCGGGTGACTCTGACGGTAGGCGGCGAAGAGCCTACTCCTGGACACGTGCGTGTAGCGCTGCGTGGTGGCGAGGCTGGCGTGTCCGAGCAGCTCCTGCACGGCCCGGATGTCCGCTCCTCCCTCGAGCAGGTGCGTGGCGAACGAGTGCCGGAGCGTGTGGGGGCTGATCTTCCTCCCTGCCAGCACCCGGTCGGCGTGTCGCTCCACCATCGCCCTCGCGTCCCGTGGACCCATCCGCTTCTTCCTCCGATTCAGGAACAACGGGCCCTCCCGCGCCGTCCAGCCGGACCCACCGGCAGATGGACCCGACCCGTGCGCCAGCGCACCGCCGGGCGGCGACCATGTCGGACCGGACTGGAGCTCCCTCGGAGGCTGGGACGTGTTGATGCGGAGGAGGGGAGAGCCGTGAGCCTCCCCAACGACAACCAGGATCCGCATCCCATCACCCACCCTCCGCTCACACCCGAGGAGTCCGCGCGGCAGCGCGGCAGGGATCCCTCGAACGCGATCGGGCCGTGGCCGACGAGGCCCCTCGATCCCCGCGACCCGGACCCGAAGTTCCAGCCCGATCCAAAACAGGTGAAGCTCCTGATCGGGCTCTACGACGAGCTCAGCAAGAGGCACCGGCCGCGCCGCGAGGACGTGCTCCCCTACGAGATGATTCGCGCCTACGTCCCCGGAGACCGGGGCGCGCGCCCGACGTGGCCCCCGACGCCTTGCTGGGAGTCGCCGGACCTGATGCTCATCGACGCATCCTACGCGGGCCCATTCGATCCCGGCCGGCTGGTCGGCTCTCCCGTCAGCGGTCGTTCGTATCGCGTCTTCGTCCGCGTCTTCAATCTCGGGCTGCTCATGGCGGTTGGCACGCACGTCCGTGCTTGGTACGTCGAACCTGGGTTTTTCAACGGCCAGCCGGGTGTCGAGCCGCACCTGATCGGGGGCGCCTACGTCGACCTCGAGGATCGGACACGGCCGGGATCGATGCGCATCGTCGAGATGGATCTTCCCTGGATGATTCCGCCGACGCTCACCGGTCACGAATGCCTCATTGCCGTCGTCGAATGTCCCGCCGACAAGTGGTCGGGCAACTTCGACGCGAACCGTGAACGCCACATTGGCCAGCGCAACCTCGATATCGCCGTGGGCGCGCAAAACATCGGTCCTCTAATCGGGCACCTCGGCGCGAAGCTGCCGGAGGGCGGCTCGCTCGAGATCCTTCACGGTGGCGCCGCGGTCGTGCCGCTCCTCGCAGGCACCGTCGGCGGCCGCTTCAGGAACGCGCGCGGCGCGGTGGCCGCCGAGAAGGTCGTCGCGCCGGATCCGCGGACGCTGCGCCACGGGCTGCCGACCGGCCAGGGCCTGCACCTGATGACCGCCACGTGCCTCAAGTCGGCCACGATGGCGATTCCGACCGAGCTGCTCGCCGCCACCCTTCCCGGGGGCGGTCCAGCGACGGCGCGGCGGCGTGGCGAGCCCGCGGCCGCTCACCCGTTCGATCAGCCAGGTGTGGCCGTGCGGATGCTGCGGAGCCTCGATCCGAAGAACTCCCGCGACATCGCTCTCGTCGGCGGAGGCAAGGAGATGGCGAAGCTCCTGCCCCTGGCGCTCCGCAGGATGCTCGACGTCGGAGACCTGCGTGCCTCGACCGTGGCTGCGGCGCTCGGACGGGTGAACGGCGCCGCGCACCTCCTGCGCTTTGTCGCCACGGACGAGAGGGGGCGTCTAATCGGCGGCTATTCGATCGTCGTCGCGGGCTAGTTGAGAGGCAACGTCATCCACAGCCGACCGTCTTGGGCGAGGGACAGCTCCGAAGCGAACGGTTCAACGGAGGGCATGATGGCACGTAACGTCGTTGGCGAACTGCAAGAGCTACTGAAGAAGGACCGGACCGCACCACACCCGAAGTATCCGGTCCAAGCCGTCTACGCGCTGAAGGACGACCGGGTCAGCAAGGTGATCCAGCGCAAGCTAGAGCAGGGTGGCACGCTCACTGGAATCAGATTGCTGGAGTATGACTTTGCTGCCGGCCTCAACCGTGTTGTGTTCGAGTTCTCACCCGCTCAGGGAATCGGGATCAAGGCAGGCGGCCTGTTGGTTCTCATGGATGGCGGCTGCGGCGTGGTGGCACTCATCGATTCCTTTGATCCTGTCCAGCCTAATCCGGCGGTGCCTCCTCTTCCCCAAAGCCAAGAGGAGCTGCCGTTTGTGCTCGCCCGACCTTCAGCCGCCAAGCATCTCAGGTTCACCGCCGTAGATCTGTTCCCTCTGCAGGTCCGTAACCGGGAATTCTTCCGGCAGCTCGGCGGTGGTCTGGGGGAAGGCGGTGGTCTAGGGGAAGGCGGCAGCCCTTCTCCGGCAACCACCTTGAAATGCATACCAATCCTTGCGTATCCCGATGATTATGACGAGCCGTACACCGAGGTCGACAACAACAACGACGATGCCTGACCACCATAGTCATCGGGGTCCGTGAAGACCCCCAAACCCTTCAGGGTATGAAGGACATCGTCTTGATAGTGGCGCCAACGACGGATCTCCATGCCCGGGCCGTTTCACAGGTCCTCAGCTCGCACTTCGATACACCAGCCGTCATCTGGGACAGTGGATCGATACCGGCTGAGGAGGCGCTGTGCCTCCATCTCACGGGCGATTACGTCGACCTCGAGATCAAGGGACGCGACGGAAACATCGCGCTGGACTCGCTGCGAAGCGTCTGGTGGCGCAGGCCGGGGACTTTCAGGATCGATGCAGCAGTGACGGACCACAAGGTTCGTCAATTCTGCGTGAGGGAGTGCTCGGCCCTCTTTCGAGGGACACTCGACGCCACCGATGTGCCAATTGTGAACGACCCCACCGCCCAGGACGTCGCCGCCCGCAAACCCGTTCAGCTCAGAATGGCCCAGCGAGTGGGGCTGACGATACCGAAGACCCTGATGTCGAACGATCCGGACGAGGTCCGCTCGTTTTGGGAGGCGCTCGACGGCCACTGTATCTACAAGGCGTTCACCGCGCCTTCCGAGCAGCTGGCTGAAACTCGAACGCTGGCCCCTGAAGATCTGAAGCATCTGGTCCAGCTACGCCACGCTCCCATGATTCTCCAGGAAAAGATCGAGAAGGGGCTGGACGTACGCGTCAACGTCTTCGGCGAGAGCGTCTTCGCCGCAAGCGTAACGATCAATAGACCTGAAGCTAACCTTGATTGGCGACTTGACCTGACGTCGACTTGGCAGGAGCACGGCCTCCCGGATGGAGTGGCGAAACAGCTTACCCAGTTGCTGAGGCAGCTTGGGCTTCAGTATGGGTGCATTGACCTCAGGCAACGGCCCGACGGCGCGTATGTCTTCTTGGAGGTCAACCCCGCGGGGCAGTTCCTCTTCATCGAGGTCGAGACCGGTCAACCCCTTGCGCGCGCCTTGGCCGAACTGCTCGTGCGTCCTCGCTTATGGTGAGTCCGGAGGTCTCCGGTGAGATTGAGAGAGGCCGATTGGATCGCTGCGCGCCGCGCCATTTAGGCGCGTGAAGAAAGGGAGGGCCGTAAGGTGTCACTCGTAGTGCAGAAGCGCAACACGCTCAGCCATGTCCGGATCTTTCTCGGGCGTATTGACGCAGACATCGGGCTGCTCCAGGTGTCTGCCACTTTTCGCCAGGTTCCTCTCGAAATCGATGCATGGAAGCGGGGTGAGTTGAGGCGCTGGTGCTTCGAACGAGTCAAAGCCATCGCCGGAACCGACTCACTGGACGATGCCCTGCGACATCCCGACGTATTGACGCTGCTTGCACTTGGATACGTTGCGCTCGGGCAGGTGTCGGATTTTACGCCTCCGGCCAAGCCCTCCATCCCAACGCCGCGCTTCTTGAAGGCACTCGAGGGAGACTTCCTCCCGGCTCTACTCAAAGAGGCGAGATCGCAGATACGCTTCTCGCCGGCATTCAAAGAGCGACTCGAGCATGCCGAGCGGCGTGTTGAGCAATTGGTCCGATCGCTCGAGAGCATCTCGAGCCCTAGCCCCTCTCAACAATCGACCGCCGCCGGGCACTCATCTGCCGTTGCGATGGCATCCGACAGTGGCTGGAGGGTTATCGATGTACTCGCCGTCATTTGTGCGGTGGCGTACGTAGTCGGCAAGCTGACGAAGAAGAATAAGTAACCCCGGGCCCACCAGGGCCTCACCGCCCCACCTCGCCAGGCCTCACCGCCCCCCTCCGCCAGGCCTCACCGCCCCGCGCCGGTCCCTGAAGCTCGAGAACTTCACGTTGCGTCACCAACTCGCCGTCCTCCAGCGCTCCTCGCCGCGGCCATGCCCGCGAACCTCCGATCGTCTGTTCTGCGGCTTCCTGTGCCGAATGAGGAGCGGCTGGGCTGACGCCCTTTCCGTGGTCAAACCCGAGACCGTTATCCGATGGCATCGGAGCGGTTTCAAGCTGTCTTGGAGCCTGGAAAAGCCGGCGGAAGGGGCCGGGTCGCCCACCCGTTTCCCGTGAAGTCCGAGCGCTGATCCGGCGGATGTCTGGCGCCAACCCCTCTGGGGTGCGCCGCGGTTCACGGGGAACTGCAGAAGCTGGGCGTCGAGATCTCGCAGGCGGCGGTGTCCAAGTATATGGTGCGCCATCGCAGGCCACCGACGCAGACCTGGCGCACCTTTCTCGACAACCACCTCCGAAGCCTGGTCTCCGTGGACTTCTTCACTGCGCCCACGGTGACGTTCAAGGTCTTGTTCGTCTTCGTGATCCTAGGGCACGATCGGCGACGCGTGGTCCATTTCAATGTGACCGACGCACCCACGGCGCACTGGACGGCCCAGCAGCTCGTGGAGGCGTTCCCTCGACCATCTGGTCGTTCTGAGCGAGATCCACCTGCGTCGCCTGCTGCGCGACTACCTTACCTACTACCACGGTGTCCGGACCCACCTCTCACTGGAGAAGGACTCACCAGAGCCGAGACCGGTGGAGCGCCTCGACCACGGCCGAATCGTCGAGACACCCATGGTCGGAGGTCTCCATCATCGGTACACGAGGCTGGCTGTGTAAGATCTTGCCTGGGTGTATCGGCCACGCTGAAGTCGGCCAGTGCGTTCGCCTGGGTTCTCGGTCTTCCTCCTCTCGGATCTGGAATCCGCACGGAGCAAGTTGGTCCACACCGGGTGTCCTTCGTACCAAGGCCCAGTGCACCAGACGAACGGCTCTAGCCGGTTCTCCGAGCACCTGGATGGACTAAGTGGAAGGGACACCCGTCACGAGCCTGGTCCTGCCCGCTCGACCACACGTTGACGAGCCGCCGAACGTCTGCAGACTCCGAATCTGGGATCGTTTCCGCCCGGTACTGCGGAACCCGCGATTTTCGCGGCTTCGCGATGGCGTCCAGGCCGCTGTTCTCTCAATTCTGCCCTCCGCACAGCCACGAAAACAGCCACCTGACGTATCTTGACGAGATGCTCGTGTGTCGTGTAACCTATTGTCATTACAGGTGTCCCCGTCGTCTAGGCTGGCCTAGGACCCCAGATTTTCAATCTGCTCGGGTCGGGTTCTACCAGTCACCGTCCATCTCAAGCCATCAGCGTCAGGCGCAAGAATCGCCAGTCTTCGAGCGGCCAGTCGTCGTTGCCGTGTGTACGACCGATGATGACTGGGTGAGACACGCGATGATGCGCAACAGCCAGCTGTACAGCCATCCGTTGACATACTGATCCTGGGTAGAGTATTAGGCCGTCATGGCCCATACGGCGCGCGACCGGACGACGTTGAGCTTCCCGGTTGCGGCGCCGTCATCGGGGTAGCCGCGTGCCGGCCCTCTCCCCGCGTGGCTGGGTCTTCGCCGGCGGGCTGGGACTGTTCGCGCTCTGGGGGGGTGCACCGACCTCGGCTCTAGCCCAGAGCGTTGAGGTGGGGCTCGTCTCGATCACCTCTCCCGTGCATATCGCGGAGCCGGTTACGCTTCTCATCCACACAGTGGGCGGTGCGTACTGTGGCATCGACAATCGAGCCCAGCTGGGCCCAGGCAAATCGCCGGGGCTGATGCCCCAGCGGGCAGATGAGCGGGGGCAGGTCCGCTGGACGTGGCCGATCGACGGGGCCAGGACGCCACCGGGCACGTGGGTGATCCGCGTCACATGTGCCGTCGGTGGTCGGCAGGGAGCGCTGAATGCGTCACTGGTGGTCCGCTGACTCCGTCTACGGTGCCCGGAACTCGGGGCCGGCGAGGTATGTTCGTGGAGCCGTGCAGTTCAGATTCCTCGGTGGGGTTGTAGCAATAGGGCAATAGGGTAACCAAAACGGCCATCACCACGTTGGACGCGCGTCCCGGCTTTGCCCAGTCTTTGAGCAACCCGTCTACTTGGGGCAGATCCAGCCGGTTCCGCTGGGGTTTGGGAAGCAGCCGACCGATTGCGGCAGCAGCTGCTTCGGCAGCCACACCACCACGTCGGGAAACAGCGCGGTGAAGGCGATGGTGAAAAAGAAGACGATGTAGAGAGGGAGCGATCGGACCATCGCGCGATAGAATGGCACGCCGACGAATTTCGACGCGATCAGCAGACACAGCCCGTAGGGCGGCGTGATCAATCCGAACACCAGCGTGGTGATGATGACCACACCCATATGCACGGGGTTGATGTGGCCCACCTCCGTCAGCTTGTTGATGATGGGCATGAAGATGATGATGGCCGGGATCGCGTCGATGAAGTCGCCGAGGATCACGAACAGCACGACCAGGAGGAACATGATCATCCTCGGGTCTGTGCCGGCGTAGTAGCTGATGTACTCGGCCACCGTGTCGGGGCCGCGCAGATAGGCGAGCATCCAGCCGAAGGCCGAGGCGGCGGCCACCAGCGCCAGCGGCAGCGAGTACAGCAGGCCGGTGTACATGAAGTCGCCCGGCAGGCGGCGGATGTGGTGCGGATTCAGCACCGGGATGAGCACCAGCAAGATGTAGGCCGCCGCGACCATGCCGGCCTCGGTCGGCGTGAACCAGCCGGTCAGGATACCCCCCATAATGATGACCGGGATCACCATCGGCAGTGCCGAGCCGCGCGCCGCCACGAAGACGTCGACCAGCTTGGCGCGCCTCTTCATGGTGCCGACGGGACCGAAGAAGTAGCTGTAGATCATCAGGCCCACGCCGATCATCACCCCTGGCACCACGCCGGCCAGGAACAATCCGCCGATCGACACGTTGCCGGTGGCGCCGTAGACCACCGCCATGATCGAGGGCGGGATCAGGTTGGCCATGGTCGAGGCCGAGGCGATCAGTGCCGCAGTGAAGGCGCGGTCGTAGCCCTCCTTGTCCATCTCGGGCGCCACGGTGCGGCTCAGCACCGCGACGTCGGCGGCCGAGGAGCCCGAGATGCCTGCGAAGAACATGCTGAACAGGGTGACGACCTGGGCCAGCCCACCGCGCAGGTGCCCCACCAGCGCCTGGGCGAGGCGGATCATGCGATAGATCACGTCGGACGACGACATCAGCTCGCCGACGAGGAGGAAGAATGGGACGGCCAGGAGCGTCTCGGAGTCGATGCCGTGGAACAACTGGCCGATCATCGACTGGAAGCTGATAGGGGTGAATGCCGTCGCCACCAGCACGCCCGAGATGATCGCGAACGCCACCGGCACGCCCATGTAGCCCAACAGCAGGAACAAGCCTCCCATCACGACCAGAAGCATGCCGGAGCTCATTCCACAGGCTCCGGTAGGAATTCATCATCCTCTGGACCCTCGAAACCGTTGTGCCATCCATTAACCATCTGCTCGACGCAAAACAACATCACCAGGGCGCCCGAGATCGGCACGACGCCGGTATAGACGGTCAGGGGAATGAGCCAGGGCATGCGGAAGCTGCCCAAGTCCAGCATCGCGTTCTTGTACCCGAACCAGGCAATGAATCCGGCCACGATCAGCACGATCAGCCGGTTGAAGGTCTCGATCGCCCATCGCTTGTTGCCGGTCATACGCTTGGTGATCTCGGACAGGTAAATATGGTCGTTGCGCCGCGTGGCAGCGGCAATGCCGATGAACACGCCCCAGGCGAAGAAGGCGGTGGTCGCCTGCTGCAGCCAGAGCCAAGGGTAGCCGATGGTGCGCGTCACCACGTCGAGGAGGACGCACAGGGAAAAGGTGCCGATGCACACCCCGCACACGGCCATCAATCCGGCCTCAAGCGGGTCCAGCCATTTCCATTTCAGGTGGCGGTGGCGCTGGAGAATCAGCGCTCTATTTGCGGCGAAGTCGGTCACGCTTGCCATGTGCGCCGCCGCCCCGTGTCAGATCAGTCGGACTACTTTACTGCACGGACAAGACCCAGGATCTTGACCGCATGGGGCCCGAGCTCCGTGGCCAGCTGGTCCTGGATGGGCGCGGCGGCCTTCATGAAGCCGGACTTGTCGACCTTGGTGTTGACCTTTACGCCGATCTTCTGAAGCTTCACGGCCGAATCCGCCTCGAGCTTGAACGCTATGGCGGGCTCGCGCCGGCTCACTTCGTCGGCCGCCTCCTGGACCCACTTCTTCTCCTCGGCGCTGAAGCTGTTCCAGGCCTTGTCGCTGACCCAGATGCAGTTGTTGTTGGCCTCGTGCTGGGTCATGTTCAGCACCGGCGCCACTTCGTAATGCTTGTTAATCTCGTACACGTTGACGCCGTTCTCGGCCACGTTCACCACGCCGGTCTGAAGCGACACGTAGACCTCGCCGAAGGGCATGTGCACGGTCTGCGCGCCATAGGCCGGGAAGTGCGTGTCCTCCGTCTTGGTCGCCTGCACGCGCACCTTCAAGCCCTTGAGGTCGTCGACCGTGCTGATCTCTTTCTTGCTGTACATGTTGCGGAAGCCCATGGTGATCAGGCCGATGACTTGGGCGCCCTGCACCGACTCCTTGATCATGGCGCGGAACGCGTCGGACACCGCCTTGTCGGCAAGCGCCTTGGACAGGTGGTCCTCGTCGCGGAAGATGAAGTGCAGCGAGAACACTCCGGCCTGCGGCGCCACGCTGGCCGCGTTCGCCGTCGCCGTGATGACGAAGTCGATGTCACCCGCGCGCAGCTTCTGCAGCGTTTGCGGCTCGGTACCCAATTGCGCGCCGGGGAACTGATTGATGCTGAGCTTGCCGCTGCTCACCGCCTTCAGCTTTTCGTCGAATATGTTCGCGGCGACGCCGTAGGCCGACGTCACCGGCTGGTCGTAGGCGAAGGTGAGCTTGCGCTGCGCCGAGGCATCGCTCGACAGCGCCAGCGTCAGGACGCCCGCGGCAAGAACCGCAAGCTCAAGTTGTCTCATCGCGAGTTTCATCGCTTTTGCCTCCCGGCATGACCCGACCTCGATGTCGGGTTCTCAGGTTTAGAAGTGGCCAATAGTCACCGATCTGCCACGCGTCGTCAAGGCTGACGCTCGCCCAGCAGGATCAGGGAGTGAGCCTGTCCTGGTCAGGAACCACATCGGTCCGACCTCGTGCCTCCGACACACAGAGAGGGAGCCTGACTTGCGCTGGCGTCTCGGCCGGCGGCAATCATGATCGCCATGGGGAAAGAGTCGACGAAGACGCGAGCCTGGAACGCCACATGACCCTGTGCCTTCCCTTTAACCCATCTCGGTATTCGGAGGACCGGCTGCGGCCGTTCGTAAAGTAGTTGGGCCTTGGCTCCGAGGGACACCCCCCAGTGGAGCCACCGACGCACGGCGGAGGAAGACCGAGGACCTGCGTGGACCGGCCGACCGGCGACTTACGCGTGGCGGCGCAGCCCGCAGGTTGGAAGGATCTTACGCCGCCTGGCGTGTGTACCGATGATGCAGGCCTCCGACCATGGGTATCTCGACGATTCCGCCCTGGTCGGGGTGCTTCACCGGTCTGGGCTCCGGTGCGTCCTTCTCCAGCGAGAGGTGCGTTCGGCAACCGTGGTAGTAGGTGAGGTAGTTTCGCAGCAGGCGACGCAGGTGCGCGTCGTTCAGCACCACGACGTGGTCGAGGCACTCGCGGCGCAGGGTCCCGATGAGGCGTTCCACGTACGGATTCTGCCAAGGCGACCGAGGCGCCGTCTTGACTTCATGGATCCCCATGGCCTGGGTTCGACTCGAGAACACGACCCCGTAGACCGCATCGCGGTCGCGCAGGAGGTATCGCGGGGCAGTCTCCCAGGGGAACGCCTCCACGAGTTGCTGGGCCGTCCACTGGGCCGAGGGGGCGTCCAGTGACGTTGATGTGGACGACGCGTCGCCGATCGTGCACCAGGACCACGAAGACGAACAAGACCTTGAACATCACGGTGGGTACGACGAATGAGTCCACGGAGACGAGGCTTCCCAAGGTGGTTCTCGAGAAAGGTTCGCCAGGTCTGCGATGGCGGCCTCCGATGGCGGACGACGTACTTGGAGACCGCCGCCTGCGAGATCTCGAGGCCCAGTTTCCGAAGCTCCCCGTGAATCCGCGGCGCGCCCCAGATGGGGTTCGCCTTGGACATCCGTCGGATGAGCGCTCGAACCTCCAGGGCGACGGCCGGGCGGCCTGGTCCGTTCCGGCGGCTGTCCTGGTCAGAAATCTAAGCGTGGCACTGTTTCGGGCGGAAGAAGGCCCTTGAGGGCGGTGGATCGCCTCCTCAGGTTCCTCTGCTGAGCCGCCGAATCCGGGGTTGAGGACGAGCAGGCGCATGCGTGTGCTTCTCGCGCTCCCCGCAGAGGGAGCCCGGGGTCAGGCGACGCGCTGGTAGCGGTGATGGAGGCCACCGACCTGGGGAATCGCCGCAATCCGACCCCGTGACGGCGGCTGGACGTCTCGTGGGTGGGGGCTATTGTTGTCGAGCGCTTGATGCGGCCGGGAGATGTTGTAGTAGGCGAGGTAGGCGCGCAGGAGCCGGCGGAGATGTACGTCGTTCCGGATGAGGAAGTGGTCGAGACACTCGCGCCGGATGGACCCGATGACTCGCTCTACGAACGGATTCTGCCAGGGCGCCCTGGGGGCGGTGAGCACCTCCTGGATCCCCATGCTGGCGACGCGTTGAGTGAAGGCGTCGCCATAGATCGTGTCTCGATCACGCAGCAGGTACTTCGGGGCGGTCTCGTCCGGAAACGCCTCGATGAGCTGCCGGGTTGTCCACACCGCAGTAGGATGATCTGTGACGTTGAGGTGGACGAGTTCGCGCCGGTCATGGCGGAGGACAACGAAGACGAAGAGGAGACGGAAGGTGAGGGTGGGCACAATGAAGAAGTCGACAGCGACCATGTCGCGGAGGTGAGCCGTCAGAAAAGCTCGCCACGTCGGGGAGGGCCGCGGCGACATCCGGTGCATGTACTTGGCGACGGTCAGCTCGGCGACCTGGTATCCCAAGAGTGCGAGCTCCGCTTGGATGCGCCGCCGACCCCAGGTCGGGTTGTCCAGTGCCAGGCGCCGGATCAGATGGCGGAGCAGCGGGCGGCCGACTCGGTTGGCACTGGACTTCCATCGCCAGTAGAGCTGGAAGCCTTGGCGGTGCCACGACACGACCGTGGCGGGCTGCACGATGGCCAGGCTGGATCGCCACCCCACCCAGACGCGGGACAGCCAGACCCAGAGGACCCGGTCCGACCGAGACAGGTGGGGTCGGCCCACCGACCGCTGGAGGACCAGGAGTTGATGGCGGAGCGCCAGGTTCTCGAGGGCGAGGGCCGCCGACCCGAAGAGTAAGGCACGGAGGAAGGTCCAGAAACCGAATCACGACTATCATCGGCCCCTCCGGCATCAGACATGGCGTCTGACCCGAGACTCTATCGGATCGGCGGTCGAGGTGGTGAGGGAAGCTCAGGGGGCAAGGCGATGGAGTTCTTGACCGGGACAGGTGTCAAGGCCCGCACGAGCTCTGATCGGACGGCGACCCCCAGCTCAGGAGCCCGACAGGCTCGCCCGGTTCTGACGCAGGGCTTCGGCCACTCCCACGCGGAGGACTGTCTGATCCTCGGCGGCGATGATGAAGCGAGCGCCCCGCGAGACCCACTGCCGGTTCACCGCCGGCGTGAAAGCCATGCCAAGGCAGGTCGTGATCCGGTGCCGGGCGGCCTCGTCCAGAACGCGCGTGATCGCCTCGATCACGGACGGATGCTCGATCTGGCCGAGGAGGCCCATCGAGCCCGACAGGTCGTTGGGTCCGAGGCAGATCACGTCGATCCCAGGCACCGCCACGATGTCCGCAACGTTCTTGACCGCCTCCATGTGCTCGATCTGCAACGCGACGATCACACTTTCGTTCGCCGAGGCGACGTACTCCACCACGCGGCGGTAGTAGTCCGAGGCGCGGCGCGGCCCGAACCCGCGGATGCCCTCGGGCGGGTAGCGACACGCCGCCACCGCCGCGCGCGCCTCGTCCGCAGTGTTGACCATGGGCACGAGCACGCCGCCCGCCCCGAGGTCGAGGGCCTGCTTGATGATGGCCGGATTGTTCCAGGGCACGCGGACGATCGGCACGGACTCCCGGCCGTTGAACGCCATCAACACGGTCTGGAGCCCCTCGGGGCTGAACGGCGCGTGCTCGGTATCGATCAGAATCCAGTCGAATCCCGTCCCGGCCATGATCTCCGCGACCGCGGATTCCGCGAAGGAGATCCAGGCGCCAATCGTCACGTCTCCGGCCCGGAGGCGCCGCTTCAGATTCTGGCCTGGCGTCGTCACGCGTCACTCCTCTCGAGGGGCCCCCGGGGCATCGACCGGGTCCACGGTTCGCCGGACGTGGCCGCTCTCACTGGGCCACTCTCGGCCACGCTGGGATTGATCGGACGGCCTGCGGCCTGTGGGCTCACAGATGCGGCAGTACGCGGTCGTGGAGCATGGTCATCGAGTTCAGCCACGGCTCGCGCGGCTGCCACTCGTGGCCGATGACCAGGAGCCCTCCGAAGCCGCCGACCTCGCGCTTGAGCTGCTGGAGCTTGTCGGTCACCTGGTCGGGATCGCCGACGATCCAGATGTTGTCGAGGAGGTACTCGGGCGTGACCCGGTCGTCGGGCATCTCGGGGTCGACCTTCGTGAGCGCGAGCATCCCGGTCTTCCGGAGCAGGGGGAGGAAGTACTGCCGCCAGTCCCGGGCCAGCGTGCCTTCCAGCACCTCGCGTCGCGCCCGGGCGCTCGTCTCGGCGATGTACACGTCCCGCGCGATCCGCCAGGCCCCGCGATCTGCCGTCCGGCCGACCGCCCTCGCCGACGATTCGACCACTTGCCAGTGAGACGTGAGGATGCGGGGAGGCACGATGTTGATGCTCATGGGGATGTAGCCACGCTCGCCCGCCATGACCAGCGTCTCGGACCTGGGGGAGAGGCCGGCCACGCCGATCGGCGGATGCGGCCGCTGGTAGGGGCGCAAGTGGAGCTGCAGGCCGATGTCGTCCTGCGGCTCGGGAACGCGGAACTCCCAGTGCTTGGACTTGTAGACACCGGGCTTCGGATCGTTCCAGAGATCCAGCACAACGTCGAGCACCTCGCGGGTCACCCGGCGCTGCTCTCCCCCCTGGGCGTCGATGCCGAACAGCTCGAAGTCGCCCGGGAAGCCGCCTGAGCCCACCCCCCAGTAGAAGCGGCCCCGGGCCATGTGATCGAGCTGGGCGATCCGTTGGGCCAGCATGAGGGGGTGGTGATTGGGCAGGCACGACACGCCCGTCCCGAGCTTCATCGTCCGGGTGACCGCCAGCGCCTGGGCGATGAACAGGTCCGGGCACGGGATGTTCTCCCAGACCGAAGTGAAGTGCTCCCCGATCCAGGCCTCCTCGAAGCCCAGCCGTTCCAGGGCCACGAGCTGGTCGAGGTCGTCGGCCATGGTCTGGGACGGGTTCGAGCCCGGGGGGTGAAGGGGCATGGTGAAGTAACCGCAGCGCATGGGGACCTCCCGAGATGTGTCGGTCAACCCCGAGGGGTCGCCACGTCCGGGCGCCGGCGCGTGAGCGCGGCCGGATTCAGGACGTACGCTTCGCCCGGATGCTCGCCCCTGGCGAGCGCGAGGATCGAGTCGATGCAGCGGTTTGCCATGGCCGCCTCCGCCGTCACGTTCATGCCTGCGGCGTGGGGGGCCAGCAGGATGTTGTCGAGTGTCAGGAGCGGTGAGCCGGTTGGCGGCTCTCGCGTGAACACGTCGAGGCCGGCGCCGGCGATCCGACCGGCCGCCAGCACTTCGTACAGGGCCTCCTCGTCCACGAGCGCCCCGCGGGCCGTGTTGACCAGGTAGGCCGTGGCCTTCATCTGGGCCAGCTGCCACCGGCCGATGAGATGCTCGGTCTCCTTGGTGTGAGGCGCGTGGAGCGTGACGAAGTCCGATTCCTGCAGCAGCGTGTCCAGGGGGACGAGCTCGATCGCGTGCTCGCACGCGTAGACAGGATCGGGTTGCGTGTCGTAGGCGAGGATTTGCATTCCGAAACCCTGGCATCGGCGCGCAACCGCGCGGCCGATCCGGCCGAGGCCCACGATGCCCACCGTGGTGCCCCAGAACGCCGCGTGGAAGCCGCACCCCCATCCGCCAGTCTTCGCGCGCTGGTGGTGGGCCACCAGGTTGGTGGCGAGCCCGACCATGAGCGCCAGGGTGAAGTCGGCCACGGCCTCGTGATTCGCCCCGAAGGCCATGGCGATCGCCACGCCGTGTCGGGTGGCCGCGCCGACGTCGATCATGTCGTAGCCCACACCGAACCGGGCGACGATGCGGAGGTCCCGGGCGGCCTGGAACACGCGCTCCGTGTAGGGCTCGCCTCCGGCCAGCGTGCCGAACACGCCCGGGAGCGCGTCGATCAGCTCGGGCTCCGTGTAGTGCCGGCCGAGCGGGTTCCGCACGACCTCGAACCCGGCCCGCTCCAGTCGCCGGAGGTAGGGCGCTTCCCGCGCGGTCAAATGGTAGACGGTGACGAGCACCTTCGGCGCGTCGGACATCCTCAGTTGCCCGTGCTCAGGCCGCCATCGACGTTGATGACCTGGCCCGTGATGTACTCCGAGGCCGGCGAGCTCAGGAACACCGCCACGCCGCCGAGGTCCTTCACGTCGCCTCCGCGGCCCATCGGGATGCGCGAGATGTTCCGCCGGATCCAGTCGCGGTCGCTGAAGAGTCGCTCGCTCAGCGGCGTCCGGAACGGGCCGGGCGCGATCGCGTTGACCGTGATCCCGAACGGCGCCAGCTCGATGGCCATGACCTTGGTGAGCTGGTGCATCCCGGCCTTGCTGGAGGCGTAGCCAGTCTGCATCGGCTGGGCGAACTGCGCCGCCAGGGAACCGACGTTAATGATCCGCCCGTAGCCGTGCGTCTTCATGATCGCGGCGGCCGCCTGCGAGCAAAAGAACGCACCCTTGAGGTTGGTGTCGACCACGATGTCCCAGCTCTCCTCGTCGTACTCCATCGTCGGCTTCCGGCGATTGGTGCCGGCACTGTTCACGAGAATGTCGAGCCGTCCGTGCCGCACCTGCACGTCCGCGAACACCTCGCGGATCTGCGCCGGCCGGGCAACATCCAGGCCGATCGCCTCGGCCTGACCGCCGGCCACGTTCAGCTGCTCGGCTGACTCCTTCACCACGGACTCGCGCCGCCCGGCGAGGATCACCCGGGCCCCGCACTCCGCCAGGGCGCTTGCGATCCCGAGACCGATGCCCGTCCCCCCGCCGGTCACGAACGCGATCCGACCACTCACGTCGAAGTTGACCATGCGACCTTTCCTCTCCGGCGTTGGCCGACTCAGTCCACACCCATGATGAGGTCCGGGAGCCACGTGACCGACCCCGGAATGTAGGTGATCACTCCGAGCACCACCACGAGGATGGCGAGGAACGGAAGTAGCTCGCGGGCGAAGTCCGCGATCGTGGTCTTGCCGATGCCGCACACCACGAACATGACCGACCCGAATGGCGGGGTGCCCAGCCCGAGGCTCAGGTTGTACGACATCACGACGCCGAGGTGGATGGGGTCGATGCCCGCGCGGAGCGCGATGGGCAGGATCATGGGCGTGATGATGAGGAGGATCGCGATCGACTCCATCAGGCATCCGAGGATGAGCAGCAGGACGTTCAACGTCACCAGGATGGTCCAGACGCTGGCGGTCGCGCTGAAGAACGGGAGGTGGCCGAGCTGGTCCGGCACGCCCCCCCGGGCGAGGATCCACGAGAACGCCGAGGCCGTCGCGAGGATGAACATGACCTTGCCAGTGCCGAGCGCCGCTCGACGGACGATGGCCGCCAGCTCCCGGAGCTTGATCGAGCGGTAGACGACGATCCCCAGCAGGAGCGCATAGAGGCAGCCCACCGCTGCCGACTCCGTCGCGGTGAACACGCCGCCCAGGATGCCGCCCAGCACGATCAGCGGCATGATCAGAACGACCGAGGCCCGGCGCGTGGACACGAGCATCTCCCGGAAGCTCGCGGGGGCTCCCGCCGGGATGTTGCGGCGCCTGGCCATGATGGCGGTGACCACCATCAGCCCGATGCCGGCCAGCACGCCGGGGATGATCCCTCCGATGAACATGCGCGCGATCGACACGTTGGCGATCGACGCGTAGATGATCATGATGATGCTCGGGGGAATGATGGGCCCGAGCGTCGCCGCGGCCCCCACGAGGGCCGTCGAGAACGCCGCCCCATAACCCGAACGGGTCATCGTGGGAATCAGCACGACACCGGTCGCGGCGGCGTCGGCGGTGCCGGACCCCGACACCCCGGACAGGACCATCTCGGTCAGCACCGAGACGTGGCCCAGCCCTCCCCGGAAGCGGCCGACGAACACGTTGGCGAACTCGACGAGGCGCTCCGTGATCTTGGACTGCTCCATCAGCTCGCCGAGCAGGAGGAAGAGGGGAACGGACAGGATCACGAACGAGTCGAGCCCGAAGAACATCCGCTGGACGATGACCTCGAGCGTGACGTTGGGCAGGGTGAGGAGAGCGGCGGTTGCCGCGAGCCCCAGGCTGATGGGGATGGGGACGTTTGCGACGAAGAGCACGAGCATGACCCCGAACAGGGTCAGGGTCAGCATCAGCGAGCCTCGGCGGTCGGTCCGACCCGCAAGAGGGTCACGCACCGGACCAGCAGGTGGACCAGCATGTAGAGGGCGGCCAGGGGGATGACGGCGTACACGAGACCCTGCGAGATCTGCAGGACCGGTGACAGCGCTCCTCCCATGCGCCAGCTCATTGCCATGCCCTTCCAGATCACGATGAGCGTGAACAGGACTCCAAGCGCCGCGGCGAGAACGTCGAGAGCCCACTGGCCGCGCACGGGCAAACGCTCGGCCAGGATCGAGATGGTGAAGTTGTCGTTGCGACCGACCGTCACCGCGGCCGCCAGGAGCGCGGCCCACACGAACAGGTAGCGCGCTAGCTCCTCGGACCACGGCAGCGGCGCCTCCAGGACGTAGCGGAAGAGCACCTGGAGCGACACGCAGACGAGGAACCCGAAGGAGAAGAGGGCGGCCACCTCGGTGAACACGGTGTCCGCCCAGGCCAGGAGACGACGCATGCGGGGTGCCGGTACTCTACTTCGTATCCAGCACCGCCTGGATCATCTTCCACCCGCCGACCTTGTCGGCGTACTTGTCGTACACGGGCTTCACCGCCGTGCGGAAGCGCTCGATGTCGGGGTTCTCGACGATCTCCATGCCCCGCTTCTTGACCTCGGCCAGGGCCCGGGCCTCGTCGGCGTCGAACTCCTTGTCGAACCACGCCCGGGCCTCTTCAGCTGCCTCCATGATCGCCTTCTGGTACTCGGGCTTGAGTGCGTTGAACCACTTCGCGCTCATGCCCACCGAGCCGGGCATGTTGAAGTGCTTGGTCAGGGTGTAGTACTTCGCGGTCTCGTACGACTTCTGCTCGATGATCCCCAGCGGGCCCCACTCCGCGCCGTCGATGACCCCCTGCTTGGCGGCCATGTAGACCTCGGTCGAGGCCATCGGCGTGGGGATGGCGCCCAGCGCCCGGAACGTGTCGACCATCAGCGGGGCTTCCATGACCCGGAGCTTGAGGCCCTTCACGTCGTCGGGGCTCAGCACCGGCCGCCGTCGGTTCCAGATCGACCGCGCCCCGTCGGGCAGGCCGGTCATGATGAGCTTGATGCCGGTCTTCTGCTCGAACTCGCCGTAGATCTGCTGGCCGATTGGCCCCCGGA